>Ga0209831_1004418_pt1 | contig 11027 bp, 7 predicted proteins | sample Maine_Asex4_meta_FD_187451 | JGI IMG/M metagenome (GOLD analysis project Ga0209831, IMG submission 187451) | Marine algal microbial communities from Maine, USA - Maine_Asex4_metaG (SPAdes) (version 2) | ecosystem: Host-associated > Algae > Red algae > Unclassified | place: Maine, USA | collected...
ACCCCGCTTGCCCGAAACCCAAGAGGTCTTCGACCACCCCACCATTCGCGGCGCACTCTCCAGCGTGCTAGGTGAAAATTATATCATGCATCCCCATCGCCACTGCCATTACAGCAAGCCTGGGCGCACCGTCCAACGCTGGCACAAAGACAGCTACTGGGGCTTTCAAAAGATTCGCAACCATCACCAGTGGTGGGCTATGATCTTCTACTATCCACAAGACACCGACATGGAAATGGGTCCCTCTGGCATCCTGCCCGGCACCCAATACTATGCCAAACGGGCCGACGAGAGCCTCGAACGCGAAGTCCACATGGAGGGTGACGCTGGCACCTTTGCCCTCATCCACTACGACCTGTGGCACCGCGGCACCGACAACGTTTCGCAGCGCAACCGATCCATGATGAAGTTCCAATTTGTGCGCATGGACGCGCCCACCGGCCCATCGTGGAACCACCAAGATCCAGACTGGATTTCACCTAATGGGGACGGTCCACCCAACCAACACGAAAGCGCATGGAACCATACATGGAACTGGTTTAAGGGAGAAGGAAGCAACACCCCGGCACCGAACAACGATGTCTCCGGTGCAGAGATGTCGCTGTTAATCAACAGCTTGGAAAGTACCGATCCCACCGAACGGCTAGAGGCAGCCGACTCGCTCGGCATGATGGGGGACGCCGCCGCAGACGCAATCCCCGCGTTGATCGATCTCATGGCGGACACGGTAGAGCCCGTTGCCGTCAACGCATCCTACGCACTCGCCGCCATGAATGGGGCCGCCATGCCCGCGCTTGCAGACGCGCTACATTCGAATAACCTAGCGCTCAACCGCAACGCGGGCTATGCACTCTCTACTTTTGGCGACTCAGCCGTGCCCGATCTGCTGGCTGCGCTCGAAAGCGACAACGAACAGACCCGCGGCTACGCAGCCTTCGCCCTCGGCGAGATCGGATCCGAAGCCGCTATCGAAAAGTTCAGCGAAATGAGCACAAACGATCCATCCGAGTGGGTGCGCCGCAGCGTGGTCGAATCGCTTGGTACGCTCGATAGCACCACCGACGCCGCAGTCGATGCATTGGCAAATGTCGTTGTCAACGACAGCGACGGGCAAGTCCGCTTTACCACCGGTCTCTCGCTCGCTCGCCTCGGTCCTGCCGCCGATGCAGCCGTCCCCGCGCTCAGCCAAGCACTCAAAGATGATGATCGCTATGTCCGCGCCAACGCCGTCGAAGCCCTGCGCCAAATCGGCACGCCCGAAGCGCTCAACATTGCAATGGATCACCTCATCGCCAGCCGCTGGTGTCCAATCACCACGCCAGAGAATCTGTTTTAAAAGATGGGGATTGAGAAGTGGGGATTGAGGGAGCGTCAATCGGGTTGTTCGCCCAACTCCGTATTCCTATGAACGAACAGCGCCCGAACGCCATTTCCACCCCACGCCAATCCACACTAAAATACCCTCGTGACCCTAGCCGATCTACACTTTAACCAAGAAGTGCCCACTATAGTATATCTAGTGGGCACTTCTTGGTTGATTCTGATTAGATAATTGATTGGAGATCAATCTTCAATGGTAACAGTTCACCTAGCAGGCAAAAACTTACTTAATGTGAGCAATGAGCACGCCCTCGTGCGGGTTCGGAGCCAGAATCATTGGGAACGCAGCCGCACAAGGGCATGCTCACTGGACAGATAATCAGAATAGGTGGACAGATACCTTCAATGAACGATGAGGCTGGACATTATCGATAGTACCATCGGGCCAAGAAGCTCTACGATTTGTAAAGCTTTGTGGCAACAAAATTAGAATATGTCCCCTACTTGAAATGGTTGATTGGTTTTCGGGGTTCAACAATGATGACCTTCGACGCATCAAAAACCGCATCGATTAATTTTGACATCAGCACTCTCTCCAAGCACCCCTTATTAACAATTCACAAATTCCGTCATTCAACAATTAATTATTAGGAAGAGCCAAACCATAACGCAAGGAAGATAACGCACTCATGTCAAAACTAAATGCACCATTCCGTGCCGATCAAGTCGGTAGCCTATTGCGCCCTCAATCTCTGTTAGATGCCCGTGAGAAAGCCGCCGCTGGCGAGATCAGTCGAAACGATTTACGCGAGATCGAAGATCAAGAGATCGCCCGCATTGTTAAGAAGCAGGAGGAGGTTGGTTTACAAGGGATCACCGACGGCGAATTTCGACGGGCTTTCTTTCATCTCGACTTTCTCGAAAAGTTAGATGGCGTTACGGTCGACGGCATGATCGAGGCCAGTTCCGATGCGGCCGAGACAGTCCACTTTACGCCACCCAAATTGAGTGTTACGGGCAAATTGCACCACGCCTGCAATATTCAGGTTGATGATTTTAACTATATAAAGCCTCTTGTGACCCGCACGCCCAAGGTCGCGATTCCATCACCCACCATGGTCCATTTCCGCGGTGGACGAGCGGCCATCGACATCAACTCCTATCCCGATATGGATCAGTTCTTTGAGGACTTGGCACAGGTTTACCGGGACGAGATCACCGCACTCTATGCTGCGGGCTGTCGCTACTTGCAGATGGACGACACCAATCTGGCCTATCTCTGTGATCCCAAAATGCGCCAGGGTGCAGTCGAGCGTGGCGATGATCCCAACGAACTGCCCCGCACATATGCTGCGCTCATCAACACTGCCCTGCGCGATCGACCCAGTGATATGCGGGTTTGTGTCCACCTTTGCCGCGGAAATTTTCGCAGCACTTGGTTTGCCGAAGGCAGCTATGAGCCAGTGGCCGAGGTTCTTTTCAGCGAATTAAATGTGGATGGCTACTTTTTAGAGTATGACGATGAGCGATCCGGTGGCTTTGCTCCCTTGCGCTTTGTGCCAGCTAACAAGACGGTTGTGTTAGGGCTAGTCAGCTCGAAGCTGGCAGAATTGGAGCCAATGAGCGAATTAGCGCAGCGTATCGACGAGGCGGCTCAGCATGTGCCACTGGAACAGCTTTGTCTTAGCCCGCAGTGTGGCTTTTCTAGTACGGTTCACGGTAACGATATTACCGAAGATGATCAGTGGCGCAAACTGGAACTAGTAGTCAATACGGCGCGTGAGGTGTGGGGATAATGAATGTAAACGAACTCATTGCCATCGATGGTACAAAAAGATAGCGTAATATACATATTGGATTTTAGCACAAATAAGCAAGGCTCTTCGGGATCTCATGTGGTTGACATTGAAACTAACCATAGCGGCTCTCCCATGTCGAGTGCGTCGCACTCTGTCAACCACATGAGATTCGGTTGAACCATAATGTGATAGAGGATAAAGAATGCAATTTCATTTGAATGGCTACCGCCCCGGCAATCCAAGCATTGCGGATTCTGTGAGCGGAGCCGGACAATCGACCAAAAAAGTGGATGTACTAATCATTGGCAGTGGTCCAGCAGGATTAACTCTGGCTGCACAATTAGCTGCGTTTCCTCAAATCTTGATGCGCGTTTGTGAACTTAAACCCGGCCCCTTGCAAAGAGGTCAAGCTGACGGCGTGGCCTGTCGTTCGATGGAAATGTTTGAGGCGTTTGGCATTGCAGATAAGGTTGCTAAAGAAGCGTACTGGGTCAACGAAACCACTTTTTGGCGACCAAACCCCAACAGTGACGGTATTGCGCGGGCGGATCGTATTCAGGATGTAGAGGATGGACTATCGGAAATGCCCCACACTGTTCTCAACCAAGCGCGGGTGCATGATTTTTATCTTGAATTGATGCAGAATTCAGCGCGCCGACTCGTGCCTGATTATAATCGTCAATTAGTTGAACTGGTGATGACTGATGATCCAATGTATCCAGTCACGGCTACATTTGATTGCTTGGAAGAAGAAAAGATCGGACAGCAGGAGACGATCCACGCGCGCTATGTCGTCGGTTGTGACGGCGCACGCAGCACAGTACGAACTTCGTTAGGCTATACGCTACAAGGTGATTCGGCGCGTCAACTGTGGGGTGTGATGGATGTCTTGGCGGTCACTGACTTTCCAGACATTCGAATAAAGAGTGCGATTCAGTCAGCAGCGGAAGGCAGCCTGCTCATCATTCCGCGTGAAGGGGGCTACATGGTTCGCCTTTATATCGAAGTGGACGAACTGCACGATAATGAACGCTCACGCGACCGCAACGTCACCCCAGAAGCCCTCATCCAACAGGCGAATGCTATCCTCCATCCGTATACGCTCGATGTGAAAGAGGTTGTATGGTGGTCGGCCTATGAGATCGGACAGCGGGTGAGCGACTCGTTCGATGATGTGCCTGCCAACGAGCGCGAGACGCGTATGCCCCACATCTTTATCGCTGGCGATGCCTGCCACACTCACAGCCCCAAGGCGGGTCAAGGCATGAACGTTTCAATGGCCGACACCTTCAATTTGGGCTGGAAGCTAGCTTCTGTCCTTAATGGCAGGGCGGATCCTAAGCTGTTGCACACCTACTCGCTAGAACGGTATGCTAAGGCTCAGGAATTAATCGACTTTGACCGAGATATGGCGAAACTGTTCAGTGCCCGTTCGGAGGATGGGGCAGTCGAAGCAGAGTTTCAACGTTATTTTGCCAAACATGCTCGTTACACGGCAGGGGTCGAAACGCGCTACGATTCTTCGCTTATTACCGCCTTAGACAAGCATCAAAACTTAGCCGCAGGCTTCAAAATCGGTATGCGCTTTCACTCTGCACCCGTCATTCGCTTGGCCGATGTAAAGCCGATTCAACTGGGGCACACGATTAAGGCGGACGGACGCTGGCGGTTGTTCGCCTTTGCGGGCATGGAAGATATGGGGGAACCAGAGGGTGAGCTCTCGTTGCTTTGTGACTTTCTGATCAATGATCCACGTTCGCCGATCCTGCGTTATACCCCAGCTGACGCGGACATTGATTCTGTGATTGATATACGCGCCGTTTTTCAACAGGGACACCGAGAGTTGGCACTAGAAACGATGCCATCCCTCTTGCTGCCAAAAAAGGGGCGATATGGCCTTATTGATTATGAAAAAATGTTTTGTCCCGATCTCAAAAGCGGTCAGGATATTTTTGAAATGCGTGGCGTTGATCGCCAAGCAGGAGCCCTTGTCATTGTGCGCCCCGACCAGTTTGTCGCCAATATTATGCCTCTACAAGCGGAAGACTCTTTAACGGCGTTTTTTGATGGATTTATGCTTTATTATGGTTGATTCGGAGCCCACTAAAGGAACATAGCAGTTCACCTAAGTGCAGACAAGGGGGTTTCGTCGGGTGTCGCAGGTTGGGTTTATGTGCCAAACCTAGCCTAACATCCGTTAAAACACTTTTTTTGTACTTAGTGCATCATCAAGCCTTAATTTTTGGGTTGCCTATAACTATGGTGTGAATATCAGTTACTATAGCGGATACGAAGGGAGAGACCTGCATTCCGCAAATAGGCCACAAAATGACTCACAAACGAATCTATTCTTGGCCCATTTGCGGAATACTCATCCTACAGCTGTTTATTCTAATTTCCATAAATAAGTTCTGGGAGCCATAGGGCAATTTGTGGGAATATAATGATAAGCGCAAGCCCAATAAGTTGCACAACCATAAATTGCATCATGCCGATATAAATGTCGCTCAAATCCCATTCCGGAACGACCCCCTTTAAGAAATAGGCGGATAAAGCAACGGGCGGGCTGAGCCATGCCGTTTGTAAATTAACCGCCACTAAGATACCGAACCATGTTAAATTGACATCCAATTCAACCAATAAAGGAATAAGAATAGGAACAATAATAAGCACAATAGGCACCCATTCTAATGGCCATCCAAGTACGAAGATAAGCGCCATAATAAGAATGAGTATTTGTATTTTCGATAATTCCCAAGAAATTAATAGCTCGGTTAACATTGTTGGCGTGCCTAAGCGTGAAAATACAGCGCCAAAAAAGTTAGATGCCGCCACTAGAAATAGAATAAGCACAGAAATTTCTAGCGTCTTAATCAGGGCTTGACCAAAACCTTTAATTTTTAGTTTGCCATAAACGGCAGTGAGTAAAAATGCCCCAACAGCACCACAGGCTGCGCCTTCGGCTGGTGTTGCCCACCCCAATAAAATAGAGCCAAGGGCAAAGGCGACTAAGGCAGCAGGAGGAACAAGGCCAAGAGCAAATTCCCTTGCTATAATGCGCCAATTATTCGCGCGCTCGTCCATCGGTAGTACTGGCCCTAGGGAAGGGTTAATCTGGCATCTAATAAGGGTATAGGCCAAATAAAGACCAGCAAGCAGAATACCGGGCATAATTGCGGCCGCAAATAAATCTGTTACAGGTACCTCTAACACGGGGCCCATCACAACAAGCATAATAGAAGGCGGTATTAAAATACCCAACGTGCCGCCAGCAGTAATCGTGCCTGCGGCTAACCGTACATCATACCCTGATGCATTCATTGTTTTAGCGGCCATAATACCCAAAATCGTAACAGAGGCCCCCACAATACCTGTGGCCGCACCAAAGATGGTAGAAACAAAAAGCACCGCAATATAAAGAGCGCCCTTTGTATTGGCTAACATTAATTGCACAGCTTTAAATAAGCGTTCCATCAAGCCCGCTTGCTCCATCATAATACCCATAAAAACAAATAAGGGTACAGCAGCAAGCGTTTGATCGAGCATAACACTATTAAATTGCAATGTCATGAGATAAGTGGCTAACTCGGCACCAAAACCAATCGCGCCAAAGACAAACCCTAAAAATATGAGCGTAAATGAGATAGGGTATCCTAAGAAGATGGCGAATAACATCATCCCTATCATAACTAGTCCAAGAATTTCGGGTTCCATTATGCCCACCTATTATTTTTAAAAGCGTATATACTTTTCACGCATTCAGAGATACCTTGCAAAATAAGAAAGAATGCACCAAGGGGCATGGCTGTGCGGGCAGGGGCAAGTGGTGCCATCCATGATGTATCCATCGTTCGCTCCCAACGTACCCACGCATCGAACGTATATTCGAACGAGACAAGAAAAAACAGAATCATGCCGGGAAAAAAGAACAGAAAGTACAAAACTAAATCTACAGTAGCTTGCGTTCTTGGTTGCCAATTACGGTATATAAAATCGGCTCTAATGTGAATACCACGCATAAGACCATAGCCAGCGCCCAACATAAACATGGCACCGATAGTCATACGGCTCACATCGTAAGCCCAAGCCGTTGGCGCAACAAATAATTTACGGGCAACAACCTCATAAACCATCGCAACCGCCGCCGGGATAAGAAGCAAACACGCTATTCTACCCACTTGCGTGTTGAATGTATCAATAACACGAATCGTTTTTTGCATCCACGGACTCATATCGTCAGGCAAGTTATCAATATCTAATACATTGCGCTCCGCGATCATCTCGTCTGTGATGTCTAACTCATCTATATTTATTTCATTAGACACGTCTTTTTGTTCTTCTACATCTTGATTAGACACGTTTTTTTGTCCTTAAATAAAACGGGTGCATTCTAAATTAGGTAACTGGGCAATGATTATGCCCAGTTACCTAATTTAGAATGCACCAAAATAAAATATAGCACCTCGCCATATACGGGGTGCTATATCATGGCCTTATTCTAAAGAATCTGCAAAAGCTTTTCCAAGTTGTGCGTTTGATGTTTGTGCACCAGCCCAGAAAGGCACCGCAATCTCAGCAAAATCTTTTTGAGATTGCCATACTTCAGCAAAAAATTCATTTTCTTCAGCATTTGTCTCTAACGAAGCACGCGCTGCATTCATATAGGCAGGGAAGTAATCCGCAGGTGTATCGTGTAAGATAACGCCTTCGTTATCGACTAAATCTTTCAACGCTTTCCCATTCTCGATAATGCGATAACTCATTGCTTTTGATAGAGATGCGTTTGCAGCAACTTCAATCGCCTTTTGCTCTCGAGGTGTTAAGCTTTCCCATACATCACCATTCAGGTACATATCAGCATTCACAACCACTTGGTGTAAGCCTTGCAAGTAATAATGCTTAAGCACTTTTTGGAAGCCAAAAACACTATCAGGTTTTGGGCAGCACCATTCAGCAGCATCAATTGTACCCGATTCAAGCGCAGGTAAAATATCCCCACCGCCCATAGCAACAGCAGCAACGCCAATGTCTGTATAAGTTTGCCCAGGAATGCCAGGAGGAGCACGGAAACGGTATTGACGGAAATCATCCATCGATTCAATCGGCTCGCTAAACCAACCTAATGCTTCTGGTCCAACAGGTTGTAGCATAAAGCCTTTAACATTCATGTCCATTTCTACCCATAGTTGGTCATATAGCTCTTTGCCACCGCCATATTGAAACCATGATAAAAAGGCAATATTATCAATACCAACGCCAGCACCAGCGACAGGTGAACCAAATAACATTGCAGCAGGATGCTTACCCGACCAATAGTGAGTCCAAGCAAAGCCACCATCAATTAAGCCTTTATCTACGGCATCTAATGTTTCATCAACACCGACAACAGAGCCAGCAGGTAAAATCTCAAATTCCAAACTGCCACCAGTTAATGCTGTAACATCGGCCGCAAAATCGTTCAGCATAAATACTTCATCAGCTGTTGCGGGTAACACAGATTGTATACGTAAAACTTTAGCTTCTACTTGTACTTCCGCGGCAGCATTGTCACTTGCGTTCTCTGCCACTGGTGCTGCTGGCGCAGTACAAGCGACCAATGCAAAGACAATAACTGAAAGAGTTATCATCCTTAAGGTTGACTTTAATCGTTTACTAAACATTATGTATTCGTATCCTCCTAATGAAATCATGGTTGACTTAATGCACTGTTTCGGGGATCGCTAATAGAGAAAGCAAATAGAACCTAGATAAATGCGGGATAGGCTATCTAGCCTGCCCTTAGCACAGGAATAGGATAACAGTCAATACAATGTTGACTGCTCACTCTTTACTTTTTTATTAGATAATGATGAAATGTATGGGGATGTCGATTTAAATATGGGTAAATTAGTTAGAATCAACAACTGCTGCGATTACAAAACTGTAAATCAAGGCCACTTTACCAGATTCATATTAGATTATGCAAATCGAAGACAAGAAGAGAAAGCCTGCCCTGAGCATAGTCGAATGGCGTGCAGGGAGCCGCGCAGCTTGACAGCGACTCACGCGCAAGCCAAGTTACCCAAGCGGTTGCTAAAGCCCACGCACAACCGTTGAGGAGTAGCCCATATTGAGAGCCGAAATGTTCCCAGCCCTTTTTTCTAATGATTCTGATGCTAGAAAAGAATTCACCACCAAGCTGAAAGTTTCTAATAGAATAGCGCTAGCAATTTATCAAACTCGAAAATTGCTCTACATACACAACAGGCTATTCTTATTTTGAAAAGTTGATTCCATCACGTACAATCCCTCGTAGGTTTCAATGAACCGCTCCCGCTTTATAGATTTCAATTAACCTCTCCCAAAGTGCCAAAGGAAAAACATGACTAACGAAACTATTTTTACTATGGATACCTCTAGCATCAAATATGGACCAGGATCCACTCGAGAAGTAGGCATTGATATGAAAGGGCTCGGCGCGACGCGCGTTATGGTCGTAACCGACCCGCGCGTGGCGAAGCTAGAGCCAGTCGAAATTACGATGAAGGCGCTCAAGGACGAAGGGATCGACGCCGTACTCTTTGACCAAAGCGCGGTCGAACCAACTGATGCGTCTTTGAAGATAGCAATTGATTTTGCCAAAGAGGGCAACTTTGACGGCTACGTTGGCGTAGGTGGAGGTTCCTCTCTAGACACAGCCAAAATCGCCAATCTTTACAGCACCTATCCGGCCGATCTGCTGGCTTATGTAAACGCACCGATTGGCGAGGGGCGTCCGGTACCAGGCGCACTCAAGCCAATGATTGGCATTCCCACCACCGCCGGAACGGGCAGTGAAACGACTGGCGTGGCGGTCTTTGATCTGCTCGAGATGAAGGCCAAAACAGGTATCTCTCACCGTAGATTGCGTCCACAAATTGGCATTATCGATCCCAACAACACGGTAACGTTGCCGAAAATGGCGATTGCCGCCTGTGGGTTAGACGTCGTCTGCCACGCGGTTGAGTCGATCACCGCGCGACCCTACAATACTCGACCCGCAGCAGAGAGTCCGATCTATCGGCCCTCCTATCAGGGTGCAAATCCTATCTCGCACGTTTGGGCATCGCGCGCAATCGAAATGGTTTCGGAGAATATCGTGCGCTCTTTCAACGACCCCGAAGACGAAGAGGCCCGTGGCGAGATGCTGCTGGCTGCGTCGATTGCGGGCGTTGGTTTTGGCAATGCGGGCTGTCACCTGCCCCACGGCATGTCGTACCCTATCTCGGGCATGGTACGCGGCTATATTCCACCAGGCTATCCCGAAGATCATCCAATTATTCCCCACGGCATGTCGGTAATTATGAGTGCGCCAGCCGTCTTCCGCTTCACCGCTGAAGCCGATCCAGCGATGCATCTTTATGCGGCGGGTCTATTGGGTGCTGAAATAGAGGGGGCTGCGCCAGAAGATGCGGGGGAGATTTTGGCGACTGCCATGATCAAAATTATGCAGCAGACGGGTGTCCCTAACGGGTTAAGCGCGATTGGCTACACCGAGGATGACATTCCAGCATTTGTAGAAGCGACCCTGCCCCAACATCGCCTGACCAAGCTCTCTCCACGCCCCGCGGATAGGGATGATCTGGCACGATTGTTTAAAGAGTCAATGGTGCTCTGGTAGCCCCGCGTTATAACAATAGGGTAGCACCACAGAACAGAATAGCGTGGAGTAAAATTTCATGCGGAATTTTGTCCAAAAATATCGTTTTTGTCAAACAAAACGGCCTGTAATCGTCGATTTTGAGCAAAATTTTGGCCGATTTGTAGCGTTATGTCTAGTCCACGATGTTCTGTGGTGTTACCCACTGAGTTGTTATGGGTATGGGTGAAGGGCTTGTGCATAAGCAAAAATACTCAGTTTCACTCGCGCCTTGTTTATACAGCCCTTTA
>Ga0209831_1004420_pt1 | contig 11026 bp, 6 predicted proteins | sample Maine_Asex4_meta_FD_187451 | JGI IMG/M metagenome (GOLD analysis project Ga0209831, IMG submission 187451) | Marine algal microbial communities from Maine, USA - Maine_Asex4_metaG (SPAdes) (version 2) | ecosystem: Host-associated > Algae > Red algae > Unclassified | place: Maine, USA | collected...
CCTCAGCATCAGCGCTGCGACACAACGCGTCTCAGGAATTATCGGCACGTCCACCGTTGCAGGCCGCCGAAGCCCGTGACAACGCCACCCACCGCAGCTCGTGCCAGCTGTTGGTCGGGCGGTGCGTCCGCCGTGCGAGAGACGGAGCGTACAGACCGGCACGGTTGGCAGCGACCTGTGGCAGTGCTGACCGCTTCCTTTCTGCTGCATTTGTCCCATCCGGCCACCGAGCGGCGGCGCAGTGGGGCTTAGACCGTGTACCTTACAGCTCTGCGAATCCTCTGCAATAGCGTGTTGCAGACTGCTTGCAGGTCTGGAAAAGTGGCCGCGAGAGCCACGAGCAGCATGATTTCCTGCAGCAGATATCTGCGGAGCAGCTCATTGTCGTGCATTTATGCAAAAAAAACGGAGGACCGGTGCATTTCTTTCATGGAAAGCACCGTGTTGGTGCGAGGATTTTGTGCCAAAAAGTTCCAGCGTGATCCCCCGTTTTTTTCTGCCCACGATCAGCTTTTATTGTTTTTGACGTGCAGGAAATCTGCTGGTAAAATGTTGCAGGTCGCTGCCGGACCCCTGTTGCAGCGCACATTTTCTGTGCCGGGTCTGTGGAAACCTGCAACTGGGCTGCACTTGCAGCGCATGTCTTCAGCATCACGTTCGCTGCAGAATGACGATAACGGCTTCCTATTGGTGGAAGCGAGATAACTTCGCGCCTCCTAGGAGTTATACTGGCGTACAGCAGAAGAACAGCACGAGCTGAGCATCGTCACAGCATTTGGATGATCCAGACAAGCAGCGAAAGAGCAGAAAACATGCGTGCCGATCTGCCAGATATCTGCTGAGGCAGCAGGCTGCCAGCACAAAATGGCCCGACCTGCAGCCATTTGGCAGACTGTGGAGATCCTGCAACAGCCTGCAACACGGAATCAGCAGATCCGTAAGGTACACGGTCTAAGCCCCACTGCGCGGCGACTGAGGTTATGGTCGATGGGTCGTGTCGACACTCCGCATGACCGGTGCCACGCCGTTTTTTTAAATCTTCGCGTGGCGGATGGACGGGTGGAAGGTGCTGGCCGGGCGCGCAGTGAGTGGGGTTTGAGGCGGACACGTGTGTGCGCCGTCCGACGTGGCGGTCGGTACGTGTTCCTCAGTCCTTTCCCCAGTGTCTCTTCCCAGCGTCGCCCGGCCCTCCTCCCAGGTAGGCGCCAATCACCACAATCTTGGGTTCCCCCCGACCCCCTTCACGTTTGCGAGGCGCGCACTCTTCCTCTTTTCAGTCGGCTCTGGCGCTCTCCAAGCGCTCTGCCGCACGGTATCCGCTGGTTGTTCGTTTCCTTGATCGTATCCACCGGCCCTTAGCGCGCTTCCGGTCTTCACTCACTAGACGCAGCTCGTTCTGGAAGCCACGGATCAGCACGTACCGCGCTTCATCTCAGCTCTTGGCATCGTGTCCGATATGGACAGCAGTAATTCAACAGCAAGCAGGTGCATTGGCGGGGATACACACGCACGCGAAGGACGAATGCTCTGCCCTGGACGTGCTGTACCGATTCTCGTTTTTGCTGTTCGATGGCGTGACATGGCCGTACCACTGGTTTGCGACGCTGACTGACAGCCCCGTCATATTTCTGCTTTACTATTTTGATTGGTATGGCGTGTTGTCTTGGTTTGGAACAGCTGCAGTCCGTCGTCGATTGACAACCATGGTGAGCTCCAGACGGGACGGCATTCTACGTGTTGGGGCGTGACTTGGAGTCTCGCACCGTAACTGTGGCGGTGCGACAGTCGGAGGACATTGATGTTGCTTGCGGACAACCTTTGCACGCACTCCAACGGCGTACAGTTGCAGCTGGCAACATTATTAACCTCCCCTCCCATACGCAGTCCCGCCTTCCATGGCATGCCAACCTGACGAGCTCTCGGCTGGAAGCCGACGCCGGTTTGGTATGGGGCCGATTGTGTCTGGTTGTTCCGTCCACTGTCGTAGGCGGTAACGGCAGCTACTTGTCAGCCTTTGTGCTCTAGGCCAGCGACCCGTAGAGTGACGGGTTCCAGGGTCTTGGGGACGTGACACAGCTGCCGCCAACGCCGACTCTGACGCCGACGCCGTAAACATGTTGGTGGCGCTCGGCTACATGTCGTACCGTTATCGCGGCCGAACCTCTTTGTTTGGCGGCGCGTGTCGACGCCGCCTGCATCGCCCTTGTGCTGCACTGTCTCCAGCATCTGGGAGCAACAACAATGCCCCCACTGCAGTGTGGGTGGTTCAGGCGCTCACTGTGGCAGTGAAGGGGCCGGTGGCGGCTTGGAGCCTACACCGGGCAGCCACGGTGCGGGCTGAGGTGCTAATGGTTCGACACCGGGGCGGTACAGGTAACGGAAGGGCCACGGCCGGAAGTCCTTTCACTCCCGGTCGGCAGGCGGGCCCCGGGGGTCGATTATGGGGATACTATTGAGGGGGAAGGTGTGGGCTCGGGGTGGGTTTATAGAGGCAACATTATAATCGGGTGAACACAAGCGTAGCGTACATTTTGAAAAAGGAATGGCAGGACCCCGCGTACATCTAACCACGCGCATCCCTCAGCCGGCGCGCCGGCATCACGTCGGTTGGCAATACGATCTTGCGCTCAGCCTGCATGGCACACCGTCATGTAAACGGAACCGTGGCAGAGCGTGTACTGATACGAACGACGTTACATCTTTGTTAGAAACAAGGATTGTGGCTTTCTGCGTCATTTAGCGCGCGACTTTGAGCTCCGCCCCGTGACGTTAGCGTTGACTTAAGCTTTGAAATTCCATCTAGAGATACTTTGTGCTGGCGACAGCACGCTTGCCAACACGTTGGCGACTTGTTGCTCATGGCCTCGAGAGCGGCTATCTGGCAGTCACTCGCTCATCAATGTTGGTACCCATCAACGGTGCCGTATCCTTCGCTATCCGTGACCTACCTGGTGTCGCCGGGGTGGCGGAACCCCCAGGCGCGCCTGGTTTTTGAATTAGGTCGATCCGCTGCCGTCCTCTTCTGTTGTGCCGCGCTGCTTGAGGGGTTATTCCCTGGCCGATCGGCTGCTGTACGCAGCCGTTGGACCGTGCTGCTTGAGCTGCCGCTGTGGGGGGTGCTCCGTGGAGCACACCGTGTTCTCGATGACAAGTGGGGGGCAGGAGGGACCGAGATGTCGGTTTCAGAGAGACAGTGGTGAAGTTTGACTGAGGGATCGCCACCTGTGCGCGAGGATGGTCACTTGAGCACGGCTGACGTGGATGCACAGCATGTGGCGCGTCTGCTGAGACTGGTGCGCCGCTCGGGCAACTATCTCTGTTCAATAAATGTGGCGGTAGCCCGGCCGGCCTTGGGCGAGAGCACCCAGTAAGGCTGGACAGGGCTGCCCGACTGGTTTCATCATGAGTATCAGTAACTGACTAGTCTTGTGACCTTCTCCATCTGTTCGATGTATGGCTCAGTGGCACCGTTCTTTCACTGACATCCCCTCCGAGAGCGCACAGGATCACGTCTGAGACTGGTGCTCGTGGGTGCCCTTGGCCTGCCAGTTCTTGGCCCGGGTAAGTGTCTGCCAGCACTCTTCATTATAGAGCCCGGCAACTCGCGTTTCTGCGTGCCCGTGCCGTGGGCTCGCCCGGCCAGCCACTTGCGCGGTGCTCTGGAGTGGTATCCTCCCACAGCGCGGACCGGCTTCAATCTATAAGGTCCGCCGTTGGCTGCTTCGCGAGGACTGCGGTGCGATTTTGCATTGAGCGACAGCATTAATAGATGTGGGCACCGATAGGTTGCTTTACGTTTCCCCGGCTCGTCTCTTACTCCAATGACGTCCTGCCCGCACGCAACACGATACCTTCTGGCCGATATTTTGCGCTGCTCCTCATCACTCCGTCTACAATGCAGCCCTTGCCGCCTCCTTCTCCTGCCAAAAAAAGCGGCGGCTGCGTGATCAAGCTTCTAAAAACGGCGGAGCGTCCGCTATGGCGCGCATGTCGGAGGCAGTAGGCGTGTCAGCGGCGGCGCCCGGCGCTTCAGCGGCGGCCGTCACGGCTGCGGCAGCGGCCGGGTCGGCAGCGACGAATGACGCTGCGCTGTCGCACGCACGAGGATCGGGGATCTCTGGGACTACCTGTGGACACTCGAGAGCGGTGGCTTCAGCGGAGGTTAAGCGCCGCGCCGCCGCAGCCGCAGCAGCCGCAGCTAAAGCTGCAATAGCAGCCGCCATCGCTGCCGCTGCGGCCACGCCCTCATTCCGTGACGAATCTGGACGGTCTGCGCCAGAGGGCTCACCCATGGGTGACCGTGGTGCAGTAGACGGCCCGTCTTCATTGATTGCGGCGGCTGCTGCTTCCGTGGCATCACCGGGTGGTCGAGAGCGTCGTCCCGCGCGCACCGCAACTGTGGCGGCGGCTTCGCCATCACGCGTCGTAGGAGACAGTTCTTCTCTAACTTCATCAGCTGCTGCTGCTGCGGAGTCGTCACAACCAGGTCGACGTCTTCCACCGATCCCGGCAGCAGGAGCAGCGGCGGCGGCTGCAGTGACGGGAACGATCCCGGCTGTGGCGGCAGCTGCCGAGTCGGGCAGTGCCGGAGCTGGTCTCACGGCCATGCAACGACTAGCTCAGCGCCGAGCAGCCACAACAGGAGCAGGACAATTCGGTCAGTCGTTGGAGGTTGGCGACGCTGCGCATCATGGAGGTGGCTCCAGCGCGGTGCTGGCCACGCCGCCAATGGACGCACATGCTTCAATCATCCAAACGACCGTCAACATGGCCATCGCGGCGGTAGGGACAGCTTGGCGCACCATTGTTCGTGAGGAGGTCGGCAAGGAGGTCAGCAGGCACGCCGACATGATGAACCAGCCGGCGGGGCCTCTGATGAAGGCCATAAAGAAGACGGTGGAAGACGCGCACGTCACTCATGCGGGCCGCGCTTTGGCTCTGGGGCGTGCGTGGTCTGAACGGGAGAAGAAGGTCATCCGCCCAGAGGTGGAATCTGTCTTTGACTCGTCACTTGTGCGCCCTATTGCGGCAGTGGCGATTGCGGCCATGGTGATGAGGCTCTACAACGTACCGGAGGCGTGCGGGGACGTCCTCACCCCATTTTTTCCTCCCGTCAAGAAGACGATTGGCAACAAGTCTTTCGCCGTCAAGCACTACAATGTGTTCATCGATTCGGTCTTCAAGCGGGCGCCGTGGACAATGGACGACGGCCTCAATGGCCTGAAATCAGATGAGCGCAACAAGCCCGGGCGCTGGTACGTCCTCATGCCGACCATGACCAAGCGCGCTGTTGAGGACATTTTGCTGCAGACGGCCGCGGTCGACCAAGCCTATGAAGCCGACGAGAGCGCGGCGGCCGCCTTGGCGGCCGTCATGGACGTGCTGGAGGAGCGTCGAGGCGAAGTACCTGAGGAAGATGACCTGCTCAACGAGGTCCCTCGAGAGCTTTCAATGAACCATGTCGGTGTCAACCGCAACGAGGAGGGCGGCGTCGCCCCATGCGTGAGAAGCATAACCGGTGATGTAGATGACGTGCGGACAACAGAATCCAAGCCAAGGCGTGTTTTGTATCGAGCTTCAAACAGCTTCTCAATAAAAAATCAACGAAGGCATACCGTGCTCATCAGCCGCCTGTGCGGCTTGCACAATTGCAACAGTACGAGCAGTTGTTCTTGCCAATCCCATGTGTATGGAGGTTCCATCTTGCGCATAAACGCTACCAATGGCGCCCCGTGGGTTGGCGTATGCACCTAAGTTACAAGGCGCCCGAGCATTGTGCCCCCGAAGATGGCTCGTCTTGGACACCTGTTCATAGTCGCCCACGAAGAAGGCAACGTCGGCAAACACCCGCACCTTGACACCGTCCGGGTCGTCGACAACCCACTCGTTATGAGCACCAGTTGTAAAGTCACTCATGACCGCACGCAGCACCGCATCCGACGAGACACCCCGCTCCGTTAAAGACAGGACGTGACCCCCTCTGCGACTCATACGGTGCATGAAGAGCCATATGAGGTAGCTCATGTACACGCCCCCAAGTCCGTCAAAGTCGTCAGAGTACAGTGCAAGCGATACCACATACCACCGCTCCCCGTCTGGTCCCACTCCACTCAACAGTCGTCGCTGCCGAGGGAGGACATCCTCGCAAGTGTTGACAGCGGGTTCATGATCCCGAGGGAGACGCACGATTTGCTCTACAGAAGCCACGTCCCCAGCGGACGCCACCCAACAAAGATGCTCGTTGTCACCTTGGCGCCAATGGCGCACCACGAGAGAGCAAACCGTGACGCCAGCTATGATGCATGGCACGACAAAATCACCAGCATGAATGGCCGACCCTAGTTGAAGCCCCGCCGTGCTACTGGAAAAATAGCCTCCACCGACGGTGACGTCAGCGAGATGCTCAGCTCCACCCTTCAATGAGATCGAGACGGTATCGCCAGCGCATAGCATCTCGCCGTCTAGTGCAAACCTCCGCAGGATTCCCCCCGCCATAGTACAGGCTTGGAGGTCCTGAAAAAGGGGCGAGTCGCAGAACTCCGGGTGAAGAGCCCTCTCGGCGTCGCTTCGTCGGTCAGCCGCAGTGTATAGGGCAAAATTGGCCGCGAAAGAGAAGTCCCGGGCGATGTGGTCGCTGGGCAGAACCACGAGCAGCGGCGAACCCGTTTGAGCGCCCGGAGAACCCGATCTCTCCCAGATTGAGCAGAGCGGCAGCCCCCAGGAATTGCGCACACGAGGAAGCAGTACTCGTCTGATGTACGTCAACGATGGCTGCGATAGTGTAGGGTTAATGTCTCGCACAAAGGCGCGCATGATATCATACTGCACCTGGGTGACACCCACCTGCCCACGGAGGTAGTAGAAGCAAAAAAACTCGGTGTAGTCGGCGAATAGCATGTCCCCTAGGGAGCCACACGGTTGCGCCTGCGAAGGATCTGAGTCAGGCACGTCGTCTGTGCCAACGTCGAGCTGGAACGCGCCGGCATACGGGTCTGCGCCAAAGTTGTTCGTGACGTCGCTGTCACCATCTTGATTGTGAAGCCCATCATCTTCGCGAGCCGCATCTTCACCGCATGCCAACCCGGCAGAATGGATCGTGGAGAGCGAGGCACCTGCAAGCGCGGCGTGGGCGAATGGAGCTTCCTCTACCTCTTGAATAGCACCGGCCGAGTGATCGCTAAGTAGGCGGTCGGGGTACGCGGGCCCAGCGGAGTGGCCGGCAGCCGGCGGATAGGCGCCAGGCGAGGCATGGGACGTCAGATGTGCTGCGGCAGGTTGTTCACGTCGGGGTTGGTGTACAGACGCCAGGCCGACGTCAGGGGGAGGATTGCGAGGCGCGGCGTCGGCGGGGGCACGTCCCACCGGTACACGGTGGAAGGAGTGACCCACGGTCGAGAAGCGCTCGCCAGCGGATTCTTGAATAGCAAGGCGGCCGGTGGATAGGTTGCCGGCCTCACCAATGCCCTCCACTGCAGGGGCCGGTCGCTCAATGGTTCCGGAGTCAGCAGCCAAGATTGGATGCTCAAATGGTCGGGCGTACGCAACCGGTCGGACCTCGCTGATCTCTGGGCCCCGCTTCTGTCCACGGAGCGATGGCCGGTACCGAGACATGTTGGTGGCAGTGGAGGCGACCACCGCATACCCGCACGCCGTAATCACGACGGGCTCTGAAAAGTGAGTTCAGCGTCGCCTGCAACGTGGGCAGTGCAAAACAAACCGTGAGCCCCTCCTCCCGTGCTTGTCACTTCATCCGCCGCCGTTTCTGTGACAGGTCTGTCAAAGCTGCTCAGGCCACGTGCCTGCCCACCCAGGGTCGGACAAACCTAGTCCCTCACCCCCGTCAGCAGAGACAGGCCGTCGCCTCGGCCTGTAGAGGCCTCTAGGCTCGCCCCGGCCTGTAGAGGCCTCCTAACTCACGCCGTCAGGTGCCGGTCCCCCCACTCCATCCCGTGACGGCCTCTTCGCTGATCGTCTACAGCACGAAATAAAAAGGCCCCGCAGTCGTGAACGCACAAATAGCCATCAGCACCATCGCCAGTGCTGCAGAGGTCATGTGAACGAAGGGAAGGGACTGCGGTATCGAGAGCTGTCACACGCCGAGGAGACGGATGCAATCTAAGCTGTCTCTGCGTGTCCGGGGAATGGGCCATGGAGCTGGTGATCGTCAGGGGCATGTCAGCAAGCTGTGGTCCAGACTCCTGGACTTATGTCGTCCTCAAATGCGGTCCAGAGGGCTGATCACTGGAGCTCCAGTGGTCAGCCGTCCATGGAGTCGTGTCTTGAGCGGTAGCTTTGCAGCCGTTTTGGTCCACGAGCCGTCACCTAAAAAACTCCAAACAGCGTTACTAGAACGAAGTCCGACGCGACGTTGCAGTAGGTCTTGCTGACGGCACCACCTCACCACTGTGCCGCTGCCGTCTGGGCCCGTCTTCCGCGAGCTCAGAGGACTGAGGAGACCCTATCGACGCTTCTTGGGCGTGCCCTTGTTGCTGATTCTGCTGAGGCTACGGGCGCGCGTGCTAGCTGACAACAGGCACTGTGTGTGTCGTTGACGGTGCCGAAATTTCTGGGCGTGGCCGCCGAACGAGCACACGGGCGTGTTGCCTTCTACTTTTGCGGCAGAGATGTCTTTCTGGTCCCACTTGGCGTCTTTGGGACCGACGATGCGGGCCATGCCATCCCTCTCGGTCCTGTGGGGACTGCAGGAGTCCTCCCATTGGCACATCTTACCGGGCTCTCCGGCTCTTTTTTAGATCGCTCGCTACTCGGGCCTACTGCGCGGCCTTGTTGCAAACTGCCCCCTCTGCTGTCGTCGGTGGTTGCGTCGCCACCACGAAGCGGTCGCGTTCGGACTCCAGGCGCGGTCGCATTCGGGCTCAAGGCGCGGTCGTTGTCATGGCGTCGGCTGCCAGAGAGATCGGACGACAGGGATATCTTTACGCATTGGGTCCAGCCTCGGCTCTTGCCTCCGTGCCTTCTGTTGCCAACTTTCCATCTTCTAGGACTCAAGCCTCCCCTCACGTCTCTTCCAAACCTCCCTCGGACATCCGCAGGGGGCAATCATCGGCACGAGCGCCCGCACCGTTGTGTCTTTCGGCGACGACCGCCCTTCCAAGGCCGCCGGGAGGCCGGTTCATCATTCCATTCAACATGAAGCACGTCGACGCGGGCCTCTTTCGGCTTGGGCTTTGGCTGGACAGCGACCAGAGCGTCTTCCACCAACTGAGCGCGGTCTTGCCGGAGGGCATGTTCGATGGCCACCGCAGTGTGTTGCCATCTCCTGACCACCTGTTCTTCCTGGGGCTAACGAAGAAGCTGGTACAGGGAGTCTTTTCCCTGTTGCACCTCGACCTTCGGCCTACGATTGGTGTCTCCTTGCGTGAGGCCCTGGCGCACGCTGGGTTTTCATGCACAAAGGTGTACCCCAGCAACAAGACGCCCGTCAACTCGTTGGGAATTTCTAAGTGGGCGGCCGTGTGCGTCGTCGGACCCCATGCTTGTCGAAGAGCCATCCCGGACGAACTTCTGACTGGTCCTGTATCGGGTGTCTCTCCTCTTGATGTGGCCATTGACTTGCTGCAGGACCTGTACGATGTGGTGCTCCTGGCCTGCTACTATCCCCAAATTGAGCTCGACGGCGAGGCGTCGTGCATGGCCAGAGGCGATGCGACTGTCGAGCTACGGCGTCGCGTGAGTGTGCTCCTTCGTGGGATTCGTGCGGCGTGCGTGCGCCCGGACTGTGGCTCCCTAGCGTTGATCGTCGACGTTTCGAACGTTCACCGCATGAACGAGGCGGTGTGGCACGCCGTTGAGCTCCTCGGCTCTCTTCGCGACTCTTTTGAGCTTCTCTTCGAGAGCATGCATCAACCGCTCAAGCGCTCCATCCGCGGCGGCAACGGACACAATGACGTGCACCGAGCAATGTCAAAGATGGTTGACAATGAGGTCGTGGCCCGGCTGGCGTTGGACCCGGCCAAGTTTGGCGTCCCGTCATTCTGGCTCCGCCAGACCTCCCTGAGCAAGCTGTTCGAAAGTGCGGTGCCCCTTGCCAGCCGCCCCGCGGGCGATGGCTGGACGGCTGGGCGCCAGCGCGAGGAGGAACAGGGGATTTCCAGCGCCGCTAAGCTGCTGGTCTCTGGTTATGTGACAGGAGCGGTTGAAGCAAGTTGGCGTCGTCATGCTGTGAGGGTAGGGGTTGCCTTCCGCCGAGCTGATGCGGTGGCTGTCCTGGTGAACAGTGATTCTGGGGAGGACGCTGTGCACACCGTCGACGTTGGCGAAGAGAATGCTGTGGGTGTTCACGCAAGCTTTTTCCACGTGGTGGCGTTGTGGGTTGCCCCAAACGGGCGTCTAAGTGCCGTTGTATCCCCTTTCGTGGTTGCATCACAGGGAGCTTGGACGTTGGATACGTTCCGTGTGTTGCATCTGCCGTTGGGCCGTGGGGTTCGCAAGGCTTTGGCTCTCCACGACTGTACCAGTGCCTGCTCTGCTCTGAAAACAGGTCGCGTCTCACACGATGCCACCAACTCCTGGGTTCTGTACGTACGTGAGCGTGGGTTTCCTCCGCGACAGGGGTAGAGTAGAAAATACTGTTGTCAAGCTGGTTTTGTTTGGGCAATCTCACGACGGTGCTCACCATCTAAGACAGAAGAAAAGAGAAATACACAAAGCAGATGTATGCCACAAGGGCGCCCACGACTTCCCCCCCCCGCCAACTTAGAGATACAACCTCATACCCAATATGCGGCCGGGGCCACGGCACGGTACTACAAGCGTATCGAACGCCCGCCAGCGCCGCGACTCACCACGGCTTATGCAGAGTGGCTGGTGAGCTTCCTGAGCGGGAGCGGCCACAACCTGGACCAACCTTCGAGAAGACGTACCCAACAGAAGATCGCTCAGGGATAGGCTTCCAGGTGAGGCAGCCGGAGCGACTGTGGCGGTATCTTAGGTAGTACAACTCGGCGACCCCAGGGTCTCAGCTCCTGTCAGGGGAAGGCATCACCAAGGTCATTCAAGGGCGCCC
>Ga0209831_1004427_pt1 | contig 11007 bp, 5 predicted proteins | sample Maine_Asex4_meta_FD_187451 | JGI IMG/M metagenome (GOLD analysis project Ga0209831, IMG submission 187451) | Marine algal microbial communities from Maine, USA - Maine_Asex4_metaG (SPAdes) (version 2) | ecosystem: Host-associated > Algae > Red algae > Unclassified | place: Maine, USA | collected...
GGGGGGGAGGGGGGGGGGTCGCGGGGGGGAGAGTGAGAGTGAGGGCGCGACTTGATGGCCTGTTGTGTGCGTTTTTTTATGTCTTTGACATGCTGTGCGACGACTACGTGGGGGGCGACAGCGTGTGGGTCCTTGCCAGGGTACACTAGGAGCCTCTTTGCATCCATGTGTTTCTCGAGTGTTTGCATTTCACAATAAATACTCTTGCAGGTTGCGTGCCTTTCATTCCTTTGTCTTGCAGGGGAAAAGGGCAACAAAGAGAACAGAAGTGCTCGTTAACGCCTCTGTCGCACACATATTTGCACAGGAAACCGCCGGCCCTCCACAGAGTGCACGAAGAGAGAGAAAAACAACAGTTGTTTTTTCCTGTGCGTGGGACGTGCAGGTGATGAGCACCACCACTTGTTGGACTGTGTTGCTCGTCGCTGATTCAACTTGCGGTTCGCGGATAGATGATGGTCAGTGACCCTTATGGTACCCCAGATGGTACATTTGCAAGACGTGGTCAAGTTGCACACATTCGTCTTGGGTCATCTTGGGGCGTTACTTTTGGCACGTTTGGATTCGATCTTCGCTTTGCTCTAGTGGCTTTTGATTTGGTGAGTGATTCGATTTGGTGCGAGGGCGTGGGCGTCGGTGTGGGCGCGAATGGGAGGAGCACTTGGCCCAGTGGGGACTATCTGAGAGGTGCTCTCGGTTAAGAGAAGTGGGCGAACCTTAGGACAACCAACAAAGCACGTTCGCACAAGCACACATAAGCTCAGGCCACAAAATCACTGCAACGTGATCCCCCATCCCCTATCTCCACTGCGTTTCAACAGGTTATGGGTCCAGAGCCGGGGCTGTGACAAGGGCACGGTGTGCTAGACGGTGTCACGGCGGTCGTGGCAAGTGCGGACAAGACAAGGACAAGGTGGTTCAAGGACGTGACAGTCAAGGCGCAAGGCTCGGCACGGTCGGGCTCTACGACAAGCAGGCTATTGGAACGTCATGCCTACCTATGCGACTTCCTCGCGGTTTTTTGACCGCTGGTGCATGTGACTTTTGCACCCGTGCGATTTTGAGTGAAAGTTTTGCGATTTCTCATTTTCTATTCTGGCGCTTCTGATTCTTCGGTTTGCGTAGGCTTTGCTTTGATCTCTGATGCTTTGATTTGGTGAGCGTTTTGATTTAGAGTGTGGGCGGGCGCTTGCACGGGCAAGCTGCTCGGGCTGCGTGGTGAGCTAGACTGGTCCCGCTTGGACTACTTGAGGAGTGCCCGTGATGGGAAGAGGGGCGCTTGGAAGAGACAACCAACAAATCGCATTCGCACACACACACACGGGCTCAAGCCACTCAACCACTTCGCCGTGGTCCCCGATTCCCTATCCCCACTGCGTTTCAACACAGGAATCATAGCCGGAGGCGCTGCCGGCATGGGCAGCATCAAGATTGACAAGATGACGAAGACGAACTTCCACGCATGGCGTCAGCGCATCAAGATGGTCCCAGCGGTGCGCGATCTGGACGACATGCTTGACGAAGACGGCAAGTCGACGGACGCAGACGGTGAACATCCTCGAAAGTCTGCAATTCTGCTTGACATGGTGCGGGAATGCCGGCGGTGTGGCGCAGGTGGCACAAGTCAGCGATTATTGGGCGTTGTGGTGGGTTCAAGTGAATTTAAACCCAATATTTGGAATCGGACGAGTATGTGGGGTTTGGGTGCGGGGCAAAATAAGTGATGAATGTTGGTTTTTATCCGAACATTTGCCTGGGAAATGGTGCTAGAGCTGAAACTGTACAGGTATAGTGGGCACCCAAAAAGCAACGAGGAGGTGTCGCGAGGTAGAAGGGGGCTCCGGTTCCAGGCGTCGATGAAGTGACGTACGGTGCTTTTGGAGGTACGACAAATATGGGCACGACGACCATGCGGAACGTCGTGGATCTCGACGGAAGCGGGTAGGGGACGTGGAGGAGGTCCGGAGTCCATGTCGAGTGTGAGTTTGTGTGGTCCGGGGCGCCCGCCGCGCCCGCGCGGTGTGGGTATCGCTTGCGGTCGGGGCGACGCCCGCAGCGGCCTTGGGCGATACGGGTGGTCACACCACTCGGTAACGGTAGTTGCCGTTGGTTTCTTGGCGCTTAGTCGTTGCTTTCTGTTGTTTCTCTCTTTTGCAGCGGGTGCGTTTTACTCGGTGGGGCCTGCCGCCGCTGCCGCCGCCAACGTTTGATCACCAGCACTTTGCAACGTTGGTCTCCTTGCGCCAACATTTCTTGTTCGCCCTTTCCCTGTTACCAAACTGCCCTTCCCTCTTACTTCTTGTTTTCTGTCTGCGCCCCGCCCGCCATGGTGTCCCCCCCCCAAACCCTCTTGTGGCAAACCGGCTCGCCCAGTGACCCGTGGTAGACGCGGCGACCAAAACTGAGGGGCGTCAACCTCAGGGGCTCGCCCATCCTCGAGCCGTGGATCAACGCCGCCCTCTTCCACGCTCACCCGCCGCCGCACTGCACCCTCCAAAAAGGGGGCGGTAGCGACTCGGAAGCCGCCCTGTGCGCGCGCCTGAATGTTGGTTTTTAGCCATAAAGTTGTCTGGGGAGGGGCACTAGAGCCGAAACTTCGCAGGTCTAGTCAGGACCCATACGGCAACGGGCGCGTGTCGCGAAATACAAGGGAGCTCCGGTTCCAGGGGTCCATGGGGTGGGAGCGGGGGCGACTCGGAAGCCGCCCTGTGCGCGCGCCTCGGCCGCACCGCGGCGGCGGCGGTGCTCACCGCCCACTGGCGGGGGACCCGTACGTCGGCAACGTGTGGTCGCACCTGGACGAGGCGCTCGGCTGGGCGGCGGCCGCGCGGGTGGGGGTGCTCCTCGACTTGCACGCGCACCCGGGGGGGCAAAGCGGGGAAGCGCACACGGGGCGCGCGCGGGGGGGGGGGTGGCACGTCGACGACTGGGACATCGATGGGGCGCTTGACGCGGTCGCCGGCCTGGCCGGCTGCTACGGGTCCGCGGCGGGGGCGTGTGGCGGTGGCGGCGGCGGGGGGGAAACCCCCCCCGCCCTGCTCGGCCTGTCCGTGGCCAATGAGCCCGACGAGCGCATCCCCCCCGACGTGTTCCTCGCCTTTTACCGACGCGCCTACGCGGCCGTGCGGGCGGGCGGCTTACGCGTCGAGACGGTGGCGTTTGTGGTGGACGGCAACCCCTTTCGGGCGGACCGCCTGGTCGCGGGGGGGGCCATCGACCGCGCCACGCGGCTGCGGAAGGACCACCTGCTAGTCGATGTGCATTCATACCAGTATTTTGGGGGGGGGTGGACGACCGCCTCGGTCGCCGAAATCCTCCGCACCTGGGCGCCGGGGGGCGGCGGCGGCGGCGGTGGCGGCGGCGACGGCGGCGGACCCCCCGGGGAGCGGGTGGCGGAGCTGGCCGCCGCCGGTACGACGCTGCAAAAGTGGATCCTGGTCGGCGAGTGGAGCCTCCGCTTGCCGTGGGCGGGGACCGGCGCGGCGGCCGAGTTGGCGGCCGCCGGCCCCGCCGCCACCGGCCCCGCGTTGCGCGCATTTGGACGCGCGCAGGTGGTGGGGATGGACGCGGCGGGGGTGGAGGGGAGGTGTTTTTGGACGTGGCAGGTCAACACGACTGCGGGGGAGCCGTGGTGGGACTTTTGCGAGTGCGTGCGGCGGGGGTGGCTCGACCCGGCGTGGTGGGCTGGCGGGCAGGGCGGGGGGATCCCGTGACGAGGGTGCGAAGGTCGGCACAAGCGCAGACACAAAGATTGACCTTTCGATGGTGTACTAGGGCTCAACGGGAGAGCGAAAGAGGTGTACGCGGCAGTGCAGTGGACGGGACCACCATTCCCTATGACAGGCTCAAGGCAGAGGGCGACACACAAAGACACAGAGCATCGCAGCAGGCGACGGGCTAGACAAGAGCCCCTTCGGCAGATGGCCGCGGAGCGCGGCAACGGCGGTGGAACTGTCCGTCTGGTTGCGAGCCAGGCACAGTCCTGGGTTGCCAACGCCCCCGCAAGCGGGGCCGCGGCGTAAACCTCAAGGCACAGCATAGCGTCCAGACGGTGATCAAGGGTCACTCTGGCCCGTGATGGTTGAGAACGTGCCGCCCCTCACGCGTGCCCCCGTTGGGTGACACGGTGCATTGGGCGCCGCTCGACCGTATATCAGGGCGTGTCAAACAAAGACGGAGGGGAGGGGATGAAACAGAGAATGGAAAGGGAAACGCGAAAAAGTGACAACCCGGGGGGTGCCTGGGTCGGCCACGGTCGAGTGGCGACGGGTCGCCAGAAAGCATGACGAAAAGGTGTTTCCTGCATGATTTTAACCCCCGCCTGGGGAACGGTCTGCCACGACAGGAAATCGTGGCAGAAACATTCTCCAGGTAAGGAACAACATCATGCAGGAAAGGTGTCTCCGTCACGAATCTGTCTTGGTGGGATGGTGCTGCGACCAAGTCCCCAAAACGCCCCAGATGGGTCATTTGCAGGGGGTGGTCAAACTGCACGCATCCACCAAAAGCGGCGTGCGCGTCGTTGGAGGGGCGGCGCTCGCTTCGCATGCTCTTCACGACCCTGACGAGCTGACGGGGCAGCCCGGGGGATGCCTGGGTCGGCCAGGGTTGGGTCGCGACGGATCGCCAGAAAGTATGACGGAAACGTGTTTCCTGCATGATTTTGAACCCCCGCCTGGGAACCGGTCTGCCACGACAGGAAATCATGGCAGAAACATTCTCCAGGTAAGGAGCAAGGTCATGCAGGAAAGGTGTCTCCGTCACGAATCTGACTTGGTGGGATGGTGCTGCGACCAAGTCCCCAAAGTGCCCCAGATGGGTCATTTGCAAGGCGTGGTCAAACTGCATGCATCCGCAAAAGGGGCGTGCGCGCCCCCGGAGTATCTCTGGACCCAGATGGTGAATGTCCTTCAAAATCTGCACTTCTGATCGACATCGAGTCAGGATGCCGGCGGTTTGGCGCAAGTGGCCCAATGCAGCAAAGGTTGGGCGTTGTGGGGGGTTGATGTGACGTGAGACCCAATATTTAGATTCGGACGAGTCTCTCTTGACCCAGACGGTGAACATCCCTGAAAGTCTGCAATTCTGCTTGACATACAGCGGGCACGCCGACGGTATGGCGCACGTGGCCCAAGTCAGCAAAGCTCGGGCGTTGTAGGGGGGTTCAAGTGAATTGAATCCAAATATTTGGATTCGGACGAGTATCTCTGGACCCAGACGGTAAACGTCTTTGAAACTGTACAGTTCTGATCGACATGGAGCGAGCATGCCGGAGGTATGGCGCAGGTGGCCCAAGTCAGCAAAGTTCGGGCGTTGTGGGGGGTTCAGGTGAATTAAAACCCAATATTTGGATTCGGACGAGTATCTGGGGTGTGGGTGAGGGGTGAAGTATGTAATGAGTGCTAAACGTTTGGCCGCAAAGTTGCCTGGGAAGGGGCGTTAAAGCGGAAACATTGCAGGTCCAGTGGAGACCCAGATGGCAACAGGGAGGTGTGGCGAGGTTGAAGAGAGCTCCGGCTGAGAGGGTCGATGGGGTGACTTATGGTGCTTTCGGCGGTACGACGAATATGGGCACGACAACCATGCGGAACGTCGCGGATCTCGACGGAAACGGGTAGAGGGCGTGGAGGACGTCCGGAATACATGTCGAGCTTGAGTTTAGGTGGTGCTGGGACGAGGGCAGGTGGACTCGGGAACGGGCGTTTTCAATTGGGGAATGTTGGAGTTGATACTGAAAATAGGCTGGGGGAAGTTAGGGGGGTTAGGGCGGGAATTTCTAAGATTGAGACTAGGGGTGCGGCGTCGGGCATAACTCTTGCGCAAGATGCTGGAAGGGGGCGAGAATCGACAGACCTAATGCACAGGTAGGGAAGAAGGGCACAGTGTGCAAGACCTATGGTTTTGCGGAAGTGGGGACGACCCGGGGTGTCGTAGCGTCGAACGGTGGTTTTGCGGGCGTATCTCTGGAAGTCGGTGGCACAGGCGCGCAAAACTGTACATGCCTGGGCTACAGAGACGGGCCAAGAGGATGGGGTGTCAAAGGCGTGCGGTGCATTCGTGGGAGGGGGTAAGGGGCAAAGTAAGTAATGAATGTTGGTTTTTGGGCCATAAAGTTGCCTGGGGAGGGGCGCTAGAGCGGAAACTTTGCAGGTCTAGTCGGGACCCATACGGCAACGGGCGCGTGTCGCGAAATACAAGGGAGCTCCGGTTCCAGGGGTCCATGGGGTGGGAGCGGGGGCGACTCGGAAGCCGCCCTGTGCGCGCGCCTCGGCCGCACCGCGGCGGCGGCGGTGCTCACCGCCCACTGGCGGGGGACCCGTACGTCGGCAACGTGTGGTCGCACCTGGACGAGGCGCTCGGCTGGGCGGCGGCCGCGCGGGTGGGGGTGCTCCTCGACTTGCACGCGCACCCGGGGGGGCAAAGCGGGGAAGCGCACACGGGGCGCGCGCGGGGGGGGGGGTGGCACGTCGACGACTGGGACATCGATGGGGCGCTTGACGCGGTCGCCGGCCTGGCCGGCTGCTACGGGTCCGCGGCGGGGGCGTGTGGCGGTGGCGGCGGCGGGGGGGAAACCCCCCCCGCCCTGCTCGGCCTGTCCGTGGCCAATGAGCCCGACGAGCGCATCCCCCCCGACGTGTTCCTCGCCTTTTACCGACGCGCCTACGCGGCCGTGCGGGCGGGCGGCTTACGCGTCGAGACGGTGGCGTTTGTGGTGGACGGCAACCCCTTTCGGGCGGACCGCCTGGTCGCGGGGGGGGCCATCGACCGCGCCACGCGGCTGCGGAAGGACCACCTGCTAGTCGATGTGCATTCATACCAGTATTTTGGGGGGGGGTGGACGACCGCCTCGGTCGCCGAAATCCTCCGCACCTGGGCGCCGGGGGGCGGCGGCGGCGGCGGTGGCGGCGGCGACGGCGGCGGACCCCCCGGGGAGCGGGTGGCGGAGCTGGCCGCCGCCGGTACGACGCTGCAAAAGTGGATCCTGGTCGGCGAGTGGAGCCTCCGCTTGCCGTGGGCGGGGACCGGCGCGGCGGCCGAGTTGGCGGCCGCCGGCCCCGCCGCCACCGGCCCCGCGTTGCGCGCATTTGGACGCGCGCAGGTGGTGGGGATGGACGCGGCGGGGGTGGAGGGGAGGTGTTTTTGGACGTGGCAGGTCAACACGACTGCGGGGGAGCCGTGGTGGGACTTTTGCGAGTGCGTGCGGCGGGGGTGGCTCGACCCGGCGTGGTGGGCTGGCGGGCAGGGCGGGGGGATCCCGTGACGAGGGTGCGAAGGTCGGCACAAGCGCAGACACAAAGATTGACCTTTCGATGGTGTACTAGGGCTCAACGGGAGAGCGAAAGAGGTGTACGCGGCAGTGCAGTGGACGGGACCACCATTCCCTATGACAGGCTCAAGGCAGAGGGCGACACACAAAGACACAGAGCATCGCAGCAGGCGACGGGCTAGACAAGAGCCCCTTCGGCAGATGGCCGCGGAGCGCGGCAACGGCGGTGGAACTGTCCGTCTGGTTGCGAGCCAGGCACAGTCCTGGGTTGCCAACGCCCCCGCAAGCGGGGCCGCGGCGTAAACCTCAAGGCACAGCATAGCGTCCAGACGGTGATCAAGGGTCACTCTGGCCCGTGATGGTTGAGAACGTGCCGCCCCTCACGCGTGCCCCCGTTGGGTGACACGGTGCATTGGGCGCCGCTCGACCGTATATCAGGGCGTGTCAAACAAAGACGGAGGGGAGACGATTGTGACAGAACAAGCATCCGCTACTGTCAGCCGCCAGGAATTTCTCGAAAAGGTAGATCTTTGAGGGTAGCGTCTCGAACCCGCGACTTTCCGCATTGAAGTCAGGTACCTTGACCACTAAGCCACGGGTCCAATCGGCCTGCCAACAAAGCTAAATCTGGACACTATATCTCTAGATTATTAGACAATCCGCCTTCGGGTGTGCCGGAACATAGCAGCCTCTATACTGCAAAAAGGATGAAAGAGAAAATGGAAAGGGAAACGCGAAGAAGTGACAACCCGGGGGGTGCCTGGGTCGGCCAGGGTCGGGTCGCGACGGATCGCCAGAAAGCATGACGGAAAGGTGTTTCCTCCATGATTTTGACCCCCGCATGGGGAACGGTCTGCCATGACCGGAAATCATGGCAGAAACGTTCTCCAGGCAAGAAACAAAATCATACAGGAAAGGTGCTTCCGTGACGGTTCTGACTTGGTGGGATAGTGCTGCGACCGAGTCCCCAAGGTGCCCCAGATTGGTCATTTGCAATGGGTGGTCAAACAGCACGTATCCGCAAGAGCGGCGTGCTCGCCCCCGGAGTCTGTGTGGACCCTGACGGTGAACGTCATTGAAGCTCCGCAGTCCTGATAGACGTGGTGGGGAAAAGCCGGTGGCGTGGCGCAGGTGGCGCAAGTCAGCAAAGTTCGGGCGATGTGGGGGGCTCAAGTGAATTGAAACCCAATAATGAGATTCGGACAAGTATATCTGGATCCAGAGAGGGAGCGACCTTGAGAATGTACACTTCTGATCGACATCGAGCGAGCATGCCGGAGGTATGGCACAGGTGGCCCAATGCAGCGAAGTTTGGGGGATATGTGGGGATGATGTGAATTAAGAACCAATAATTAGATTCAGACGAGTATTACTCGGCCCAGACGGTGAACGTCCGTGAAACTCTGCAGCTCTGATCGACATGGAGCGTGCATGCCGGCGGTATGGCGCAGTTTGGCCAAGTCAGCAAAGTTCGGGCGTTGAGGCGCGTCCATGTGACATGAAACCCAATATTTGGATTCAAACGAGTATTTCTGGGCCCAGACAGTGAACGTCCGTGAAACTCTGCAGCTCTGATCGACATGGAGTGGGCATGCCGGCGGTACGGCGCATGTGGCCCAAGTCAGCGAAGTTGAGGCGCCGCGGGGGGCTCAAGTGAATTGAAAACCAATAATCGGATTCAAACAAGTATTTCTGGGCCCAGACAGTGAACGTCCGTGAAACTCTGCAGCTCTGATCGACATGAAGCGGGCATGACGGCGGTATGGCGCAGGTTGGCTGTGTCAGCAAATTTCGGGTGCTGCGGGGGGCTCAAGTGAATTGAAACCAATCATTCGGATTCAAACGAGTATTTCTGGGCCCAGACGGTGAACGTCCGTGAAACTCTGCAGCTTTGATCGACTTGGAGCGGGGATGCCGGCAGTTTGGCGCATGTGGCCCAAGTCAGCAAAGTGCGGGCACTGCGGGGGGCTCGAGTGAATTGAAACCCAATACTCGGATGCAAACAAGTATTTCTGGGCCCAGACAGTGAACGTCCGTGAAACTCTGCAGCTCCAATCGACTTGAATTGGTCATGCTTGCGGCGTCGCGCAGCTTGACCAAGTCAGCAAAGTTCGGGCGTTGTGGCGCGTTCATGTGAAGTGAAACCAATTATTCGGATTCAAACGAGTATTTCTGGGCCCAGACGGTGAACGTCCGTGAAACTCTGCAGCTTTGATCGACATGGTGCGGGGATGCCGGCAGTTTGGCGCATGGGGCCCAAGTCAGCAAAGTTCGGGCGCTGCGGGGGGCTCAAATGAGTTGAAACCCAATATTCGGAGTCGAACGAGTATTTCTGGGCCCAGACAGTGAACGTCCGTGAAACTCTGCAGCTTTGATCGCCTTGGTGCGGGGATGCCGGCAGTTTGGCGCATGTGGCCCAAGTCAGCAAAGTGCGGGCGCTGCGGGGGGCTCAAGTGACTAGAAACCCAATATTTGGATGCAAAGGAGTATCTTGGGTGTCGGTGAGCGGTGCAGTTAGTGATGAGTGTTGGTTTTTGGGCCATAACGTTGGCTGGGGAGGGGCGCTGCGGTGAAAACTTTGCATAATTAGTGGGGACTCATACGGCAACGGGGAGGTGTGACGAGGTAGAAGGGAACTCCGTTTCCAGGCGTCGAGGGGGTGACTTCTGGTGCTTTTGGCGGTACGACGAATATGGGCACGCCGACCATGCGGAACGTCGCTCATCTCGACGGAAGCGGGTAGGGAGCGTGGAGGAGGTCTGGAATGCATGTCGAGATTGAGTTCAGGGGGTGTTGGGACGAGGGGGGGTGGGCTGGGGAAGGGGCGTTTCCATTTGGGGAGTGATGGAGTTCGTACTGAAAGTCGGTTAGGGAAAGCTACGGCGGTTAGGGCGGGAAGTTCCAAGATTGAGACTGGGGTGCGGCGACGGGCATAACTCTGCGCAAAAGTGCGGAAGAGGGCACTACTCTGCAGACCTATTGTAGAGGTGAGGAAGAAGAGCACAGTGTGGCAGATGTACGGCTTCGTGGAATTCGGGGGGACCCGGGGTGTCATAGCGTCGAACGGTGGTTTTGCGGGCGTATCTCTGGACGTCGGTGGCACCGGCGCGCAAGACTGTACATGCCTGGGCTTCATAGACAGGCCAGGAGGATGGGGTGTCAAAGACTTGTGGTGCATACCTAGGAGGGGGTGAGGGGTGCAGTTAGTGATGAGTGTTGGTTTTTGGGCCATAAAGTTTGCTGGGGAGAGGCGCTAGAGCGGAAACTTTTGCAGGTTTAGTGGGGATCCATAGGTCAACGGGGAGGTGTGACGAGGTAGAAGGGAGCTCCGTTTACAGGCGTCGATGGGGTGACTTCTGGTGCTTCTCGCGGTACGACGAATATGGGCACGCCGACCATGCGGAACGTCGCGGATCTTGACGGAAGCGGGTTGAAGGCGTGGAGGAGGTCTGGAATGCATGTCGAGTATGAGCTCGAGGGTTGTTGGGACGAGGGGAGGTGGGATGGGGAAAGGGCATTTTCATTCGGGGATTGATGGAGTTGGTACTGAACGTCGGTTGTGGAAAGTTAGGGGGGTTAGGGCGGGAATTTCTAAGATTGACACTGGGGGTGCGGCGACGGGCATATCTCTTGCGCAAGATGTCGAAAGGGGGAGAAACTCTTCAAACCCAGTACAGAGGTGTGGCACAAAAACAAGTAAAAGGAAAAGAGGCTGCGTACCGGGGGACTGGGGGGACAGT
>Ga0209831_1004429_pt1 | contig 11006 bp, 4 predicted proteins | sample Maine_Asex4_meta_FD_187451 | JGI IMG/M metagenome (GOLD analysis project Ga0209831, IMG submission 187451) | Marine algal microbial communities from Maine, USA - Maine_Asex4_metaG (SPAdes) (version 2) | ecosystem: Host-associated > Algae > Red algae > Unclassified | place: Maine, USA | collected...
TATGTTTCTCCACTCGCACGCAGATGCCGCCGCGGGGCGCCGACTGTGTCCAGCCCTCGTAGCGACGCGGGGCCGCTCGGCCGGGCGGGAAACCAAACTCGGTCCAGCCGGCCATCGACTGCCAGACAGCGCCCGCGCCCGCGATCCGGGTCTCGTGACATGTTCTCACGAGATTGAATCACCCTAAAGTGTCCGACTCGGGGGCCACCAGAACCCCGTCGAACCGATGCGCGTCGCCCAACGGCATCGAAATCGCAACTTTATCAGCTGGCGATGGGCCCTAAAACCGGACCAAGGCCCGCATCGAATTTCGCGATTTACTGGGGGTGGCCCGGCAGCCCACTGTGCCCGGCGTCTACCGAGAACGTGGCACTCTGGCGCTCTTCGGGCACTTGTTTGGCCAATCGCATTGTCGGGGCCCCCGCGCGCCGTCGCCTCCACCCCTGCTTGCCCGAGGGGCTCCCGCCGCCGCTACTGTATCTCCAAGGCCCCCTCATCGTCAGCGACCAGCCGTGGCCTTCCATTCGTGCCGCCCAAGAGCTGGCCGCTTCGCGCGCACCGACAGTGACTCCAATGACTCCGACAGTGACTCCAATGACCCCGACAGGCACCACTGCCGCTGACCTGATTGTCGAGGTGTGCGTGATGGCGACGGGGCTGTTGGGAATCATGACGCGGCACAACGCCACGGTAAGATTGTGGCGACCGCGTGGTCGTTGCTCGTGGCCACAGCGTAGGGCTCTGGCGTTTCGGGTGGCCGGAGGATTGGAGGCGGCAAGAAGCACACGCCGTCCCTGCTTGGTGGTGGTGGGGACGGCTTTGTGCTTGCCCTCCGCCGACGCTGCTACGCTTGGCGGCTGCTTTTGCAAACGCGGCACTGCTCGGGGAAGCAAGACGGTGTGAGCTCATCAGGGTGGGGTCTCATGTGTGCAATGTAAAGGGCGGTGCTTCTTCTCCTGCCCTACCATGATCAAGAAGCACCCGCCGTCGCTCGATGCACAATCGGCTTTCTTTAATGAGGGCGGTGCCACCTCGGTCTACGGTCTTTTTTTGACCGTCGACGCAGAGCCCGGAGGTCCACGCCACGGCGTTGTTGTTCATCCAACCCCCGCCCGTCGAACGCAAACGTTCAGCCCCCAATGCTAAACACCAGAGGGTGGCCCAGCGGCGCCGGGTTGAGAAGCTCGAGCCACACCCCCCGCCGCAAAGCGTGTACCTCAACCGATGAGGCTGCCGACCGCGCCAGCCGACAGCGACGTCATGTGAGTGGGGCATCAGGCCAAATGACCGTCTGCCAAATGACCGTCGTCAACGCCAGGTTGAGGTTCGCGTATGGCTCCCGCGACGGGTGGTTGTGCAACCTCGCTCTTGAGCTCCGCCACTCGGGTGGCGAGAGAGGCTTCCAACTCGTCCCAACGCTTCCACTCACGCCCAAAGGTCTGCAAGGCGCGGGCTTTGTCCAACGCCTCCGTCCAGTGCTTGCCGCCCTGAAGGGCCAACATCAACCTCCACGTTGACGAGGCCCACAATTGAGGCTCGGCCTCTCGCGTCCGCACCTTGAGGGCGCGGCAGTAGCACGTCACCGCCTCGTCCCAGTTGGACGTCCTATCACCGACAACCCGCTCAGCGTACGTTAAGCCCATGCCGTGCTGCGCTTTGGCCCATTGCAGCGGCGCCGCGTCCTGCGTCAACACCTCGAGAGCGCGCTGGAAGCATGCCAACGCCTCCTCCATGTCGGGCACCCCGTTGTCGGTCATCCGCCGCCGGTTCCCGTGAGCCAGGTTGAGCTGGGTCGAGGCCCACTGCAGTGGTGACGCCTCCCGCGTCCACGCCATGAGTGCCCGGCGGTAGCACGCCATCGACTCTTCCAAGTTTGCCGCCCTGTCGCCGTCCACCCGCTGCAAGTACGCCGCGCCCATACGGCGCTGCATATTCGCCCAAGAGTCAGGCACCGCCTGGCGCGTCCACACCTCGAGTGCGCGCCGGTAGCACGCCAGCGCTTCCTCCATGTTCTCCGCTTTGTCACCTTCCAGCCGCTTCGTGTACGCCACGCTCAAATGGTCTTGAGTTTGTGCCCAAGGATGAGGCGCCGTTTCCCGCGTCCAGACGTCGAGTGTACCTCGGAAGCACACCAAGGCCTCCTCGATGTTTGCCGCCTTACCACCGTCCACGCGCTCAGCGTACGCCGCCCCCATGCTGTACTGCGCCCTGGCCCAGTGCAGTGGCGCCGTCTGCCGCTCCCAGACCTCTAGTGCGCGGCGGTAGCATGCCAACGCCTCCTCCATGTTTGCCGCCTTGTTGCCGTCCAACCGCCGCGCGTACACCGCGCCCATGTTGTGCTGCGTCTTGGCCCACTGCATTGGCGCCGTCTGCCGCGTCCACACGTCGAGGACGAGGCGGTAACATGCCAACGCGTCCTCCAAGTCAGCCGACTTGTCGCGGACCACCCGCTGCGCGTAGACCGTGCCCATACAGTCGTGCAGCTGTGCCCAGGCATGGGGCACAGTCTCCCGCGTCCACACCTCAAGTGTGCGGCGGTAGCACGCAATCGCCTCCTTCAAATTACCCGCCTTGTCGCCGTCCACCCGCTCCGCGTACGCTGCGCCCATACCCTGTTGCGCCCTGGCCCAGTCCAGCGGTGATGTCTCCTGCCTCCACACCTCGAGAGCACGGCGATAGCACGCCAACGCGTCCTCCATGTTCGCCGCCTTGTCGCCGTCCACCCGCAGCACGTACACCGCGGCCATGTGGCGCTGCAGCATTGCCCAGGTGTGAGACTCCGTCTGGCGCGTAAATACCTCGAGAGCGCCGCGGTAACACGCCAACGCCTCCTCCATACTGTTCGCATTGTCGCCGTCCAACCGCTGCGCGTACGCCACGCCCATGTTGTGTTGCGTCCTGGCCCATTGCCGCGGCGCTGTCAGCCGCGTCCTTACTTCGAGTGCGCGGCGGTAGCACGTCAACGCGTCCTCCAAGTTAGCCGCCTTGTCGCCGTCCAATCGCTCCGCCCACGATGTGCCGATACGGTCTTGCACCTTGGCCCAGTCATGAGGCGCCGCCTCCCGCGTCCACACACCGAGGGCGCGGAGGTAGCATGCCATCATGTCCTCCCAGTTCTCTTGCTTGGCCGCCCTGTCGCCGCCCATCCGCTCATGCATGCTGGCCAGCTTGAGCTGCGTCGATGCCCACTTTGCCGGCATTGTCTCCCGCGTCCACACGTCGAGGGAGCGCCAGTAGCACGCGACCGCCTTTTCGAAGTTGGCCTCCTTGTCGCCGCCTAATCGCTGCAAGTACGCTGCGCCCATGCAACTTTGAGTCACCGCCCAGGGCAATGGTACTACGTCTTGCGTCCGCACCTCGAGGGCTCGGAAGTAACACGCCATCGCCTCCTCCATGTTTGCCGCCTTGTCCCCGTCCAACCGCTCTGCGTACGCCACGCCCATGCTGTGTTGCGTCTTGGCCCAGTGCTGCGGCGCTGCGTCCCGCGTCCACACCTCGAGTGCGCGGCGGTAGCACGCCAGCGCCTCCTCCGAGTGTGCCGCCAGGTCGCCGTCCACCCGCTCAGCGTACGCCGCACCCATGCTGTAAGTCGTCTCGGCCCATTGCAAAGGAGCCATCTCCCGCGTGCGCACGTCAAGGGCGCGCCGGAAACACGCCATTGCCTCCGTCGCGTTGGTGGCTTTGTTGCCGCCTTGTCGATCCGCGTACGCCATACCCAAGCAGTGTTGGGTTTCTGCCCATGAAAGCGGCGCCGCCTCCCGCGTCCGCACCTCCAATGCGCGGTAATAACACCCCACCGCCTTCTGGAAGTTGGCCGCCTTGTCGCCGCTGACCCGGTACGAGTAAACGTTACCCAGATCGTTCTGCATCTCGGCCCATTGTAGTGGCGCATCGGCCCGCGAAAGCTCATCCAAACCGCGCCGTAGTAGGATGATGGCTACCTCATGCTTTGATGTCATCTTGCAGTCCCTGTTATAGAGGTAGGCCATAGCTAGACCCCAGTGCGAGGCGCCCAGCAGCATCGGGGAGTCGCGCACCGAGTGGTCCGCCTCGTCAAGGACAGAACGGAGCGATGCCAGAACGACATCGATATCCGCTTGGTACCCAGAAGGTGGACCGGTCCGCGTGCGAGCAGTGCGCCACTCATCCGTTGCCAATGACGCCAGAGCCAGCACGTCCTCAGTCGCCGCCGCGTGCCGTGCTACGTTATTGTACCAGTAGTCGTCGTCGGGGGTCGCCCAAAAATGGTAGCCGAGCCACCCATGGGTGTCTGCGTCGTCTGACGGGCAGGTGCTGGCGTACTCATCAACCAGCCGTTGGTGGACGGTAACGCAGTCATCACCCAACAAGCTATGAGCGTAGCCACATACGACCGGATGCACGACTATGCCCGCCAGGTCTCCGTCAGCAACCTCTTGATGCAGAAGGCCAGCCCGCACGAGATCTCGAACGAGATGAAAAACGCTCGGAATCACGACAGCGTCGCCGACGTTGGGCCATTGCGGACGCGAGAGGTACGTACCCTGAGCTGCACCACCGGCAAAACCGAGATGCGGTCGCCACAGACGCTCGAGCACGTGCACGCCAATGTGCTCGTTGGCGGGCAAGATACCAACCGCCGCAAATGCCTTTCGGCAATTGTCATCAGGGAGTAGCGCTAGACTCGTATCCAGCGTCGCCCGCACGGAGCGCCTTGACCTCGGGTCCGTCAGAGGTCGCTGAAACGAGGGGTCCGTCCATTGGCACTCCAACGCCGCCACCACCGGCCGCCACATGCCGCAGCGGGCTGCGACCAGAGCTGCGACGATGCTCACGGACAGCACGTGGCACTGCGTCAGCTCCAGCACCCGCCCTACCCACGCGGCCTCTTCCTCGACCGAGAACGCAGGACTAGACTTTGTTGGCTGCCTGCCGACGGCCCCTGCCAGAAGCGCCCGAGCATCATCTTCTGGCCAGGACTTAATCGCCAACCGCACCCCACCCGTCACCGAAGCGACGACCATCTCGGAACGCGTCGTGAACAACACCGGGGTGGTCTGCGGTACGACCAGCAGTAGTTGCTTCAGCACAGCGACCTGATCATAGCGCACGTCGTCAATAACAACAAGCCACATGGACGCATCCGCAGCCGAAATCGCCTGGGCCTCCGCAGCGGCCAGCGCTACAAAATCCTCGCGCTCCGTCAGCCGTTGAAAGCGCCGAGCAGCAGCCTCCCCGCACAAGTGGTACAACAGCGCCGTCACTGCCGTCGCGACCGTCTCCGTCGTGGACGCGTCGTTGAGCTGCACCCAGACCGTGCCCAGCGGAAATAGTGCCCGTATCCGCTTGCACGTCGCCACCTCCGCACAGGCAGTCGACTTGCCACTGCCACCAATCGCGCAGACACCCACCCGAGGGGCCTTGGCGCCTTCGCCAAGCACGTAACTCTTGAGCAGAGACACCATGGCGAACTCGACGCGGTTGGGCTTGTCGACGCCCGGCACATGATCTTCGAATAAAGCGGGGGGCCGCCACCCCACCTCGTACACTGACAGGTCCTGCGCCAGGGGAGCGCTTGCCGCCGGGTCCTGCCCCAGCGCGGACACGCGCATCATTAACCCGTCCACGCCCTTCTCCAGCCGGCTAACCGCACGGCCAACCGCACCGTGCACGCTCGACGCGATCTGCTTCTCGTTGATGTCCTTTAGCCGCTGCTCCCATCCGAGAATAGCAGCACCCGCCACTGCGGCCTTCACAGAAGGCATGAAGAAGGTCGATTCCACTTCCTCCATCACGATTTCGACGCGCGCCATTAACGAGCACAGCTGCTCGACGTAGGCCGCGCCAAACTCAGACGGGTCCTCGCGCAATTGCGCAAAGATACGGCAGAGCACGTCAAACGCTACGCTCTCGCATCTCTCAATCGCTTCCTTGCGACGAGCGTCATGGCCGTCCGCCAACACCGCCAGAGCCCCGAATTGGACGACAAGCAGACCGAGGCGCAGCGCAGGCCCGACAACCGGCACGCAGCTGGCTTGGTCGACCGCATCAGCCGCAATGCAAAGGGCGCTCATGGCAGCCGGGGCCCGAGAGGTCGTCGGCAACAACCAGTGCTGCGCGTTGAGTACAAAGCGCCGCCCACGGCGCCCCAACATCCTTGACGCAGTACCTGGCTGGGCGTCCGCGGCCTCCGCGAGCGGTGGTAGCACGGACAGTAGCAGCTCATGCACCCAAGTTGCGTCGTTCCATCCGCTCAAGCCGGCGCCCACCAGCGCTTCCCACGGAGTCAAGAGCGATCCCCCACCCGTCACCCAAGATATGCATATGCCCACCGACGGTCCCTCCAGCAACAGCTGTACGTCCGACAGGTCTTGATCGCCGCAAGTGGAGCTGCGCTCCTTGCCTCGCAAAAACATTAGGCGGTTGGGGTGGAGCACACCACAAGCAGCTCCCTCCTCCTCGCTCGCAAACCGCAGAGCGCCAGCGCCCCGTTCCAACACAATGCAAGACGGGTCAGCCGCGCGGAAGGCATCGACAGTTGAGGGCCACCCACGTCGGGAGCTGTTCCACAGCACGTAGACGTTGCGGCCAAGGCATGCATGCACCTCGGAGCCGGGCGCAACCTTGCGATGGGGGTGCACACATGAGGCCACCCGAAACGTAGCCAGCGAGTACCCCCTTCCCGGCACTTCGTCACGTCCGTCGGTTTGTCCTCCAGTCGACGTGCCCGACACCGGGTCAGTGGCATGATCACCCCGGCTACGATGCGTGCCGTTATCCGCGCCATTGACATCTTGAGATGGAGCAGCGGAGGCACCGCCGCCGTCACCCACATCGCCGGTTGAGTAAGTAGGGTCCAAGGACGCAGGCCGCGGCGAATGCTTCCCGCGAATACAGCTTGGTCCTGGATCGTCAGGAGGAGGCATAGGGTGCTCGACGTACGAGCCAGCCACATGGGGGACGCCTCCCTTAGTGGCGTCGCTAAGACTGGCACTTGCGACGGGTGGTGGCGAAGTAGCGGGGAGAACAAGCGACGATGAACCCGCCGATAGGTGCAGGCCACCTTTGCTCTTGAGCCTTGTAGAGGGCATGCTGTGGCCACCCTCCGTCGACGATGACGCCAAGCCCTCCGCCGCCGCCGACCCTAAGACCCCAGCACCCTCGCCAGGACGCCAGCAAAGGCAGGTTCGCCATGTGCAGGCCATCGCGATCGTCGTCAATCGAAGAAAGAACGCGCACCGACGATACCCACAACCCCACGGTCCTGGCAACCCTACTCCGGCTCACTCCCCCAATCCACACCCGCCCGATCACGCTCACCGCCCCGAGCTGCTCCACGGGAACTTCGAGTGCACCTCAATGCACGTGTAGGGGCGCGCCCTCCTTACCCGGGCCACAAACGATTCTGTGCGAGTCGAATGCAATACAACCAGCGCAGCATGTGCCGCCAGCACGAGGATGTACAGCGCAACTGTTGCTGTCCACCACGATTCCTGTCGCTGTGTGAGTGTGGGCTTTGATTGTCAGGAGCTCTGCTGCGTTACTGGCTACCAGCCGCTTGGACGCGCCACAAGACTGAACAGCTGACCGTGAGACCCAGAGTGCAGCCATCGTCGATGGGCAGAAAATCACATCGAAAAGAATGGGCCTTCATCGGGAATCGAATACCGTATTCGATGAGCATTATGGGCCCATCTGATCTTTCACCCGCCAAGTGTATTACTCGACAGACAGCAGCTTGCCAGGAATCCAAGAACAGTGCGCCTCGGATCTTGATAGCCGCTTCATCAAGCACTGAGCCAGGGCCCTTCGTCACATGATTGGACGAGCCACTGCACCAGGTCACGCAGCAGTGTTGCTTTTCGAGGTGGGACACAGTTACTGTAAGTGAATGGGAATGTGAGCAAAACGTTGCAGCATGCAGGATGCGCTTACCACTTCAATTCCCGCGACTTCGTACCTGAGACTCACTTTCTCACTCAGATGACCGCCAGCAAGGCCAGTTGCCGAGACCTGGCGCCGGCGAATACGTGCGGCGGTCGGCTGGAACATGCACTTCCGTGTTTCTGACGGCACGGGGCCAGCTGGAGGGAGCGCGGCGGGCGTGCTCGCCGGCCGCCTGCACCCCGCATGAGTTTGGAACCTGACCGGCTGTGCAGTTCGTCGTGACACCTGGCGACACGGGCGGCTGGCGACGCTGCTGCCGCTGCCGACGCGCCGGAAACTCGCAGCAAAGCGGCAACAAGGGGGTGCAGAGGCAGGCAAGGAGCGTGCACAATCCGCATGCGTGCTGGCGGCAGTTCCAACGTCAGTAGCGACGCGGCGCCGACATGCGTCCGTCTCTAGGGCGGCGGCAAGCAAAGACGCGGTTGCTAGACGTCATCGCGGCGTACAGCCGCCGGCGGCGGCATGGAAAGTGGCGACGGCGGCCGCCGACGGCTCTATCTCTGCCGCCGCCGTGGTGCGGGGACACCGCAACGAACGCTCCCGCCGCGCGTGGCGGGGCGCCGATAGCGGCTGGTGTGAAGGAGGCGGAAGGGGGACGCACTTGTGGCCACCACCTTTTGGCGCGCGGCAGCAGCGTCCTCCGTGCCCCCTTGGGCGGGCCTGGGCGAAGCACGCGCATGTGCTGGGGCGCTGCGTGTTCTTCGGCGGCGGCAGGCGCAGCTTTCCATGGCGTTGTCGGTATTGTACTGTGCCCATGGATGACGGTAATGCGCGGGGGGGGTGCGGCTACACCGCCACGACGGTGGTCGGTGGCTTGTGCGACCCGCTTGGGCTGCGTCTGTGACCCTCGCGACGATTTAGATAATGGCGCAATCGGCCTGTTCGGACAGACGAACGGGCGGGTGACGGCGCTCCTCTGCGCCCCCTGCCAGCAGGCTGCGGCTAGCCGTGCCCGTCGCCGCGGCGGCAGCCACACCTGCTGTCGTTTTTTGCTGCCGCCGTCGGCGACCAGTCCGCAGACCGTCAGCGCGGGGGGCGCGCCGGGCGCTCGGGGGTCCCTCGGCGAGTGGATCACCCCCGCAAAGGTGGCATCCGTCAGCACGCCGGCGACGGTGGCTCGGACGCCGCTGGTCGATTGCCCAACGACCCGACTGAGGCGTTACTGGGGCCGGACCGCCCGGAGGAGGGTGGGGCGAGCCGCGGCGACAGAGCGGGTGGGGGAGCCGCCCGCCGCCCTGGCTGGCCGCGCGGTGCGCAGGCGGTGGTGGGTGGGCGGCGCGTGCTTGGGAAGCTTGGCGGACTTACTCTGTTTCGGCCCGACAATGACGCACTGCATGGCCACCAAGTGCAGCAAGAACACCAAAGTTGTGCACAAGGTCCAGTTGGCCAGCTCAGCTCAGCAATAGAACTCTGACACCATTGGACAAACCGTCTATTACGACCGTGAAAAGATACGGAACTTCAAGGTGGGCTGCTGAGAGCCAGCACTTCCGCAACACTTGGAGTGCGAGATTTCCGCGAAAACGGACGTGCTGGATTCTTTATGGAACGGCTGTACCCCGGCGCATATGTACATCGTCTCCTTCGGACTATTTTCCATCGACAGCCCATCGACGCATCGATTAGGCATCGCAGTGCCGAAAATCGTCCGCGATGGAGCCATCGACGGTCCCATCGAAACGACAAAAGCGATGGGAATTGGGAACAGATGTGGAGCGCCACTCCCGTGGCAGGGATTCTGAGAGCGCCATCCAGGGCTCCCAGATCTGCAGCCGCGCACGTGCGAGTCTGTCACGCGGCCGTCTTATTGGATGATGCGGACAGAGCACAGCGGGGCGGCCAGGTACAACGCCGCTCTGTTCCGAGCGCCTCCCCGGGCTTCGACTTGGCCGTGCGAGCCGCGAACACGCGGAGCAGACAGGTGGGCAGCGCGGCGGAGACGAGAGAGACACCGGGCTGCTCGGGCTGTTGAGGCAGCCCCCCAAGCCCGCGCAGGTAAGTCGGAGTTACCGCGGACTGCCTGGCTAATTCCAGGAGTACTTATGCGGTCATCGGCTTGTTTGGCTGTGCCATTGACATGCATTGCTGTGTGTGTGTGATGTAATTACTTGTACTTGTATCTCGAGGGCAGCTCACTTTGGAGCTGAGCTCGGGGGGATTCTCGTGGGCTCCTCGAGGGGCGTCGCGATTTGTGGGGTGTTGAGAGCATGTACCCTCCAAGGGAGGGAGCACTGCGCTGGCGGGGGGTGCCCCGGCAGGACGTGGCGAGAGAGGCACACGGAGGGGTTAAGAGCCAGCTGGCCTCGCGCCTCAGACCGCTCTCGAGTAAAGCAACGCATCCACCCAACTACCGCTCACTTCACAGGTTATGGGCCCAGCTGTCGCTGGTGGTAACCGTCGTCTTCCCTGCGGTCGCTGGCGAGACGACGTTGCTGGGGTCGCGGTGTGTTCCGGCGTCGGGCGGGCGTGTTCTGCTCCCTACGTCGTTAGTGCGGCGCTGTGCGGCGCCGAGGTCGTCAACATGGCAGACCACGGCCGCTATGGCGGCCCGCGGTTTGCGCAGCTGGACGACGACTACAAGGTGTGGGCAGCGTACCAGCGTGCGCAGCTCAAGAAGGAGAAGCTCTGGGCGGCGGTCGTGACGGACCGACCGGCATCTTCGTCCGACGACAAGAAGTCCGACCCGGTGGTCGACGCGTGGGACGCCATGAACGAGGCGGCGCTGGCGACCATCCAGATGTCGGTCAAGCCCGTGCATCTCAACACGGTCACGTCGGTGGACACGGCCAAAGAGGCGTGGGACGCGCTCAAGGTCATGTTCGAGGCGCGAGACAACGCGCAGCTGCTGCGGCTCATGGACGAGCTGAGCAGCCTGAAGAAGGGCGGCGACGAGAACATCATCAAGTTTGCGTCGCGCGCCAAGATGCTCCGGGACGAGCTCGCCATGCTCGGAAACCCGGTGGACGACAACACGCTTGCGCTGCGTGTCCTGGCAGGGCTCCCGGCAGAGTACGGGATGCTCAGGACGGTGTTGGAGAACAAGGACACTAAGCTCGTCATGTCGGACGTGACGGCTAAGC
>Ga0209831_1004434_pt1 | contig 10993 bp, 8 predicted proteins | sample Maine_Asex4_meta_FD_187451 | JGI IMG/M metagenome (GOLD analysis project Ga0209831, IMG submission 187451) | Marine algal microbial communities from Maine, USA - Maine_Asex4_metaG (SPAdes) (version 2) | ecosystem: Host-associated > Algae > Red algae > Unclassified | place: Maine, USA | collected...
GTCAAAATAGAAAAAATTTAACATTTATAGACAGTGCCTTCGACAGTGCCTTCGACAGTGTCCGCGATCGTGCCCAACTACAAGAAAAACCCCTCGCAAACGACGTTGGCGAGGGGCTTAGGAAAGTCAAAATTTGCGAATGCTAGAAGCCACCGCTATCGAAATTCTTTAGACTATTGTGGCTATGCCAATCTGGTCGCCACCGGGAACTAGAGGATCAGATGGGACATTGGACGTAACTTGGAAACGTTGCGCCGTGCCGTTTGCATTTTCGAAAATGGAATTAAGACTGATGTCGTTGCCAATCGAATTGCCACTGATATCGACCAATCGCAATAATTCCACGCGTTCCGCAGCGTTGGCAAAGTTTCGGATTGTGACAGTACCTTGGCCTGCTCCTTGATCTAAGGTGAGGTCGATACGCAGATCATTTCCTAAACGGCGGAAAGTTAGATCGTCTTCTAACGAGTTCAGTGAGTTGGATGGATCTGAAATGATCAACAGGTCATTGCCGCCCAAGCCATCGGTAGAACGTTCGGTGATTAGATCACGTCCGTCGCCAAGGCTCCATTGATAGGTATCATCACCATTACCACCGATCAGTGCGTCGTTGCCGCCACCGCCGATGATCGTGTCATTGCCGCCGTTACCGAACAGGCGATTCGCAATTTCGTTTCCTGTAATGGAATCGTCACCGTCGCCACCGCGGGCGTTTTCGATCACTGCACCGTAGGCGATTCTCACGGCACGATCGTTTCCGTTGAGCGATGAGAACTGTCCCTGTCGCAAATCAATGGTGTCGTTGAAGACGCCCAGCTGAGTTGCCGTACGGGCTTGGTAATTAATTGTGTCAATTCCGCCGGCGTCCCACAGCGTCTGTAAGTTAGTATCCAACTCAAGGGTTTCTGGATCTCTATCGTTAAAGAAATAGTGATTGTTGTCCGTATTAAAATTCGTGTTTGCTCCATATTGACCCTGGAGTGCGACTGCATCATATAGCTGCAACGTGTTTGGTCTTTCGCCAAAAGATGGATTCGGATCGTTGATGCCACCGTTGAAACTGTTGTTAATCGTGTTGTATTGAAAAAGATTGAAGATCGAAAGACTTGCATTAAGCCCCACGCCCATCGACGCGAGCGTTGCTTGGAATGCTGCTTGTCGGTAGAAACTTCCTGAGCCCACATCGGTTGAGGTTTCAGGAAATTCTTCGGTATCAAACCAGATGTCGCCTCGTTCTTCGCCAAAGCCATTGTTGAGGTTGGTGTCCTTAAGAAGAACACCCATGTTGTCAAATATTGCTTCTGGACCGAGATCGATGTATGCCGGCCCATTGCCGGGTCCTGTGAAGCGATAGGATCCATAGGTTATTTGAGCTTCACTTGCGGAAAGTTCGTAGGCAACTTCGACGAATTTGACGTTCGCAAACGACTCAATGTTTTCAAGCACAGAGCGGACAGTTTCGCGTTGACCACGATTAAGTGCGCGGGTTCCATTGGCTTGATCTTGAGCGTTGTTATCGTCCGGGTTGCCATTGTCGAGATAATAAGAAGGCAATGGAGGAACGCGAGGTCGCGTTACGGTACCGCCGGATTGAAGGCCTCCGTCGATGAAGGTGTATTTAATTTCCTGCGGTCCACCTGCGGGTTGAGTTGCCAGTGGTTGGAACTGGAAAGGGCTTGGCTCAGGATCGGGGCCAATTTGATCAGTATTAATATTCAAGCGAATGAAATCAGAGAACCCGAGTTGATTACCAGCTTGGACCAAAACAGAATCAAGCTGGCGACCGTTATCAACCTCGGCTCCCACATACTGCAAACGACTGAACTCAGCCGCATTAAGCTGATGAATGATGCCTTGTTGTAATGCTTGGCCGTCGAGTTCGAAACCGCCAGAACGTGTTTCCGTATTTGGATCGAAAACCTGATAGCGATCAAATGCTGGGCCGGCGTCGGTTTGTGTAATCAGCGAACTCACATCGACACGTTCAATAGTGTCAATGGAAATGTCATTGCCGGTCAACGGATTAGCTGTGATCTGTGGAATGACGAACGAGGTCCCTGAGCCAGTAACCTGTGTTCCCGTGTTGGTGCCATCGCTTGCGTTGATACGAAAGGTTTCGGTTACGCCCGTCTGACCCAGTGTATAGGTTACGCGACCCGCTTCTACGACCGAGAAATCAACGGTAAAGGACCGTTGACCGGCTTGTTCAACGCCGTCGATAGAGAAGAAGTTGCCATTGGCAGCCGAGCTGTTATCGGTGAACGTGACGGTGCTGAGGTTGTCACCGTCGGCATCGAAAAAGCTGAACAACGAACGAGCATCGACTTGAGAGCCTCTTCGGCCGTTGACATTGAATACTCGTAGTACTGGAGCGTTCGCGTTTTCTAGCGTTGTAATGTTGAAAGTTTGCGGCTCGCTGAACCCAGTTCCGTCAGACGCAGAAATCAAAATCGGTTCAACTACGGGACCGTAAGCGCCTCCGACGTATTCCAGACGTTCGAATTCAGCGGCTGTGACTTCGAAGAATGTGCCGGAAGGTAAACGATTTCCATCAAGCTCGAAGTTTCCGGTCAGGCCCGAAGCGAATCGATCCAACAGGCGATATTCAACGGCTGAACCACCGTTCGGACCCTGAAAGCTCGCCAAAGAAGAAACGTCAATCGACCGGCGAGGCAGAACAGAAGCGGAAATAGTCGTTGTTGATACAACAAAATTTGTGATTTCACTGAACTCAAAGCCGTCATAAACCTGAACGCCGATGCCTTCTGCGCGTGCGACTGATCCTCCACGGTATCTCAAGCGTGCGAATTGATTAGGATTGAGTTGTGTGAAGCTGGCGGAAGCCAAACGTTCGCCATCGAGCTCGAAATGTCCCGTGCTTGCGGACGTGCTTCTATCGGTGATGAAGTATGATCGGGGGGTATCACCATCACCATCGAGCACATTAAACAAGGAGGAAGCTGAGATCGTTTCACCAGCCAACACAGTTGCTTGATTGCCCACAATTGTTGAGGGGGCAGAAGTCACAACAGGCAACGTCCGAATTTCGCTAAAGCTGAATCCGTCAAAGGCTTGCACTGCGACGAGGTCGGTGGTTCCACCAGGGAAACCACCGACAAATCTTAGTAGGGGAAGTTCCGCTGCGGTGATTTGGAAGAAAGTTCCGGCAGTCTGCGCTTGGCCATCAAGTTCCCAGAAGCCTGAGGCTTCGTTTGTTGTTTGATCGGCGATAAAGTATCTGGTGATCGAATCGTTATCGGCATCAGTAACATTGAATATTTCGCTGGCCGCAATACTTCGAGCTGGAAGTGCGCGTGGGTTTTCTTCGGATCCGACCTCCGGTCGAGAATTGCCAGTAAAGACAGGTGCAGTGACTAATTGACTGCGCAATTCACCATCAAAGGCCTGTATCGAGAACGTCTCTCCTCTTCGACTGTCGGCTCCGTTATAGATTACGTTATCTATTTGATTGAAACGAATCTCGTGAAAACGATTTGCCTCAAGCACGTTTCCGTTAAGCGTAAAGAATCCGCCTCGAGCATCATTATCGCGGATGCTGATCGTGCGAACGTTGTTCTCAGCATCACTTAGCGTGAACATGTCGCCAAATGCTAATTGCCCATTAATAGGAACCACTTGCGCGTTGGCAGTCAACCGCGGTGGGGTGTTAACGTTGAGGTTAGGATTCGCGAAAACTAGGTTGGATGCAAAGTCGCTTTCGTCGATTCCATCGGAGGCTTCGATCGAAAACGTTTCACTGAATGTTTCATTCAGATCTGGGTTGAAGTAGAAAATACTATCCACTTCTTCAGGCGTGATGGTGAAGGTGACACCCTCTTCGAACTCTTCGGTAATCGTGGATTCGTCATCGAACCGAACAAAACGTCCACCGCCCTCCGCTTGGTCACGAAGCCGGAATTGCGTAATAAAGAGCGATTCATCTTCTTCGGTCGTATTGTCTTCGAAAAAGTCGGGATCAAAAGCGTTGAACATTTCCGACAGCGGAACAAACGAACGAAACGTGGCGTTGGTACGAAAGGATTGGACGACTGGTGCGCTATTCATTTTTTACTCTTGGGGTCGTTGGAGTGCTCAATGAGAAATAGCCACCTCAAGCCAAGAAAAGCTCAAGGTGGCTATGGCGCCATTATATTTTGAATAACGAGAGGTCGAGTTAAAAATTTGGGGATTTGGCAGAATCTGCTGCCCCTTCATTCGTTACAACCTGATCTCCTCGTGGTTTTACTAGACCCGCATCTACCAATTGTTTGACTAGATTCTCCATTGCGCCAAAGCTGCGGAGGAATCCATCAGGCGACATAACGACACGCATTCGTGGCTCAAGATTCGGCTGTTCGCCTTCTTTCTTTTGAGCTGAACCGGCCAAGGACACCAAGTCGATACGCACCATACCGCCTGATAAAGTGATTTCGCCCATGGTGTCGGCATATATTTCTGGCATTACGGACATTTAGTTTACTCCGGAGTAGTTTGGGAAAGTTTGTCATACTTAAAGACGTTTTCATAACGCAAATCCTGTCGGGTGACTAGAGCGGTTGTGATAGTTGGAGTCGCTAACTGTCCAGAACGCGACCTGAAAGTGGGGGGAGCGATGCAATCAAAAAAACTTGGCAAAATTGAGAGTAATCTCAGAAATATGAATGGGGACTTCCGATGCAGTGGCATTGTATCGTGTCGCTGATTTGCTTTTATCCACCGATTTAAGTCTGTTTTCTGCTGTCACTTTCTTTAAATCCCATCGACAGGTGGTTTGGAAATCTCTAAAAGCGAGCCTGATACGTCTAGTTTTCCTCCCATCTTTCAAATGCACGTTATCCGCATGAACCAAGAGCAACCGAAACTTTGGCAACGGCTACGCGGGGCTCTTCAACCATTAAATCAACCGCGGCACTACGCTTTGGGAATTGTAGTGGGGATGGTGGTAGGCCTGGTGCCTAAATTTTCAATCATCCCTTGGGTGGTCTTGCTGATGGGAATGCTGCTTCCGACCAATTTATTGGCAATGATTATTGCGGCGATCGTATTCTCTTTTTTGGGACCTCTATTTGATGGGCAAAGTCATCGTCTTGGTGCGGCTCTTTTGACAGACGAAAACCTGACCTCGTTTTGGCAGTCCCTATTGAACCTACGATACTCTAATTGGTTGCAGTTGCATAACTCAGTCGTGTTAGGGAGCACATTGATTTCGGCCCTAGCAATAGTGCCTATGTATTTCGTTTCCAAACGGGCAAGCCAATATTTGAAACCAATCTTCACGAAGTACGTGTTATCCAATAGCGTTGCGGACTGGATTCGCGGTTATCCCCTCCAGACTGGTTGAGCACTACGGCTATGAAATCAACTTTCTATTTGATGCCACGAATCTTCACCGTGGGTCTATTCCTACTAGCAGTCGTTTTGGGTTCGGATCCAATTGCGCGGCTTGTGATCATCAAAAATCTCGAAACAATGCTTGGTGCAAAGGTCGGGGTATCAAAGATCAGTAGCAATCTTTCTCAAGGGAAAGTCTACCTGCGCGATTTAAGTATTGCCGATGCACAGTCGCCGATGACGAATTTGTTTCAAGCAGATCTCACTTATCTGAAGTTTGATCATAAAAATCTTCTTGATCGACAAGTCGTAGTAACACAGGCCCGCTCCAGCCACGTGCACTTTGGAGCCCCGCGTACTCAGCCGGGAAATTTCCCCGATCAAATTCCGGTTTTAAATCAGGAGCAATCGCAAAAAATTGAGTTTGCAGACTCCCAGCTTAGGCTCCGCACGGCTTGGCAGGATCAATTCCGAACCAAACTAGCGCAAGCCCAATTAAATGAGTTACCTGTGACGCTGTTTGCGGTTGCTAAGGCCACCAATCAACGGTGGAATCGTGATTTCGAACTGCATCATAAAAAGCTAAAGTCCATCAATCAGAAACTTCTGCAGTTGGTCGAAGCGGATCCAGAATTGCTAGATTTTCGAAATCAATCGGCAGCAACAGAATTGCCTCAACGGCCCGTCAATCCTCTGAGAAAAGTTTCTGCGTCCCAAAGGGTGCCGAGGCTACTGACGGAGACTGCTGAGGCTATCGACGAATTGAAACGGCAGCAGTTAATATTGCAACAGAATGCACGTTCGGACATCGAAGCTTTGGACGTCGCGTTTCAAAACGACATCAAGACAATATCTCAAAGCAAAATTGATCACCACATCGGAGTTATGCCGCAAACGATCAGTGATCTGCTTCTGACAGAGTTTCATCACGATATTGCTGCCGATGCCTTAACACTTTTTGCGTGGTTTAAGGCAAAGAAGAGTTTGGCCACAAAACGCAAACCCGTGGGGAGAGGAGTCGAGTATTTCCAGGAGTATTTTACAAAGCCAAGTGTTGTGATTGATAGGTTTGAGATTGATGGCGATGCAATGTTTGCAAATGAGCACTTTCATTTTGCCGGCCACGTTTTCGACCTCTCAGATAATCCTGTTGGTCATGATCAGCCGACCCGCTTTGAACTTCGAGCACAGGGGCAACGTCACTTTCAAATCAATTGTGTCTTGGACCAGCGCGGCGGAGTAGATCGCGATGCCTTGTCAATTGAGTTTCCGAGTTTCAATTTGGGCGAGCAGGTTTTGGGCAGCGAAAACGAGATGATGGTTTTGTTGTCACCGGGGACAAGAATCAATGGTAGGATCGACTTGAGCACTGACCAAGATCAGCTAGCAGGAGAGATGGAATTGGGATTTTCAAATGTTGCATTTGTCGTTCAGCAACTCAATGAGATCGCCGGCGGAAAAGAGATAGAAGTTCGGTTGAATCACCAACTTTCTACGCTCGACAATTTTCAATGCACTTCTAAGATTAGTGGAGACATCGATTCTCCATCATTAGAATTGAAAAGTAGTCTGGGAGAAAAAATTGCTGTTGCAATGGAATCGGTTTCAAGTCTGACTCAAGAAAATTCTTTGCTGGTTCGTAATCGAGAAATCGAAAACTTCTATCGTTCGCAGGTTCAGCCTTTGCAGCAAAACATCAAGTCGGAGGTAGACAAAATCAGCGGCCGATTGGATGAACAAATGTCGAAGACAGAAATTATTCAGGGGGCTCAGAGGTCGGCACAGTCGCGATGGCCAGCGATTCGATAGCGAACTAAGGCTAAAGTAGGACTGGCAGGTAGTGGATCGCCTGACAAAGGTTTTGGGTTGGAAACAATACCGTTTTTTTGCACGGATCCCTAGCGATCGCCCAAATGGCTACTTCTAAAATCTGGTGCAGTACATTAGTCAGAGCTTACGACAATCATATCGATAACGGTTATTACATCTCCCAACTTTTGGCAGGTTGATAGCGCAATTTGCCGATGGTAGTAGCTCTGCAACGTTCCGCTGATCGTGACCAAGCCATGGTCCACTTCTACGTTCAGCATCTTGAACGAAGGGAAGTGTTGATGATTCAGTAAATGACTGATTTCATTTTTCAGACGATCATCTTCGTTGTTCTTTCGAAAGTCTTTTAGCTGTCCCATAATAGGGCTCCGTCGTTAGGTTCCGTCCGGTCTTTTGACGATTGGAGGCAGCACGAGTTGAATATCAAGATGAGAAAGTCGACGAAACGAACATGGTTGCCATCGATGTGGTTGTTTTATGCACCTCGCCGACCCTAACTATAACACTTAGAGACCTAAAGTCTTATAGCAGGTCTGCTGGCTAAATATGTCGGCATCGTTAGTGCCTAGCAAATAAAGTTCTCGCAGAACTTCATCTTTGAGGGATGGCTTTAAATAGCGGACTTTGGGATCTGTTATAAGTCGACTACCTTAGTGCGTTGCTAGCATTGCCCATGAAAGCTCCCCATGTAAATTTGATAAAAATTGTCTTCTCTATTCGACAGCTGGCTTAAAGAAGGCGAAGAAGCGAATTTGAGTATTGAGACCCTCGATCCCTTATCGTTCAACCGATCCCGACTCTCGGTAGGCACGACTGGTTTTTTAGACAGAAAGAGGAAGTTGGACCGAACTGACGTTTGAAACAATCTCTGGTTTTTAGTAGCAGGGTTTGGGACTAGCAAAGGCGAATGAAAAGAGGAATGTGTTTCGCCACTTTTATTCGAAACTCGTTGTGATTTTTCGGCATCACCGAAGCACTATTTTCCTTCCGAAATTGAATTCTTGTTTTTGTCTATCCTCGGTTTACAAGGAAACAAAATCCGGGCATACTGGTTTGCGAGAACAACTACGTGGCAGTAGCGGGCTTCTGAATCATCATTGGCTTCCTACCTCTTGCCAACAAATGAAGAACCTTCCAGATGGGAACACCTATGCCGATGCAAATTGCGGTCAGTGAATTTTCAACCCCTCGTTGGTCGTTTCATCAAGACGTTGTTAAATACGCATCGCGTGGCATCAATAAGATTGGAATTAGTCGACGAAAAGTAGATGATTTCGGGCAGTCGGCAGCTGCAGATTTGCTGTTTGAGATGAAGATGGAAGTCTCCAGCGTGAACTGGGCTGGAGGGTTCACTGGCAGTGATGGTTTCTCATTTGTTGAAGCCATTGATGACGCAATCGAAGCGATTGTTTTTGCCAGCCAAGTCAACGCTGACTGCTTGCTGATTTACCCTGGTGGAAGAAACGGGCATACCAACCGGCATGCTTGCCGTTTGTTTGAAAACGCCCTTGATACGTTGATCCCTATCGCAGCGGACTACAACGTTCCATTAGCCATCGAACCAATGGTAGGTAACGAGAGTACCGATTGGTCGTCGTTAGGCTCCTATCGAGCTTTTTTTGGTCTGCTGGATAACTTCCCATCTGAATACTTAGGATGTGTGCTTGATCTCTTTCATTGTGGTTTGAATAAGAAGCTACTGCCATTGTTCCAAAGCTACGCAGATCGCATCCGTCTGATTCAGATCGCAGATCGCCAGCTCCAGTCTGATTCAGAGGTTGCGCAGCGGTTGCTTCCCGGCGATGGGGACGTGGAATTGGATTTTTGGATAGATGGATTGGCAGCAGCGCCGGTTGATTGCAGCGTCGAATTGGAAGTCTACGGATACAAAAATCAATCTATTGAATATGGGCAACGATTGGCCGCGATGGAAAGTTGTTTTGCCAAACACCCTCTGGTTAACTTCCGTAAAGCCACTGCTTAGTCAGCATGGTCAGGATCAACGCCAACATCGAGATTCCCCGCCGTGAGATTGAGTTTACTTACGCGCGGTCGCCAGGGCCTGGCGGCCAAAACGTGAACAAGGTCAATACGAAAGCGATCTTACGGTGGAACGTGTCCAAAACGGATTGTCTTCCTGACCACGTCAAGCGTCGGTTTTTGATCATGTGGCAAAATCGCATTTCCAAGACAGGTGACTTAGTTCTCAACAGCCACCGTTATCGAGATCAATCAAGAAACACATCGGACTGCTTAGACCGATTGCGAGACATGGTACGGGCGGCATTGACTGTCCCCAAGAAACGCAAGCCCACGCGACCATCGTTGGGTTCGAAAAAACGTAGGCTCGAATCCAAAAAACGGCAATCCCAACGCAAGCAAAATCGTCGGGTCGATTTCGATTGAGGGCCCGTTGATAGCGTCGTTAAGCTAACAGGGCGCGTACCACACTGCCGTGGAGGTCAGTCAATCTGAAGTCGCGGCCGGCGTGGTGGAAGGTCAGACGTTGGTGGTCAAATCCTATAGTGTGAACAATGGTGGCTTGAATGTCGTGAACGTGGACCTTCTTGTCGATGACGTGGAAGCCAAATTCATCTGTCGATTCGTAGGACATTCCGCTTTTGATACCGCAGCCTGCCATCCACATGGAAAATGCTTGTGGATGATGATCGCGCCCCGCTTCGCGGCCAAACGCGGGATTGGTCTCTATCATTGGGGTTCTGCCAAACTCTCCGCCCCAAATGACCAACGTGCTGTCCAGAAGCCCTGTACGTTTCAAGTCTTGAATCAGCGCGGCACATCCTTGGACCGTTTCTTTGCACTTGGTTTCAGTGCTTCCAACGACGTCGGTGTGAGCATCCCATCCTGAGTGATAGATGTTGATAAATCTAACGCCACGTTCAACCATGCGACGGACGAGCAAACATGCTCGCGCGAAAGAAGGCTCTGCAGGATCGCATCCGTAAAGATCCAGTGTCTCTTAGCTTTCTTCATTCAGATTCATCAGTTCGGGCGCCGAAGTTTGAAGTCTTGCTGCCATTTCAGAGGAAGTCATCCGAGTTGCGATCTCAGGATCTCCGACAACATTCAACCGTTGTTGATTGAGCTTTGAAATGAGAGCAAACGTGTCCTGTTGTACGTTCGAAGAATATTTGCTTGGCGTCGCGACGTTGAGAATCGGAGTCGCTCCACTTCGGAAACGAACCCCGTTATATATATGGTTGGCAGAAATCCGCTGGACCAAAGTGACGTTCCGCCGCTGACGCCAGCGCTCGTATTTATCACAACAAATGCGGGAAGGTTCTCCGTTTCGGCTCCTAACCCGTACAAAGCCCACGAACCCAAACACGGACGACCGGGCTGCGAAAACCCTGTATTGAAAAACAACTACCCCGGAGCGTGGTTGAACTGGTCTGTCGTCACGGATTTGATTACGCAGATATCATCAACCACCGCGTCCAGCGGTTTCATGGAATCGCCTAATGCAATTCCTGATTCTCCATGCTGTGCGAACTTAAATCGTGGCCCCATGACCGCAGCGTCACTTTGGATGAATGCGGAGCGCTGATCGCCGATGATTGATTTCGGCAAAGGCTTCCCTTCCAGTTTCGCCAGCGTTGGTTTTTCATCGAATAATTCCAACTGGCTGGGGGCTCCGGCCATGAACAAGTGAACGACGGCTTTCGCTGTTGGGGCGAAGAGAGGCGGTTTGGGTCCAAGTGGATTGACTGGCGCCGACGCGTTGGCAGCCCCAGAGAGTTCGTTGGCCAAAAGACCGGCCACGCGATCTTTCCGACACCGATTCCTCAATCTTTGAGGAAATGACGTCGGG
>Ga0209831_1004436_pt1 | contig 10992 bp, 15 predicted proteins | sample Maine_Asex4_meta_FD_187451 | JGI IMG/M metagenome (GOLD analysis project Ga0209831, IMG submission 187451) | Marine algal microbial communities from Maine, USA - Maine_Asex4_metaG (SPAdes) (version 2) | ecosystem: Host-associated > Algae > Red algae > Unclassified | place: Maine, USA | collected...
TGCTCACACGCACCGCAACAAAAATGCGGCCAAGTGCACGGCCCAGTGCAGCGTCGTCTGGGCAAGGCATGGTGGCAGACTCAGCGGTTGTGAGGTCAATCATCGACGATCGACTGTGCCACGAGTCGCGACGATCGCCAAAAATCATGCCACGAGTCGGAATGATCGACGATCGCACGCCGATTGCGAGTGGTTTTAGGGTCGCTCAGAAGAGCACGCTCTTCCCGGGTTGAGGGCTACTTCACGACGCACCTCTACCAGATGGTCGAATAATGACTGTATTGCAGCATTGGCTTTACCAACTTCCAGAAGCCCATATTGATCATCCAAGAATTGGGTCGGCAATGCAGCCCGGCCCGAGCGCTCCTGCTTTCGGGGGCGGCGGCGCGGCTTGTAAGCCCTCAAACCCGAAACCATGAGGCGGGGTATTCCCCGACGCCGATATCCTAAATGCCGCGGACAGCCGGCAGCCGCAGAGCCGATATCACGGAGCGCAACCTCACGCTTGCTCAGCCCCTTTACATTTATGATGATCTCATGAGCGTGCATGATGACGGCTCGAGCTTCGACGGCCCACTCGTCCATGTAACCAACTTGACCACCATTCGCAATCCGCTCATGTCGGTACAGATGCATCAACGCAGCGAACTAATGAGTCACCACACTAAGAAGCGATGAGTTCATCGTGCCCATTTCGAGAGTTTCCAGGAGGAAAAGCTTAACGTCTGGTGAACGGCCAAAGAAGAAAGGCATGAAGCCCGTACCTGGGACGTTTCTTTATCCAAAACAGGTGGCCGCTGCAGTGCTAAGTGCCTCCGAGAGGGTGTCAATGTACTCTGCACTGTTGCAATGGAATGTTGACGGTGTTGTAGCGGTTCTAGGCACCACCACGTTGGTTCGTCGTCTTGCCGAAGTGACCTCTTGATCAGCTCGGTCCGTCGAAGGAACTGCCCCGGAAATCAACCCACAGGCCAGCCTTCCCCCAACGGGAGGAGAGGATCACGGCAAAGCCCACGGGGGAATCGCAGTCCAAAGCACAGTTGGTTTTATCAAACGGCGACGGGGACGGCGTCCCCGCTGTCAATAAACCCCTCCCAAACCCGAACGCCGGCGGCCAAAGTAGCCGCCCTAAATTTGCCAAAGAGATAAACCCTCCAAAGCGAAAAGTTGAAACAAGTACTAGGGGGGCTGGGAAAACCACTGGGGAAAAGCCCCGCCCCCGACCGAATCCAATCTCCCCGAGATCTGGACAGGTCATTCCCTTGCTCGCCCGGATCGGGATACTTGGGGACTGCCCCCGGGAGTGTGCTGTCCACAGCTGAGGGGCCACGCCCCTTCCAACTGTGGGACCCCCGACCGCCACAGGTGTCAGGCTCATGCCAATCACGGCCTGGACGAGCACATATGTCGCCAGCAGCGCCTCTGTCGCAGAGGCGAAAAGTGGAGAACGACCAATCCTTTTGGGCTGTTCGCCGCTGCTCAGGACGATACGGCCTCATGGCCGAGAGGGGTCTGGCTCCAAAGCGAGGCCGTTGTCCGGAAGTCAGAGTCGTACCGCGGCATCAGCCCCTCCAGGCGGTTTCGCTGCACGTCCGTCGTTTGAGGCTTCGTCGTGGGTGTAGAAACATGGCTGCTGTGTCGGCTGCGGGCTCTGTCATTGACTTAGAAAGTTGTACGGGCGCACCTCACCTGGCCAAGTAGTGGTCCGCTCAGTTCAGGCAGACAGGTAGACGGTTGGTCGCAGCGACGACGCTTGGCTTGGCAAAGTGTCCCGATAGACGTCAATAGCGGCGTAATTTGATCCTCTTGTGGTCTTCTCCAGCCTCCATCTCAGCTCGTCAACGGGCTCGCTGTGTCCCACAGAGAGGATCCTCTCCCGAGAAAAGATCTATCGTAGAGAGGTGATGGCTTGACAGGATGAATGGTGCGGGGCATACCGAAGGGGCGAAAGTACTTTTCCTGCTCACGCGAGCGGACGTAGCCTGAGCGCGGGCCCAGAGGCATTTTCAGGGCGTCATCTCACATGTAAATGGTGTGAGAATCGTCGATTTCCGGATGGCTACAATTACCCGCCGGTTGTCAGAATTGCCCGCCAGACAGATGCAGTGCGTTCTCGATATGAGAGAATCATTAACAAGGGAATATGGGTCGCAAGTTCCCATTCCAGTCCGTGTAGGCCGCTTGTGTTCATATTCAGCTGAATCAGCTGCCTCTTGTAACAAAAACGCACTGTAGTAGAGAGCGGCTACTTCGGATCGAACCTCCCAAATTTCTCTACATGCCCTTGTGTAGCACCACCCGGTCCGGGACGGCGCCGGGGCACCGCGCGCGGGGAGCCCGGGTAGGGCGGACACGGTCCCCACCGGCACAAGGGCTTGGTGTCCCACCGGGGCACGATCTTTGCGCGCACACTGGGTGTTTGGCCTCGCGGCGCGTGCCACCCGGCCTGGCGGCGCAAAGTCGGGATCGGCTGGCCCGCGCGGGGCTGCGGTCATGTAGGGCTGCGAGCAATCTTGCGTGGCCGCGCCACCGGCCGCCACGTCAAACAGGGGCATCCGGCCCCAATTCCCCCTTGTCTGTCCATACTGCATCGGCGGACTTGTTTGGTATTTGCGATTAGTCGTATTGGTTGGTCGGCGGCGGGAGCCATTTCCCATCAGAAGAACAGGGCCCATTCAACGGCTTCCGCTCTTTCCCTACAAAGGGCTATGACAATGGAAGGCACCGCTGTTGCCGGCAAGTAAACCGTGACTTCTGTACCTTCGGCGGCCCCTCTTCCCGGATAGGGTGATGCAACAGGAGGCACGCTCTTAGGATGGCGGAGATTGGATACTTTTGTTATCGGGACCGTAGCTCGGGGGTTGTGCTACACCTTCGGCCGGCGTCGAGACGTCACCCTGCAGCATCTGGCAGCCACCAGTCGACGTACGACTTTCATCTTCACACCCTACGATCCCCGCCTCCCTCCTCCTGTGTTCTTTTCTCTTCTTCTTTCCACCCCTTCTGTCCATAATACCCCTCGTTTCTAAACCGCATCGCGTGCTTCGACACTAGGGCCGTGCGCCACGCCGCCACAGTCCCGAACGAGGCATGGAATTATCGGACGCGCAGCCTGTGGCCAGTCACGTTATTGCTCCTGGCGCGCGGGTGAGCGCCTGGTTGAAGGTCAGCATTGAGCGTACGCCCAGCAAGAGTTCTATTCGTGGGCGGAGCTGGTCGTCTAAGACCAATATCAACAAAAAGAAGACCGTGGGATCATCTAGTGGCTTATGATTGTGAATACAGTGGACGCGACGTTTCGTCTATTATGGCTGACCTGAGCTCGGCATCAGTGGCACAGTCTACTGTAACACGACCCGAGTCGGCGTCTCAGATCCGCCACTGGCGCCTCTTTTGGACACAGGCGATGTGCGAGGCGTGTCATCTTCGTGGATTCCTTGATACGCCGGCGTGGACGGCTGCGCTAGGAGCCATTTGTGGTGGTCGGTTTGCAGGACCAGGTCACCCGCGGGTGCTGGCGTTGACCCTTGTGCCTGTGGTGTCGGTCAAGTCCGATGAGCGTGCGGTGGGCCGTATCCATTTTGCGACATCCGCGGCTGTGTCTATGGACAGTGTCACAATCAACCATGAAAAGGTCCACAACCTCGTGGCTTACACTCCGCAGGCGTCGCTGCGCGCCGCCGGGCGACTGGGAGCCGAGTCGCCGACGAGGGAAAATCTCCTTGGCGCCCTGAAAGAGTCCCTTAACCAACCCATTTGTGCAGCCGCACGCCGCAGGAGCAGTGCTGGTGTTGGCACCCCCGGCCAGATCCCGCGCTGGCGCCGACTTTGCAAAGGGCCTACGCCTTTCGTTCTCTCAGACTCACCGAGCACGATACTCCGCGCTTGGAACAATGGAGCAGCTGACGGTACTTTCGCTTTTTGAATACGGCTGTGCCGCTCATTCCGGGAGCCTGGTCGTTCAATCCGCCTTGTGGCCAAACCAGTACTCAGCGCATTTGCGGCAGGCCATACGTGCGACCGACTTCTTCGCGCTGTGCAGCTGTGCACGTGCCTTACACGCGTCAACAGTGGTGTTGCTGTCACAACCAGGGCGACGAATTGGATGCCCCAAAGCGTACAGTTACGTCAGGTGGGCGGGGGATGCCGTCTTATTCTCGGCTGATGAAGACGATCCTTCCGCGTTGCGTCATACGGTCTATCTTGTGCCGACACTGGGAGCCCCTTCCTCGTCCCTGCATGTATGATAGACGCCATCCAGCCCACTAGTAGAGCCGCCATAGGAAAATCCATTCTCTTCTTCCACTTCTTGACGATAGCGGTCGCTTTGCTCGCGGCTGAGGCGGCCCTTCTATCATCCTGCGCGCGCATGTTCTCCACATGTCCAAATCTGATGGTGGCACATTCGCTTTACTTGGACGGATTCGGCGGTCCCGCACAAGGGCGAGTGGCTGTAGGGCTGTGGTCCTCCCGGGACAAGTAGGAGGAGCGGGGGCTGCCAGGTTGGTGCGATGCGGCCATCGCTTCATTGGCGGGCTGAGAACCCTTGCTGGCAGCGCGGCTCCGGACGTACTTGAGCGGGTTCATGGCCTCTGCGGCTGATCCCACTCATGCAGAGACTTGGACGAGGCTCCATCCGCTGACATGATGGCGGCTGTGCGGCGAGCGCTTTACATTACGGCATCTAATTTGCTTGAGTCCTATTCTTCTCCGTCGTTGGCAGCCGGCGGTGAGCGGGCTTTCACGCGCCTTCGCCAAGTGCTCACCCCCAGGCGCAATCTTCTGTCCCCCGGTTTGGTAGATAAACTCACCCGCATTGCACTCAACGCCGCCCAACTTAGCCGCCCGGACCCTGTCAATAAATCTTCACGTTCCCGCACGAATCTGAAGCTACGCGTTTTCTTCTTTCCTGGGGGTGGCGGTGAAGGGGCCGAAGAAGATGGGGGCGATGCAAGTGGATGGCGGCAGCATTTAATCTCTTGTCGCGTCCGGTCGGGAAGGCCTTCCAGTGAATGACCGGAACGGCATTCGGATAATGCCTTCTTCGCAAATGTTCGTTCGAGACGATGAAGTCACTACACTCACGGAGGCGATCGCCGCTGCCATGGCGGTCATTTGTTCATCCATCCTTGTGAAGTTGGCTTTCAAGAATCAGCTGTCATGCCAAGACGAGAACCTCCGGCGCTACATTTTGCTCTTGCCTGTTTATATGCTGGAACAGCTCGACGCAATGGTGACCGTGACCGCCACCCGTGTGGCAGAATTTGTCAAGAAGGACACGGAGGAGGATGCAGAAAATCTTGAAATATGATGCCGACCGCTCGCGGAAGACCACTATCCAGAGGGACAACAATTGCAAGGCGTACAAAAGAGAAGTCTGTTGAATGTCACGCAGGAGGTCGTTTCATCTCTTGGGGGCTACACGGAATGCCTGTATTGTCCAAGGAACACCGGCATGTATACACTCATGGCACAGAATACTTCCGCGTGTGATGTGAAGTTCTTCGGAGTTGTTGTGATATGGCTAGTCCTGGTGAGTCTGTGGAGGAGGAGGACTATACATCTGCTGCTATTTATCGTTTGTGCCTGCGTCAGTTTCCGAACTTGTCTGTCGCTGCATGAAGTTGGCTCATGTGCCCTCGCGTTAGACCACGCCATACGCTCAGACGAGCTCGACTTGGTGAAGAGACCGTTGTGTTGTATTCGATCCCTCCCCGATGACAAAAGTCGTACCGCGAGCCGCTGACCGAACGTCTGCGCTGTCCGCTTCGGAATTCTAAACTTTGAGGAAAAACGAGTCTCTGCTATGGCTGCAAGTTGGCCGGGCTGTCGGCGCGGTGTTGGACCCGTCGCGGCGATGCATCATCTTTAGACGCTGCCAGTCGGCAAGGTTGGTCAGCTTCCCAGTGCAGCATCCGGCGTGCTAACGTGCCCTAGGGTTCTTCTTCATCTTACGGGAGTCATTGCGCCGCTTGGAGCCGGCGGCACACGCTCACTAGCGCGTGGTGGTCGGCCCCGTCGGCTGTGAGTCGGCCACGCTGGTCAGCTATCTGGTGAAGCACGCGGCATGCTTTCGTTCCCCCATGTCCTGCAAATGGTGGTTGTCACTGCTCCAGTTGCGGCCGGTTTCACATGCTCTCTAGCGCGCATTGATCGGTTACGCAGACCACCGACGGAACGTTCATCACATCGCAAGCGAGGCTTTATTGATTTTGTAGTGCTTAATCCCAGGGCATGTCTGACATGGCATTGATGGCTGCATGACGAAGGGGCCAGGCGCTTTGGACTCGTCACAATGTGTTCTATACTTCACAGAGAAATGCTAACCTCTCTGGCCAGCTCGCGTGTGTCTTTTGTTTAGCAGCAACAGCAACATCGATTTTCCACCATCAGCGGGGCCCGCAACCATCCAAAGAGTTACCTGCTGACGAATTTTCCATCGATACATCGCCCGTTGTCGCGCCTTCAACATATCTAGTACGTTCCACTCGTCAGAGGTAAGACTGGATGAACCACGCCTTGGCAGATCCCCGAGAGGAGCAGTTATGGCCACTTCGTCGATCCGGCTCTAGACCCTTTCTCGATACTGCTCTGTGTAAGGCCAATTTAGTTCGCACAGAACTGTACAGGGCACAGACAGATCCCGCCACACTTGCGTCCCAGAAAACACAGTAGAGGTGCCCGTAGTGCCACGACGCAGCCAGGTACTGTATCTCGCAGACCGTTGATGCATAGCAGCTGTGCTTTCGCTGTGTGCGTCGAGAAAGCGCATGACCATGACGATTGACATACATACTTGCTGCGTCTGAGCTGTTGTTGAAAGCTCACCAAAAGGGGTCACTGTACGCATACTGAGCTCTTCTATCATCTCTGGCGATTATGCTGCGGCTCAGCGGGTTTCTTGAAGGTGCTCTGTTGGTATGGGTATTGTGCAACCGCGGGACAGTGCGGCATTGGGCCCAGTTGTCTCGAACATTGGATTGACGGGGGAATGACCCAGCGCTAAATGTGTTGAATTTAGCAGGCCGTGACAAATCGGCGAAGGCGGAAAATCTTGATGACGAACAACACTTGGCCGGCACAATCAGACCGACACGTGCTGCAATTGGTTCATGTCAATTGAGCCGGAGATGTCCCGAACAAGGTTCCCCAATTCAGTAGGTGTCGCGTTCTCCGGAAAATCAGGATTGTCGTCGAGGAAGTGGAACACCCGCTGCAGCGTCACGGCCAGCAGAGCATCCACTGCCTGGCTGTCTGGCGCCACCCGCGGCGTCTGACGCACCACGAAGTGCGACCGCTCGGCGGAGGCATCGTGGTCCCGGACCTTGACAGCCAGCCCCCCGCTGACCGCGTCCCCATTGTCAGCATCGTCGTCATCCTCAGGCCCAGTCCGGTACGGGCTGCGCTCGGGGGACGACTCGGGAGAGGGCGGTGGTAGGATCCACGTCTTGTTGGCCCCAAAGCTGATCGAGCGCCGCTGCGCCTGTGGCGGCGTAGGGCGACTGTTGTCACGCAAAACGCCCCGAGTAGCCTCACGCAACTTGTCGTACCGGTGCATCTCCGAGTCCCCAGTGATTGCGTCGTACACGCTGCCTCCAATAACTTGGGGAGCCAGAGGATCACGAGCACGCTTCCCCTCGCAATGGGGGGGCGGCGCAGGGCGGACGGGCGCCTCCGCGGCAGGCTGGTCCCCCCCAACCGACTGGCTGGGCTGGGCCTGAGGGCGCGGGGATGATGGCGCTCGTTGAGAAATCGGCTGGCGGGGGGATAACAGCGCTCGCTGGGATGCCGACCGACGAGGAGGAGACAATGGCTGGCCCTGCCTGCCGGAGGATGACTCCGATCTGCGTGGCAGGAGCAGCCCCGTCGACCGAGTGCTGGGTAACGCCCGAGGCGAGTTGGCCGCAGAGGGCGCGGGTGCCGGCGCGGTGGCAGGGGCGGGCGCCGGGTGCGTCGGCGGCCTGGCCTCCACAGCAGCGCGCTCAACCGCTTCGGCAGGTGCGCCGCCGCCGGCCTCGGCCGACCCGTCGGTCGTCCCGTTGGCCGCGCCGCCAGTCGACCCGTTGGCCGTCCCGCCAATCGACCCGTTGACCAACCCGTTGGCCGACACGTTCGCCAGCCCGTTAGCCGAGCCGTTGGCCACTAGCCCCCGTCCGGTGTTGACGTCGGCCTGGGTCAATGGCTTGCCCACGCCGGCAAAGACCGATAGTCCATTGCTTGCCGACAACTGCAGCGGGCTCGTGGGCAACGCTGACTTCGAGGGGGGTGCGGGCTCGGTGACAATGGGTTGCACGCCGAGAGAGGGGCCGAACACGGACCCCGTTTGGGGGGACGGAGTCGGCGCGACGGTCGACTGGACGGCTGAGCCGGCGTTGTGCACCAGCACGGTCTCGTCCATCGAGTCTTGCGCGTCGGCAGAGACGCCCGCCTCCTTGTTGTTCACTTGCACGTCGGGCAGCACAGACGGGGGGCTCGACGCGCCCGCGGTCCCGTCGGCCGAGGTCGGCGGCGGGTTGGTGCTGGGCGATTCTGTCATGCCCGCCCTCATGTGCATGTACAGGTCCTTGGCGGCGGAGCGGCATGCGCTGCGGCGCTCGCCAACCTCCGGGACTTCCCCAACACCGGATGCATCAGGAGGCGGCGGGTGGGCCAACTCCGCCCTTACGGTCTTCATCAACTTGCCAAGCTCCAGGCAAACCGACCGCCCACGCTACACCAGCCGCCGGCCAGAGTGGGAGGAGAAAGTGCGAAGACAAATGCCATGGTTAGCAACACGGAACGAGAAACGGAGAGTGATAGAGCGCGGAAACGACGGCGGTCGAGCTCCACGACTGCAGCAGCAATGGGTAAAAATATAACAGAGGCAAAACGAGCACAAGAGAACCACCCCGCTCCACATACCGCAAACATGCTCTGCGCGTCGAGGCGCAGCAGTGCTTTGCAAAGCGCCTCAATCACGAGATACACACGGCCTGCAAGTGCCGACGCAATCCACGCCTTGAGCTGCGGTAGGTGTGCCAAAAAGCCCGACACATCTTTGCCACGGTTGGTCAAGGACAGCACCTTCTCCGCCGCCCACGTTTGGTCCTCATCGGGTCGCCGCAGGAGCGCCGCAAACTTGGCGTCCGCGTCACCGTCCCAATTGCTGCGGTTAAACAGGTAGGCCACCTCCTGCGCTCGTAACCGCCGCACGGTGTCGCCCGACGTACGTCCTTCAGCGGGAACCGCCGCTTCACGTGCCGCCGATGCTGGCCGTGCCGCCGCCGCAGGCCGTGCCGCCGCAGGTCGTGGCTGGGAACCCGAAGTAGCTCCAGAGCTTCCATTGCGCACCCGCTTGGCCGACCCCGTTGCCCGCCCTTGCACGTCGGTCTCGGCAGGGGGGTCCACGCTGGCCTCAACCTGCCGCCGAGGCCTCTTGCGGGCGCCCCCCGTCGCCGACGCCTTGCCTAAAGCCCGCAAATAGTTGCTAATCGTGTCATTGGCGGCGGGGAGCGCCGCAGAGAGCTCCCCCGCCGGCACTTCCACCCGCCCTCCCCGCACTTGAGCGGTCGTCACGCGCATCACGTCCCAGAGGGTGGCCGCCTCCGGGTCCGCGATGCGACTGGCGTTGGCCTTCGTTGCCTCGCTCAACGCCGCTTCCAGCATGACACCAACGACGGGAAGTGACTTGCCCGTCAGCGGGTGAACGGCCAGAGTCGGGTCCCCACGAGTCGCCATGTCGCAGGACGAGAAAAAATACAGAAAATGATACGGACCGAGGTCGTTGCCTTTGGGGACCACCCCCGCCGTCAAGGGGTGCGCGGCGACACCTGCGCCGCGGCAGGGTGTGCCGGCGGTGTCGCCTAGCGGCGGCGGTGGTTGCGCGCGCCTCAGCCGCCCGCCGTCGACAGCGAATTTAAACGGTTGCGGGCCACAAAAGGGCGGCCTCTGGCGGCCGCCACGACCGCCGCCGCCGCCGTGAGAAGGGGGTGCGTCGAAAGGGTGCGCCCGCGGACTCACGTGATCACGTGGGGCGGTCCGGCGCGCGCGACAGCTGCAGCAGAGAGGCCAGCTCCGTGCAGCCGTGCTGCGCGGCAAGACGCGCACCCCCTGTTCGGGCCACCGAACGCCCAGAAATCGGCAGGCAAGTTTGCAATGTGCCCGAGGGCTGGCAGCCAGCCAATCGGCAACGAGCATGCGCAATTTTTGAGAGGATCGAAGCCTCGGGAAGTCGACCACGCGTCCTCAAAACGAGCGCCGCTCAGAAGATTCTGGACTGTACAGAAGTAATTTTATGCATCAATTCCCCATTGCTGCCGACGGCTCGAATTCGAGTCAGCAGATCCACTCATCAGCCCATCGTCCGTCCAGCTCGGTCTGGCCAGACCGGGACGTTCTGGTCGACCAGCGCAGTGCACCTCGTTGCTGGATCCACCACGAGCCTCGTTTTCCCCCAAATCGCTCGTACAAAAACGTGCACGACCCCTCGGAAGCACCTGTACGAGGCGATTTTTTTGCAAAAACATGTTAAAACATGCATGCGTTTGCATGACTGCATTTTTCTACGACTTCTTGGATGCACCAGAAGCTTCTATGAGAGCCGCTTCCTACGGTCTTGAGCGACATGGTGAAAATGCGCATGTGCAAACGTGCACATGTGGTCAACAAGTGCGTGCGAGCGCTCCCATCCTTCCAACGAGGTGTTTTCGATTTTCTTGCACGCCTCATTAAGACACCGTATTCGAGGGGTGCGTGTAAGTCGTGCGCTGGGTCTGGGGGTGCTTGAGAAAAACCTTTTTTCCACAGTTATCTGCCGGTCTGCCCGACTTTGTCACACTTACTGCCAGCCGCAGGAGCAACATCTGCCCTTCCACAAACGGCGATCGGCAATGGCTGGGGAAATGAGATTTCCCATTCCACTAAGTTCTTCGACGAGTGCCAAAGAACGGTGCATCCCGAGCGGAAAAGACATCTTCTGACCTGACTGCCCCCCCCTCCCCCCGCCCTTGCCCC
>Ga0209831_1004437_pt1 | contig 10992 bp, 7 predicted proteins | sample Maine_Asex4_meta_FD_187451 | JGI IMG/M metagenome (GOLD analysis project Ga0209831, IMG submission 187451) | Marine algal microbial communities from Maine, USA - Maine_Asex4_metaG (SPAdes) (version 2) | ecosystem: Host-associated > Algae > Red algae > Unclassified | place: Maine, USA | collected...
CAAAAAGCCCAATCGGTAAAGCGATGAATTATTATCAAAGCAATATCCTAAATTGATTAGAGCACTAGATCAAGGAGATCTTCACTTGGATAACAATTGGGTAAAGATTAAAATAAGATCCTTAGCCTTAGGAAGAAAGAATTATCTATTCGCTGGGTCGCATCAAGGAGCTAAATGGATGTCTATGATGTATTCATTTTTTGGTTCATGCCAGATGCATGGTCTTAATCCACGAACATGGCTTCAAGCAACATTGGAGCAAATAAAAGAGAAGACTATCAATAGAATAGAGGAATTGCTGCCAGGATTTGGTGCGTGGTAGAGCCTGCTTATGCCGTTTACTCATCTTACTTTTAGGCTAAGGTAGCGCAACATGATTGCAAAGACAATAGGTGCTTGGTAGTACGCTTACTTAATTTTACTTAGGATCTACTGTTAGCTTGTAGTAATTTTTTAGAAAAATTGTACAATTCTAGATCGTATTTATTCGAAACTTTTATTTTTTCAATTATACGATCAGATAACTTTACTTTTTTAGAATTAGAGGTATTTAATGTTGGGAAAGTACCACTTAGCTTGAGCCATTGAGGGCACTTTTTCTTTAAGTAATTTATTGTAGAATCCATATTCTCGACTATACCAAAAGCGTCAAACTCATATTGAATATTATATTTGGATATCTTTAGCATATTTTCCAACCCGACTATTTTTATCAATTTGATATTAGAAATATAGCCCACTTGTACATTGCTTAATTTTTCTAAAAGAAATTCTAATTTTTCATCATCTAATTTGTCCAGACTGACTCCTTTACATTTATTATACCCTAAGGTATAATAGAAGAAGTGATAATGTGATATGAAACGCTTAACAGGGTCCCGTAAGATCGTAAAATTGAATGGGCTCAAAGGTTTAATACCCATTGCATTGTCTTCGCCGAACTTGCAGTGGTTAGCTAAAATTTTTAATTTTTGACTCTGTAATGTTTTAATCTCATCCTCATCTAGTTGCGGGATATTCTTATCATTTGGTAAATTATTAAAACCAGGAATATAAATTTCACTTAATTTTATATCTGTCTCTATAGCAGCATCATTTAAATACTTCCTAAATGAAGTGCCACCGCATTTCGGTATATGCGTAAAAACAAATGATCCAAATTCTTTTACTTCTTTTTTTTCTTTTATTATTTTCTTTGCCAATGTTTTATAGTTTTAATTTAAACTCTTTATTATATTTTTTATGTCTGCTAAATTATGTTTATGTTTTGTTAGGAATTTTTCAAAATTTATTTTTTGATAAGCTTTAAAGCCGGATTCCTCATCCGTACCTGATGTTCCACCTTCATCATGATAAATGATACTCTCGGGTGTTACGACTATTTCAAGTCCATTTTCCCAAGCAGTGTAACAAAGATCGCTATCTTCACAATAACATGGATGAAATTCTTCATCAAAAACACCGATTCTTTCTATGGTCGTCTTTTTGATATATAAGCTACATCCGCTCACATATCCAACACGTTTCATAGTTTTATATTCTGGCTTATCTGGGTCATCCCATTTGCCTATGTTTCTGCCAGTGCCATCTTCATATAATTCAGAACCAAATTCTTGTAGAGTATTGTCTGGATAAAGAATCTTCGAACCGGCAATACCAATCGAATCACTTGAGTATGCAGCGTTGTATAATGACGTTAACCATCCTTCTGTCACATAAACGTCATTATTAACTAACACGGAGTCATTTTCAGGAAACATACGCATCATGGCGTTATTAGGTTTGACAAAAACCTCATTTGTTTCAGAAAGAATTGGAATTATGTTTGGATTTAATTCAGCTGCTGCCTTCAAGTATCCTTGTGTCCCGTCTTCGCATCCGTTAGAATGTACTAAGATTTTGTAAAATGGATATCTTGTATTTCCTTCGATTGACTGAATACATCTTTCTACTAAATCTTTTCTGTTCCAAGTAACTATACAAATCGAAATTTCTGGCATGATCGATCTGATCATAGCCGTTTTAACTTTATCACTCCCTACAAGGTCCTTTAACTTTTCTTGAGCATTATGTGTCATTTGATTTACATCAAATTCACGTTTCATTGCACGTACTATCAAGTTTGCCAATGCTTCTGGCTCTTCAGCAATTAGTCCATCTTGTTCATTGACTAAATCTATTCCTTCATTGCCAATTGCATTTGTTACAACTGGAGTTCTAAACATGATTGATTCGCAGATTTTACCTTTTATTCCAGCACCTGCAAGTAGGGGAGCAATCGATACAAACGAATCTTCGTATAGTTTTTGAATTTCATCATCTGGAATAAAGCCCTTATACTCTACACCATCAAGTTTCCCTAAATCTATTATCTCGTCTGGAGCATGTGAGCCAGCAAGAATCAATGCTGCATCAGGAATTGATTCGCGTACAAGAGGAAGGACTATTTCTGCAGCAAGTTTTGCAGCAGATATGTTGGGATAATGATTAAAGCCACCGATAAACAGCATTGTATTCAAGCCATTGTCAATAAAACTATGTATTTCGTTATCGTGTATATTCGAAACAACTCTAATATCGGCTCCTGGTATTTCTGTTAATACTTCTTGTTTATCGTTTTCGGTTACTGTCCAAATGACATCAGCTTTTTGGTAAGCTCTAATTTCGTTGCGTTTATTTTCATCCACTTTCTTCTGTGTAAGTCCTTCCCATATGCCTATTGACCGCTGTTCTCTTAGCCAGTGCACATCAACCGAATCGATAATTATTTTTGAAGTTGGATAAAGATCCATAAAACGTCTGCAGTCTGTAACAGTGCTGTACCATGCATAGATAATTGCACTAAATTTTGGGATACGCTTTTTGATGCGATCGATATTGTCTGATTGTATTACAATTGCTCCTACTTCGTGCAATTTATCAATATATTTTTGTTCTCTATTTCCTTTTGTGTATACATATACATCAAATTCCTCTGCCATTAGAGCGATCATTCTAGTAGCTCTTTTTCCTCCACTAGATGTATCAAAATCAGGTAGATGAGGTGATATATATAATATTTTCTGTCGTTGATGATCAGTATTTCCTTCTTGATTATTATCTATTACGACTTCTTCTTTTACTGGAGATACCAGTTTTTCAAAATTTTCAATTATAGCCCGACCAGGTTCCTTAGACAGAGCAGTCTTTAGTGTAGAAATATTCTTCGGGCTAAGCTGCTTAATAGTAGCGGCTGGATTTTTCAACCCTCTCTTCGCAAGTTCACCCAGTACCCATGTGTTTTTTCGGTTGAAAGTGCGTTCATATATCCACCGCACTGGTGTAGTAACACCAAAACCTATTTTATAGCTTATCGATTTTTTTATAGCCTCTATATCTCCTTTTTGTGCTGAAATATGATCTCTAAAGGCTTTTTCGTCATGCTGTGTATTATTTAATTCATCCTCTAATTCTTCAAGTCTCTTTTTTATTGATTCAGAATTGGTGTTACCGTTTGATTGGACTGAATATATACTTGCTTGTAATTTTTGAATTTCTTCGTTTTTAGCCAAATTAAGATGGTGAATCTGCTCTTCTAAAGCTGCATGTGTTTTACTTGCTTCTTCAAGTTGTCTATTTTTATCTGAGAGCAGATTCATAGAGCTGTTTAACTCTTCATGAAGTGAAAGTGAGTTGTTTTGGATGTCATCAAGTTTGTTATTTAAATTATCAATAACTTCATATAAACCTTGAGTTCTTGAATTAGATACATCCAACTCAATTGCTAATTTATGTTCCTTCATGGCAGCACTAGTTAGCGCTTCTTTTTTAGAGTCTATCTCTGTCGATTTATTATTTAGTTGAGATTTTAATTGCTCTATAGTAGCAGTTTGACTCTTGATTGATTCTTTTAACCTTACGATTTCTTTAACACCATATTCTATTTCTTTGCTTGAATTAGCACCTTCTATTTTTAATTCTACCAACTCTTTATTTAGTGTTGAATTTTCTTCTAAAACAGCTTCTAATTTTAATTGGGAATCTTTGAGTTGTAACAATTGGTTTTGAACTACTGCAAATTCAGATTTAACTTTGAAAAGTTCTTCGTTAATAGCATTGTTTTCTTTTAATATTTCTTTAAGATTTTCTTTAGTATTTTCTAAATGAACAAACTCATTACTTATGACCTTGTATTCATTAGTTATTTTTAAAATTTCTTTTTCCTTTTCTTGTATCTTTGTCTCCATATCTTCTTGAACTTGTAACTGGTATTTTGCTTGATTGACCGCTTTTTTAGCTTTTTTCAGGTCTTTTTGAACCCCCTTTATATTATCAGTTTGTACATTTAGCTTGTTACTCAGCTCTGTATTAATTTCCTTGAATAAGTTAGCTGTCTCAGTTTCTGCTTTTAGTTCTTGAATGATAGTTGTATATTTAGAATTGATGTTACTTAGTTCAGATTCAAGATCGTATATGATTTGATTTTTAGTTTCTAAGATCTTTTGTTTGCTGGTGAGATTATCTGATATCTTTTGATTCTCAATAGTCGATTTTTCAAATTGACTCCGTAGATTTTCCACGTTTTCTTTTATCCAATTATTAACTTCGTTATTAATGTTTGATAATTCGTCAAGCGTATTTCGATTTATTGAAATAATATCAAAAGTGAATCTGAAGCCATCAATTTCACTGTCGTTATATTCATATAGGAAATATGATGACGGACTCAATAAATATTTTATGCCATGTTCGTAATTAACATTAAATTCTACGGGATTACAAATTACATATTCTTCACCCTTGCGATATTCACTTGGATACCGTTTGATAACGCTGTATTTGTTACTTGGTATTACACTAATTCTATTAACTTCCTTGTCTTGTATTGGAATGTCAATGATGTTTTGCCCAATTGATATTGATTTTGTGATTTGCTTAAACGGATAGTTTTTTTTGTAAAGAATTATGATAGCATAGTAGGAATTTGTATAACTGCTATCTTCGTATATTTTATGATAATTTAAAAAAGGTTTTGATCTTTTTAAAATATTTTTTCGAGTAGAGGAGTCAATTTTTTTTGATTCTATCAGATCTGAGTAAACTCTATTTATACAACTCAACAAATTTTTGTGGATTTCAAGATTTGCTTTTGAATTATGTCGTTTACCTGAGGATATAAATTCTGTTATTATTTTATTTTTTTCCTCTATACTTTTTGAGGAGTTGATTGATAGTTTATTAAGGATATTATTTATTTCACTTATTGGATTTACAGTCATCTGGTCGTAATCAATAATACAATTTTCATAATTGTTAATATTATCGATGATATTATTATTATGGACAAGCCACATAAGCGCGCATTTATTAGCTTTAAAGCTATTGCGATTAATTAAGGATTGGATGACATTAATAGGTTTGCGAACTATATAAATAATTTTAAGGTTTTCTGGAAAAAAATATTCCTTGTATATAGGTAGAAGAATATTTATTCTAGGATCTTTAATGATTATATTTTGATCATTTCCAAACTCTTCTGTAATTAGATTTTTAAAGTCTTCAGTTAGCTTTTCAAGATTCAATAAATTCCTCCAATTTGGAGGCATAGAAAAAATACTATCCCACGTAAGGTCAAGTTTATGAAGGATGGATGTGTTGAAATTGACAACAGCTTTATTTTCAAAAAAACCTTTTGGATTATCAGGAGCCGGAGGCAGAATATGCTTGCCAATTGAGTTACCTAAATGATGTAAGATTCCTGATAGAGCTGAAGTGCCGGAACGATGCATTCCACTTACTAAAATCAAATTTTTGTTTTCGAATTTTATATTATCCATAATTACAATCTCTCAATAGCGAGATAAGAATATTTGTTTACTAAACTCAAACCAGACGCAAAGATTACAAGGCCAAAGGTTAAGTTGATACTCATTATTTCAAGATTGATTTTGGACCCATAAACAATCATAGATCTAACGTTATCCATTATACCTACAAATGGGTTCAAATAATATAATGGCTTCCAAAATGCTATGATCTTTGATGACGGGAAAAAGATTCCAGATGTCCAAAATCCAAGTAATACAATGATATCAAGTACATGATTGATGTCTCGAAAGAAAATGTAAATAATCGATAAAATCATTCCCATACCAGTACCAAGTAGCGTGGTAGTAAGTATAATTATCGGCATAAAGATGATTGAACCAGAATAACGAACACCAAAAAGATATGCTATAATTAAATAAGCTAAAAGATTAAAACCAAAACCTATTAATATAGAAATGCTGTTTGAAATATATAGATCTTCTTTCTGTACCTTTATATTCTGAATTATATATCTTTTTTGCTGAAGGACTCTCATCCCTTTTCTCATCATCTCAACAAAACACATCCAGAATATAATTGCAGAAAATATAAATAATGCAAAATTTGGAATATCGTCTGATACTCTAGCCATAATGCGACTGAAGACAATAAAGTAAATAAATACCTTAAGAACTGGATTTATAAAAGCCCAAAGTAATCCTAGTCTATCATTATAATATCTCTTTTTAAAATCAACTTGAGCAAGCTTCCAGATACGTTCAAATCTATTGCTTTCAGGAATTCTTGAGATTAGAGCTTTGATGCCAAATACCATCGACTAACTATCTTGATTTTTTACAAATGATTGCTTGTATGCGGTTACAACGTCTTCAGTTTTTCCCATTTTTATGGTTTTCCCTTTATTTAGCCATATGGCTCTGTCACAGTACTTAGTGATAATCCGCATTGAGTGACTCACAATAATTATGGTGCGACCTTCCAAAATTTTTCTTCTAAATGCTTCATCACTTTTTTTCTTAAAGTCTTCATCGCCTGTACCACCAAAAAATTCATCAAGTAGAAAGACATCAGCGTCTGCATGCATTGCTATTGAGAACATCAGCCTTTGTTTCATTCCTTTCGAAAAAAATTTCACAGGTGTGTCCACAAATTCATCCAGCCCAGCAAATTCGATGATGTCGTTAAAGATTGCTCCAATTGTCTTGAAACTAAGACCAATTATACTCCCATTTACATAAATGTTATCTCTGGCACTCAGATTATCATCAACTCCTAGACCTAGTGATAATCGCATCATTTTACCCCTTGTGATGATTTTACTACCCTTATTAGCTGGTATCGAACCCATAATAATGTTTATGAGAGTTGATTTTCCACTACCGTTTCGGCCAATTACTCCATAAATTTCACCTTTTTTTATCTTAAGATTCAGATCTTTAAGCGCTTGAATTTCTTTCTTGTTTTGTTTGTGACTTAACATCTTTGTGAATCTTTCTCTAATAGATAATACTTGGTTTTCCTTAACAAAAAAGGTTTTACTGACATTTTGCAGTTTAATGGCTGTATTTTTTTCCTTTTTATCCAGTTTGAATTCGCTTTAGAGTTAATACTGTATTTATTTCGCAAGAATTATGCTGTAGTCAGTATCTCTATTAGTTATTAATTTCACTTCTGATAGAGAGCATACCACGATTGTATTATACGTATCTAATGCAGTATTTGCGCAAATATAACATATGTTATAAACACCATTAACCTCTTTCGTAATACCTGAAAAATAGTCTAACAAATTATTTTTATTTTCATCTTTATATAAATTTGTTAATTTTTTGTCAATATAGAATAAACCATCACAATATATCTTATTAGTAGAACTAATTATAAGTGGAGCTATAATTGAGTTCTTATTTATTTGGTTATATGTCATTAAAATTTTTAACCAATTGCGTTGAGGGAACTGTAGTGATTCTGTGATTATACATATAAAGTAATCGTTATGATCCTTTTCGACAGTAATTTTTTCAATAAAAAAATCTGAATCCTTTAGGTGACTTGGGAGGTTATCCCAGTATTCTGGTTTATTAATCTTGAAATTTTTATAGGATGTATTTTGTATAAATGACTGCAGTGTTAAACTATATTCATTAAAAGAGTAAATTTGAATATCAATGAGAATAAATGGTTCATTTTCAAGAACCGGTATTAAGTCAAATGTTCCCGATTTCTTGCCAGTTGTACACTTAATGTTTGTTCCTATACGCTTCAAATGAGCATTTAGTGCCTTTTGAGCTGATTCTTGTACATATTTTTTTGCCCAAGCATGTTTGCTTATACTAGTGTCAGTCATTCTCCAGTGGTATAAAGTCTTTGGAATCAGTGCAATCCATTCGCTCTTAAGAGACTCAGTAGCACGCAATAGTAGATCATAGTCTTGTGCACCCTCATAATCGTTTCTCAACCAACCTAATTTGTCTCCCAATTTTTTTTGAATTATAGTTAGATGATTGATGTAATTAACACTTCTTAGTGTTTGGTGGCTAAAAGGCAATTTATCTAGCTTAGATTCTACAAAACCATCAATGTTTATTGAATCTTCATTCGTAAATAGAAGCTTGACATCATTGTCTGATTGTATAGTATTACTTATCAGTCTGACTGTATCAGGATGTATACAATCATCGTGATCAAGAAATGCAATGTATAGACCTTTAGCAAGTCGTATAGCTTTATTTGAAGCATGTACTATGCCTTTATTTTGATTGCCGAGTGATAGTTTAACTCGTGAATCTCTTTTTTCATAATTCTGTAGAATTTCTTTAATTTCTTCGTTGGAAGCGTCATCGTGTATGCATAATTCCCAATTATCAGCAGTTTGATTGAGGACAGAACCAATTGTCTCATTCAAATGTTCAGGACTAGGATTGAAAACAGGAGTTATGAAGCTTATTATAAAATCAAATGAAATTGAACGATCTTGTTTAAGGTGTTTAGAAAGAATTGAGTCTGCAGTTTTATAATGAATATATGATGGATTCACAGATTTTCTAACTTTACGCCATATTTTTGCTATGACGTGTTGGTACGGTTCATTTGCGAAAGCATTAATTAAGGTTTTAAGCGTATTAGAAATATTCACAGTTCAAAATATTGAAAGTAAGCGTAGTAATATCAACTCATAATCGTAGGATGCTTTTGGAAAAAGCACTCGAATCTGTTATTAAACAGAAGTTTGGTGGTTTCGAAATTATTGTAATTGATGATTGCTCAACTGATGACACATTTGATTTTCTAACACAATATAAAGCCAATTATAGAATTACCTTGCTTAGAAACGATCAGAACTTAGGCCTACAAAAGAGCTTAAACATAGCCTTGGAGTCTGCTACTGGGGAATTTGTAGCAAGAATTGATGATGATGATTATTGGTTAGATGAAAAAAAATTAGAAAAGCAATATAATATTCTTGAAAAACATTCTGAAATAGTGTTGATAGGTACAGGATATATAACAAATAATGAACAGATATCTAACCCATCAACTGATCTTGATATCAGGAATCAAATTCTATTCAGATGTCCTTTTCAACATAGTACAGTTATGTTTAAGAGAGTCATTAATGGTCAAGAAGTACGCTATAAAGAAGAGTTAAAATATGCAGAAGATTGGGAATTGTGGCTTAGAATTGGACAATTTGGCGAGTTTTATAATATAGTCGACAAAACTACATTCATAAGAACTGGAGATAATTTAAGTGAAAGGTTTTTTCTAAAACAGCATATCCAAAATCTTGAAATAATAAAACAGTATCAATATAATTACCCAAGACCATTTTTAGCTAATGTTTATCACAGGATTGTTATAATGTTTTTTAAATTATTCAATATCAACGGAATAGTTCATCGAGTAAGTAAGGTGCTTTTTAATTTTATTTTTAAAGCAAAAAAGAACCATCGAAGTTAGATTTACGTGATTTTAAAATTTATTGTTGTAAGCTAAACTAATTAATACACTTTTAGTGTATAAATTAGTGTTTCATTACTTTTACGCTATATATGTTCAAAAAAAATTCAGATTTTTTATTTGCAGGGTTTATTCTGCTTATTATACTGTGCTTATTCGCCTACTTAGATTTGCACAAGGTACATCAGGACTCATATTCTTATTTTAAAATATTTGGGTTTTTATTATTTGCACAAATTTTTGGAATAGCAGTATTCATAACTGTTCAATTCATCAATAATAAGAAGATAAAATCGAATTTTTATTCTCCTATTAGTCTTTTGATATTAGTCGTAATCATCTCATTACCAATATTTTATGCGTTTGATGAGTTTTTAGGTAAGAGCTTATCTGTTGAACATGCATTTAGTGTATCGGTATGGAATTTACTCGTAGTAATTATTCTTTTTTTAGGATATTTTGTTGCGAAATTAATAGGAACCATTGCATTTAACTCGAAATTTATAAATCACAATTCAAGTATACTTTCAATAGGGATTTGCCTTTTGATCGCTATTTTATTCTTATTGAGCATCATTAATGCATTGAATATCTACTCAGTACTACTTTCACTGGCTGCAATCTTGTTAATAGGGTATAAACAAGTACCACCTACTTTAAAAACTTTTATCAAACCCATCCAAGACCACCAAAACATAAACTACTGGGGATTTATCATCTTCTATCTATTACTTATTGCCTTGACAATCAACTTCTTAGCGATTCAATCCCCATATCCATACGGCTTTGATGCCCGTAATTACTATATGAATTCTACCCAGTTAATAGCCCAAAGTCAAGGACTGATAGAAGGGTTCCAGCCATACAACTGGCAGTTATTCATGTCTCTTGGTTTTATCCTATTTGATAGCCATGAAATAGCGATTTCTCTGTCATTTTTTGCTTTTATTCTCTGCTTAGTAGCGATTAATGATTTTACGAAGGATATTTTCAAGCTGGATATCAACTACAGATTGCTCATAATGCTGTTGCTCACTGTATCACCTGCTTTCTATAATCAGTTATCCATTGATGTAAAAATCGATTTTGCATTGCTGTTCTACCAGATTGTGATTGTTCATCTGTTTGTTAAGCTATGTCAAGCTAAAGAGTGGAATTGGAAGTTGATTATCATTTTTGGATTGCTTAATGGTTTTGCTTTGGGGATCAAATTCACCCACTTAT
>Ga0209831_1004442_pt1 | contig 10989 bp, 8 predicted proteins | sample Maine_Asex4_meta_FD_187451 | JGI IMG/M metagenome (GOLD analysis project Ga0209831, IMG submission 187451) | Marine algal microbial communities from Maine, USA - Maine_Asex4_metaG (SPAdes) (version 2) | ecosystem: Host-associated > Algae > Red algae > Unclassified | place: Maine, USA | collected...
CGACAGTCACATTTTTTTAAAAATAACAGTATTCGTTGCTTCTAGCACGTGTTTCTATGAAGGTCAGCAGATCTGATCAGGCTTTTTCTTCTTTGTCTTTGTATATCTTATTGGTTTCCTTAAATTATAGTTTGTTAGTTTATAAATCTTTGATTGAGTTCTTGAATCCAATTTGAAGGTTTGACTTTAATAAGTAAATTATAGAATGAGAATGATTGAAGTTGTTGCGGCAATAATTATGAATAATGACCATGTGCTATGTGTACAAAGAAACGAACACAAATTTGATTACATATCTAAGAAGTTTGAATTCCCTGGGGGAAAGATTGAAAAAGGTGAAACCCAAACGGAAGCTTTGGTGAGAGAGTTAAAAGAAGAGCTTGAAATTGATGCAAAAGTGGGTAAGCACTTTTTGACAGTAGAACACAAATACCCAGATTTTAATTTAAAAATGCATGCCTTCATTGTCAATGTTGAATCTCGTAATGTGCATCTAACCGAACATATATCAGAGCAATGGTTGACACGAGGTGAACTCTATAAGGTTGATTGGGCAGCAGCAGATATTCCTATAGTAGATAAATTAAATTCAACTTCTTGGGAGAGCTTATAAATATATTTAATGAAAGCCTCCGCACAGGTTTTATAGATAAAGACACTGAATCTGAATTGCTTTATCAGCCTAAATTGCTACTAAATAGCAAAGAGCCTAGAAAGAAAGTTCTTTCATCTTTATTGTGGGAATTTCAAACATGTGAGTCCTTTTTTATATCGGTGGCCTTTGTTACAACAGCAGGGGTTGCAACAATAATTAACGAATTAAAGGAAGCAGAAGAAAGAAATATAAAAGGTAAAATAGTTGTTTCTCAATACTTGGATTTTACCCAACCTGAAGCACTTAAAAGATTACGACAATTCAAAAATATTGAATTAAGAATTTCTACAAACGTTAATGCTCATTCTAAAGGTTATTTATTCAAGAAAGAAAGTCACTATAATTTAATTGTAGGTAGTAGCAACTTAACTCAAGATGCGCTTTCAAGAAACAAAGAATGGAATTTACAAGTATCTGCTTTTGAGAATAGTAAGATAATCCATAAAGTCAAAGATGAGTTTGAAAAAGACTTTGCTTCTGCTACAATAGTAACAGAAAAATTTATTACTGAATATGAGAAAATATATAATCGAAAGAGAATAACATTTTCGAATGTAGAAAGAAAAGTCAATTTAGATAAAGTTTTTGAGCCTAATAAAATGCAAATTGAAGCTTTGAGTCAGTTGACTATTTTGAGAGCCAATCAAAAAGCCAAAGCATTGATTATTTCGGCCACTGGAACTGGGAAGACCTACCTCGGGGCATTTGATGCTAGAGCTTTCAATCCTCAAAAATTACTTTTTGTTGTACATAGGTTAAATATCGCTCGTAAGGCAATGGAAACCTTTAGTCAGGTATTCGGAGATATAAAAACCATGGGAATATACTCTGGGAAGCGGCGAGAGATAGAAAATGATTTTTTATTTTCAACAGTACAAACAATTTCAAAAGAAGATCATTTGTTACTGTTTGATAAGAAGCATTTTGACTATATAATTATTGATGAATCTCACCGTTCTGGAGCCCAATCCTATTTAAATCTGATAAATTATTTTTCTCCTAAGTTCTTGCTTGGAATGACTGCTACACCTGAACGAACAGATGGCAATGACATTTTTAAATTATTCGATTACAATATTGCTTATGAAATTAGACTTAATCGAGCAATGGAAGAAGAAATGCTTTGTCCCTTTCATTATTACGGAGTTACAGACTTGTCAATTGATGAAAAGGAGCAGGATGATGTCAAAATATTTAATAAGTTAACTTCTGATGAGAGAGTAAATAAAATAATATCTAAATCTAGATTTTATGGTACTGATAATGGAATTACAAGAGGATTGATTTTCGTTTCTAAAGTTAAAGAGGCTGAGGTTCTTTCAAAGAAGTTTAATGAAAATGGCTTAAAAACAATTGCATTAAGCGGCATTCATAGTAATGACGAACGGTCAGTTGCAATAGATAGATTAGAGTCTGAAAATGAGGCTGAAAGGTTGGATTATATTTTTACGGTAGATATTTTTAACGAAGGAATAGACATACCCAAGGTTAATCAAATAATTATGTTAAGACCTACAGAATCGGCGATCGTATTTGTTCAGCAGCTGGGTAGAGGGTTAAGGAAGATTGATTCAAAGTCCTATTTAACTGTAATAGATTTTATTGGTAATCACACTAATAATTATTTAATCCCAATAGCACTTTATGGTGATACTTCATTTAATAAGGATACTCTTAGGAAATTGTTGTCAACAGGTAGTACTGAAATACCAGGCGTTTCTACAATCAATTTTGATAAAATAGCCAAGGAAAAAATTTTTAGTGCTATTGATTCGGTCAATATGCGTTATGTAAAGGACCTGAAGAAAGATTATGATTTATTGAAGTTTCGATTGGGAAGGACTCCAATGATGATGGATTTTATAAAAAATGGTTCAAGGGATCCATTTCATTATGTACAATATTCTAGATCTTATTTCAATTTTGCAATGAAAATGCATGATGAGCTTAATTCAGTCCTTTCGCCTCGGCAAGAAAAATTATTAGAACTATTTTCAAAAGAAATAAATAATTCCAAAAGAGTAGAAGACAGTTTAATTCTGAAATTATTAATTGAAAATGGAAGCTTTATTGTAGATGATTTTGAAAAATTGATATTTGAAACATATGGTTACCATATTACGGACAAGAAAATTAACTCATGCATTTCTAATTTAAATTTTGAATTTATTAGAGAAAAAAAGGGAGGTAAATTGCTTCCTGTGAATGAGATTTATAATCTGGATATTTTGAAAATAGAAGGTGATCGCTTTGTGTTTTTAAGGGAATTTGTTTCACAATTGGAAAATGCTACTTTTAAAGATTTTCTATTAGATTCTACTTTATATTCAATTGCTAAATTTGATGAATTTTATAAAAATGAATATTGGCAAAATGGATTTGTTTTGTATCGAAAATACTCTCGTAAAGATGTTTTTCGAATTTTGAATGTGCCAGTAAATCCTGTGGCCCAAAATGTTGGAGGATATTTAGTAAGTCCAGATAATAACCATTGTCCTATATTTTCTACGTTACATAAGGAAGATGATATTTCTGAATCTACAAAGTATGAAGATAAATTTATTAGTAATTCTATTTTTCAGTACATGTCTAAAAACAATAGGAGAAAAACCAGTAGAGATGTTCAATCTATTTTAGGTTTTAATGGTCCTATTCGTTTGCCCTTATTTATTAAAAAGAGTGATGACGAAGGCGATGATTTTTATTATATGGGAGAAGTGAATCCAATACTAGATAAGGTTGAAGACTCGAGCATGAAAAATGATTCAGGTAAACAAATACCGGTCGTGAAAATTCTATTTAGTTTGGAATCAACTGTTGAAAATTCCGTTTTTGAATACCTTCATCAAGTAGGATTTAAAGAAGTTAATAATGCCGAACAAAACAAATCTAATTTCAAAGTTCAAGTAAATTCAAGAATCGATATTGATTCAAAATTTAAAATTCCACTATATGATTTATATGCAGCTGCCGGAACATTTAGTGAAATGCAGACCTCAAAAGAATTTTCTTTAATCGAAGTCCCAGAGCGATTCCATAAAGAAGGGTTCTTTGCTTTTAAAATACATGGCGAATCTATGAATCGGCGAATTCCAAACGGTTCGATTTGTATTTTTAAACATCCAGTTGTTGGTTCAAGAATTGGGAAGATACTTTTAATTGAATACTATGATCGCCAAGATGTAGATTTAAGTTCTCATTTTACTATCAAAACTTATACAAGTAGCAAATTTGTCACCGAAGAAGGCTGGCGTCATGAAACAATTTTACTTAAACCAAATTCTTATGACCCAGCTTATGAAGACATTATAGTTTCTATGGAAGATGTTGAAAATAATGTATTCAATGTAGTTGGTGAATTTGTTGATGTATTAACTTAGTTTTGAGAAATATCATTTAAATTAATAGAACCCATTAGTTCCTACCCATGCTTCTAAAAGAACACATAGAAAAATACAAAGCCTTCATTCAATCTGATGATTATGAAGAACAATACAAATGGAAATTTTTCAATCATTTTTCCAAAACTTGGAAAGATGATTTAAACGATGAAACCATAGTATGGAATTTGAAAAATGCGTTTCACAGAGATGGAGCCAACTTATATAGTGGGAGACATTTTCTTCCATTGAGAATGTTGGAAAATTGTTGTGAAGTTGATGCTTCTAGGGTGGCCAATATGTTTAATGTATTGTTTGACGAAAAGAGTAATATCGAAGAGCGCCTTAAGTTTTTTGAGACGGAGGCAGAAAGTTTAGTGAAATTGTATTCACCAGATAAAGAGCTTGCTACCTATAATGGCAAGCGAGCAATGGTTTTATATCTAAGCTTAAAATTTCCAAATAAGTATTTCTTATACAAAAGTTCAATGTATAAGAAATTTTGTAAGATCACTCAGTTTCGACCAAATCCAGGCAATCATGCAAAATATAATTATACAAAGCTCCTCGATTATTTTCAGATGTGTGAGGAGGTGCGTTCTCTTTTAACTCAGGATGAAGCATTGCTTGAACTTCACAAGCAAGTAATTCCTGCAGAGCATCACATTGACGATGATTATCATTTGTTGACGCAAGATTTCATTTATAGTGTCGCTAATCTGATAGATCAACCTGAGAATGAAGTGAAGGAGGAATTAGGTAGCTATAATACATCAAAAAAGTATTGGATTTATGCACCTGGTGATAAAGCTTCCAAGTGGGATGAATTCTATGAAGAAGGAATCATGGGACTTGGATGGGATGAAATTGGAGATTTAAATCTTTTAGGGGATAAAGACGATATTGTAAGTGAAATTCAAATTAAATATAAAACCTCTAGTAAGTCTTATAATAGTGCACTAGCTAATTTAGATTTTCGAGATACCATTTCAATTGGAGATGTCATAATTCCTAAAAAAGGTAGAAACTATTTTTTAGGATATGGAATTGTAACCTCTGATTATTATTATGATGAATTAAAAAGTGAATATAAAAAATGCAGAAAAGTTAAATGGAAGAAGAAAGGGGAGTGGAATGAATCAGAGGCAGATATCGTGCTTAAAACACTGACGGACATAACAAAATACTCTGATTATGTAAAACGGCTAATTAATTTAATAGGAATTGAGCAAGAAGCAAATGAGGAAAAAATGAACTTTCCGCTTAACACGATCCTCTACGGCCCACCCGGAACAGGTAAGACTTACAATACCATCTTACGTGCTGCAAATATTGTTTCCGATGATGAGGTGGAATCCTATGATGAAGCATTGACAATTTTCAAAGCCAACCTTCACGATAGAATAGAGTTTATTACGTTCCATCAAAACTATAGTTATGAGGACTTCATCCAAGGATTGAGGCCAGATATTGAAAATGACAATCAACTAACCTTTGAAAGAAAAGATGGAGTCTTTAAAGAAATTGCGGATAGAGCTTTAGAAAACATTCTTTTTTCAGAAAAAGATGATGTTGAGCTTTCAAATGATTTACTCTTTAATATTGCCCTTGAAAAATATCAAGATTTCATTTTAGAAAACGAGAACAACCACGCAATAAATGAAACGGCATACATTTTAAATGTCGAGGAAGATGCATTTAGATATACTGGAGATAAATGGACAAACCAATCTAATGGAATACGGATGAAATTTAGCGACCTTAGAGAATTTCATCGCAAAGGAGTAAGGAGTAGAAAAGATATTAAAAAACTAGATTCAATTTCTGGATCAGCAAAACAGGATGCAACCTATTACTTTTTAGTTTTTGAACAAATAAATAAGTTTCTACCTAATAAGGTTACAAACCCTCAAAAAGTTCAAAAACTCAATTACGTCATAATTATTGATGAGATTAACAGGGCTAACATTTCAAGAGTCTTTGGTGAATTGATTACCCTTATCGAGCCAGATAAACGCTCTCATGGTGCAGTTCCCTTAGAAGCTCGCCTACCTTCTGGCGATCCTTTTATTGTTCCTTCTAATTTATATATCATAGGCACAATGAACACCGCTGATAAATCAATAGCATTGTTAGATATCGCACTTAGGAGAAGATTTGAATTTGAGTCAATGTATCCAGAATATGAAATCAAAGGTCAACAAATCTATGATGTCGATATTCTCAAAAAGATCAATGAGAAAATCATAAATTCAAAAGGCCACGATTTTCAAATAGGTCATGCATATTTCATGGGTGAGAATGTTGATTTGATTGAAAGAATGAACAAAAAGGTTATTCCTTTACTTTTAGAATACTACATGAATGATGAAAAGGAAGTGAAAGAAATACTCAATACTGCAGGACTAAAAATTGTAGAAAAGTCATGGCCGTTGAAAATTTCAGGCAGGAATGATTAACCTATTTGAATATCAAAATAAAGTTGACCTCCAAAATTCTTTTAAAGGTTTGGAAGGGTTCCTTGACGAAATCTGGAACAGTCGTGAAAAGAATTCTTTTTATTCAGAAAATGACATTGACAAAATTGAGTCTCAAAGATTTCTTCAATTTATTCACAGGTCAAAGGAATTAAAATCGAATAAATATATAGGAGTAATTCATTATGAAGGTGAAAAGATAAACCTTTTGCCAAAAATATTTTATGACCCCGAAAAGGATTATTCAATTCATGAAGTCAATCAAATGCAAAACCATATTCTATGGTGGTTAAGCTATTGTCGTAAAATCAAATTCCCTAACTATCAAACTTCTGTTGGAAGTGCGAAAAGTGATTTTTTTGAAGTTTTAATTTACCTTTTTTCGAAATATACACGCGAGTTACTAAACTCTTCTATTTACCAGCAATATGAAGAAGTAAACTGTGAATTATCTTTTATCAAAGGAAGACTTAATACAAATAAATACATTAGTGATAACTTAGGGAAAGGGAAATGGCACCAGCTTAATTGTACTTATGATGCCTTTGTTTTTGACAATGAATTTAATCGTATCATAAAATACGTGACGACACTGCTTTTTAATGTTACCCTAAATCAGGACAATAAAAAGAATTTAAGAGAAATACTTTTCATCTTAGATGAAGTATCAGATGAAAGAGCAACTGCCGCTCAATGTTCCAGGATTTCCTTTAACCCTATGTTTGGAGAATTTGAAACGGTTCGTGATTATTGTCAGTTGTTTCTCAGTAATTGCATATCATTTGATTATAAAAATGATTTAAAACTTTTCGCTTTTTTACTTCCAATGGAATATGTATTCGAGGACTTTATTTTTGGGTTCATAGATAAGGAGATAGTAGATGTTAAAGCTAAAGCTTCTAGAGGTGATACATATCTAGATGAGGGAGAATCATTTAAACTTAAACCCGACTTATGGCTAGAAATGGAAGAGAAGTCATTAATCGCTGATGCCAAATACAAGATGATATATTCAAAGGAAAAAGATCCGAAAAAAGGAATTTCTCAAAGTGACCTCTATCAAATGCTGGCCTATGCTGTGCGATTTAAGGTAGCTGAAATAATATTATTTTACCCGAATACAATTAAACACAACCAGGAGGAGGAAACCGAATTAATTATATTAGATGAGCTAGCAGATGGAAAAGAAATATCTATCAGTGCATTTCAGTTGCCAATAATCAATCGTGATTTGTTCGATTCTGAGTTGTCATCAGAAACCGATTTAGGTGAATTATTTGAATCAACGAAGGTGTTTTTGATAGATAAATTAAAAAGAATATTATTGAATCCTGACTATTTTGAATCTGATGGATTAGACGTTGCAAATTGAGAAAATAATATAACAACACACCAAGACTTCCTAGGAGGTATCCACGTCCATTCGTTGGGTTTGATTTATTTAAAACCTTCCATTTCAATAATGTAAGAATTTCTTGAATCCATACTATTGTTACTTCTTTTAGAACAGTTGAAAAATTCTTCATTTAAAGCTCAAAAAATCTCCTCTCCAAAAGCTATCTTAGGAGACCTCACAAAGTCCTACATTTGCTTCAAGCAAAATTCTTAATCAAGCAGATTGACTTTAAAGGATTGAAGAGGTATGAAAAAAATCTCTATCCTCAGGTAGCCATACGAGAGTTGCTATTGAATGCTTTGATCCACAAGAAGTACGGTGGAGCCCCTATTCAATTGAGGGTTTTTGATGATCGATTAACCATCTGGAATCCTGGATCACTTCCTACAGGTTTAACCGTAGAAAGCCTTAAACAAGATCATAATTCCATGCCTGCCAATCCACTTATTGCAGACGCTTGCTTCAAGGATGGATACATTGAGGCTTGGGGGCTAGGTACGCTCAAGATTTATAAGTCTTGCGATGAGGCAGGTCTACCAGATCCAGTCATCCTAGAAAAAGATGGAGGCATAGAGGTGACCTTATATAATTAAGATCCTTCGGAGAAACTTCGGAGAAGCTTCGTAGGTATTTCGGAGAAAATTACAACTGACCTAGATCATAATCTTAAGATTTTGTCGAGTGAATATGGGACCTTCATAGATTTTATTGCTACCGAACATGAATCTACTTCAGAGAAGCTTCGGAGTAACTTCGGAGGATTTTCGGAGAAACATCGGGGATAAGAAAGCATTGTGTCTCTGATAATCCACAGAAAAGGATTATCAGAATTAAACTATCGGACAATAAGGAAAGAGAGATCGACTCCATGGTAAAAACTACTTTTTGGGATCCGTAAGGTAAACCGATTTCATCCGCAGAATTTGTAGAGCAATTATTCGGAGATATTCCGACCTTCTTTTCAAGCGAAGCAGAACTCAGGAAGATTTGGAGCATTCCAAGTACAAGAAAAAAACTTTTGGATGAGCTGAATGAAAAGGGATATACTTCCGATCAATTAGATGATCTTAGAAGCTTAGTGCAAGGAGAAGACAGCGATCTTTACGATGTATTAAGCTACGTTGCTTATCACACAAATTTAATACCTAGACTAGAACGAGCCTCAAAGGCGAAGCTTCAAATTATGGATTATGATCCTAAACAACAAGAGTTTTTGAACTTTGTGCTCGAGCAGTATGTCCGTGATGGTGTCAATGAGTTGGACGACAAGAAACTTCCTGAATTGCTTGAACTTAAATACAAAGCGATTGCTGACGCAAAAAGAGCATTGGGTGAGATAAAATCCATCAGAGAAAACTTTATTGGTTTTCAGGAGAACTTATACGAAGATAAAGCAGGGTAATTACTGCCTTTTGCACAAAAATAAAACCTAAAACAGAGATACAGGAAAAGCCGTTAGAATATCTTAAGATTGGAAATAACTTGGACGAACCTATAAATCCTGATTTAAAAAAGTTGCTTCTGTTACGCCCTTTTTAAAAGTACCAATATCGTATAAGTCAAAAATCAACGAGGAAATCTATTAATTGAAATTTCCTCAACACTGGACTAGGATTCGTCGAATGAATGAATTGCCAGGATGATTATATGAATCTTGGATGTTGAGGAATTCACTTTTCTAGGAACTAAAATTATAATCGCATAAGAAGTCATTCCTTGAAAAGTAATTAAAATCAAGCCCATCCTCATATCCTGAAAATCCTAAAAGAGTTTCAACCGCTAAGCCCTTTTAGAAATTATCAATATCTTATGGCAGTATAAATAAATGTCTCCTTTCTAGAGGCATTTCATTGGTAGAAAACTAATATCATGGACATCATCTTAATCATAAAAATCAAGGTTCCATAGTTGAAGAATTTCTATTAATAAGGAATCAAGTTGATTTCTACTTTAATTTCTAGTTATTGGGATGGTTGAAATCCCACGCCTTTAGGCGGGTACTTTAGTATATTAGCGTATGGGAAAATATAGGAAAGGGTCACATACGAAGTACGATATAAAGATACATCTGGTATGGATAACAAAATATAGAAAGCCAGTAATGAAAGGCGAGGTTTCAAAACGCGCAAGAATGTTGATACGCGAAATATGCTTGGCAAATGAGGTTCAAATAATAATAGGTCATATATCAAAGGATCATGTACACTTATTACTAAGCTATCCGCCAAAGTTAAGTGTAAGTAAATTAGCACAACATTTAAAAGGCAAAACATCAAGAAAGTTACTTCAAGAATACAGCGGATTAAGAAAACAGTTGTGGGGAGGTCATATATGGGCTAGAGGCTATTTTGCAGTTAGCACAGGAAATGTAACAGATAAGGTAATTGAGCAATATATAAATTCACAAGATACCGAGCCCGATGATTCTGACTTTAGGATTCATGATGAATCTTGACCGCCTTACAGGCGTAAAACAAATCTACCTGCTTGTAGCAGGTAGTAGTTTAATTATTAATTAAGTCCGTTTTGATTAGCTTTTTAATCATCTTCTTAGATTTCCATTTCTTGATTTCAGTTTCTCTTCGTAGACTTTCCTTTCTTGTTATGAATTTTTCATAATAAACCATTTTCCAAGGTTTGAATTTCTTAGTTGATTTCACATAACCTGCATTATGTCTCACCAGTCTTTTGGAAATGGAATTTGTTTGACCCACATAGTATCGGTCGTATTTTGTGGCGTAGAGTATATAGGTATAGTACATGTCATTTAATGGATTTTAATGCACCATAGTAAACCATTATTCAATAAAAAAGCCCTGCATTTCTGCAAGGCTTTTGTACCGAAGTCCCGATTTTCGGGAACGTCGTGAAGGCATTTCCTATAAACTAAAAAAGCCCTGCATTTCTGCAAGGCTTAGTACCGAAGGCGGGAATCGAACCCGCACGCCGTGAAGCACAGGATTTTGAATCCAGCGTGTCTACCAATTCCACCACTTCGGCTCATCCGATCATTATCGGAGCATTTATTTTTGAGCGAAATTGCATCCCGACTTCAGTCGGGACGTGTCTACCAATTCCACC
>Ga0209831_1004453_pt1 | contig 10978 bp, 7 predicted proteins | sample Maine_Asex4_meta_FD_187451 | JGI IMG/M metagenome (GOLD analysis project Ga0209831, IMG submission 187451) | Marine algal microbial communities from Maine, USA - Maine_Asex4_metaG (SPAdes) (version 2) | ecosystem: Host-associated > Algae > Red algae > Unclassified | place: Maine, USA | collected...
ACATTAGCTCTTGTAATATTGCATGTGGTTTTCATGGAGGCGATCCTTTCCATATCTCCCAAACCATCAAAAAAGCAATAGCGCATAGCGTACGAATTGGTGCCCATCCTGCCTATCCAGATTTAGCGGGTTTTGGTCGTCGAAAAATGCAAATCCCTAAAATAGAATTAACAGCGATTATAAAATACCAAGTCGCCGCTTTGAAAGGAATGACGGAAAGTATGGGTGGTCGTTTGGCTTATGTCAAGCCCCACGGTGCTTTATATAATACAGCGGCAAATGATGTAGCAGAGAGCACGACCATTATAGAAGCGGTTCAAGCAATTGATGATAGCTTAGCTATTATGGGCTTGGCAGGAAGTGTTACTCAAAAGGTGGCGGAAGAAATGCAAGTACCTTTTATAGCAGAAGCTTTTGCGGACCGACAATATACCAAGGAGGGTCGCTTACAATCTAGGCAACAAGCAGGTGCTGTTATCCATGAACCAATGCGCAGTGCAGCACAAGTTTTATCAATTATCCAAAAACAAGAGGTGATTAGTAATTCGGGGACTGTTGTGCCGATTGTGGCTCAAAGTATTTGTATTCATGGGGATAATCCTGCAGCCGTGGCGATTTTGCAAACGATTGATTTGTTGTTGACGCAGCAGAAAATTAGAAAGCAGAGCGAACTAGGAGTTGACTAAGACCTGAATGTTCCTTTTTAACTTTTCTTACTAGAATAGGTATTATAGGTGCCAATCCCTTATCTTTGGTTAACATTATTAACAGAAAATAGTCGTTAAGATTTTTAAAACTATGAGTACGATAGAAACCCTTGAAGAGTATTTTGATAATATTGCTCCTGAGTTACAACCAGAAGTTAGGGCTTTTTTAGAGGAATATTATGAGAAAAAGGAAACCCATTCTGCTAATGCTATGACTTTCGGGAAACTCAATGAGGAAGAATTAAAAAATCTTCTGTATTTAGAACTGGGTGATAACAAAATTGATAATCTAACACAAAAAATTTCAACTTGTCAGAATTTAAAGATATTAATAATTGATTCAGATTTAGTTGATTTTGATTTTTTAGCTAATTTATCTAATCTAAGAATTCTAGAGATTTGTTTTAATAACAATACTCAAGATATTTCCAGTTATTTAGATAATATGGGCAGTTTACTTCTTTTATCCCAAGAAGAAATTAGTTCAATTAATCGTTTTCCTTCCAATTTAAAAAATATAGTTTATTTAGACTTATCGAAGCAAAATCTTCAAGAAATACCAGATTTAACTCAATACCCATTTTTAGTTTCTCTCATCTTATCTGATAATCAAATTAAAGAAATTCCAACTTCTATTAAAAACTTAAAGTATTTAAATTACTTAAGTATTTTCGGTAATAAAATCAAAACGCTACCAAAAGAAATATTTGAACTACCAAATTTGGACACTTTATGGTTTAATGACAACCAAATTGATAATTTACCAGAAGAAATCTTTAGTGCTCAAAATCTAAAAGAAGTATGGTTCAGTAACAATCCTTATGAAAATATGCCTACTATGAAAATGATTAGCGACTTATCCGTTGATCCTGATGTAGAAGCAGAACTTTTCCAAATATTGAAAGTTTTAAATAAACCTAACTTACAACTAGACTACAACTACGTTACCCTAAAAATTCCCAAATCGCTCCAAACCCCAATGTTACAATACTTTGAATTCTTCAAAGACTATGTTGCAAGCACTAGAGGTAAAGATATTATTTTTGATATAAAAAGAGATAAAGAAGGCTTAGTTTTAATAACCAATGGCAATACCGATATTGCCTTACCTCAGCTAGGTATTTATTTTGAAGAATATGTAAAATTAACTCAGCAAAAATCAGAAGATTGGGTTTTTAATTTTGAAAAACCTACTACTGCTATGGAAGCTGATATTTTACGGCTAAAAATGGAAAATGAAATTGGTCGACTAAAAAATGCTTTTCAAATTGCCAAATTAGAAAGTCAACATTTATCCAATCAACTTGCAGATAGAAATGCAGAAAATCAGTTTTTAAAAGAACTAAGTAAATCCTTCTCAAGAAAAATTGATATTTTAATTAGTGGTAAAACAGCCGAGACACTTAATGTTGATCAGCTACTATTAGATATTCTAAACATAGCTGTAAGAATGCTGGAACGTAAACATAGTCAGCAAATAGAAAATTTGCACAATGATATATTAACTGATTTCTTACGACAAAAAGGCTATCAAGCTGCTGACCAAACAAGAAGTGGACGTTCTAAATTAGGAGTCGGAGAAATAGATATAATGATTCGTAAAGTAGATGGTACACCCTTCTCTATTATTGAAGCTTTCCGTCTTAAATCCTGTGGAAAAAATAATAAAACGGTTGCTGAACATATAGATAGATTAGTTCATGATTATGATACAGCAGGGCATGAACGGAATTTTGTTATTATCTATGCCGAGGCAAAAAAGTTTGAACAACTCTGGGGTAATTACAAAAATTATATTAGTGAAATTAATGGTAAAACTGCTTTTAGAGCACAATATCCCTTAATAAAATTTGAGGAAAAATCAGACATTAGCACTAAATCAAGTGTTAAAATTGGTTTAGCTGCCCATAGGAGAGAAGGAAGTGTAGTAGAAGTCTATCATGTTTTTATAAATATGTTTATATAGCAGGTTTAATGCGTAATAAACACAGCCTCTTTAAAAATAAAATTCTTAAAAACAATTTGCGTTCAAGATTAAAACCATCAAACCGCTATGAAGTCTTTTCATCCCTACGGAGAAGAAGCCCTATTGATTAACTTTGAGCAAGACATTAATGAAACGGTACACCAGCAAGTCATCACATTAAAAACGGCTATAGAAGCCGCACAATTACCAGGCATTTCCTTTCTAATTCCAGCATATTGTTCCTTGACAGTTGGTTATAATTCTGAAGAATTAGATTATGAGACCTTATGCCTATTGATTAAAAATTTAGAAACAGGTGCAACACCTGCAATAAATAGCAAGGCTAGAAAATTAACGATTCCTGTCTGTTACGATGAAGAATTTGGTTTAGATTTAAAGGACTTAGCCGCTGATAAACAACTATCTATTCCAGAAATTATTAAACTACACACCACTACCCTATTCAGGGTATATATGTTAGGGTTTTTACCGGGATTTACCTATATGGGAAAATTACCAGAACAATTAGTCTGTAGTAGAAAAACCTCTCCTAGATTGCGAGTACCCGCACTATCGGTAGGGCTTGCAGGTTACCAAACAGGTATCTATCCTTCTGAGGCTCCTGGTGGCTGGCAAATTATTGGTCGCACACCTATCCCTATATTTGATACACGTAAAGAACATCCTTTTTTATGTCAGGCAGGAGATCAGGTGCAATTTGAAGCAATTTCTAAAAAAGCATTTTATACGATTTCAAAAGAAGTGGAAGCAGAAAATTTTAATTGGAAGCAAATTGCATAATAATTTAGAGATTATTCTATAAAATAGGAACTAGTAATGGTACAAATGAAAGGCTAAATGTAATTCTATTGATACTCCATATTTTTTGGATGGGACAAAAAAATCATAAATCATACATCTTAAATCATACATCATAAATCCATCCTATTTTGCCTGATTTAGAAGCGTCAACATACGATTCAAGTTAGGTGGATTTATGATGTATGATTTAAGATGTATGATTTATGATTTTTTGCCCTACTCAAAATACGTGTAGTATCAATAGAATTTCAAGTTATCTCCTATATTTGGAATTCATTTGAGCATTACATTTACAGCGCTACCAATATGAACAAGCATACCATTACCCTAACCATTCAAAAAGCAGGTTTACACACAACCATCCAAGATACAGGCAGAATCGGCTACCAAGAATTTGGCGTACCTAGTGGTGGAGTAATGGACCGAACAGCAGCAGCTACTGCAAATTGGTTAGTAGGAAACCCCGCTACGACCCCCTTAATAGAGATAACTTTAATGGGTCCAAGCATTCGTATTCAAGGTTCTGCTCAAATTGCCTTAACAGGGGGGAATTTATCTCCGCAATTAAACAAGGGGGTCATTCCAATGTACGAAACGCTAACTATTAACAAAGAAGCGACCCTTTCTTTTGGCAAAGCAATAAATGGTTGTCGGACTTACTTAGCTATTGGTGGAGATTGGCAAATTCAAGAATGGTTAGGTAGTTCGAGTGCCGCTACTACAGCCCCTTCTATTTTAACTGCGGATAGTGTATTACAAAAAAACAGTCAACTAAAAATACAACCCCGATTCTTCCTACCTAAGCGAATTTATAAGGTAGATCTCCGCCCTATTTACAGTGACCCTGCTTTTATAAAAGTAGTTCCGGGACCAGAATTTGATTTTTTTTCCCCTTATGCTATTGCCTCTTTTTTTAGCCAAACTTATATTATTTCTAACGACTCCAATCGGATGGGCTATCGCTTAATTGGAAAAAATTTACCACTTGAATCTAAACAAGAAGTAATTTCTTCTGGTATCGTTCCGGGAACTATACAAATTAGCAATGCAGGACAAGCGATCCTATTAATGCGAGATGCTCAAACTACAGGTGGCTATCCTAGAATTGCAAATGTCCTCAAAAAAAATTTGGATACTGTTGCACAGTTGAAACCGGGAGCAAAACTTCGATTTGGATTAAAATAAAAAGGGAGTCTAGTCAAAATTTGACTAAACTCCCTCTATTGCTGGATTATTTTCTCTTTATTAAGCAGATTGATAAAATTGTTGGATGGGTTGATTGAGCATGTGACCATAAATCACATAAACAATCTAACAACTAAACAATCTTAACCATTTACTTTTATAATTTTTGAACCAACACTTTTTGTGTATATATTTTACCATTCGCTAATTGCAAAGTAAGGTAGTATAAACCACTGCTGTAATTGCTTAAATCTATTTGCAATTGTTCTGAACTGATTGTTCCCAAATCAAATTGCTGCAATATTTGACCATATTTGTTTAATAACATACCTTGTCCTTTCTGCGTACTAAAACCATTCAATTCTATTGTCAGTTGTTCACTCGCAGGATTAGGAAAGACACTTAATGCTAGGTCTTTGTTTGATACTAAAGCTATCGTTGCTTCTAGTTCCGTCTCTATAAGGGTTGTTTCTGCAACTAAAGGAGCCGCTTTAGTGTGGGTGTTACTTGTACCCATAACAGCACTACGACCTTTGCCACCAGTAGCTCCACAATAGTTTGGAGAAATTTTCCATGTTTGATTACAACTTACCATAGTATGCTGGTCAAACAATAATTTAGCCCAATCATTTTTAGTATCTACTGCTCTATATTTATCTCCTGCTGTTGCCGTTCCTCTCCAAGATGCACCTGCTTTTAATACTTTAAGGAAAATATCTCCTGTTGGTTTCCATAAATATATATTGACATCACAGCTACCTGCATTGCGTATTGTAAAAGTTGTCTTGGTGCAAGTTGCTGCAGCTTGTCCTTGACCTTGTCCACTATTGCCATTGTTACCGTTGTTGCCTTGACCATTCGCATTACCGTTGGCGTTACCATTCCCTTTGCCATCGTCACCTTTGTCATCATCTTTATCCTCGTCGCCTTGATCGCTACTGCCGTTGTTGCCATTGTCACCGCCTTGTCCATTCGCATTACCGTTGGCATTACCATTGGCGTTACCATTCCCTTTGCCATCGTCATCTTTATCCTCGTCGCCTTGGTCGCTATTGCCGTTGTTGCCATTGTCACCGCCTTGTCCATTGGCATTACCGTTGGCGTTACCATTTCCTTTGCCATCGTCGCCTTTGTCATCATCTTTATCCTCGTCGCCTTGGTCGCTATTTCCATTGTTGCCATTGTCACCGCCTTGTCCATTCACATTACCGTTGGCGTTACCATTCCCTTTGCCATCGTCGCCTTTGTCATCATCTTTATCCTCGTCGCCTTGATCGCTATTGCCGTTGTTGCCATTGTCACCACCTTGTCCGTTCGCATTGCCGTTTGCATTACCATTGGCGTTGCCATTCCCTTTTCCATCATCGCCTTTGTCATCATCTTTATCCTTATCGCCTTGATCGCTATTGCCGTTGTTGCCATTGTGTAGCTAATTGATGGGCTTTAAAATGATACTCAATCGCTTGAATATTACGGCCTCTTTTCCAAAACAGTACGCCAAAGTCACTTAATATGTAGGTTTGGGCAATTGTATCCTTGTGCGTTTGAGCAATATGAAGCGCCTTATCAAAATAAATTTGGGCCTTATCATAGTTGGAGGCATGATTGGAAGAAGTATAAGCGATACTTCTTAATGTAGAAATTTGTCCTCTAGTATCCGCTCTTTTTTTAGCAATTTTTAATGCTTGCTCAAAGTAGTGCATTAAGCTATCTAGGTCTTTTTCATAGTAAGCATCTCCTATCTTGCGACACAATTTATATTTTAAACTATCTGAATTTGTAGTGGCTAAAACTTGCTTCAAACTGTCAATTGTCGCATCTTTAGAGAATAATTGTAATATGGCACAGCAGATTAAGACCATTATCAACCCTCCTCGTTTACAATTACTACTCCTCCCTTCTTCCTCCACCTCAATTTTTCCAAATCCCTCTAGATAAGATCGTACCTTAATTATTCCTCCCATTCTTAATTTATTTGTTAACTAAGTAAGTGTGAGGAGTGTTGAATTAGTTTTTATTACAATCCTTAGTTGCTTTTACTAAAACAAAAACTATGTCAAATAAGTCTATCTTAGATAATTTCCAGTCTTTGGAGCTATCTGAAAAATCTCAAGCCTTCGTACAAGGAGGGAATACATTATCAACAGTTAGTACCTTAGAGGCGGAACTGGTAATTTTAAGAAAAGAATATACCGCCCTGCCAAGTACTCAAAAGAGGCTTGTAAGAGCTGGTTTTCTTACCCAAAAAGATCTCATCAAATGCGAAATTGAATTGTATGATACGGGAGGAAATGGAGATGGCGTTTGGTAGGAAAGTATAGCTCATCAGGTTAAAAAGTGATAATTACGCGTGATAATTATCACTTTTTAACCTGATGATCTAATTTTATCTCAGCACCGTAACATCTCCTTCATAATCGACTACTGCTCCATCAATAAATAAAACTTTAGCATAAAAAGCATACACCCCCGAAGGCACATCTCGCCCTTTATACTGCCCGTCCCAACCTAAGCCGCTATTGCCCAAAGGCACACCAGAGGCCGTATAAATCAAATTGCCCCAACGGTCAAAAACACGAATCTCTGAAATTTCAGCAGCAGAGATGCCACCGTATAGATTAAATTCATCATTGATACCATCAAAACCTGGAGAAAAAGCATTGGGTATAAAAATATCCCGATTCGGATCTACCCGTAAAAAGAGAGAATCTGTTGCGGTACAATCGGCTTCATCTGTTACCGTAACAATAAACGTAGTGTTTAGAACTGGAGAAACCGTTGGACTTGGACAATTTTCACAACTTACTAACGCTGGTGGAGACCAAGCATAATCTACATTGATAAAAGCAGGTTGAATAGCCGTTTCTAAATCTGTTGAACGACCTAAATCAACTACATCTGTAGAAGAAAAAAGTTCTACTACTAATTCTTCTGGCTCTCTAACCGTCGCTTCTATGTCATCGCTACAACCACGAGAATCCCTAACCGTAATAGCATAAGTTTCTGCTGCTAGGTCCATTAAGATTGGACTATCTTGGAAAGGACCATCGTCTATGCTGTATTCAAAAGCAGGACTTCCCCCTGTAACATCTATTTCAACAGCCCCCGAAGCTTCCCCAAAACAGCGCGCATCCAATATACGAGCAATTGCTAGATTGATGTCTGATGGCTCGATAATAGACGCCATTTCCGTAATAACACAGTCATTCTCATCTGTAACAGTTAGAGTATAGGTACCGGAAGTTAAGTTAGTAATACTATCTCTATTCTGGTTATTACTCCAATCATAATTATAATCCCCTGTTCCACCTTCTACGGCAGCATCTATGCGCCCATCTTGTTGACCAGAGCAACTAATATTTTCTGCATCTAAGCTTAGATTAAGCGCTGGCGGATCTGCTACCATAAATTCAAAAACACCTTTACAGGCATTCGCATCTTCCACATTAACGATATAAGTATCTGCACTAATATTTCGTAAAGAATTAGCACTAATCAAACCTCTGCCATCATTGTAATTATATTGAAATGGACCTGTGCCATTAGTGATGTCTACCTCTATAGACCCTTGTCCGCCAAAACATAGGGGATCGGTAACCGCTTCTATTACTGGATCTAAGGCCAATTCTAATTCTTTTAAATCAATCACGTAATTATCCCGACAACCATTGGCATCTACGATAGTTGCATTATAAACCCCTACGGATAAGCCATTTATGCTATTCGATGTTCCCCGCCCATTTGCCCAAACGAAAGTAACGGGGGTTTCTGAATTAACTACTAACTCTATCGCACCATCTGTCCCCCCATTACATTGAGGGGGCGTTAAGATCGTATCTACCGTAAAAGGAGGAATAGAATCTACTTGGTACATAAACGTATCTTTACAAGTAGCCAAATTAGTAACCGTTACAATATATTCTCCCACTTCTAAATTAGGTCGAGACGCTAAATTGATACCGTCATTCCATTCATAAGATCGGATAGGCGAATTACTCGTTGCAGAAAATTCAATACCCCCTCTTTGATCCCCACAAACAACATCTGTCACGGAAGCATCTCCTAGTATAAAATTATCCTCTTCACAACAAGGTCTGACAATAACGACCGCTTCTCTAACCTCGCTAATTTTACAACCTAAATCCGTTGTAATTGTCAACACAACAGATTTGGTACCCGGCTCATCATAGGTAACTACACCTGGGTTAACCCCAGTTCCTGTTGCAGGATTCGCCCCTACGCCAAATATCCATTCATAAGCGACTATTTCTCCTAAAATAAAACTTGAATTAGCTCCACTAAATTCCACTTGTTCCCCAGCACATATTTCTTCTGATACGATAACCCGACCATCAATCATTGCCTCCACTGCTGGTTCAGGACCTTGAAAATTACCTGTGCCGCCAAAAGTTATAGAAAAACCATTACCTGATTCCGAGAAGTTATTAATTAATAAGCCATAGGCTTTACCCTCTTCCATATCAATAGCCCTCACAAAACCATCTTCCCCTGGGTCACAACCTAAATCCTCTACAGTATCAGAAGAGGCACTGCTCAATCCTGTTGGACCTAAGCAGGCTGTGGCCATACAGCGTAGCGGTTCTTTATCTCTTGTATCATTAATACCCCGAGGTAGTTCATACACCACAAAATCCAAATCATCACTAGGATTTAAAGGATCTAAGGTAAATTCTAAAGTACCATCATTTTCAGCTATCCAAGTAAACCAAGTAGAACTTTGTTCGGAACTAATACCTGACCCAGAAATATCTAAACAAGTACCTGCTGCTTCATCTGGATCGGCTCCTGTGCCGTCAATTAATTGAATAACGAAAGGGGTCTTATCACACAACATGGAAGCCAATACCAAATCCCCTCCAGGTTCTTCTGGTGGAAAATAATTATTGATACATAATTGAAAAGTGCCCTCTGCCCGATTTCGACCCTGTACCCTAAATAAGTAAGTACCACCAGGAAATAAGCCACCTTGATATAATTCTGCCACCGCCCCATCTCCAACTACACTTTCTAGAATATTAAAACTGCCCTCGCAACCATTATCTACAAACAACTCTACCTCTGGTCGGTCCAAGGTTGTACCGACTTCCCCACCACCTCTCACCGTAATTGTCAAATCACTAGCCAATGCCGTAAACCGAAACCAAACATCTCGACCATCATTTGATAAACCGCCACCTCCTGTAAATCCCGTTGGGGTAGCCCCTTCGTTGCTATACAATTCCTCAAAGCACGTATTGGTAATATCAATAACTTCTATCGAATTTTCACATTCATCATTTTCTGGTTGAGCAAAGGCAAACAAAGGAAGTAGCAGACCTAAGAGGGTCCAAGTAAGGGTAAGAAGTGAGTGGGGATAGTGATGCTTCATATTTAGCTAAATTTGTTAAAATAGGTAATGAGTAAAGTTGTTTATTTGTTTAGTATGTTTATTTGTTTATTCGACTAGTGGAATAAATAGTTAAACGAATACACAACAACCCTACTTAGCTTGAGAGGTTGGTTTAATATAACTCTTAGGCTATGCCTAAAGTTCTGAGTAATTATAGAATGTGTAAGGTTTGGTTCTATACTTAACTAGAATTTAACTACTCCTACGCTAGGAAGTAACGTTCTACATGTAGTGGCGACTTTAGTCGCCGACTTTCTGACTCGGCGACTAAAGTCGCCGCTACATTAAGAAGTGACTAATCAACTAGTTACGAATCACTTATAGACGTGCAAATAACATTAAATTAACGAAATTCTTTATTTAAAAGTGTAAATAGGTAATCAAAAAGACGGATAATTATCAAAATTAAAAAGGGTAAGGAATGCTATAATAATAAATGTTTATTCTTGGGTAGATTATTTTGTTCTTAGTTTTCTCTTTGAAAACAGGAGTTATCTCCATATAATGACTGTTTTCAAAGAGGAAAATAAGGATAAAAGAATCAGCCAAGAATGAATATTTATTATTACAGCATTCCTAAGTAAGTAAATGGCCAAAATTGCTGTATTGTTTTATGGCTTTATTGTTTTCAGCTACCCGTCTAGTATTGATCATCACTAAAATGATTTAATTTCATTTATTGGAGTAAGGTATTCATTTTCAAGGAGTAAAGGTGGGAAATACTTTCAAAGTCTATTGATACCCCATAAGTTTTGGAGCGGGCAAAAAAATCATAAATCATAGATTTTAAATCATAAATCATAAATCCATTCTATTTTGCCTAGTTTAGAAGCGTCAATCATACGATTCAAGCTAGATGGATTTATGATTTATGATTTAAAATTTATG
>Ga0209831_1004454_pt1 | contig 10977 bp, 5 predicted proteins | sample Maine_Asex4_meta_FD_187451 | JGI IMG/M metagenome (GOLD analysis project Ga0209831, IMG submission 187451) | Marine algal microbial communities from Maine, USA - Maine_Asex4_metaG (SPAdes) (version 2) | ecosystem: Host-associated > Algae > Red algae > Unclassified | place: Maine, USA | collected...
CGTCGACGTTGGCCGCCGCGACGGCGCGCGCGTGGCCGTGTCGTTTTGCCAACCGGCGGGGGCGGCGGGGCGCGCGGCGGCGGCGGCACGCTTTTGGGGCGCCGCGACGCGGCGGCTCGGCGTGGGGACGCTCGTGTGCCTCGCGCGTGGCCTCCACACGGCGACGCCGCGTGTGGCGTTTGGCGTCATTGTCGGGCGCGACGTGGACCCGTCCCTGCGGCGGCCGGCCGACGCGGGGTCCCCGTGGCACGGCCCGTCGATTGCCGTGGCGCCCTCGGAGCGGGGCCTCGGCGCGTGGCTGTCGACGCTCGCCCCCACGGCGGCCGACGGCGGCGGCGCCGCGCCCGAGCTGCTCCTCCTCCACTCGGCGGCGGCCGCCTACTTTGCGTCGGCGCCCGTGCTCCGGTCGCTGGCGCGCCTCGAGCCGCACCTCCCCTTTCCGTCGGTCCTCGCGGCCGTGCCCGGCGGGTGTGCGCGCCCGTCGCCGCCGGCCTACCTCCTCGACGCGCCGCCCGACGCACGGGCGCTCGACTTGAATGTGTTGGTGGATGCGCCCGACCGCCACGACGCGGCGCTGTCGGCCGTCGACGTGCTCGCGGGGGGGGAGGGCGCGTGGCCGGCCGCCGCGCTGGCGGAGGCCACGTCCCTCGACGCGTCGCAGGGCGGCGCGCTCCGCGCCGCGCTGTCCACGTCGGTGTGTTTGGTGCAGGGGCCGCCGGGGACGGGCAAGAGCTACGTCTCCATCCGCATCGTGCAGCTGCTGGTGCAGCGGCTCGAGCGGCTGCGGCGGGCGGGCGTGACGGCCGGTGCGGGCGCAATTGCGTCGACGGCGGCCGCGGGTGGGGGTGAGGGAGGCGGGAGGGAGGGGGGGGAGCACCCTCGCCGTGCCCCTACGCTCGGCGGCGTCCTCGTCGTCACCTACACCAACCACGCGCTCGACCAATTCCTGCTCGGCCTCCTCGAGCGGGGCGTTGACAAGGTCGTGCGCCTCGGGCGCCCGTCGGAGCACCCGAAGCTCGCCGCCCGCAACTTGCAGCAGCTGACGCGGGGCGAGCGCCAGCCGGGCTACCTCCGCTATGCCTACGCGGTGGCGCGAAGGCGCCTCGACGAGCTCAAGGCGGGCCTCAACGGGGAGCTCAAGCGCCTCGGCGCGGTCCACGAGGCGCGGCGGCAGCTTCACGCTGGCGTCGCGCCGTGGGCGCCGTGGGGCGCGTGGCTCGCCACAGAGTACCCGGCACTGCATGGGAGTTTGGTCGCCGGACCACCGCTGCCCGTGCCGGCCTTTGAGCTGCCGGCTTTGGCGCCCCGCGCGGCCGAGACGCCCACAGCGGCGCACCCGGATGGCGGCGACGGCGGCGACGACGGCTGGCAGGTGGTGCGCCAGCAACGGTCGGCGGAGTGGCATTTTGCTTTTTGGCAGCGGGGTGGTGATGTGCAGCGGCGACCCGACGGCCGTGCGCCTGTGGGCGATCCGCTGGCGGCAGCTGCGGACCAAGGCGCTGCCACGAATGACGACGACGCTCTCGAGGCGCTGTCGCTATCACCCGACGCTTGGCGGTTGCCGCCGCCGACGCGCCGCCGGCTCGTCCGCTGGTGGCTCGACCGCATGGAGGCGGACGCCCGCGACGCCGTCTCGACGTGCGCCGCCGACGTGGACGAGGCCGTCGCCGCAGCGCGGCGCATCGACGATGAGGAGATCGTGTCGGCCCTCCACGCCGCCGTCGTGGTCGGGGCGACGACGACCAAGGCCGCCGACGTGCAGGCGCTGGTCGCCACCTGGGCCCCCGCCATTGTCGTGGTGGAGGAAGCCGGCGAAGTCACCGAAGCGCACACGCTTGCGGCGCTCCACGGGGGCGTGCAGCAGCTGCTGCTCATAGGAGACCATAAGCAACTTCGCCCCAAAACCACCGTCTATGAGCTGTCGGTCGGCGGGCGCCGCGGGTACAACTTGGATGTGTCGCTCTTTGAGCGGCTCGCCGACGTAGTCGGCTACGCCAACGTGCACGCCCTGTCGACGCAGCGGCGGATGCGGCCGGCCATTGCCAGCCTCATCCGTGACACGGTCTACCCGTCGCTCGTCGACGCGCCGTGTGTCAACGAGTACCCCGCGGCGGTCGCCGGGATGGGCGCCCCGCTCTTTTGGTGGGACCACCCCGCCCGCGAAGACCGGGCGCCGCAGCGGTGTGGCGCCGTGGCAGGCGGTGGGCGGTCCCACGCCAACACGCGGGAGGTGGCGCTCGTCGTTGGCCTGGTACGCTACTTGATGCAGCAGGGCTTCCAACCGGCCCGCTTGGTCGTCCTGACGGGCTACGTCGGGCAGCTGCAGCTGCTGCGACGGGCGCTCTCGTCACTGACGGCGGTCGCTATTGACGACCGCGACCGGGAGGCGCTCGAGGCGCTCGTCGAGCCGGCGGCGGCAGACGCTGGTGCGTCGGGCGCGTCGGGGACGGTGGTTGCGCCGGCTGCGATTGGCGGTGCAGGTGGCGGGGAAGTGCGGGTGGCCACGGTGGACAACTTTGTACGTTGGTGGTGCGGCCAGCCACGGGGTGAGTCCGAACGTTGTTGGCGTCCCGTACTGGGCAGCCGCACCGTCGCCTTGTGTCGCGTGCTCGACACTCGAACAGACTCCACTAACTTGGCCGCTGTTTCCCTTTCGCTATTGCGTGTGCTCCCCACCCCTCTCTCCGTGATTTGGTCTTTCTTTTTTCCTTCCTCTGGCTGCATGGACGTGACTATCCTTGGCTTTTGCTTTTTTCGTCTGTGCCTCCGACAGCAAGGGGAAGAGAGCGACGTGGTCATTGCCTCCCTCGTGCGGTGCAACGCAAGTGGCGCCGTCGGCTTCCTCGGCATCCCTAACCGCATCAACGTGCTGCTGTCGCGTGCCAAACACGGCCTCTACCTGGTCGGCTCCGTCGGCACACTCACCCGCCGTTCCGACACGCCCGGCGGCGTCATGTGGACCCAAGTCCGCCGACTGCTGGCCGAGACCGGGCGCGTCGGCACGGCCCTACCCCTGCGGTGCCAGCCACACGGCACGGCCGTCACCGTGACGACCGCCGCCGACTGGGACGTCAAGGCCGGCGACGGCGGCTGCGCCGCCGCGTGCACCTACCAAATGGACTGTGGCCACGTGTGCCCGCGGCGGTGCCACCCCGACGACCGCCGCCACACAGCGGCCGGCGCCTCGTGTGCTGCCCCTTGCCTCCGCCTGCGGCCGGTCGCCGAGTGCCCGCACCAACACCCGTGCCCGCGGCCGTGCGGGGAGCCCTGCGGCCCACGTGCCGTGCTCTTGCCGTCCGTAACCCTGCCGTGTGGCCACACCCGCACGGGCGTGCGGTGCAACGACGCAACGGCGGGGCGGCTGCGGTGCACCGTGCGGGTGACGGTGGTCATGCCCCTGTGTGGCCACACGGCCACCGTGACGTGCGGTATCGCGCGGGAGCGGCGCTACACCACCTCGCCCGCCTACTGCACGGCGCGGTGCGGGGTGGAGTTGGCGTGTGGCCACGCCTGCGCCGCCAAGTGTTCGGCGTGCCGGCAGCTGGACGGGGCGGCGGCGGCGGCCAATGGCGTCCGTGTCGACCACGGGACGTGCCAGTTCCAGTGCGCACAGCCGCAAGTGTGTGGCCACGAGTGTGGCGCCGTGTGCCACGCGGGTTCCCCGTGCCCGCCGTGCGCCCGCCCATGCGGGCGGGGGTGTGAGCACGCCAACTGCGCGCGGGCGTGTGGCGAGCCGTGTGTGCCGTGCGTCGAGCCGTGCTCGTGGACGTGCCCGCACCAGGCGGCGCGGCCGCCAGCCCCTACAAGGAAAATAACCGCGATATCGGGGGTGAAGTGGGGGCTCAAAAGCGCTGGTAGGACCCCCCCTCACGGGTTCTCTGAGGCATGCCAGAACCCGCGATATCGGAACTTCTGGCTGACCATAATCGCGGTTTTTTCCGCGATTTTCTGGTCGCGATCGGTGGCACTTTGATTTGCTGAGAGGCCTCCACGTGTTCTGCGTCATTGGCCCAGAGAGCATCTCAGAGCACATTCTCAACCACAGCTTTCAGCCAGCTTGTATTGGAATATCCGATTGTTTACAGCTATCTACTAATGCTAGCAAAGAAATCCTCGGCGGTCCTGGTGGCCGGGGCGTCCCCACGCCGCGTTGCGCCCGCGTGGCCACCCGCACCACCGCGGGCGCGGATGCCGTCCCCGCCCCCTCCCCCTCCCATTCCCCTCGCGTCCGGGCTTGCACCGACGGCCAAGCCTGTAATGACCTGACCCGCACCGGCGGCGCCGGTTGGCGAACGACCTGGCATCGAGCCGGTGCTGGTCGCGTCGGCCCTAGTGCCGGCCCGAGCAGGGCGCACAGTGTCGGCGCTCGCACCGACCCGAGAGGGGCTCGTCCCTCCGAGGGCAAGCGAGGGTGTCGACGAAGCGGGTGCATCCTCAGAGCAGCAGCGTGCGTGCACGTGCGCCGCCTTGTTGTTGATCGCGCGGGAAAGCAGGGCACACGCCCCCCAGGAACGCACACAGGCCGCCAAACGCGGCTCGTGCAGCTCCACGTAGGTGATTGCCTGCTCCATGTCCTGCGAGTGCTGATAGCCCCACGTGAGGTAGCTGGTGAAGTACTCTTTGACTGCCGCCCGCACGATTGAACGGACAAACAGCACTCGGTCGGGGGGGATACCGACGGCGTCGTTTCCGAATACGGGCATCTTGTTCACTGGCGGCGGCGGTGCCGCCAGTGTTCGAGCGACCGCATGCGGGTCGGCGGGCAGGTCAAACCCGCCGCGGCCGTTCGTGTGGGCCCGACCGCGGCGCGGTTGTCGGCAGCGGCAGGGGGTCTCGGTCGCCCCTCCCCCTGTGCTGCTTGCGGCGGGAAGTCGCGACGGTCGCGGCAGATGCGCGCGCCGTCGCGGGCCAGGCAAAACTGGAGGGGCTGGCGCGGGGGGTGCCTGCCGTCCGCCGCTTGACGTAGCCAGGGCCCCGCCCGTGGCGTTGCCCTCCAGCCTGCTTGTCGCCTCCGGCCGAGGCCCGCGCGCCGGGGATCCCGGCGTTCCACCCTGTCGACGTCCACTTGAAACGGGCGGGCCCGACCCGGGCAGAGCCCCCGAGCCAGACCCGCGCCGCGCGGTAGCGCGTCCCCCACTTGGCGCAAGCGGGCGCGAATCCGCCAACGAAATTTCATCCGTGGCATGACCGTCCGAGTCGCCCGCCCGAATGGAATCCAGTCTCGCCGCCGGAGCCCTAGTCCCTTGCACTGGCAATAAACCTCCCAATGGGAGCCTCGCGTGGCGGGCCGCCGCTCTGGGGGGTGGCACCGGCGCCCTCTTCGGCGGCGGCCGCGGAGGAGCCCGGCGAGGCGGCTGGGTACGATGCGCCTGCAAAGCCGCTCTCGCTGGAGATGGGGGCGTTCGACGAGAAGGTGACATAGCGGGTGAAGGTGAGGATGGGCGTTGCGCCGCCGTTCTTGAGGAAGCGCGCCGACGAATAGGACGATGGGCAACGTCTTCGGCGTCACCATCATCGGCTGCAAGGACGGAAAAAGCAGCGGCAGCCGCCGCCGCTGCAGCGACACTGGCTTCTAAGTCTGAAAACGAAAACCATGCTCAAAACGCGGCCAAAAAGAAAAGCAGCACAATAGTGTTAGCGGAAAAATAACACCGGGGGCCGGACACGCTACGCGGTCGTCGCGGCTATACTAACAACTCAACAGCAGGTACAGGAGAAGGAAAGTACAAACAATACAACAAGAAGAGCTCACAAACGTACGATCTTGAGCCACCTCGCGCGTTCGTTTGCGAGTAGACGGCATAGTATTCTGTGTCAGCCTGACACAAAGGTGCTGTTAGAAGCTTACGTGGACCGTACGGTCCCGAGCGGCGGACCCGACGGGGCGGGGAAACCAAAGGGAAAGTGATGGCAAAGGTACGTCTGGAAGCAAACACACAGGCGTGGTGCGTGGTGGAACAATCAATCCGGGCAGGGGACGGGGGACGGAGAAGCGATCGGGATGAGGTGGAATGTGTAGGAAGGTGGGCGGGGGGGTGACGAGGGCGGACAGGATCTCGACAGAAAGCGGCGACGTGAGGGTGTGGGCGGGCTGGTGGGAGCGTGTGCCAAGTCCCAGCGTGTGGTCGTGTGGCAGGACAGCGTGTGGCTTTGGTCCCAGCGGGTGGTCGTGTGGCAGGACAGCGTGTGGCTTTGGTGCGATCACGGTGGCCCACTGAGTGAAACCTCCAGCCCGCTCGCTGGAAGTACGCACTTAAGCTTTCTGCAGCCAATTTCTGTGACACCAGATAAATACAGCGATCCAGGAGCAAACCTGTGCCCAACCGTGACAGGTGAGTGCATAGCTCGGCTCTGACGTTTCGGTGGGATTGCTCCGCGAATGCACATTAGTCGCCACGCATCGCTGATGCAGTCAAATGCATGATCCTCGACCCCCGTTCTGGGGAGGGAGTCATCAACGGGTCCGCCTCCGTCGTTTCCACGACGCTTTGGATCATCCGAAGGGACGCCCGGCCACTCTGGCAACAGACCACCGCAATATTGGGTCACCCCGCCCTTTTTATGAGCACCCTCTTGTCTGGTCACACCCAATACATCCATGCTCCTAGATCAGAGAGACGATTATCGCTCCTCCGAGAACGGCTCTCGCGCATACAACACAAAATGCACCCCTTCTCGCTCCAGACTCCCGACCACCGCGTCCAGCGACGCGGCTGGCGCGTAGTAGCGCACCCCGTCCGCGCTAAAAAAACAATCAATCCCAAAGCGTTGCGCGGGGTAGCCGTAGCGCCCTTGCCGGTCGCGCGCAGACTTGATCCGCGTGAGGTAGGCAAAAGCCATTGGTTCTCCATCGACAAACACAACGGCGTAGTGAAGTGCCGCAGCATAGGTGGTCACAGGCACGTCCACCTCCTGACCGTCAGACCGCCGCCGCTTCTCCGTGGAATTAATTCGAAGGAGATAATTGGGGCGGCGATGTTTGGTACAGTCCGAACCGGCCGGCCGCGACCCTGCCAATTTTCCGTCCACAAGCTTGAGTCGGAAGAACTTCATCGCCAAAATGGCGGCTGGCACGTCCGCAACGCCAGCGACAGCGAGCGCCTCCCGCATGCTGGCCAGCTCTGCGTCAGCGAGGTGGGCCACAGCAGAGCGAGGAGGCAGCAGGGTTACAGCCTCGCCCCCGCCCACAGATACCACGACGCTACCGCGGGGGGGGCCTTCGCCCCGCGGCGCCTTGCCGGTCGCCTCTCTCCACTGCACCGGTGCGTACGTCTGCCCAAACGCCGTTACCAGCTCAGCCTCAGTCCGTCGCATCAGGCTGGCGGTGAGGTTGGCGCTCGGGCTGGAGTGCGAGTGGACGAGTGGCCCGAGCTCCCCGATTTTACGCTCCGCCGGGAATTGCCACGAAACCCAGGCCGGCCCGCACGCGCGCATGTTTGGCACGATGTCCAGCACAGCGGCGATAACTGACCGGCACAACGGGAGGCGCGCATAGGTACCGCGGTACACGTTGCGGTAGTACCGGCGCACAAACCGCTGCAGTCGACTCTCGACGTCGTCAATTTCCGGTGGGGAGAGGCCGCGGGGACGGAAGAGGATGCGGCACGCTTTGCACAGCGTCCTCAGCATTGCGTAGTGCGAGTCGGGAATTCGACCCGCCAACAGGACTTCAGCAGTCGAAACCAACCAGTACATCCAGTCCACGGCCTTAAACGACCGGAATTGAGTGTCGATGTTGCGTAGCGATCGAGCTTGGGCTCGGGGCACCGTGCGCCGTGCCCCGACCATCTCGCGGCCAATGAGCGCTACGGTCGCTGCAGGCAACACATAGTCCTCATTAGCTGTCCCCTCAACCGGTACCTTACCAGCGAACAGCTTCCAAAGGAGAGGGGCGACGTTTTGCAACAGCAAATGCATCACGTCATACGGAGCCCTGGCGGGACCAAGGCTCCATGTGCGTGTCAGGTGCGGGTACGCCAGTCGCATTGCCTCAGACCGGGCAAAGAACAGCGAGTGTCCTTTGATCCCTGGCAATTTGGAGAGCCGGTTCTGGTGGGCCTGCGACCGACCTGTCACCCGAGCCTCCTCCACCGCTGCAGCATCACGGGCGAAGCTCTCGGCCGTCCTTCGCGGGACAGTACAATTGCGAACAGCAAACAGCACCGTTCCATGGGGACAAGTAGGGTCCACCGGAGGAAAGTAGTGGTGGTTGCTGGCCGCGTGGTGCACCCCGTGAAATTCACGACCCCGGTTCGGCGAGTAGCCACCAGACCCGGTCGTATTCAGCAGCTTATCGCCAGCCGGCATATCCGTCGTAAATTGGACCGGATGGGCCCGCAAGACAATCGGTTCCGAGGTACCAGCGACGCGAACACCAGGAATGCCCCGCGCCAGCTCGTTCAACTCCTCCGCCAGAGGGTGCAGAAACGACTCCAGATCGACAGGCTGTCGAGGCCCGGGTGTAATGGCCACGACAATTTGACACACATTGCGCGTCCTTGCACCTGGTGGCAGGTTAAGAACAGTCACAATGATGGGCCAGCCCTGAAATCCTCCTTGGCGCCATGCCTCAAAACCGTCCGTGGAAATGCTGAGAGCAATGTCGGTGTCCTTCGTAAAAAGGCCAGCACGAACCGCCGCGAGGAAGACAAGGCCATGGTACCAGTCATGGAGTCCCTCCTTTTGCTTCCCGTCCGCACAGGCGGCGGCCGCCTGGCGCGCGCTGTTCATGCCGGCCATAATGTCAGGACCCAAAGTTGGGTCACTGAGCATATTGACGAGCCACCCTGTCAGCGGCCAGTATGTCATTTGCCGCACCGGCTGCCCGTTGGCGGCGTACCGTGCAGCACCGCAGGCATCACATACCGTCTCTTCTGACCGGGTGTGCGTGAAGGCGACGCAGCCATTGACGCAGCAGTCCACCTGACGCCGCTCAACATTGACGCTTGCCTCAATGAACTTTCTCATGAGGTACGGAGTTCGATACTTAGCCTTGCATGCGCGCAGCTTAAGCAGATCTGCAAACGCCTCCTCGGTGAGATCATGGTTCACAGAGTAAGTAAACATCGCCAAGTCTTCGGCGTTCTCGGCAAATTGAGTCACGGGAAGCTGTACCTCGTTGGAGCTTACAGAGTCCTGGATTACAGGGTCTGGCAACCCAATCAGCTCCGCAGCAGGACCGGCTTCGTCGGCAGGCTCCTCCACGACAAAAGCGGCGGCCTGAGGGAGCTATCCTCGCTGCAAGCAGCGGCCCCCCCATCAGCCGTGTGATCAGGTCCTGGTGGACAGTCCGCGCCCGCAGTCTCCCCCCCTCCCCCCCCCCCAGAGCCGGTGGCCAGATCGGCCAGAGGCTCGTCCCCGTCCGTGTCCGTGTTACTTCCAGTGGGGCCCGCAGAGCCACCACCAGAGACACTTTCTCCTGTCAGCCGGCGCCGCTTGTTCGCCTGATGGCGGAACCATGTCCTCTTGGACACCAGACAGGGAGGGTCTTCACCGTCACCCGTACAGGCGTCGCAATCGCACAGGCGCCGGCTGTCAGTGGGCATTTTGTGCCTGTAGACGGACCGGGGGAGGACGTGAGGAGGACGGAAGAGGGGAGTAGCAGGGGACTGGGGGGGGGTTGAGGGGAGAGGGGGGTCAAGGGGCGACGGCAGGTAGCGTCCGGCGGGGGCGCCGACGCGGCAGCTTTCGGTGGGGACGACGATGAGACAGCACCGAGCGCGGCAGCAAGATGGGAGAGCCCGAGAATGCCGGCACTGCGGCGACGGGGGCACCGACTAAATAGACATGCCGACGGCTCTTCGTCCAATGAGACGAAAGAACCGCCTCATCAAGTCGCGGAATGCGGTTGTCTTTACAGCGGTTCGACGAATGCAGTCGAAGGATCACTGTCCATGTCCGTCGCGGTCTCCTGTGTTCCTGTCCAGGGAGAGCCCAGGAAAACTGGCCTGACTGACCCGCGATTTTCAGGCACCCCGTTTGGCTACCTGCCCTGGCACCCCCCTGCGGGAGGAGTGCTGCTGAGAGGGTTGGGGAAACCCGCGATTTTCGTCCCATATTCCGCGATATCGCGGATATATTTCTTGTAGGGCAGCCGATGCCCCATCGGTGGTTGTGGCGGCGGGGGAGGCGGCGGGTGAGGCTGCCGCTGGCCCAGGCCGCTGTGCAATGCCCTGTGGCGCGCCCTGTGACTTGCTCCCGTGTGACCGCCGTTGCGACCTACCGCTGGCCTGTGGCCACCGATGCCCGTCGCCATGCGGGGAGGCGTGCCCGCCGCCGGCCTTCTGCGCCGTCTGCGGGTCGCGCTTTGCAGAGCTGGCCGACGAGGTCGTCGATCTTGTCATGATGACGCGCCTCGGGGAGGTCGACCTCGACGCCGACCCGCTCATTGTCCTCGGCTGCGGCCACGTTTTCCTCATGTCCACTCTGGATGGGTGGATGGAGTTGTCCTCCGCCTATGCGCGGGACGAGACGACGGGTGCGTGGACGGAGCCGCGTCCGCTGCCGCCGGGCACGTCCGCCCTCCGGGGGTGCCCCACCTGCCGGCGGCAGGCGCCCGAGGTGCGCCGCTACGGACGTCCGCGGGCCAAGGCACGCCTGGATGCGGCGGTTGACGGCCACATTCGGCTGATTCGGGGCCGCGTCAATGATCTGCTGCGGCGCCTGGACGTGGGGGTGGAGGTGGCCAGCCAAGCCGAGGCGCGCCTCGACGGCTCCCGCCGTACCGAGGCAGACGACCGCGGCGGGTGCGCCGACTGTGGCGTCACGGCGGCGACGGCCGCCTTGGCCACCCTTGCGGGTGCGGCGCGGGCGCTGGCGCGCGACGCAGAGGCGGCTAACCCGGCGACCCGCGTGCACGCCGCGTCGCTCGTGACGGTCACGCGGGAGGAGCAGGCGGCCGCGGCGGCCGCGTCGCCCACGGTGCCGCCGCCGTCGCCCGGGGCTGTAGCCGCCGCCGCGCGGCGGCGGGCGGCCATT
>Ga0209831_1004458_pt1 | contig 10970 bp, 20 predicted proteins | sample Maine_Asex4_meta_FD_187451 | JGI IMG/M metagenome (GOLD analysis project Ga0209831, IMG submission 187451) | Marine algal microbial communities from Maine, USA - Maine_Asex4_metaG (SPAdes) (version 2) | ecosystem: Host-associated > Algae > Red algae > Unclassified | place: Maine, USA | collected...
CTACTCCACCCAACCTCGCCCGAGAGGACCAGACCCGACCCGACCCAACCCGACCCCATCACACGCAACCCCACCCGACCCGAACCGACCCCGCCGAATCCCACCCCACCCAACCAGACCCGACCAGACGCCACCCAGACCCACATAATTTCACCCGATCCCACGCCACCCCACGCCACCCCACGCCACCCGCGGCATTCCAGTCCACGCCATCGCACTCGCGCCACCCCACTCCACGCCACAATACCTGAGCCACCCGCGCCACGCCATGTTGTGAGACCTCCCGCACGCGCACGCCGTCCGCGTGCCGTGTGCCAACGCTTGTGCGCGCCACCCGCGCGCTGCGCCCCTAGCTATGCTCGATACATGATAGAGAATTCCCAACTTCCCTCTGCTTCGGGGCAAGTCCCCGCCGCAGCCAGTTATAACCGCTCAAGGCGGCGCCCGCAGCGCCCTTGGTCGGACCTCTCCGTCCTCTCGCCCCACTGCCCGCACCTACGACTCCCCCTCGGCCCTCCACTCCTTCCTCTCCTTGGCTCATACCGCGTCGCACCCTTGTCTCGTCCCGGTATCCCTCACCCGTACAAACGACAGGCGGACGGGACGCGTGGTGCGCACTTGCCTCGTCCCGGACGCCTGACCGACAGGGAGACCGTCCCGGTGGGGCATGGGGCCTGCGGCCTGTCGGGCAGCCACGGTCCCCTCCCCCCTGTGTCAGCACTTGCATCTCGTCGCTCCCCCTTCATCCAGGTCCCCGCATGGTCCTGGTCGCTCGTGCCGCCGGCTGACACCTGGCCAGGGGGAGCAGTTTGTACTTGCTCCCCCTCCCTCGTCCTTGTCCGACAACACGCCACGCCACCCGTGCCACCAGCGCCACGCCATCCCATCCGTGCCACGCCACGCCACGCCATACCACCTGCGCCACCCGTGCCACCCCACCCCACCCGCGCCACGCCACCACAACCCACGCCACGCCACGGCATGCCACCACTCCGCACCCCACCAGCTCAACCCCACCACACCCCACCCCACCCCGCCCCGCCCCGCCCCACGCCACATGCTCAACCCCACTTCATCACACCCCGCCCGCGCCACCCAGACCACGCCACCCCACCCGCGCCACGCCACGCCGCGCCACGCCACCCCGCCACACGTTACCCCTTTCCAACCCACCGGCTCAACCCAAAACACCCCACTCAACTCCAACCCACCCCTCCCCGCCCCATCTCACAGCTTTTCATAGCTAGTTTTCTGTTGTCATTCGTCTAAAAAAAGCGTCAATTGTTTTGTACATAATTCGGTCATGGGGCCTGGAATGCCGACCGACCCGCACTTCATGTACCGGCCGTGCCATGAGATCCGTAAATACGTATGAACACTGGCCACCTGGCTGGAATCGGGGGTGAACACTGACACTGTTGAACGATCAGCAATTCGGGGTGGTCGCGGACGGACGGACAAAAGTAGCCTACAACCGTCTTTAAGAGAGTAGATGCTTTGGGGTCATCGTGCGTACTTGAATAAATCAGCGTTGCGTTTGCGTTAGTTCCGGCGTTCTGGTGCGCTCTGCGCCCTGTGATCCAGGAGTTTGTGTTCTTTCTCCTTTGTGTCGATCCACATCCTGTGCTGGGTTCTCTGACGGGGCCGTGCCCCTTCGGCTTTGCGGGCAGAAACCACTACACCCCCAACGAGCCAAGGCCCACCCTCACCTTTAATGAGGAGAGCAGCGCCGGTCCGTGCATTGTCTCGGTGGAGCAGCCCACCGCGAGCACCGGCAGCTCCAGCGGCCCGCCTTTTAACGAGCCGGTGATGCCGCCCAGCGACTCGGAGGCGGAGACGCAGGTTCCTCGTCGGGCTGTTGGGGAGGACAACGGGCATCGCGGCCGTATCGGCGATGGTGCCGGTCGCGGTACCGGCGGCGATACTGCTACTGTGGCGGGTCCGAGAATGGCGGCTGCATCATCGGCCGGTGACGGTAAGAGAGGCGTGTCGGGTGCTTCGGGTACAACCAGCAGCTACTAGGGTGCCATCTTGTGGGACAGATGCGCACGCTCTCGCTTCATGAATACATGGGGGACACGGGGGGTGCGTTTCTCAGAATTTGAGGGGGGTGTGGGTGCATGTTGTGTCTTCGTGCTACTCTGTGCTTCAGACTGATGTCTTCTTGGATACCACAGTACGCGTGCGGCGGCCCCATGCTGCGCAAGCGCGACGGGCGGGCGGCACGCGCCGCCCGCGCGCAGCGCCGCCCGTCACGTGTCGGTCACGCCCCTGGGCCAGATGCCCAACGGCGGCGCGCTCGGTCGAGGACGGGTGCGGGTGGGCGTTTGGGAGCAAACCCTTTGAGACGCACCGCCGTCTGAGGGCGCTTGCAAGACCGACGCGGCCTCGGGTGGGGGGGGCAACGGGCGTCTACCCTCTTGTCTGCAGTGGCCGCTGGGACGGGTCTCCCCGGCCCGTTGGCGCGCATGCGGCCGGCGCGGCGGCCGACGTGTGGTGCAAAGGTTGTCGGTCACTGTCGGCCAGCGAGGCAGCGGCGGCGTGCGGGGGCCGACACCCGTGACCCGCCTCGCCACGGGGGCAGCGTGAGGTGCGCGAATCGGGCGGTGAGGATGCCGGGTGGGTGGGCATGTGCAGGTCGCGTCCAGAGCGCCACGTGCCGAGAGCGGACCGGCGCCTCGAAACTACACGCAGCGGGTCTGGTTGTGCTGGAGGTCAGGGAGCTGACCATGGACGGCGGTGGCGGAGGTGGGCGAGTTTGGTAGCCGCAGACGGTCGTACAAGCGAGTTGGCGGAAGGGCTCGTCCGTACGGCTTTGTTGTCTGCACTCGCAGACGTCCGTCGTAACCGCTGCTATGGTCAGCGCCATGGAAGCGCGACAGATTCCGCAGCGTTGACCCGAGCCCCATGCGTGTGAGTAAAAGGAAGAAAAAGACCTGCAACCGGACTACCCTAGATTCTGCGTGGCTCGCAGCATGCGCTCTCATCACACACCCCCGCCCCTTCAAAACTCCTATATCTCGGCTTTCCCTGTTACTTCCGGTCATTTGTACACGTCGCCCGACGCGACGTTGATACGGACGAAGTCGGGGAGGTGGTCTCCGTCATAGTGCGGCACGCCGTCGCTCGTCGCCCCGTGCCGCCGCGGTCGCCGGGCGGCGGCGGTCACTGTTGGGGAGGTGGCGCCGCGCGGCGCCGGGCGGCCGCCTCCACGGCCCCCGCTCCGTGCCCCGCGTGCCCCGACGCACCCAGACGGTGGCGGCGGCGGATGAGCTGGCGGCGGGACCGCGCGTCGATAACCCGCATCCGGTGGGTCCACGCCCGACTGGCGACAACAGGTGGGACAGGGTGGACGCTTTCCGGCGCGAAGGTTGGGGGAGGCGCAGCAGGACGGCGCAAAGACGGGTGGGGGGCGGTGGGTGTGGGGCGGGGGTAGTGTGGGCCGCGTCTGACAGTCGACGCGCGGTCACCGTCTCGCGACGTCGTTCCGCCGCGCGGTGCTCTCCCGCCGGTGCTGGCGTGGCGCTCACCCGCCCCGCCAGCGTGGTCGCCGTCACTGGCGCGGACGTGGAGCCACCCGTCGGCCGCCGCCGATTGCGGGATGACGACGGTGATCTCGAGGCGGACAGCGGTGTTATCAATCTACACAAACGAGAAGCGACGGCATTTTGGGGCACGGATAAAAGAGGAAAAGACATCGTGATTCATATGCTTAGCCGGGCATGAGCACACAGGCTGCTTTCCACAGAGAAAAAGAGGACCATGTCATGGAACAGCGCTGCTGTGATGGCCACCACATCGACCACTGCTTCTTTCACCAAAGACAAGGTCGTGGGGGGCACGAGACGATGCCGGAGATCAACGTACACGAATAGAAGACTGAAGCAAAATGCGCGAAAGAGGGTGAAAAAAGCACACGTACAGGGTGAATGCGTCGGGAGACCATCAGAACAGGAGAGGACGGTGACCCAAAGATGGGACGGCGTTGGGGCCGTCGCGTCCACACAGCGACGGCGACAAACCGAGCGGACAACGACGGCCTCGCAACGAGCGGACGAGTACAGCCAACGACGCGGGCATGGGGACGGCGTCACGACGGGGGCGACCTGTGACCTCCCGACCCACCAGCCGATCTCAGAGACAGGTGATCGCGAGAGCAGCAACCTGGAAGACTGGCGCCAAAAGTAAGAGCGCGTGGACACGCAGCGAGGAGATGTTGCAGACGTTTCGGCAGCCATGTCGTGAGATATGGGATCAGAATGATACTTCCGACCGAGACGGCCCTGAAGTCTCCAAACTGAACAGGATATTCATCATTTTTCGGGTAGCCCCCGCCGTTTTCCGAGAGTTGGTGTGCAGGGGATGCGTTTCGGACGACAATGTCAAGTAGTTGTGTTCGATCCATGTCGCTCTTCGAGTTCCACTCCTTGTGCTCTTCATGCCATATGCAGATTCGGAAATCGACCGCGGCTGAGGCTGATAGACAGGCTACTTGATAGCTGTCAGCCAAAACCATTTAGGCCGGGCGCCTGGCAGACAGCAAACGCAGCCACCATCCTAATCCCAGCACTTGCAACCCGTCCGCAGCAGCGACTGCTGCGGCATCCGCATCTCGCGCTACGCTGGCAACCACCCGTCCCCCTCCCAACTGCTGCCGCATGGCGGCGGTGACGGCGGCGCCCGCAGCGCCGGCCGCCACTGTGCCTCGAACACGGCGGCCGGCGACTCTGCACTGGTGGTGGTGACGCGGGGGCGACGGCGGCGCCCGCGGCGTCCGCCGCCGCTCCGCCGTGGACACGGTGCCTACGGCCTCTGCACTGGTAACGGTGAGGCGGCAGCGACGGTGGTGCTGCGGCGCTCGCGGCGTCGGCCGCCGCTTTTCCGCGACGACAGCGGCCGCCGCCTCTGCACTGGCGGCGGTGAGGCGGCGGCGACGCTGGTGATGGCGGCGATCGCGGCGTCGGCCGCCGCTTTTCCGCGAAGACGGCGGCCACCGCCTCTGCACTGGCGGCGGTGAGTCGGCGGCGACGGTGGTGATGGCGGCGCTCGCGGCGTCGGCCGCCGCTTTTCCGCGAAGACGGTGGGCACCGCCTCTGCGCTGGCGGCGGGGAGGCAGCAGCGACGTCAGTGACGGCGGCTCGTCCACCACGGCTCAGCCACGGAAAACAAGGGATACCTGTGAGGTAGTGGCGGCAATGGCGGCGGCTGTGACGGCGGCGGCGACGGCGGCGCCCGCGGCGGTGACCGCCGCTCGGCTGCGAACACGGCGGCCACCGCGTCGGTTGTGATGGCTGTGTTGTGGCGGCGGCGAGGCGCCAATGACGGCGGCGCCCGCGGCGAAACCGCCGCTCGGCCGCGAACACGGCGGCCGTGGCCTCGGTAGTGGTGGCAGTGACGGCGACCCCCGCGGCATCGATCCCCGCTTGGCAGCTGCGTCGGCGCCGCAGCCGCCGAAATTGGCGAGCGTGCGCGTGGCCTTGGTAGTCCCTGGCGGCGGCGCCAAGGATTCTGTCGCCAAGCCTGTGACGGCCATCGCCCGGCGGCGCTGATCGCGGGTGGAGTGGTTCGTCCCATCGAGGTTGGCTGCAGCTGAGCGGCGGGGGTTGGCGGAGGACTACCGGGCTGCCGCCCAAGCTCGCAACAGTCGGCGGAGGATGATGGGAAGGCGGCGGTCACACTGTGTGGCGCTAGGATTCACAACCAACACTGGTGGCTGGGGCTGGTATCCACAGTCGGCACCGGGACGATTGCTTCTATGCAGAATAGTGTAACCTACTTTGTCAAGCGCACCAACGCCACACGCAAACACACCCACACTTCAGAGGAAAAGACACTGGCTACTGGCTCCAGACGTGCAGCCAGAAACAGAATGGAGATACCATCAACAAAGAAAAAACCGCCAACTCACGCAGGAGCCACACCCGTCAGGAGCCGGGAGATCTCGTGCGACACGCGGGAGAACTGGCCGGCCACCTGGGCAGTGGTGAGCATGCCGACGGCGGCAGCCATCAGGTGGAAGGGCTTGTCCAAGTACCGCCCTTCCTCGAACACGAGCGACATCACGTGCTCCTTGAGATCGGCAAAGACGCCCTCGATCGGCTGCAGGTTTGGAGAGTACGGAGTGAGCCGCACATAGTGGATGCCATTCGCCTGCATATACTAGTCCCCCCAGTGGTCGTGGATGCTCGCGTTGTCGTACAGCACTACGCAGGCGTCCGGCTGCATCTCCCAAGGCAGTTCCGGGATGTACGTGTTCATGAGCGCGTGAAGACATTGCAGGAACAAGCGCCAGTCGTCCGACGTCTGCGCATTTCCGACTATGACGGTCTGTGACCACAGCACGCCGTGCGTCAGCGTCACCCCCATCATCGTGCTCGTCCGCTTCATTGTCCGCGCGTCTCGGTCGCGCAGGACGCACGGCACGTTCCGACGGGATCGACCAAAGCGACGTAGCATGTCGCTCTCCGCCGTGTGCGTCTCGTCGAACGACCCGAGGCATCGCACAGAAAGCTCATCGACCGGGACAGCAAACTCCCTTTGAACAGCCTCGGAGCTCTCTGCGTACAGCCGATCAATCGTTTTGCGAGTGTAGCCGTGATACCGCAGCACACCGTACACTGTCGCCGCGCTGACCCAACGATGGTCGCTGGTGGGGTAGTCCGGGCTCAGCGCCATGAGCAGGTCCACGTGGTCACGCAAGAACGCCGCCGGCTCCGTCTCCACAAGGGTGAGGATGGCGCACGTGAGCTGCGGGTTGCGGATAGCCGCGTCGTTTTCGTGGTTGCGCAGCCGTGGATGGCACCAGACCGTGCCGTTCGTCTCAAAGTGCTGGATACAGCGGCGCATGGACCGCTACGAGCATTCAATAATCTCCGCCACGTCGCTGGAGGGGTAGCCCTTTTCCAGTAGACCGAGCACGTGCTCGCGCGTCTCCTTCGAGAATAAGTCGATGACGTCGGGGGCAGCGTCGCCGTCGTTTCCGGACAGCTCCGACGCGTCCGTCTCGGTTGACGACGACGATATTGATGATAGAGTCGAGCCTGTCCCGACCGACGTCGTTCAGCTCGTCCCGGCCGACATCACACACCACGACAGCGAGTCCATGGCCGTCGACCTGCGCACGGAGAAGATCGTCTGCACGACACCAGCCAACACGGACATCACGCGGCAACGCCCCGTCGGCGGCGAGCGGAAAGGGAAAAGCACGCTGAGAACGGTGGCGGTGACCCGTCGGCGGCGGGCAGGGACTGAGGGGGACGACCGCCAAGGAACGCGCCGGTGCCCCGTCGGTGGCGGGCGAGAGCTAACGGGCGGCGAGGGACACACGCGGAGGAATGTGGCGGTGCCTCGTCTTCGTTGGCGTGCGGGAACGGGCGGCGGAGGCCAGGGAGACGCCCAGCAATCACGCGGCGCTCCTCGGATGGCCGGCGGCGAGGGGGATGCGCACCCAAAAAGGTGACGCCGCCCCGTCGGCGGCGGAGAGGGACGGGGCAGCACGAAGAGAAAGGTGGCGCCGCGCCGCAGGCAGCGGGCAGGGTCGGAGGGGGACGCACGCTGAGGAAGGCGGCGGTGCCGCGTCCGTGGCGGGCGGGAATGGACAGCGGCGGAGAAGGCGACAGAGAGCAGCGCGGGGGCGCCCCTTGGGTGGCGGGTGGGGATGGTGGGGAGGTCGAGGCGGCGGCGGGTGGGGAGGTCGAAGCGGCGGCGAAGGGCAAGACGCTGTGGAGCTTGCGCCACCGACCGAGAGGGAGCGCGGGGGAATCCTCCAGGGGTCGCGCGGGAGCCCACCAGAGGACACGGGGGAACCCGCATGCCCGACGTTGCCCACAAGGAAAAGGCAACGCGACCTGCTCGAAGGGAGCGGTCCGTAAATCAGTCTGTCGGGTTATCAGCTTGAATTGTTGTGAGGATTGTCACGGAAACCAGTGCCATTAGCCGCACCAGTGCCGGTCAGTGCGGGAAATGGGTCGGCCGAGCGGAATTTAGATGTGCCCCAGTCGCGAATGACTCGGTCAGACAAAGTTTGATTCCGGCCCACTGAACGTCAGCTGCCTATCTGATTTGGCACGTTCCGGGCCAACCCACATTGCCGTCAGTCGAGCTGTGAATGGACTAATGAGGGTGCTTCGCCTGCTCCAGGGGATGCTGACAGCGTCCGATGGGGGGTGATACTTTGCCCGCCCCTGGAGGCTCAGAGCAAAAGTGAATGCTGTCATTAAGAACTACACCCCGACAGACACGGTGGTGCAGGTGCCGTCGCGCAAGCGCCGAAATTCCGCGCGAAGACTTGAGAACTGGAGCAACTTCCTCCCGCCATTAAAGCACAACTTAGACCAGAAGCACAGAATAACGAAAGCGGTGAGCATGTGCTGGATCTCCTGGTTTACTTTTCACCAATATCCAACATGTTTGGGAAGCATGCTGTCGACTTGTGTATACTTTTAATGCACTTTAGCTGTTGTGGGAACGAACTGTAAGGAATCTTTGCACTTGTCCACTAGCTATGGTGCGTGTCCCACAAATGAGACATGGCGGTTTTTTCTTTTTTTCTCGGCCCACTGGCCTTCTGCAACGGTCCGACAATGAAATGTGACCCACTCGGTCCCACTGTGCTTCCAGGACAGCCCCTGACAGTGTTAGCAGAGGCGGCACATCCTGACGAGTCATGGGGGAATGTGTCATTCATTGCAACTTCGACAGGTGACGATCACGCGGCTCAATCAATTGCACAGATACTAGAGCAGGCACGTGCTGACAGTTTGTGCACGAAGAAACGGGCACCACCTTGCCAGTAAAAACGTGAAATAGACCGCCATGTAGCCCCCTGGGAGGAAAACACGATTTGGAACACCCCTGATCGAAGCTCCAGTTAGCACATGAGCTTTGGCGTTGCAAACCTTTAACCCCAAGAACCTGAAAAAGACTAGCTCCAAGATCGGGGCTATCTGAGAGGTCCACAGCACAGTGCCCACAGGCGGGTATTAAGGAGTTGTCAGCCAAGCACGCGTCGGCAGAGGCTCTTTCCATGGAGGCCAGTCGAGAATTTTCTCGTACCCCGTGCAGTGATGTGTCAGTCCTTCAGAAAACGCGCATGTCTCATTTTTCGGGACACGCACCATAGCTCCCAGCCAATGAGATTATTAGAATTCATTTAGTGTGCTGGCACTGTCGAGAGTGCGCGTCCACCCACCGGCAACGGTGCTGTGTGTTGTCTCTCCTGGTTTCGCCTTGGTGGCGTTGGATGACGGCCAGCTCTCGGAGATTCGTGGGCTTCCGGGTGCGCCGTCACTGGGGTGGACCATTGGACGCCAGGTAAGTGGATAGGCGAGATGGAGGTGACCCATGCTGCCACCGTCGAAGGGGCACTACCATCTCGCCGCATCTGCCTCAACGTCAACAACCAGTTGCTGCGGTGCTTTGCTTTGCCGTCGCTTTCTTGTTTTTCTGAGGGTGACGGCGAAAGACGGACGGCTGTCTGGTTGTAGTCGACTGCGGGTCGCGTCGCCCTGGGTCTCAAGCTCGATGCCGCTTCAGCGGACAGCGGTGACAAGGGCTGCCTTGCTGGAGGACCACTGGTGTCCGCCCGATCCACTGGGTTTGGCGCTCACCGCCTTGTGGCCGACGGTGCTGTCCCGGTGTCTGTCGGCGGCGGGCGCGGCCCGTGTAGGCCTGCATCTGAGGGCGGCGCGACACAGGTGCGCGATGGGGGTGTTGCGACTACAAAACCCGCCTAGTAGCGGCCATGTCGGCGGCTGGTGCGGGACCATCCCATCTCATTCACCGCTCACCGCCGTCACCACCCCCGCACTCCCCTTTGCTCGCCTACCAAGACAGCGCACCTCCTTTTTGTTTACTGTTCAGGCGTTCCACCTGTCTTTGCACTATGGTTAAGGTCGGGCTTTCTCTTCTGGTCGCCGTCGCGCTGGCGGCGGTGACGGCCGCCACGGCGCCCGCCACCGTCGCCGGACGTGCCGCGGTGTTGGTCTTGTTGGGCGACGAGCTGATGTCCTCCGTCACGGTTACGTGGGAAACGAAGATCAGCTTCCGCGGTCAAGTCGTCCGCGACTTGAGTCACGAGCGCCTTACGACCACGAACGGCAGGTACGCGTTCGCCATCCCCTTCCAGCCGAGCGCTCCTGGCATTGTCGTGACCACGTCCGTGAGCGGCATCCAGGGCTACAAGAGCGACCACGGTAAGTGCACCCGCCCGGCGCTCCCCCTCGAGAAGGCCATCTCTTCAAATGTTCGTGAGACCTACTGCGCGACCATCTATCACCGCTCCTGCCCGAAAGTGGGGTTGGGCTGGAAGAGGTGCAAATGCCACGTGACGTACACGATCCGCGCGACGGTTTTGGACGAGAACAACAAGTTGATGCGTTTGACGTCGCTGGAGAGTGGTGGCTTCAAAACGTGCGCCCAGCACCTGAGCAACTCGGATATGCAGGCGGTAACCGCGATGGGTGCCAAGGTCCTCGGTCGCTAAGCTACATAGACAGGGGAAGGCGAAGGTTGGCTGTGGCGGGGTAACGCAAGGCAGTCGGCTGGGGCTCAAGTCTAAGTCGAGGGGGGGCAGGAGGGTGACCTACTCCCCGACGTCCCTCAAAGTCGGTTTGTCTTCGAGTGTATACTGGTTGTTTTTTTTAGCCGCGCGCCAAAGCGTCGACGGCAGGGGGGCCGTGCCTGTATTTTTAATTTGTCGCATGGCTCCAGCTCTCTGCGCTCTCAGACCCGCGAGGAGCTCGAGCTCCTCGCGGATCGACCGGCGGCGGCGACGCCGGGCGGCCTCCGCCGCCCGGCACCAGGTGCCACCAGGTGCCACGGGTGGGGACATCAGCTGCCACGGAGGGTGACACGTGCCCCAGCGACAATACGTAGTTGCCTGTGGTCATGACCTCCATGACCATGAGCACGTCCACCGTACCCTCCCCGATCCCTCCTCTGCCTGCCGTCCCCGCCGCGCCCACCGCCCG
>Ga0209831_1004462_pt1 | contig 10961 bp, 16 predicted proteins | sample Maine_Asex4_meta_FD_187451 | JGI IMG/M metagenome (GOLD analysis project Ga0209831, IMG submission 187451) | Marine algal microbial communities from Maine, USA - Maine_Asex4_metaG (SPAdes) (version 2) | ecosystem: Host-associated > Algae > Red algae > Unclassified | place: Maine, USA | collected...
AAAGCCGACGCTGTCTCCGCCCTCCACGATAAGCTCCCCTCCCAGCGTGCGCACCGACCAGGTGCGACGGGGGACGGGGCCGCCAATCGGTTGGAGAGCGTCGCGGTCGCGCCACTCCATCCCGCCCACGGTCACCGGTGGAGCCACGGTGGGACCCGTCGCTGCTTGCCCGACCGCAGACGCCGAGAGGACAGCGGGAACACCGGGCTCGACAGCGGGTACGGTTGGGGGCGGTGCCAGCTGCCCCAAAGCGGTTGTCGGCGCGCCCGCGTCGGAACCTTGGGTGGGAGGGCGCCCAGTCGGTCCCATTGGTCCAAGCACGGAAATAGGTGGTGCGGTCGACGGGCCGGCAGGAGCTGCCGGAACGGCAGAAGATGGGGCCGGGGTGTGGGGGGGGGGGGGGGGGGGGGGGGGGGGGGGGCAGGGTCAGGCGCAGGTCCGGCGCGGAAGTTGAGCCACCCCAATCTCTTGACATACACTTTGTTGGGGAGCTCAAACCGGGCCGTCAACCAAGTTGAATGTCGCTTGTTCGTCATGACCCGTTCCACCGCCGTCACGGTCCTATTCAGCATCTTGACGTTGGATAGGCTGGCGTGCACCTTGGCGCACTCGACCGGGGACCGCACGTGCTTGGCTTTGGCGTGCACGGTAGCCCCAATCACGAGGCGCGGGTCTGGCGCCATTGGAGCCGTTGGCGCCGGGCGCGTGCCGAGAGGCCAAAGGGGGAAAAAGGAAGGCAATGAGTCGACTGATTCCGTCACGCGGCAACGCAGCGCGCGGCAGGCGTGGAGGGGGGGTGTGCTCGCACGGTATAGCGGCGGTGGGGCAGGGGTAGGTGGGCGCAGGCGCCTGAGAGACCGGTGTCCGGCCAAGTGTAGGGGGTGCATGTGTCCCCCTGTTGTGCCTCGAAGGGCACCCGCGGTGCGTGGCACGCAAGAGGCGAACAGGGGGCGCCACAGTGGCGGCGAACCTCGCCAGTTGGCGCGGCCGCGTTGGGATGCTGAGGATTCCGGGTGTCCGGAGCGCCGCGAAACACCGACACTGTCTGGCATGCTGTCTAGGACCGAAGTCAGAACCGTGGTCCACAAGTCGTCCAAAGGGTAACCACGCCTCGCTGAGTCCGTTTCTGGCATCAGAACTGGGATCCGACAAGCGTTTCGCTCACAAAGGGTCATCGAAAAACCGGATGAATTGATCCAAAAAGGATCATATGATCCGGTCGGGGGAATAAACACTAGTAGGGATCCATGCGTGTTCTCAACGCTCAGGCAGCCACATTGCATGGAATGAATGGCCTTAGTCGGTTTGATGGTCACCCTCTAGGCCATTTGATTGGATGATTCCATCTGCACGCTCAATCAAGAACATCCATGCTTCAGCATTCGATGGCTCACGATCGCTCAGGTCCAGATGGATCATACATGCAAGCGATTACAGATTTCTCCCAAAGCGTTTCCAGATGCCTTCGGGGAGCCCCCACTGTACAGTATAAACTCCACACCAAGGCCCAGAAATGTTCAGCAGCGCGCCTTTTTTGCGGCAGCGTCAGGATGGATGGCCACATTTTCTCGGCCTTTCGTGCTCTGCTGTTTCGTGTCGGACATATTGCGCATCCCTCAATGGTTTTCTCATCGCCAGAGAACGGGAGTGCAACAGCAATTCAGGGACGATTCTGATTGGACAAGAGGATCGACAGCAGTGCATGTCGGGTCCCATCTTTACAGAATGTGCCCGTACAGCCCGCAAACGCACAATCGGCGCACTCGTTTTTGTGAGATTATGTGAGAATCTCGAGGAAAGTCTCGATAACAAACTGCTCTTGGCTACTTTACCCCATGAGACGACTGAGAAAGGAAGAATATCTCAAGAAAACGGAGAATGTCGATTCTGCACGGACCTGGCGGTTGGAGAGCCAATGGTGCGTCGTAGATTCGCACTCAGTAGCTGTTTGCTGCTGTTATAGACCAATGGTTGGCCTGTTTTTCAAAGCAGTCCCGATCTTGACCGATAAGGACAAAAATGACGGATGAGCAATACTAAAACACTCACTGCCTGTGAGGCCTAGCGTTGGTCCTGGCCAAGGTGGGACTGAGCTGGACAGTGTCCGCCCCACGGCCGGAGCGCCACCCCCCACAATCTGGAAATCTGCGCAGTGCAGTGGTTCTCGTTGTACATGTTTCCCATTTTCTTCCCGACGCACGAACCAGCTGCTTCGCCCAGTCTACACAATGTGTAGAATGGGTGAAGCAGCTGATTCGTGTGAAATGTCATGTTTCTGGGGTGATGGAGAGCAATTGGCATTGTGAGGAATTATTCAGCATAAGTGTTGTACATTGAGGGAGCGTGTCTTTTCGATGCTGTCATACAATTCCGAGCTTCGTCACTGTAATGGCGGCTAGTCGTCCTGTCCCTTTGCTCTTCTGACCACCGCCGCGTTGGGTCCCTTTTTTCCCCAGTTGTCGTTGTGTCAATTTCTCTTCTCCAGTTGTAGCGTTCCCAATGTCTGTCCCCATTTTGATATCCTCATCTTTGTCGCATGGTTCTCAGTATAAAGCAATGGTCAGCAAAGCAAACAAGGATAGCACCCGGTGCGCCACCATACGCAGGGGGAGATTGACAGCGGGGGCCGGCAGATGCCTCAAGAAATGAACGAACACCCTGGCAGGGGCCGCGGGGGGGAACGGGGAAAGATGCGGAACGCATGCAGGAAAAAAAGCAAGCGTGAGTACAGCGCGACTCGCATGGCGTGCGGATGGGGGGAGGGAGGGGGGCAAAGAAAGGGGCAGATGCGGCGCGCGGGCGCAGAGAAAGCGGAAGGGGGGGGGACAAAAAAATGGGGCGGATGCGGAGCGCGGGCCCAAAAAAGGAGCGGATGCGGCGCGCGCGTCGAAGAGAGAGCATGGCGGTGCGGTGACGACGATGGAGTGGTGGTGTGAAAGGCCCGATGGAGGGGCGAGATGACGAGATGGCGAGACGACGGAAGAGAGCGGAGACGCAGTGCCGACCCTGCCGCAAAGAGGCGCGCTGCTGACCCTTTCTGGGCCTTGGTGTGGAGTTTATACTGTACAGTGGGGGTTCCCCGAAGGAATCTGGAAACGCTTTGGGAGGAATCTGCAATCGCTTGCTTGTGTAATCCATCTGGACCAGAGCAATCGTGAGCCATCGAATGCTGAAACGTGGATGTTCTTGATTGCGCGTGCAGACGGGATCATCCGATCAAATGGCCTAGAGGGTGACCATCAAACCGAGTAAAGGTCTACTCCATGCATTTAGGCGCATGAGGAAAGGGTTATCCCTACTGTTCTAGACTTTTTTCAACCATGAGAACCAAGCAGAACTGGTCTCCGTGGCATGGGTACTCAAGGGGAAAGAAGAAGGCGCTCAAAGGATCTTGTAGCGCTAAGATACACCTCTTTGCTTCTCTGTTCCTCCAGAATCGCGCCGTTTTCTTCGTCTACCGATTCGGAACTGGCTCTAACCAATTTCTGATGCAACACACGTATTGATTCGATCTGACATCCAATGGAAATTCACTTTCTCACGGCAGGCTACGAGTATCATCTGCCCCCCACCACCACCGCCTAGGTTGACCAACGGCCACAAACGTCGTCCAAACTTCCCCACAGCACCGATGACACGCATTTTGTTGCCCAGCCACGTCGAGTCACCGCCTGTAGCGTCATCAGCGGGCCATTTATTCCACAAAAAGGCGTTCAAGACAACGGTCGGATGCAAGAAAAAACGTCTATCTCTCAAGCCTATGGTCGTAGCCGCCTGAAAGTGTGTCATAAAAAAGCTGATGAAGTAGGCTCTAGGATGCGTCCATGCGGAGCGCCAACGCTCGTTCCATTGCCGAGTCCTGTGTGCGCCAATATGAGACGCGCTCATGCGCCTTAATGCTAGTAATCGACCTTTAGGGCCATCCATTTCATGCAACGTGGCTGCCTGAGCGTTGAGAACACGAACGGATACCTACTAGAAGCTGCGCAAATATTCACGCGGCAGCCAGACTGTCGCGCTTGTCAGATCACGAATCCAAATTGCACGTTCCAATGAGGGTGCTACGCAAATGGCCTAGGAAGGGTGCTACGTTTCTGGCCTACCCCAGGCGTTCTTCGGGGCCGTACTGTAACGGCGCCCTAAAAGCTCCCTAACAGCGCCTTAACAACGCCCCTCAAAAGCGCCCCGGGCGCTCTTCCCAACACTACTTGAGAGCAGTCTGAATTTTGCGGTCCAAGTTGACTGCACGTTCTCAGTATGTTGTACAATCTTGCAACGATGTGGAATTTATTGCAGAATGCCCAATTTTGGCCGATCCGAACAGGAACACAAGTGCATCGAACAATTATACAGTTAATAACTTAATGAGTATTTGCCATGCCGATCTTTCGGTGACATATGAGACGTCGCGTCGAAGACCAAAAATCGGCCGCTGACGCATCATGACGGAGGATTTTCAAACCTTTGACACCTTGCGCGCATGTCATTCCAACGGCTGTCCTGTTTGCAGCGCGGCGCATGGTAGTCCAGTCCTCTGTCCCCCTCGTAGTTCTCAATGGGAGCGTGCTCAGACGTAATTGTCTTGCACGCTGGGAGTCATATTCCGCATCACGGGGTAGGGTCGCTGAGAACGCCCGGGGCGTCGTTCAGGGCGTCGTTAAGGGCGTCACCAGGGCGTCATTTGGGCGGCGTGCGCCCCTAACGCCCCAACTCAAAAGGGCGTCAGCAAGGCGTCGCGAAGAGAAAGTCTGAAGGGGACTACATGATTCAGCAGGTGGCGGCTGTGCACCTTGGTTGGGGACTGGCACCCAGTCTTGATACAAACCTTACGTATGAGAGCATAGGATGGGTGCCACTTGACCTATATTGCGAGTATCGAGGGTGCTACTTGGGGCGTCGCGAGGGCGTTTTGGCTGCCTAATGGGGCGTCAGTAAGGCGTCTTATCCGTCGCGCGCCCCTGACGCCCCCGAAATAGGGGCGTCGTGTGTAACCCTGTCACAGGGCATCTGAGGCCAACAGGGCCAATACGGACGCAGCCTACAGTAATTGACCGAGTCTTGTCCGGATCCAAGCTGAGACGCAAGGAAACTGGCCGCAAACGCCGGGAAACGCTGGGAAGCGGGGCGTGTCTCAGGTGTGTCCTGGCTTCGACAATCGGCAGAGGGGCGTACTGTATATGCGATCGATCCCAGCTGTGTTCTGGTGCCTCTAAAGAGACCTTCTGCCACCCCATCTTTCCCATTGCCGCCATCCGCTTCCCCCTCCCCACGGCGCCATTCTGCAACACCCTCCCTTGCTTCTTTCCTCATTGTCATGCAACCATGAAGAAGAGCGCAGATACAGACCCTCACTGCGTGCTGTGTTGGGTCGCCATTGGGGCTGTCCAGGAGGTTTTTCCTTCTTCGAAGACCGTCTTGTGGGCAGGGGAACACGTTCTCTATGCGAAAAATATGCCTGCGTTGCTGATGGAGCACGGAAGAGCTTCGGCGAGCGCCGCTGCCGACCGTTTGACATTGACCCACACCCGCTCCGCCGCATCAACGGTCAGTGAAAACTTTGTCCGCGGCGCGTCGCGGACAGAGCAAGAGTAGAAGGGGAAGGGGGTCGTCGTCGGGGGGAGTGGCGTCGTCGTCCCTACGGGAAATATTCGCCTGGATAGTGAGGCCCCATCCCTCAATGACCAGGCGACAGCGACTCATCGATGAGTTCTCTCGACTCAATAGATGAGTCTTCTTGACTCAATAGTAGGGTTTTCCAAGCGTAATTGGTTCATGCGTACCTCGCGCGTAATCTTCAAGCGAAACTCGCGTACGCTCTTTCTGAAGAGCTGCGGCTCCAGACTCGCCTCGCTCCGATTTGGTTTTGAGATCGATACGCTACCGGCCATTTTTCAAGCGAGTCTGGACAGATAAGCACTCGCGAAATATTCACAATCTCTCCGAGCGTAATACACGATGCGTGCGGGGGGGGGCAGGGGTGCATCAGGCAGTTTTTGGTGTGCCACGCGGCGTGGCACCCTGTCAGCCACGACCACCGGCATCCTGCCGCGGTCCCAGTCCGGGTTTTCCTCGCAGGATTTGGGCGAAGATTCCAACACGAGCACCACCCGCTCTCGACCGGCCGTGCAGCCGGTAGACTCGCGAGGTCTCGTAGGAGGGTAAGCCCTGGGCGTTGCCACCGTGCGCCTCCTGGGGGCTGGACTGGGCGCTGGGTGGCCCAGGCGGCGTCGACCGGGCCAGAGTAAGCGTTTTCGATAGTGACGCGTGCGACCTGTGGCAATACTGTTTTGTACGATTATGTCAGATCGTAGCGAGCATTACCCCGGGGGTAGCCCACATGACGGCACGTGGCAACCAGAGGCAGCACCTGAGCCGCTGTATATTCTGCATTGGAACGCGCTGCCGTACCATCTTCACACACACGACTCATCCGCACGCGTCCTCCTCGATGAAAACCCCTACCGCTAGCATGTACAAACATGAGAAACAGACACACACCCCTTGCAGGCTCTCCAAATCACTCCTCATCAGCAGACGTGTTGATGTCGCCCTCAAGGTCTTGTTGCCTCCCCGCCATGGGCATCGCTGCTCGCACCTTGTTGGCTTGCTCGTTGGTCATGGCGGGCACGGCTTCGATGGGCGTGGGTAGCAGGTCGACGTTGTCGTGTATGAAGCAGTGCATCTCTAGGTGCTGGGGGAGGAGGCGGGTCCTGTTCTTGCGCATGACAGCACCGGCTGTCAAGAAGTCTCTCTCCGAGGCGGCCGACGATGCGACGGCCCCAAGAGAGGAGCACGCCACCAGGTACAGCACAGGAAACTTTTCCTTGTACCCACGCCAGACGTGTTGCGGTTGCTGCTTCTGGTTGATCTCCGCAAGTTGCAGGAACGCCTCCAGCTCCGCACAAGCCGTCGCAGAGGGCGACTGCTGCTGCACAGCCGCGCTGTTGCTGCCGTTGATGAGCAGATCGATTAGGCTGCTTCTCGCGCGTCGCCAGGATGACCGCGGGGCAGCCACTAGTGTGGTGGAAGCTGAAGGGTTGGAGGACGGCGCTAATGAGTTGCACAGTTCGCGTACGGAGGCCACGGCCGCGCCATAAGGATCGGGTTGGTTGACCAGCTCCGAAAGTTTGCAGAGTAACGAGACGCCACCGGCAGACAGGATGCAAGACCGCAGCACTTCATGGTTCTTCAGCACGTTCTTGGTCGGGTCCTCGACGTTAAAGAACCGGGCGTCCAGCTGCTCGCGCAGCACCATGACCACTGCGGCGGCCTCGGCACATAGCGACTCCTTTCCTGGCTCGTCATCGACGTACAGCTCCTCGGCGGGAAAGAGGTAGTTGTCGACTTCAAACTTGAGCCCCGTGGGGTTGGGATCGCAGTAGGCCTCGATAGCACGATCACCTACGGCGAGCGGGGGGGCAGTGTGGCACGGAACAGTCACCGTGGGGGAGTCTAAGGCGAGACGTAGGGATCCCAGCATGGACACAAGATCAATGAGCGCATCGTCGTCTCCCTCCGCCGCTGTTGTGACCTCAAAGGCCGAGCGCAAAACGCCTAGTATCTGACGCAACCTGTCCCAATCCGCCGAGGTCAGGCGACGCCTCCGCTGGCTACTCTCCACTTTCGGCGACGCAAAGAACGCAGCAAGTGGGTCGTAGAGAGTGAGCATGCGGGCAATTGCGCGGTAGGTGGAGCCCCAGCGGGTCCACGTCTGTGATGAGGTCCCGCGAGTCACCTTGCTGCGGCACGTTCAGGTCGTGGAAGATCGCGGCGCTACGCTCCGAATGGTTGAAATGCCCCGTCAACTTTCGCATCCGTGCCAGTAACGCCTTAGTACGCGGGTTTCTGCTCCGGTCCCGTCGCACAACTACCATGCCGTCCGCATCCTCCAAGTCGCCTTGCGGTCGGCTGGAGGTCCATCCCAGGCTGTACTGCACCGCATTGTGCATGGAGTGCGCGAAGCAGGGCAGCCAGGGTGCCTCCATGTCATCGACGCAGGCCTTCCGCACGTTGGATCCAGAGTCCTTAGTAGTCGAGCAAACGTCCGACATGGCCAGCGAAAAGTACGCGAGCCGGCCGCGAAGGAAGAGCACAATGTTTGTATGGTCGTGTTTGCCAACAAATACAGAGACGCCGAGAGGCAAAACCGTCATTTCGCAGTCCGCAGGGTCGACGTAGCGGACGAAAACGGAGGCGTAGGACTTAGTTGTGTGTTTGTCGGTCCAAAGGTCGGTCACGACGTGAATGAGTGGTAGCCCACGCATTCTCTTCTTGGCGACCTGGAACTTCGTTCAAACGCAGTTGATGAGGTGCGTGTAAATCTCAAGGAGCAGCTTGACGACGGTGTCATTAGAGGGCGGAACGTACTTGGTGAGGGGCGCAAGTAACGCCCGCACGTACTGATTGGCCGCCAGGAAATGCGGCGACAGAGTCATCATCTGCATGGTGACGAATCGTAGGTTGTCTGCTCACCGGTCCTTGTTGACAAATCGGTCAATGGAGTTGTTGGGGTTGAGGCGCTTCGACCGGTTGCCGCCCGCAACGTTCTTTAAGAATTGCACTACTGCTCGAGCGTGGGAGAGCTGCTTGGTCGTTGCCAAGTCCTTTGCCGCCGCCCACTCGAAGTGCCTGATACCGTTACTGTTGTTCCCCTTGTGCCTTAGTCGCAACGTCCTTGTTCAGCAGCGTGCACGTCGCACGCTCGTACATTACCTCGGTAGGGATCTCCCGCGAGGCACCACACAGCCCCAAAATGCTGTCCACAGACTCCAGGTTGCAGTCGTCTGCGTCCTTCGCCAGGGGTGCCAACTGCTGCTGACCACCAGCACCGCGCTTAGGTGGAAGAATGCGTTGGTCGTCGACACCACCGCTTGCCCCACGCTGACGGCCTGGTTCACGATCCGCCGGCGGCACGTCCTGCACGTTACTTCCACCCATCCCACCACTGTCGGCGGCTCTTTCACCCTCGCCGTGGGTGCTCATCGCCGCGACAAATGGCATCGTCGATCGCGTAAGTAGGTGCTGCTGGCGTGGTTAGGATGAAGGTAGATGGTCAGCAGGAGCAGAGGGAGAAAGCACCCCCCGCACACACACGCGCGCGGCCACCCACAACCAACAATCTACAGTAGCACGGATAGTGTCCCCCGCGACGTGCGCCACCGCCCGTCCTATCACCTGTGCTGGCATGCCGAAGCTCACCGGATCAGGACGAGCGGCAGAAGTCACTCGAGGTGGGTCAAAGTCCTAACAGCCCCTCCCCGGCCAGAAACCCAACCACCTCGCCCCTCCTAGACAGGCCAAAGGCCCCGGTTGGAACGAGAGTGGGTGACTCGCCACCCCCCCCGGGATTGCGTCCGCTTCACAGGCGACAACCCGTAAGGGGTGCCGCCGTCAGTTGTAGGTTGGCCACGCACGCGTGTGTACGGCGAATGCTCCCACCCTATGGGTGGCTGCGTCATGGTGTGCGTCTCACTCGCCAACGTCTATCATGATTGTCGGAGAGTTCCAGTGGATAATGCAGCATACCCGCACGCGCAAGTGCACGCGGGCCAACGGGGCCAATCAAGCCGCCATGGCGACCACTCCCGGTGATGGGGAGGGTCGCCCGACTGGGCCCCGGTGGTGTGTTGGCCGGTCGCAGACGAGGCGCCCGTCGGAAATGGCACGCCCATCGCCAGCGCACACCCACGCGAGCGGCGAAGAGATGCAATCTCGTTCTCCCCAGTATGGCTTGGCGCAAGTCTCACATGCAATTGGTCGACCTTCCATTGGCGGCCTGTCATTGGAGCGAAAGGGGCTGTCCGACAGGTACACGTCACCACTTTGGAGTGCAGGAATTCACGACACAACGCCTCAGGGGGTCATAGGGGGTTGACGGCGGTGCTGACGTGGCGACCATGTTTCCAAGTTAGGCGGTCCACCCATCGCAGCGATTCGTTTGAACCACACCATTTTTCATTGCTGTGTCCGTGGCGCTCTGGCGAGAGTGTGCTTCGAAGGATCCCGCTGGGCCTTTTCTGAGAGACGCGGCACACCACAGCAGGAATATGCCTACCTACCTCTGGTTCCCCGTCAAAAAGTAAAGTTGAGGAGGAATGGTTGACCCACAGGTCGACGGTTCATATACGCTTGTCCAGCAAAGCTGCAAATACGTTGTGGTCTCGTTCTCAAGCGTACATACGCTTGACACGTACGCTCACTGCCAGAAAACATGTCCATTCGCTTCGCTGGAAGTCCAGAGCTGGTGGTACATATTCGCTGCCCAAAAGTCTACTTCTAAAATGATACGCCAATCCAAAAGTGCTACGCTTGGAAACCCCTACTCAATAGTGATTCACCAGAGGCTTCAGGAATGGGACTACCCCGGCTTCTAATTGGTCCTTCGGACCAGATAACCCGCGCTTTTTATTGGTCCTCAGGACCAGGTCAGGGCAGTATTACAGATATTAATGCTCGCTGACTAAACAATACTAGCATTTGTATACTTAGTGCCACGGAGCGGTCTGCGTAGTGCCGTGACACGACCAACCTACACCACACTCACAACACAGGCCCCACCACGGACAAGCCCCACCTGCTCCTTTGTGTCGCGGAACGAGCCGGGCGGAACACATGAGAGAGCAGCGAATGAAAGACAAAACAGAACGCAAGAGAAGAAATACAGCAAAGCAACACGCCAGATACACGAAGAGAATGACCAGCAGCGCAAGAAAATAACAAGCTCATATTGTCAGGACCTCATCTAAGCTTGACCTCTGCACAGTGTACAGGACAGTGTTTCCCTCACCCGTCCACCAGAGAATCGTCCGCGAGTAATACGTCCCCCCCTCCCCACCGGAATAACACCCGAGGCACCGAGAGAGATCAACATGCCAACGAAAGGAGGCGATACAGTCGCGGGGACTTACCAGTCGGGATGGTGGCAACGGGGGCCACCGAGAATGGATGCTCAAGTGACGGAG
>Ga0209831_1004464_pt1 | contig 10957 bp, 8 predicted proteins | sample Maine_Asex4_meta_FD_187451 | JGI IMG/M metagenome (GOLD analysis project Ga0209831, IMG submission 187451) | Marine algal microbial communities from Maine, USA - Maine_Asex4_metaG (SPAdes) (version 2) | ecosystem: Host-associated > Algae > Red algae > Unclassified | place: Maine, USA | collected...
CCCGCCTCCACGCCGCTGCTTGTGCGGCGGAACAACCGGCGGTGTCGCAGACGGCGGGAGTGCCAGCCGGGCGGCCTGCACGCAGCGACAAGCAGGCGGCCGGGCGAGCAACGGATGGGGCCGGCGACCGGACGGGGCAAGGAGGCGCCGACAGGCGGTGACACCAGGCACGGGGGAGGCGCCGACCCTACATCATGTCCATGATCGCTGCTCGCGTTGGTTTGCGCCCACCGCGCGCCGTGGCCGACACGAGGCGGGGCACCGGGGGTCCAGCAGGGTCCGCGTTCCACACTTTCGTCGAGGTCCTCGGTCAGGCCTCGTCGTGCAGGCCGTGCAGCTCACCGTGTGCGCTTTGCCTTGATGATGGACACGGTTTCTTGCCCGCGGTTGACGCGCCCGCTCGACGCACCCTCCCACCAGTCGTCCGCCCGCGCTCGCAGCGGGCCGCCTCTAGGTGCGCCTCCACATGTCACTGCCCCTCTCCTGATCTGCTTCGCTCGGGCCCTCTGCCACGCCATCACGTGCGTGGGGGCCCCCTCGGCGGGCACCGAGGCCCGTAACGCCAATGGGCCGGGTGCCTCTGCGCCCGCCTCTGACGCCGCACCGTCGGCCACGGCGGCCGAGGCCGTCGACGCCTCTGCGCTGTCGACGGCGGCGCGCGCGCCGCCGCCGCACCCTCCCCCACCCCCGCACCGCCACGTTTGCCCGTGAGAGCACCCACAGCCTGTACGACAACGTCCATGACGGCGGCGTCATCACCGAATTGGCCGTCCACGCGACGGGGCGTGACGGCGTGGGCAGAGGCGTGGCTCGGCCCGACGGCCGCCGAGCCGTCGGGGTCGGCGCCCAAGTCCATCGGCGCGGCGGCGTTCAACTCAACAGGTGGCCTCGTGGGGCGGGCGCGGGGACCACACGGGCCGGATTGGTGGCGGGCCGCCTCGGCGGCCGCGCCAAGCACCCGTGGCAGGTCTTCCCGGCAGGGCGGGCACGTCAACAGGGGTGCCCTTTGAGAATGGGAGGAACACGTGTGGCGTAAGGCGCGCAGCACGCCCGTGGTGTACTATTTTAGGCACACTCTCGACACGAGCGCGACGGGCAGCAGCGTCCGACTGAGGGTGATCCGCTCGGCCATGTTTTCCACGAACTCGTGCGGCCGCTCGCGGTCTAAGGGGGAGCCCGTTTGGAACCGACGGCCGGGAGGGGGAAGAGACAACGCGCTCGCTGTTGGTACGTACGTTGCGTCACACAATCGTTGGGCGCTGCCGTGGCAAAAAAAAAAATGACACGCCGCCACAAGAACCGGTCATACGAGTAGCTGCTCGGACCGTAGCGCCGTCCCCCCACCCCGCCGCCGCCGCCCGCCCCGCCCGGCGTTTCCCAATGCCCCCAGACGGCCGGTAGAAAACCCCACAGCCACCAAACGCCGCTCCCCGCGGCTCCCTTCCCGTGCGACAAGGGAGCCGACGGGGGTGGCGTCGGGTGCCCGCCGCCACGCGGTGGCGCCATCCCACGGTCGCCCCGCCGCACGACGGGGCGTGGGGCCACACCCTCGGCGCAGCCGCCACGTCGGCAGCGGCGGCATCGCCGCGTTCCTGGTACTGGACTGTCCTCGCCAAGCAAGGGCCTCTCCCGCAAGGCGCCTCTGGGCGCGCGCCCGCACTGTCGGCACGAGGTTGCGCGCTTTGCTCTTTTGCCGACAGCGTCGGAAAACTGTCCTCTTGAACAGGAGCCTGACCCGGACTCCAGTCAAAGGTACTCCTGAACGGGATTCCGTCGTTCACGGCTGTCGTTCATGACCGGGAGTCTGTCCGAGAGAAACTTCCGTTCAGGGGCTCGTGTCGCCAGGTCCTGGCACATGACCTCGAGTCGACTAATCGTCGCGAGGCAGCTCTGCTGTTCGACGCTTACCACAGCCAATCACATTGCTAATCTGATGACGGCCCTCAATCTAAGCGTAAACAAGCCTGGCCGGTGCGTGCGAGGGTGGGAGCGGCGCAGTTGAGGTCGAAAGGACAGCTCGAGAAGTGAGGCAATGGTCGATTCCACCGCCAAGTCCGTTTGCAGGAAACTCAACTGCTGGGTGCGTCTCCTCTGTGTCTTTTAGTCCGCGTACCTGTTGCTACGACGAAGTCGCTGGAGCCGTACACGCCTTTGGCAGTGCGCTGTAGCATGCTTCCTGTGGCATTGGCCTGCTTGCGCGGACCACTGAGACCTTGTCCAGAAGGAAACCGGAGAGCGGGCGTCAGCCGTTGCGGCTGGGAACGCCATGGACATGGCAACGTCCGAGCAGCGTCCAAGTCACCAATGCCTAGCGCGCTTGCGTCAAATAGCGGGGCGGCCACGCATGACACGGTGGGAGGACACAGTGGGATACATGCTTCTCCTGCGCGGGGAGCACATGGAACGGCGGAGGGCGAGGGAACCCGTGTGGGACGGCTGGCTGGCGTGCTCCGCGTCGACGGCTACCTTGGATGCGCGCTTTGCGACAGAGTACTGGCATCTATACGATGGCAGAAAGCCGGTGCATATTGTCCGGCTGACTTGTGCTCTGGACGGGACCGGCTGAATGGCGACGAGAAGAAATACTACGATATAGAGCTAGAGACGCGAGCACCTCACGTTAAAAGCACTCCTCACTACAGTCGCGCGCGATCCTCGAACTAGTACGCGCAAGCCCACCCGTGCACCCCCAGGCATTCAATCAAAGACCGGGACGGAGCGCGCGGCTCGTCCACGGAAAGAAGGGGTTTGTGAAGTAGCGTGCGGCGCGCCGCTCAGCAGCGTCGATGACTTTGTTGGCTGGCGTTGCGAGAAGACCGAGCCGCTCCGTCAGGTCCCACCAGTCGACCTGCACGTCTTCAGCCCGCAGGATGTTCGTCGCGTCGACGACAGTCAGGGCCGGGTACTCGTCCGTCGCCTGGTCAAAGTCCCAGGCCAGTCTCTGGCAACCGTAACGCGACAGGACACAGCCAGGGCGAGCGGGTACGCGGCGCATCCGCTGCAGGATGACACAACTGCGGCGCTCGCGACCAAGTGCCCGCAGCACGAGCCGCACCCGACCCCACTGCACCGTGCCGCCCGCCGCCTCGTACCGCACGTATGAAAACCACGGCTTGTTCATGAAGTTGGGGGACGCCCGGAGATGCTGTACCTTGCCGGGAGCTCCCCACTCGAAACGCGCGACAATGCGCGCGGTGTTGTGCAGCGTGACGGACTCAGTGTCGGCCATGCCGAGAATCTCGCCGACCTTGGCCAGCGCCCCTGCCACGTGCACGTCGCCCAAGGCGATGCGCGTGCCGCGACCGGTGAAGGACAGGTCCGCCGTCCGCCTCGGCTGCCCAGCAGACGAACTGCCCGCATCCCCAGCTTCGTCTTCGTCGGCGATGGTGTTGGAGGTGGAGCCGTGGTCGTCCTCGTGCATGCCGCTAAGCACGGCCGACTGCGCCTCGTCACATCTCATCATCTGCAACGCAACGCCGGGACCGCGCTTGTTGCTACGCTCAAACATCCGCTTACACGACGCGTGGAGGCGTTCGTTCTCGGACGTGTCCCCCTCCCACAGGTTCCCGCGCGCCCGCAGCTCGTCTCCGAGGTGCTGTACAAGGCGGTGGAGCTTCGTAGTGTTCACATGACCGTACAATGTCTGGACACAGTCGATGCCCAAGGCCTTGGCCTCAGCGTCCATCGAGTCAATCTGCGCGCCCGTGAGCGCCTTCGTATCGGCGACGTTGTCGCCGAATAGGGCACCTCCCAGCCGCGCCGCACGACAAAATGTGTCGAGAACAGCATCGTGGAGCGGCGCGGTGCCGAAAACCTCGAGGTAGGACGCGTTGTTGACCACGTCGGGGCCTGGGAGCCCGTCGTTGCAAGGTCTGCCCCTCGGAGCATTGGTGCCTGGGGTCGAACGAGCCCGTGCATTCTCCCCGTCGCTCGAGTCCGACCCCGCTTCGCCATTGCTGTCCCCGTCGGAGCACGCATCTGACCGACCGTCGTCGCTGTCGGCGTCGGTACCACTGCCGCTTGAATTGGGTGGCTGCAAGAGCGCCGAGTCCCCCGTGGGCGCCACAGGCGCGCCGTCGAGGAGCTCCTCCGCCGGGCTCGGTACGTCTCGCGGCCCAATCATGCCGGCCAGCATGAACGGCCAGAAGACGGAAAAGTGCCGCCAGCTGCGCCCCGTCATTGTGGCCTGTGTGTCAGAAGTGGGCACGAAGCACCTGTTGGGCGAGTGTGTTGGGAGCCATAAAGGAATGAGCGTGAAAGATTGGGGAGGGGGACACAAGCACGATTGTCAGAACTCATCTCATGGCAAGATAACGGTACCGAGCTACCGTGAGCTCTGTGACGGCTGGCTGGCACCTCCGTCCCGCCAAAAGGAAAATGGCACGCTGTGCGAGTGAGGTCCACCGCTGCTCGTGCGCGACCAAGAGCAGGCAATCGTACCCCGGCGGCGCAGGAGTGATGCTGCAGTTTCGACCAAGATGCCAGCCGCGGAGGTTGATAGCGTCGAGGGTTGCCGACACGGAACCGAAGCGAGCGCCGCCGCGGCCCTGGCAGAGAGATAGGAACACCGCAGGAAGGCGCTGAGCAAGCATCCTGAGGATGCCAAGCTTCCACACGTGAAGAACGTCGAATGAAACGACGCGGTAGAGGTTGGTAGCGCCCGTGCCGAGCCCATGGATGGCACCGAGGGCAGGCACGAACGCCAGAGCGCTGTGCTCAGCCCCGAGGGCGCGGCGGCGGCTAGGGCGGGGATCCTCGGCCCGAACAGCAGCGGCAGCTAGTTGAGCATCCAACGTCGCGACAACGTCTCGGTCAACGGCGCGAATCCCCAGCTCAGCGCCACTCATGCTCCGGTCTTCCATGCAAATGGAGCAAAAAAACCGACAGCGGTTCCCCATCAGCGCGTAGAAGTTGCGCTCCTCGACCTGGTCCACAATCAGGCCGACAACCCTCGGCAGCAGGTGCATGGCACCGCGCGTCCCAACAGTGGCCGTCACGCCACTCTCGCTGGCGCGGACGAGGGTCGCCAGCGCCACAGCCAGCGAGCGTTGGAACAGCTCGTTTCGAGCGTCACTCACGACGAGGCGCGCAGCGCCCGTCTTCTCGACCGACTTGGGGATGTGCTCCAGGTACCCGACAGTTACCCACGTACCGCCATTGTCGAGCACATTGACGAATTTCGCACGCACGGGGAACATGTAGTTCGCCCCCGACCACGAGACAACCGCCTCGTCCGCATGCAGCTGCACAGCCATCACGCGCGCATCTGGGCCGTGCAGCTTCCGCACGTGCTGCGCCTCCCCCTGGAGCAGATCGCTGTCGAGTGTGCCATGGCGCACTCTCGCAGTGTCGTCCCCGTCGAGGTCCAGCTCCAGCATCTCTGCAGAGTCCCCGAACGCCACCTCCTTGGCCACTGCCAGAGCGTCCAGCCCGGCCTGCAGAATGTCACGAAAGAAGAAGACGTAAGTGTGGCCGCCGATAGAGATCGGCACCTTCTGCCACTGACGCGCGGCCAACACGCGGTTCACCTCGCGGCGCGTCGCCGTAAGAAATGAGCGCGGGTTGGGGAACGCGCGAGTCACCGGGCCCCGCGCCGACGTCCCGCGAGTCGCCTCCGTCTCGATGAGCTGGAGTGAGCGCGCGTAGCGCACTTGGTCGCGCTCGGTTAGGCCGCTACCACCGGCAGTCAACGCAAAACGCAACGCACAGCGCAGCGCAGAGGAGTTAAAATCCGAGGCGCGCGTACCCCACACGGGATCGACGACGAACTGAGCCGCTGTCGCCTCAGGTAGACGTTCGTAGTAAGCACGGACGCGCGCCGCGGCACTGCTAGGGACGATGGCCGGCGGAGTGATTGCGACAACCGCGTCCTCCGCCACATTCTCGATGGCGCCGTACATGTCGCCGACATCGTAGACCTCTTCAGTGTCGGCACCGCTGTCCGACGCGCCAGTGGAGCCCGAGAGAGCACTGAGGGACTCGCTGCTTCCGTCTCCATCAGAGTCGTCGTCGTGGTTTCCCAGAGGGCCATTCACTCCCGGGCTGCACACGTCCGTGCTCCCCGCGAGCGGGGGCTGCTCGACGCCGTCGTCGCCTTCGCCGCTAGACAGCAGCGGCGTCTCGTCCATGGCATCCATCTCGGTGGTCATCGCTTCCACAGGCGCCGCCGCCACCATCTGTGACGGCGCGGTGCCCATGTCGACGTCAGTGCCAAAGGAATTTGCCGCCGTGTCACTCACGACGGCGGGCGCGGCGTCCGTGGCCGCCGGCTCCAAGAGCACCGGACCGGTGGCGTCGGCCATGGCGTTGAAGGACCCGAAGACGAGGTTGATTGGCTGCGCCCCCGTCGAGCGCACACCGACGAGGCGGCTCTCGTGGGGGTGGCTGGACTGCATGTGACGCGCGACGTTGGCGGCGTTGCCGAAGGTGGAGCAGCAGTAGTCGCAGCGGTGCACCGTGCGCGACATGATGGCCGCCGTCGCCATGGCAGCCTCGAGCTTTCGCTGTCACGCGGGGAGGGCGGTGTGGAGGTAGGAGTGCTTGTCGTCTGGGGGACTGGCGTTCGAGACGCAGGTACAGGTGGCTGTAGCAAAGGTCAAGCATTGGGAAAGTCAGCAGCCAGTCCGTGTGAGCGTCAATCGGGGCACTCTTGTAGGAGCCTCAACCAGCGAGCTCGCCAGCGTGTGTGAAACGTTCCCAAGCCCCACCGAGACAGCGGAGCTCCACCGCTGTGAACCGCTGTGAAGCTGCACCTCCCAAGCGCCCACTCCGCAGATGGCCCCTCGGAGTCACGGACGTATCTCCGCTCCCTCTGAGGCTGATATCGCCCCCCCTCCGCCGTATGACCTGCGGCTCACTCTCTGCCGCAGGAAAACGAGGTGCAGAGGTGAGCCTCTGGTGACGCCCTCACGCAGCCCCCCTCCACAACAAACTCACCAAAGCTGGTTGTGGGCCGATGAGGGTCTCGAGCCACGCGCCGGATACGCGGCTGCCCCTCGCCGCCGTCAACGCCTCAACCAGAACTCCCGCACACGCCAACAGCAACCGTGGCTCATCGCATCTCGGCCCCCGGCCGGTATCCGAGCAACACTTCTCTACCCACCAGCGACTCTGAGTTGACAACGGGGGTGGTGGTACCTGAACGGGCAGAACAACATCATGTGGCACACACGACAAACACAAACCATCCGCGAGTGCCGTGACTGCGAGGCAATGGCTCGGGCACTCCGCTGTGCCCGGTGAGCGAGTGGGCACAATACGGAGCCCGCACGCTAGAGACAGGCACCGCGCCCAGACATAGTGCCTGCTACCGGGGCAGCGCCTGGCCCGAAAACGGCGAGTCACGCTCGCCTCGCTTGGGGCACTGGCCAGCGGCAGCTACCACGGCCCCGGCATATGCCGTGGTCCCGCCCCCCTCACACCTCCCCCGGTACTGCTGCCCCTCAACTCACGTCGCACACGTCGTTCGCCGACGATGGGGTAGCCTCAACCCGGGTACGGCCAGCCTGCCTCACGGCCAAGGCGGGCAGCCAGGCGCAAGCGGCACCACGCTTCCCGGTCCACCCTCACGGGTCGAGGACGCGGCCACTCGGCCAAGATGTGCCCGACCCGGCTTGGGAGCTGCGACCAAGTCCGCTGGCGCACACTGTCTGGTACCAGAAAATTTGGCAAGTGCGGTGACACTGAGTGACACGGGCGTGCCGCCAGAAGAATGATGGTTCCATCAAATGCGGCAGATTGGGGGTCACTTGGCCGAGATATCCAGATACGTCGATTGTACCAATCAAATAGCGTATCTCGTAGACAGTAGTACCCGTTTTTATGCACCATTCAAATTTCTGGGTCGAGCTGCCTGTTGCAAAACCACAAATCTTTCAGCTCCGAAAGAGTATCGCCAAGGACGAACGCCGGCAATCGACATGGCGGATGCGCCGCTTCACTCGCCGACCGTCCTCGCGGCGCCGTTGGCGTGTGCCGCTCCGCTGTCCCCTACCCACTACCCAGCGACGTCGGACCGCCCCGCCGCGGCATTCTCGTGCCCCCAGACCGTCGATCCGCTCACTTGTGCGCCACACACTCGGCGACCCCACGTCTGTACGTCTGTGGCACCCTGTTTGGACCTACTGGCCCGCAATACTCTGGCGAGAGGGGTGTTGCGACGGGATGGCCCCCCTGCTGCCCCCACCCCCCCGCCCGTCGAGAGCACGCGGAACCCAGCTCCGCAGACCAACAGCCCCGACGACGGGTATATCATCCGCGTGGACCTGCTCTTTGAGCACCTGCTAACAGACTCGCTTCATTCTCTCGTACCACCGCCGCCACCTTTTCGCTGCTACCTGCTCTTTTCCCCTCCCAACGCTCCTCGTTGCCCTGCCCGCCGCCCCCGCATCGGCGTCTCCTCCCGTCCGCTATCAACATGAAGGTCTTCTTCCACAAGTTCACCCTCGCCATTGTGACGCCGCCGGCCGGCCATGCTGCTTCCGGCCGCTTCCTCGCCGTGCCGGCGGCCGCCCCATCTACGGGTGACCCGCAATCTGCCGGTCAAGGTCGTATTGGCCACAATGGGCTGCCGGCGTTGGCTCCCCGCGTCGGTCCTCCTCGACCGGCGGACCGGGCCTTCCTCCGACTTGTGGGCGGCACGACGCCGGTGCCCCCAGCGGGGCAGGCCACCTCCTCACCAGAGCCGCTGTATTTGGTCCGTCCGTCGTTGCCGGCGCCGGTCCAAGCGCTCGCGCCCACCCGAACGCCACCTCCACCTGCCGTCTACCCCGCGCTGGGCGCCATCGACTGGCGCGAGCAGCGCGAGCGTGCCGCGAGTGAGGCGTGGTGGAGCGGCATGCGGGGGAGCGTTGGGTCACCGTTGCCACCGCCTGGGTCGTCACCGAGCCCACGTGGATTGGCGCCGCTCTCGGCAGCCACCGCCGGCCGCCAACTGCCGCCGCCATACTCTTCCTCGCCGGTTGGGGCGTCACATCGCTCTCCTGGCGACGTTCCACAGTCACAGTCGGCGGCGGCCCGAGGCGACCGCGCCGTCAACACGATTGAAGTCGGCGTGGGGTCAACGGAGCCACGCCAGCCGACTCGCGGCGGCGTCTGTACGCGGCCTGCCGGCACCCGGCGTCGGGCGCGCGCCTCTGCGGCGGGCGGCTCGCCCAGCCGGTCACCGCCGACTCGTCCACGGCTTGCGCAAGAATCTGTGCCTCGAGCCGTCTCGGCAGGTGCTGGGGACACGCCGCGCGGTGAGCAGGGCGGCGGCATCGGCCTTTCCCCTGCTGTCCCGGCGCAGGTGGCGCAGCTGCAGAGTGCGCTGACGTCGGGATTGTCTGGCGTGCGGCGGGAGAACACTGCCGTCCGAAAGGAGCTTGCAGTGACAAACAGCAGCGTGCGGCTGCTCACGAAGAAGACGGACGACATTGCTGTGGCGACGGACGCCATGGGTGCCTCGGTCGTCATGATGCGGCAGGCGATTTCCAAGATGGGAGACGCCTTGTCAGAGGGTTTGGCTCCGGCCGCCTCGGCGCGTCGAGAGGCGGCGCGGGCGCCTCCGGGTGATGCTGTCCATGCGGCCGGTGCGGATCCGCCCGTGGCGGGGTCAGGTGGTGCGGCGCAGCCGCAGACGGAGGACGAAATGGAGATCCAAGATGCGAAGTGGGTTCTAACCTTGAAGGTACGTGCCGCCGACGTGCCAGAAGAGTGCGCGGCTGGGGCGCCCGCCTCGTGGGGGATTGTTGACTGGGCTTTCTGTCTTGACTGGGAGTTGTTTGGTGTGCTCCTTTGGCACTGCCCCTGACCTTCGCGATGCCATGTTCCTTCGTGCGCTTGTCCACCTCATTCTTCCTGGCCTTGGTGCGCATGTTCTGCCCTTGCCCTTATCCGTTACCTCTGACTTTGCCAGCCCTTTCTGTACACGTGGCTGCTCCGGCGTTTTCTCGCCCGTCCGGGCGGCCCCCGCGGCGCCTTCGTCGACATGAAGGAGGTCAACCTGATCATGCGCGACTGGATCGTTGTCAACATGGGCGTCGACTCAAAGGTGGCCCTACGGATGCTCGAGAAGAAGTGGCGCCTCCCCGTGCGTGCGAAGCGCCCGGCTGCAGTCGTCGCCGGCGCGACACGCGGCAGCGTTCTATTGAGCAAGAAGCGGACCATGGCGTACAGGTACCTGCATCGCGTCGTCTACCACTTCTATGAGCGCATTGGCAACAAGGCCGTTTCGACCTTCGCCTCGTACGTGAACGAGGAGGAGGGCAGGGGCACCCTCCGCCGCGTTCGCGGCACGCAGACCAAGTACGAGGTGGTCTTCGAGCCAGCCGAGGCGGCAGCCTTGCTCGATGGCGACGCCTTCATTACCGAGGCCGTGCCCCGTGCCGGGCTGCTGCGCGCAATGGCGGCCGTCTTCCAATCGTTTCATGCTCTCCACCTTTTCACCGAGGTCGGAAACACTGCGGCGTGGCCGCGGGTGCTGGTGTGCCCGTTGGGGCACCTTGCGGTCGTGACGATGAAGGTGCGCCAGCACCTGAAGAAGCGCAGTGGTGCGGCGGTGTCGCTCCACAACGACCCGGAAGCGGCCGAGACCGCGGCCGTGGCGGGAGCGGCTGCGAGGGCGACGGCGAGAGCGGAAGGCGCCAGTGCGGCGGCGCAGCAGGAGGCGGCTAGGGTGGCGTCGGCCATCGCCACGGCGGCTGAGATTGAGGCGACGCCCGGCCTGAACTCGGGCCACCGCGCCGAGTGGGTTGAGGAGCTCCCGTTGTTGTCCAGCTTGCTCGCGGTTCAAGGTGCCCGCGCAAGCAACGGCCTGCGTCTGTCGGACGGCGCCGACCCACGCCGCGCCGACCCGACGCACATTCCGGGGGCGGCCGTCAACGTACTTGAAGCTGGCGGCGCCTCCTCGAGCACCCCTCCCCCCCCCGCCCCGCCCCCCGCGAGTGACGAGCAGGGCGTCGACGAAGACGACGAAGGC
>Ga0209831_1004465_pt1 | contig 10955 bp, 6 predicted proteins | sample Maine_Asex4_meta_FD_187451 | JGI IMG/M metagenome (GOLD analysis project Ga0209831, IMG submission 187451) | Marine algal microbial communities from Maine, USA - Maine_Asex4_metaG (SPAdes) (version 2) | ecosystem: Host-associated > Algae > Red algae > Unclassified | place: Maine, USA | collected...
CCAGATAGCCGACGAAGGCCACCGTATAGTCTGTCACCCCGCCCGCCCGTACGGCGGCGATGGTGCCCAGCGGCAGGGAGACGGCGTAGATGAAGAGCATGGCGGAAAGGTTGACGATTACCGTCAGCCACAGCGTCTCGCCCAGCACTTCGGAGACCGGCTGGTCGAACTCGAACGACCATCCCCAGTCGCCCTGGAGCAGGCCCGAATACCCGTCCGGCCCCGGCACCGCGCCGAGCCAGATGAGGTACTGCATCCACAGCGGCTGATCGAGCGAATACTGCGCGCGCAGGAATTCCGCTTTCGCCACGCTCGCCGATTCGCCTTGGGCCTGAAGTTCCGCGATCTGGTTCGACAGGAAGTCACCGGGGGGCAGGTTGATGATGAAGAACACGAGCGCCGAGACGATGGCGAGCGTGACGGCCATCGTCGCCACGCGGCTGAGGAGATAGCGGATCATGCGGCGCCTCGCTGCGCGGCGCCCGGCTGCGAGGCGGGCTGGCGTAGGTCGATCATTTCAGCGCCGCCGTCTCTTCGGGCACGTCGCCGAACCAGAACTCGTCCATCCTGTGCACGCCGAACTGCGCGCCGGGTTCCCAGGCGTAGAGTCCCATCTTCGGCACGTTGCGCAAGCGGTTGTTGACGACCACCGGCTGCGGAGCCTGCGCCACGACGCCGATGATGAACTGTTCCTGCGCATGGATGCGCAGCATCCGCTCCCACGCCTCCTTCTTGGTGATCGTGCTGCCGTCGCTCAGCGAGCCGGTGCGCCACCCCTGATAGAGGTCGAGCAGGGCCTCCGCCGCGTCGAGATCGGGCGCGGCGCCGTTCGTGCCCATCGTCTGGTAATGCTGGCCCCATTTGGGCCAGATCAGCGTCGATTGCTGTGTCGGGGCCAGTTCCTCGGGCGCCAGTTCCGCCGTCGGGACGCCCAGATCCCACCCCGTCCAGACCGTCATCATCGTCTGACCGGCATAGGAGCGGTTGCGCAGGATATCGCGGTCCGACGGGCGGGCGAGCAGCTTGATGCCGATCTCGCGCCACGTCTCGGTGATGAGTTCGAGCGCGTCGATCTCCTCGGACCGCTCGCCCGCCGTCTCGACGATGATCTCCAGCGGGCGACCGTCGGGGAGGAGGCGGATGCCGTCGCCCCGCCGTTCCGTCAGGCCCATGTTGTCCAGGAGGACGTTTGCCACATCGGGATCGTACTGGGCGAAGGCCGAGGAATTGGCCGGGTCGTGGAACGGGCTGTTCTCCAGCGCCGAATTGCCGACTTCCCGGGCGAGACCGAAATAGAGCGTGCGGTTGACGATGCGCCGGTCGATGCCCAGCGACAAAGCACGGCGGAAATCGCGGTTCTGGAGCACCGCGCGCCAGACCGGATCGTAGTAGTTGAGATTGGGGTAGAGCGCGATATGCGACGACGCCCCCGTCGGCCACAGTCGCGTCTCGTAACCCTGCCGCTTCTCGCCCCGCTTGAGCAGCGGCACGCCGGAGAAGCCCAGCCCCCGCGCCTGCAGATCGACCTCGCCCACCATCGCCTTGGCGGCGAACAGGCTCGACGAGGCGACGCGAAGGTCGACGGTGTCGATATAGGGCAGTTGCTGACCCGTCGTGTCGAAGCGGTGGTAGTAGGGGTTGCGGGCCATCACGAAATGCTGGCCCTTCTTGCCGGTGGTATTGACCCAGGGTTGCAGGGTCGGCAGGTCGGGATTGTCGTTCTTGTACAGGTTGTCGTAGCGGTTGTGCAGCTGCGCCCAGTTGCGCATTTTCTTCTTCTCGATCAGTCCCTGCAGTGTTTCGACGTCGGTGTAATTCGCGTGGTACATCTTGAGGTAATGCGCGGGGCGGTAGATGAAGGGCGGGCGCGCGGCGGCCAGAGAGGTCAGGAATTCGGGGTTCGGACCGGTCCATTCGTAGCGTATGCGCGTCTCGTCCAGCACCGTGACGACGGGGGGCTTTCCGTCGATCATCATCAGGGAGGGCGGCCCGGTCGGGCTGAGGTCGGGATCGTTGGCGACGTCCTCCCACCAGTAGCGGAAATCCTCGGTCGTGAAGGGATGACCGTCCGACCACCGATGCCCCTCGCGCAGGGTGAAGGTGAAGATGCGGTCGTCCTCGACATCGACGCTTTTCACGAGGTCGGGTTGCAGGGCATAGGCGTCGTCATACCCCACGACGCGCGCATAGCCCCAGACGACCATGTAGCGGATATCCTTGGACTTCGCGATCAGGGTGTGGAGCTTCCCCCCCGATTGGCCCGTCTCGCGCCCCTTGGCTTCGAGATCGACGATCAGGGGGTCTGCGGGAGCGCGCTCGGCCACCGGGGGCAGGGCGCCCGCCGCCACTTGGTCCGCCAGCATCGGCGTCTCGACGGGAGAGAAGGCGGCGGCCGGACCGGCCCCGATCAGGGCGGATGCGGCGAGGAGGGCGAGGGAACGCAGCATCGTGTATCTCATGCTTCCATCCTGACGAAGTGGCGCGCGTCGACCTCGCGCAGGGGGAGGGGGTCGCGGCGGTCGTAGCGATAGGGTTCGGGCCATGCCTCGGGCTTGGCCCCCGCGCCCAGCGATATCGCGTTGAGATCCAGCCGATGGTCGGGATGCGGGTCGGGCGCGGCGGCCATCAATGCCTTGGTGTAGGGATGCACGGGCGCCTCGAACAGGACCTTTGCCGGAGCCTGCTCGACGATCGCGCCCCGGCACATCACCGCGATCTCGTCGGCCAGATGCGAGACGACGGCAAGGTCGTGGGAGATGAAGAGATAGCTGAGATTGAATTCCTGTCGCAGGTCGTCGAGCAATTCGAGCACCTGCGCCTGCACCGACACGTCGAGCGCCGAAGTCGGCTCGTCGCAGATGAGCAGCTTTGGGTTGAGCGCGAGCGCCCGGGCGATGGCGATGCGCTGGCGCTGGCCGCCGGAGAAGGCATGCGGGTAGCGGCTGAGGTGGTCGGGCGTCAGGCCCACGCGACGCATCATCGCCACGCTGCGCTCGCGCCGCTCGGCGGAGGTGCCGATGCCGTGCACCTTGAGCGGCTCGGCGAGGATGTCCTGCACCGTCATGCGCGGGCTGAGCGAGGAATAGGGGTCCTGGAAGACGATCTGCACGTCCTGACGGAACTGCATGAGGGCGTTGCCCCTGATATCGTTCGCGTCGAACGGGCCGTTGCCCATGTCGTAGGTGATCTTCCCGCCGGGGTCGGACGTGTCGTCGCGCATGATGATACGGGCGAGGGTCGACTTGCCGGACCCGGATTCGCCCACCAGCGCCACGGTGCCGCCGCGCGGGATCACCATGTTCACGTCGCGCAGCGCATGGATCTTCTCGGACCCCACGCCGAACAACCCGCGCCCGCGCGAGACGAAGGTCTTCGACACGTTCTCCGCCCGCACGATCAGGTCGTCGGCGGAGGTCGGCGGATGCGCCTTGTCGGTGTCGATGGCCGGGGCGGCGGCGATGAGACGCTTGAGATACGGATGGCGCGGCGTCACGAGCAGGTCGTGCGCGGGACCCGATTCCATGACCTCGCCCTGTCGCATGACGGTGATGTAATCGGCGATGTTGGCGACGACGCCCAGATCGTGCGTGACCAGCAGCACCGACATGCCGGTTTCCGCCTGCCGCTTCTGGATCAGGTCGAGGATCAGCGCCTGGGTCGTCACGTCGAGCGCGGTGGTCGGCTCGTCGGCGATCAGCAGGCTGGGCACGCAGATGGTGGCCATCGCGATCATCGCGCGCTGGCGCATCCCGCCCGACAACTCGAACGGATAGGCGTCGAAGGTGCGGTCGGGGTCCGCGAAGCCGACCCCCTCGAATGCCTCGATGCAGCGGGCGCGCCGGGCCTTGCCGTTCTCGTCGCTGTGCAGCGAGAGCATCTCGGACACCTGCGCGCCGATGGTGTGGAAGGGGGAGAGCGAGGACATCGGCTCCTGAAAGATCATCGCGATACCGTCGCCGCGAATATGGCGCATCCGCCGCTTGCCGACCCGGAGCAGGTCTTCGGTGCGCCCGTCGCCCTTGCTGCACAGATAGTCGACGCGCCCGCGCGTCACCGTCGCGTTGGGCGCCAGCAGGCCCATGATGGTGCGGCACGTCACGCTCTTGCCGGATCCCGATTCTCCCACGAGGGCCATCGTCTTGCCGGAAGGGATCGAGAACGATACACCGCGCACCACCTCGGTCGCGTTGCGGCCCTTGCCGAAGGCCACGCCGAGGTCGGAGACAGACAGGATTGTTTCGCTCATAGGATGCGAGGCTAACCGTGATCGTCCGGTTGCGCCAGTACCTTGATATAAAGTTACGCCACGGGGCCGAGGCCGGTTTCAGACCTGCTCCACCAGCGTGATTCCCGCCGCGTCCTTCAGCGCCGCCTGCATCTTCGCCGACAGGTCGTATTCGCCCGGCAGCGTGAACTCGACCTCGCAATCCTCTTCCGGTAGCATCATCACCACCTTGATCGGGCCGGAGCCGCGCCGCCGGTCGCTGCGGGCGAGGCGCTTGCGCATGGCGTCGAAGGCGGTCGGCTCGGAGACATGGACCTTGAGGCCCATGGCGGAAGCGTCGGCCACCGCATCGGCCACCGGCTGCGCGCCGAGGAGGCGCAGGCGAAGCTGCTCGCCCTCCTTGCTCGCCTCGATCGTCAGCGCGAGCGCGGCGCCGTTCTCCAAGAGGTCGCGCGTCGCGATCAGGATTTCGGAGAAGGCCGAGACCTCGTAAAGGCCCGTCGGGTCCGATAGCTGGACGAAGGCGAAGCGGTTGCCGCGCGCCGATTTGCGCTCCTGCTTGCCCAGTACCGTCCCGGCCATGCGCACCGTCACGGGCCGCACCCCCGCCATGCGCTCCAGCCGCGAGAGCGTCACGAACTTCTTGCGCTCCAGCGCGGGCATGTGCCCGTCGAGCGGATGGCCCGACAGGTAGAAGCCGACCGCCGCATGCTCCTGCGTCAACCGGTCGACCGTCTGCCAATCCGCCGAGAGCGACAGGCGGGGCGGCGGCACCGCATCGGGGTCGCCGCCGAAGAGCGAGACCTGCGTGCTGCTCCGGTCCGCCGCCCGCGCCTGCGCGAAGGAGAGGAGCGTATCGGCGGAGAGGAACAGGCGCTGGCGGTTCGGCTCCATCGAATCGAACGCCCCCGCGCGGATCAGGTTTTCGAGCGCGCGCTTGTTCACGTGGCGCGGGTCGACCCGGCCCATCGCGTCGAACACGTCGCGGAACGGCCCGTTCTCTTCCCGCTCGCGCACGATGGAGGCCATCGCCTCGATCCCCACATTCTTGAGCGCGCCGAGACCGTAGCGGATGGCCAATGCGGGGCCGTCCTCCCCGTCGATCTCCTCCACGGTAAAGCGCGCGCCGGAGCGGTTGATATCGGGTGACAGCAGCGTGATACCGCTTTTCACGACCTCCTGCTTGTAGACGGCCAGCTTGTCGGTGATCTGGATATCGAGGTTCATGACCGAAGCCATGAATTCCACGGGATGATTCGCCTTCAGCCACCCCGTCTGATAGCTGACCAGCCCGTAGGCGGCGGCGTGGGACTTGTTGAAGCCGTAATTCGCGAACTTGTCGAGCAGGTTCCAGACCTCGATGGCCTTCTCCTTGCCGACGCCGTTTTCCTTGGCCCCCGCGAGGAATTTCGGGCGCTCCGCGTCCATCGCCTCCTGGATCTTCTTGCCCATGGCCCGGCGCAGAAGGTCGGCGCCGCCGAGGGAATACCCCGCCATCTTCCGGGCGATCTCCATCACCTGTTCCTGATAGACGATGATGCCCTGCGTCTCGTCGAGGATGCTGTCGATCAGCGGGTGCAGCGTATCGCGCTTCTCGCGCCCGTTCTTGACGTTGCAGTATTTGGGAATGTTCTCCATCGGCCCCGGGCGGTAGAGCGCCACCAGCGCGATGATGTCTTCGATGCAGGTCGGCCTGAGCTGCCGCAGCGCATCGCGCATCCCCGAACTTTCCACCTGAAACACGCCGATGGTGTCGGCGCGCGAATAGAGATCGTAGGTCTTCTCGTCGTCCAGCGGGATGCGGGGCAGGTCGATCTCGGTCCCCCGCGCGGCGATGATGTCGAGCGCGCCCTGGATGACGGTGAGTGTCTTGAGGCCGAGAAAGTCGAATTTCACCAATCCCGCATTCTCGACCCATTTCATGTTGAACTGCGTCACCGGCATGTCGGAGCGCGGGTCGCGGTAGAGGGGCACCAGCTGGTCGAGCGGACGATCCCCGATGACCACCCCGGCGGCGTGGGTCGAGGCATTGCGCAGCAGCCCCTCGATCTGCGTGCCGATGGTCATCAGCGTCCCGACCGCCTCCTCGCGGTCCATCTCCTCCTTCAGGCGCGGCTCCTGAACGATCGATTTTGCGATGGAAACGGGTTTGACGCCCTCCATCGGGATCATCTTGGCCAGCCGGTCGACCTGACCGTAGGGAAGCTGAAGCACGCGCCCCACGTCGCGCACGGTCGCTTTCGATTGCAGCGTGCCGAACGTGATGATCTGCGCCACGCGATCCGCGCCGTACTTGCGCTGGACGTACTGAATTACTTCCTCGCGCCGGTCCTGACAGAAATCGATGTCGAAATCGGGCATCGACACGCGCTCGGGGTTGAGAAACCGCTCGAACAGAAGGCCATAACGCAAGGGATCGAGGTCGGTAATCGTCAGCGCCCAGGCCACCACCGACCCCGCCCCCGACCCGCGCCCCGGCCCGACGGGGATGTCGTGATCCTTGGCCCATTTGATGAAATCCGCGACGATCAGGAAATACCCGGGGAACCCCATCCCCTCGATCACGCCCAGCTCGTAATCGAGCCTCTCGTCATAGACCTTGCGCTCGGCGGCGGGCGGTTCGGCGGCGAGGCGCGCGTCCAGACCTTCCTTCGATTGCCGCCGCAATTCCTCGATCTCGTCATCGGCGAATTTCGGCAGGATCGGGTCGCGCATGCGGGGGCGATGGGCGCAGCGATGCGCGATCTCGACCGTGGCCTCAATGGCTTCGGGCAAGTCGTCGAACAGGGCGATCATCTGTTCGGGCGACTTGAAATGATGCTCCGGCGTCAGGCGACGGCGGTCCTCCTCGTTGATATAGCGCCCCTCCGCGATGCAGATGAGCGCGTCATGCGCGTCGTACATCTCGCGTTTCGGGAAGTAGACGTCGTTCGTCGCGACGATGGGCACGTCCTTGGCATAGGCCCAGTCCAGAAAGACCGGCTCCGTCTCCCGCTCGCTTGATGTGAGGCGGGCATCCCCGTCGCCATGGCGTTGAAGTTCCACGTAGAGGCGATCCTGAAACGTCTCGTGTAGCCAGTCGAGATGCGCTCGCGCCTCCGGCAGGCGGTTGCCGCGCACCAGCATCCCGGCGGGGCCGTTCGGGCCGCCGCTCAGGCAGATCAGCCCGTCGCTGCGCGCACGCAACGCATCGAGCGTCACCTGCACCGGCTCCCCCGGTCCGTTCTCCAGATACGCCGCCGAGACGAGGGCCATGAGGTTCATGTACCCCGCCTCGTCCTGTGCCAGCAGCGTGACGCGCGCGGGGGGCGGGGGCTTGGCATGGGCAGAGGTTGCCGCGCCGTAGGCGAGCGAAAGCTGGCACCCGATGATCGGCTGCACCCCCGCCTTTGCCATGACTTCCGAGAACTCCAGCGCGCCGAACATGTTGTCGGTGTCCGTGATGGCGAGCGCTGGCATTCCGGCGGCTTCGCACATGCCGGGTAACGCCTTGATCGTATTGGCGCCTTCCAGCACCGAATACGCGGTGTGGAGGGTGAGGTGGATGAACTGGGCCATGATGCGCGCCTCCGACTCGGGATCGTCCGACCCTACCGCATCGGGCCGTCGGCGGACAGGGCCGAGAGCGCGCAGGGGGAGCGGACGCCTTGCCATTGTGCGATGGTCGGGCGGGATGGTAGGTTGGGGGAATGATAGGACCCCTTTCCTGATGCAGGGCTTCGGCGACGCCTTCGTCGCGGCCTTCGGCCTGATCGCCGGTTTCGATGCCGATCTGGTCGAGATCGTCGGCCTGTCGCTGGGCGTCACGCTCAGCGCGACGGCCTTCGCCTGCCTGCTCGGGTTTCCGCTCGGGGCGGTGCTGGCGGTGGGGCGGTTTCCGGGGCGCGGGGCGCTGACGGTGCTGGTCAATGCGCTCATGGGCCTGCCGCCCGTGGTCGTGGGGCTGGCGGTCTATCTCATGCTGTCGCGCGCCGGGCCGCTGGGGGCGCTGGGTCTTCTCTATACGCCCACGGCGATGATCGTCGCGCAGACGATCCTGATCGTCCCCATCGTCGCGGCCTTGACGCGGCAGATCGTCGCCGACCTCGATGCCGAATACGCCGAGACTCTGCGCTCGATGGGTGCGGGCGCGGGCGCGCGGATGCGCACGTTGCTGTGGGACGGTCGCTTCGCCCTCGTCACCGCTGCGCTGGCGGGCATGGGGCGGGCGCTCGCGGAAGTGGGCGCGGTGATGATCGTCGGCGGCAATATCGACCACGTCACCCGCGTCATGACCACCGCCATCGCGCTGGAGACCTCGCGCGGCGAGCTGGCGCTGGCGCTGGGCCTCGGGATCGTGTTGATGGTCCTGTCGCTGGCGCTCAACGCGCTGGCCTCCGGCGCGCGGGCGGGGGCGGCGCGCATGGCCCATGCTTAGGCTCGTCGCCTCCGGTCCCGGTCCCGACGCGGCCATCCGCCTCGAAGGCATCGCCCTGCGCCGGGGTGGGCGGCGGGTACTCGACGGGTTGAGCATCGCCGTCCCGCAACAGGGCATCACCGCGATCATGGGGCCGAACGGGGCGGGAAAGAGCCTGTGCCTGCGCGTCATGGCCGGGCTGGTAACGCCGGACGAGGGCGCGGTGATGCGCGGTGCCATGCTGGAGGGGCGGCAGGACATCGCGCTGGTCTTCCAGAAACCCGTCCTCCTGCGCCGCAGCGTGCGCGCCAACCTGATGCACGCGCTCGCCCTCTACGGCGTGCCGAGGCGTCGGCGGCGCGAGCATCTGGGCGAACTCCTCGATTTCGGGCGCCTCGCCGCCATCGCCGACGCCCCCGCCCGCGCGCTCTCGGGCGGTGAGCAGCAGCGCGTCGCCATGGTCCGCGCCCTCGCCGCGCGCCCGCGCCTCCTCCTCCTCGACGAGCCGACCGCCAGCCTCGACCCGCAGGCGACCGCCGCGATCGAGACGCTGATCCACAATACCGCCGCTTCCGGCACGGCGGTCGTGATCGTCACGCACGATCTGGGTCAGGCGGGCCGCCTCGCCGACCATATCCGCTTCCTGCACAAGGGGATGCTGGCCGAAGCGGCCCCCGCGGCGCAATTCCTCCTTGCCCAGAAATCGCCCGAGGCGCAGGCTTATCTCGCCGGCAAGTTGTTGTTGTAGAATCAGGAATACCCTCTCGATGCGTCGCACGCTCCTTTCCGTCCTCGCCGTCCTCGCCTGTACCGGCCCCGCCCGTGCCGCCGATGGTTTCATCGTCGTGCAATCCACGACATCGACGCAGAATTCAGGGCTTTACGACGCGATCCTGCCACCTTTCGAGAAGGCGAGCGGCATCGGCGTGCGCGTCGTCGCCGTCGGCACCGGACAGGCGATCCGCAACGCGCGCAACTGCGACGGCGACGTCCTGCTGGTCCATGCCCGCGAGGCGGAGGAAGCCTTCGTGACCAGCGGATACGCCATCGGGCGCAAGAACCTGATGTACAACGATTTCGTCCTCGTCGGCCCCGCCGACGACCCCGCCGGAGCGGGCGAGGCGCAGGGCATCGACGCCGCCCTCGCCGCCATTGCCGAGACCCGTGCCCCCTTCGCCTCGCGCGGCGACGACAGCGGCACGCACAAGAAGGAGCGTACGCTCTGGGCCGATGCGGGCATCGACGCGGTGGCCGACAGCGGCACGTGGTATCGCGAGACCGGCTCGGGCATGGGCGCGACGCTCAACATCGCGACCGGCATGGATGCCTACGCCCTCACCGACCGCGCCACCTGGATCGCCTTCGCCAACAAGGGCAATCACCGCATCGTGGCCGAGGGGGACGCGGCGTTGTTCAATCAATACGGGGTGATAGCGGTTTCGCCGGAGAAATGCCCCGAAGTTCGCGCGGCCTCTGCCCAAGTCTTCATCGACTGGCTCCTGTCACCGGAAGGGCAGGGCGCCATCGCGGCCCACGAACTGGACGGACAGCAACTCTTCTTCCCGAACGCGGAGCAGGGCGATGAATGACCGCAAGACCATCCTGATAACGGGGTGTTCCTCCGGCATCGGCTACACCTGCGCGCACGGGTTGAAAGTGCGCGGCTGGCACGTCGTCGCCTCCTGCCGCCGCCGGGCGGATGTGGAGCGGTTGAGGGCCGAGGGCCTCGACTGCGTGCTGATCGACTACGAGGACGAGCCGAGCATCGTGGAGGGGTTCGAGGAGGCGCTGGCCCTCACCGGCGGGCGCCTCGACGCGCTGTTCAATAACGGCGCCTACGGCATCCCCGCCATGACCGAGGACCTGCCGACCGACGCCCTGCGCCAGATATTCGAGGCGAATTTCTTCGGCTGGCATACCCTCACCTGCCGCGCCATCCCGCTGATGCGCGAGGCGGGGCAGGGGCGCATCGTGCAATGCTCCTCCGTGCTCGGCTTTGCGGCATTGGCCACGCGCGGTGCCTACAATGCGACCAAGTTCGCGCTGGAGGGCCTGAGCGATACGCTGCGGATCGAGCTGCACGGTACGGGTATCGACGTGGTCCTCATCGAACCCGGCCCCATCAAGACGAAGATCCGCGAGAACGCGCGCGGCCAGTTCGAGCACTGGATCGAGCCGATCGTCGAGCATTCGCCGTGGGAGGATTTCTATCAAACCACCCTGCGCAAGCGCCTGTACGAGGACACCGGCAAGGACAAGTACGAGCTTGGCCCCGAGGCGGTGCTGCGCAAGCTGATCCACGCCATCGAAAGCCCGCGCCCGCAGGCCCGCTAC
>Ga0209831_1004466_pt1 | contig 10953 bp, 10 predicted proteins | sample Maine_Asex4_meta_FD_187451 | JGI IMG/M metagenome (GOLD analysis project Ga0209831, IMG submission 187451) | Marine algal microbial communities from Maine, USA - Maine_Asex4_metaG (SPAdes) (version 2) | ecosystem: Host-associated > Algae > Red algae > Unclassified | place: Maine, USA | collected...
TCGGCTGGAGAGAGGATCACTCTCCGTACACCATAAGCGCAACGGTCACCGCTTCAATATCGAGCCGTCCGGGAACACCGGCGAGGCGATAGATATGCGGTTCTCCGCGTAGTTCCGTCAGCAGCAGCGGGCGTTCCGGTGCCGGAACCCGGGCAGCATCCATCGCCTCCTCCAGCACCCGGCCACCGCCCGCGTCGATGTCGGCAACCAGCGCCCGCTCTTGCAGCGTCACGAGCGCTTTCACCCGATCCCGCCGCGCGTCATACGCCGCATTCCCGAACGCACTCGACACCGCCGCCCCCGGCAGGTGCCACGGGGGCGGAAGGTGGGAGGGGCCGGAACTGCACCCGGCCGATCCCGTCGCGAGGATCAGCGCCCTAGAAAGACGCCGCATCCAGCGCCATCATGCTGCCCGCGCCCGCCTTGATCCGCGCCAGATGCGTCGCGGTCATCGGCATCACGCGCTGCATGTAGTAGCGCGCGGTGGCGATCTTGGCCTCGTAGAATGCGGGGTCGTCGCAGTTGCCGTCCAGCGCCTCCTGCGCCGTCTTCGCCATCTTCGCCCACATGTAGCCGATGGCCGTGTAGCCGAAGAGGTGGAGGAAATCGGTCGAGCCTGCGGCGGCCTCGTTCGGGTCCTTCATGCCGTGCTGCATGAACCACATCACGGCTTCCTGGAGATCCTTGGACCCCTGCTTCAGCGGATCGGTGAACTCGGCCATCGCCTCGACCTCGCCGTTCTCCTTGCAGAACGTCTTGACCAGCCCGAAGAACGCCTGCATCCCCGCGCCGCCCTTCTGGGGCAGCTTGCGCCCGATCAGGTCGAGCGCCTGGATGCCGTTCGCGCCTTCGTAGATCATGGCGATGCGGGCATCGCGCACGTACTGGCTCTGGGACCAGTCCTCGGTATAGCCGTGGCCGCCGAAGACCTGCTGCATGTTCACCGTCGTCTCGAACCCCTTGTCGGTCAGGAATCCCTTCACGACCGGGGTGAGTAGCGCGATCAGCAGGCCCGCCTCGTCCCGGGTCTTCTCGTCCGAATGGTGGCCTTCCTCGTCGATCAGGGTGGACGCCCAGTAGTAGAACGCGCGCCCGCCCTCGACGAAGGATTTCGCATCCATCAGCATCCGCCGGATATCGGGGTGGACGATCAGCGGATCGGCCTTCCGGTCCGGAAACTTCGCCCCGTCCAGCGCCCGCCCCTGCAACCGCTCGGTCGCGTAGTCGACGGCGTTCTGGTAGGCGATGGACGCCTGGGACAATCCCTGCATCCCGACCAGAAGGCGCGCCTCGTTCATCATCAGGAACATGGCGCGCAGGCCCTTGTGCTCCTCGCCGATCAGCCAGCCGGTCGCCTCGTCGTAGTTCATCACGCAGGTCGAGTTGCCGTGAATCCCCATCTTCTCTTCGAGCTTGCCGCAGGAGAGGGAATTGCGCTCGCCGAGGCTGCCGTCCTCGTTGGGCAGGAACTTCGGCACCACGAACAGCGAAATGCCCTTCACCCCCTCCGGCCCGCCCGGAATCTTCGCGAGGACCAGGTGAACGATATTCTCGCTCAGGTCGTGCTCGCCGGAGGAGATGAAGATCTTCTGGCCCGACACCTTGTAGCTGCCGTCGCCGTTCGGCACGCCCTTGGAGCGCAACAGGCCCAGATCGGTGCCGCAATGCGGTTCGGTCAGGTTCATGGTGCCGGTCCATTCGCCGGAGACCATCCTGGGCAGATACGTCTGCTTCTGCTGGTCGGAGCCGAACCCCTCGATCGCCTTGATCGCGCCGTGGGTCAGGCCCTGGTACATCGAGAAGGCCATGGCGGCGGAAGACGCGAACTCGCCCACGACCGCATTGACGAGATAGGGCATCCCCTGCCCGCCCCATTCGGGATCGAGGTCGATACCGGGCCAGCCGCCCTCGCACTGGGCCTTGTACGCTTCCTTGTAACCGTCGGGCGTGCGGACGACGCCGTTCTCCAGCGTGCAGCCCTGCTTGTCGCCGGTCTCGTTGATCGGCAGCAGCACTTCGGTCGCGATGCGCCCCGCTTCGCCGAGGATCGCGCCGGTCATGTCGTCGGTCAGGTCTTCGTACCCCGCGACCTGCGTGGCGTCCTGCACGCGCAGGACCTCGTGCAGCACGAACTGGGCATCGCGGACGGGGGCTTGGTAAAGTGCCATTGGGGCTTCTCCCGAAAAAAGGTATCGATATCTGGGCGGCGGATCAGGGGGCTGGACCCGCAGGCATCTTGCGGTCAGTCGCTTTTCTTTTCGTTAAGCATCCTGCCGACGGAATCGATCTGGCCCTGCAGTTCCTCGATCCCGATGGTCAGTTCGTCGCGCTGGCGGCGCATGTCGTCCAGGCGGCGGCCCGCGACCTCGATCGTGCGGGTCAGTTGGGACACCTGCGTCGCATCGGCGTCGTAGAGGTCGAGCAGTTCGCCGATCTCGGCGAGGCTGAACCCGAATCGCTTGCCGCGCAGGATCAGCGCGAGGCGCGCCTTGTCCCGGTGGTCGAACCGGCGGCGCGTTCCCTCGCGCGCGGGGTGCAGCAACCCCTTGGACTCATAGAACCGCAATGCACGCGGGGTGACCCCGAACTCGCGGCAAAGCTGCGTCACTGTGAAAACCTGGGTCATATCGGGCATCGCGCCTGTCCATCCATCCATGGACAGCGGCGTACCTTACGCTTACGTTCACGTCAACATAATTCTTCGACGGCATACGCCCCGGCACCCGGACAGGATCAATCAATTCTAAACGGGTATCCCGTAGGACAGGGACGTGGCCGCAATCCGGCGCGGCGTTCCTTGAGCTATGTGCGGAAACAAAGGTCATGATCCAAGGCGAGCCTCTCGAACTACCTGCGGACGGGAAATCCGATGCGACGGACGCGGCGATTGCCGGCCCTGCCCCGCAGAGTCCGCAGATCGATCGATCCTCGATGACGGTGGACATCGCCGAGCATCTGTCGAAGACCATCGAGACCGTGGGCGCGGATGGCGGGTCCGGCGGGGATACGCTCGATACCGAAGTCCAGAACCTGCTCAACGCCCTCGCCGACGAGGAGTTCGGGCATGACGAGGCCTGGGTCGAGGTATCCCAGACCGTCGATTCGGTCGAAGGCGATGCCCTGCCCGACGACATCCACGATCCACTGCCCTATCCCGGTACCGCTCCGGTCGCGGCAAGCGCCGGGGAACCCATGGCGGTTCCGACGGGCATGCCCTTCGCGGCCGATTCGGCGGAGCCGGAGCCGGACGGTCCCGACGGGAGCCACGGCATCGCGGACCGGTCGACGGATGACGATTTCGCCGCCGACACGGCATCCGGTATCGTGCCGGAGAGCGCGCCCGAAATCGCATCCGGGAGCGTGCCGGAAACCCCGACCGCCTCCGGGATCGAAACCGCCTCCGGGATCGGCGAGGACCGGCTTGCGGACAAGCGCGAGGAGACGGACACGCTGATCGGTGCCGCCCCGTCCGACACCCCGGCCCTGTCCGGGGAGAAGGCGCGAGACGACGGCGCGCTCGACCGCCCCCTCGATCCGGCGGCCCGGGCGATGCCCGGGGTTGCGCAACAGGTTACACCGCAGGTTGCGCAGCAAGCCACCCCGCAGACCACGCCCGAACCCGCCCGGAGCGCCGACCCGTCGGCGGAGAGCCTGAGCCTGAAGGCGATCGAGATGCTCGGCGGGAAGATCGCGGCTTCCGAGGAACGCTATGACGGCGCGCTGAACAAGATGGGCCACGCCCTGGGCATGATCGCCCAGCGGATCGACAGCCTCGAAGCCCGCATGACCGACCAGACCATCGCCAACGTCGCCCTGGCGGCAGCACCCCCCGAGATCGAGGATCCCAGTGTTGCCCCCTATATCGCACGCGCCGAGAGAGAACTCAAAGCCAGGAAGGAGTCGGGTTCGATGGATATCTTCGACCGGATTGCCCAAGCCGCAGAAAACGAATTCGACGACCGCCCCGACCGGGGCGGTGCCCAGGTGCTGGCCAATGCCACCGATGGCCGCCGGGTCGGCACCAAGAAGTGGCAGCCCTCCAAGACCGTGAAGCGGCGGATGGAGCAACTGGAGAAATCGCGGGCCGGTGCGCCGGACGATGCCGCCCCCCGCCCGGCGGCACCCCCGCTCCAGGCCGATGCGCATCCCGGCCCGGCCCTCGACCCCGAGGATTTCGCGGCACAGGCCGACGCGGCGCAGGCCACCCCCGAACCGGTCTTCGATCCGGAAGAGGAGGACGATTCGGGCCTCAGCGTCCTGCCCGGTGCCCGGGGCCGCCGCCGCAACCGCGCCCGGAAATCGCGGCTGGACGAGGATTTCGAGAACGTCTTCGTCGAGGATGGCGACAAGCCCTCGATCCAGAGCCTGCGCCGCAAGATGCGCGAGCGCCCCGTCGACGAGCCGGGAACCGAGGAGCCGGAGAAGACGGGCATGCTCGGCGGCCTGCTCGGCAGGAAATCGGCCAGGAAAGCCGCGCCCGCCATGCCGGACCCCGCCTCGCTCGACGACGTGCATGACGACGAGGAGGATCTCCTCGCCGCCTTCGACGATCCCGGCGAGGAAGTCCTCAAGGCGCCGAAACGCTCGAAGAACAACAAGCATGTCGATATCGAGGACGAGGACGACGAGTATGACGCCGACGAGGACGCCTGGCACGACGAGGATGCCGGAAGCGGCTCGAAGCGCAAGCCGCTGATCTATGCGCTGATCGTGGCGGCGGCCGGGGCGGGCGTCTTCGCGTGGAAGACCTTCCTCGGCTGAACCGGATACAAGTTACACGGCGCACGAGGCCGGCGGGAGCGATCCCGCCGGCCTTTCCCGTGACCGCCCCGCACCGGTCCCGTCCGCCCTAGACCCTTGCCAGCCCCGGACGGGGGCGCTATCCCCTAGCCCGTATTGCATTGCACAAGCGGAAAGAGGGTTTTCATGGCGCGCGCGAAGATTGCACTGATCGGGTCGGGGATGATCGGGGGGACACTGGCCCATATCGCCGCGATGAAGGAACTGGGCGACGTGGTCCTGTTCGATATCGCCGAGGGCATCCCCCAGGGCAAGGCCCTCGATATCGCCGAAAGCTCGCCCGTCGACGGCTACGATTCCGCCCTCAGCGGCGCGACAAACGACTACTCCGCCATCGCCGGGGCCGATGTCTGCATCGTTACCGCCGGGATCGCGCGCAAGCCCGGCATGACCCGCGACGACCTGCTGGGCATCAACCTGAAGGTGATGAAGTCGGTCGGCGAGGGCATCGCCGCCCATGCCCCCGACGCCTTCGTCATCTGCATCACCAACCCGCTCGACGCGATGGTCTGGGCATTGCAGAAATTCTCCGGCCTGCCGCCCGAGCGGGTCTGCGGCATGGCGGGCGTGCTCGATTCGGCGCGGTTCCGGTATTTCCTGGCCGAGGAATTCGACGTGTCGGTCAAGGATGTCACCGCCTTCGTGCTGGGCGGGCATGGCGACACGATGGTGCCGCTGACCCGCTATTCCACCATCGCCGGCGTTCCCCTGCCCGATCTGGTCGAAATGGGCTGGTCCACGCAGGAGAAGATCGATTCGATCTGCGAGCGCACGGCCAAGGGCGGCGGCGAGATCGTCGCGCTGCTGAAGACCGGTTCGGCCTACTACGCCCCCGCCGCCAGCGCGATCACGATGGCCGAGAGCTATCTGAAGGACCACAAGCGCGTCCTGCCCTGCGCCGCGCGCCTGACCGGCGAATTCGGCGTGGACGACATGTATGTCGGCGTGCCGGTCGTGATCGGGGCCAGGGGGATCGAGCGCGTGATGGAAATCTCGCTGGATGCGGACGAACAGAAGAAGTTCGACCATTCGGTCGATGCCGTGAAGGACCTGATGAAAGCCTGCATCGAGATCGACGGCAGCCTCGCCTGATATACCGCACATACCGAATATCCGGCGCGGTCAGCGCCCCCCGAGAACACCGGAGACCCGCGATGAACATCCATGAATACCAGGCCAAGGCATTGCTCAAGGAATACGGCGCGCTCGTCTCCGACGGCCGCGCGATCATGGACGCCGCCGATGCCAAGGCCGCCGCCGAGGAACTGGGCGGCCCGATCTGGGTCGTGAAATCGCAGATCCACGCGGGCGGGCGCGGCAAGGGCAAGTTCAAGGGGAACGAGGACGGCGCGGGCGGTGTGCGCGTCGTCAAATCGGTCGAGGAAGTCGTCTCGAACGCCAGGGAAATGCTGGGCGAAGTGCTGGTGACGCACCAGACCGGCCCGGCGGGCAAGCAGGTCAATCGCCTGTATATCGAGGACGGAGCCGACATCAAGCGCGAGCTGTATCTTTCCCTCCTCGTCGACCGCGAAACATCCCGCATCTCCTTCATCGCCTCGACCGAGGGCGGCATGGATATCGAGCAGGTCGCCGCCGACACGCCCGAAAAGATCATGACCATCGATATCGACCCGCTGACCGGCATCCGCAACTTCCACGGCATGCAGATCGCGGGCGCGCTGAAGCTGGAGGGCCAGCAGGTCAAGCAGTGCATCAAGCTGTGCGCCATCCTCTACAGGTTCTTCGTCGAGAAGGACTGCGCGATGCTGGAGATCAACCCCCTGATCATCGACGGTAACGACGACGTGCGCGTGCTGGACGCCAAGGTCAGCTTCGACGGCAACGCGATGTACCGCCATCCGAAGATCGCCGAACTGCGCGACGAAACCGAGGAAGACCCCAAGGAACTCGCCGCCAGCAAGTACGACCTGAACTATATCGCGCTGGACGGCGAAATCGGCTGCATGGTCAACGGTGCGGGTCTGGCGATGGCGACGATGGACATCATCAAGCTGTACGGCTCGGCCCCCGCCAACTTCCTCGATGTCGGCGGCGGCGCGACGCGCGAGAAGGTGACGGAGGCGTTCAAGATCATCCTCTCGGACACGCAGGTAAAGGGCATCCTCGTCAATATCTTCGGCGGGATCATGCGCTGCGACGTGATCGCCGAGGGCGTCGTGTCGGCGGCCCGCGAAATCGACATCTCCGTCCCCCTCGTCGTCCGGCTGGAGGGTACGAATGTCGAGCAGGGCAAGAAGATCATGGCCGAATCGGGCCTGCCCATCATCAGCGCCGACAATCTGGCCGATGCGGCGGAGAAGATCGTCAAGGCCGTGAAGGGCTGAGGCGATGGTGCGTTTCCTGCCTTCCCTTCTCGCGGCCCTGCTGGCCGGTGCCGCCCATGCCGACATGCGCAGCGTGGGGCAGGGGGCGGACCTGTCGCCCGCCGACATGGCGCATATCTTCGCGGAAACCTGCTTTGCCGACTCGCCCGACGGCGTGGTGCGCAATGCGGCGGCGATGGGGCGGATACTGTCGCTGGAAGACGCCTATACGGACGGCGATACGGAGGTCGACCTGACCGACCTGTCCGAAACGCTGCGCCTGACGGTGGACAGCGACCGGCGCGGGGCCACCTGCACCATGGCCATCGACGCGCAGGCCGCCGGGGACGGGGCCGACCTCTACGAGGGACTGGAATCCCATCTGATCGACCGGGTCGGCGAGATGCCGGAGGCCGACGCGATCGACGGCGGGCTGCTGTGGATATGGGAAGGCGGCGAAACCCTCTTCGTCCTGACCTTCATCGAGGAGGAAGATACCTTCACCCTCGTACTCGATCTCGAACGATAGGGAGCGCCCTGCATGGCATACCTCTACGCCTTCGGCGGTTTCGCCCTCGTCGCCGCCATCGCGGCGGTCGCGCTGGGCTGGTTCACGCGCGCGGCGGTCGTGTTCTGGCTGGGGCTGATCGGCTTCATCCTCGCCGTCATCGGCTTCTTCCTGAACAAGAGCGACTCCGTCGACGATACCTTCGCCGAGCAACTGGCCACCTTCGTGCCGCCGCTCGTCTCCTTCTCCTGCTTGATCGGCTGGTGGGTCGGTTACGCGATCCTGCGCGCGATCAGGCGCCGCTGAACCCGAACAGAACCCGACAGGAAAAACCCATGGCCGTACTCGTCGACGAAAACACTAAGGTGATCTGTCAGGGCCTCACCGGCTCGCAGGGGACCTTCCACTCCGAACAGGCCATCGCCTACGGCACGAAGATGGTCGGCGGCGTCACCCCCGGCAAGGGCGGCACGACGCATCTGGACCTGCCGATGTTCAATTCGGTGCACGAGGCGGTGCACGTGACCGGCGCGAACGCCACCGCCATCTACGTGCCGCCCCCCTTCGCCGCCGACGCGATTCTGGAGGCGATCGACGCGAAGATGCCGCTGATCGTGTGCATCACGGAGGGGATTCCGGTGCTCGACATGATGCGGGTCAAGCGCGCGCTGGTCGGGTCCACCTCGCGGCTCGTCGGGCCGAACTGCCCCGGCGTCATCACCCCCGATGCGTGCAAGATAGGCATCATGCCCGGGCATATCCACAAGCGCGGCTCGGTCGGCATCGTCTCGCGCTCCGGCACGCTGACCTACGAGGCGGTGGCGCAGACCACCGCCATCGGCAAGGGCCAGAGTACCTGCATCGGCATCGGCGGCGACCCGATCAAGGGCACCGAGCATATCGACGCGCTCGACCTGCTGCTGGGCGATGACGAGACGCAGAGCATCATCATGATCGGCGAGATCGGCGGCAGTGCCGAGGAAGACGCCGCGCAGTTCCTGATCGACGAGGCGAAGAAGGGCCGCAAGAAGCCCGTCGCCGGGTTCATCGCGGGCCGCACGGCCCCCCCCGGCCGCACCATGGGTCACGCGGGCGCGATCGTCTCGGGCGGCAAGGGCGGTGCGGAGGACAAGATCGAGGCGATGCGCGCCGCCGGGATCGTCGTGTCCGAGAACCCTGCGGGCCTCGGCGAAGCCCTGATCGAAGCGATCGGGTAGAACCCCGCCGGCGGTGCCGCAGGACGGCACCGCCCCCTTCACCGCACGCGCGCGATCACCTCGACCAGATCGTCGCGCTTCAGGGGTTTCGATACGAAATCGTCGAAGCCCTTCGCGCGGTACTCCGCCTTCTCCTCGTCCAGGACATGGGCGCTGCAAGCGATGATCGGGCGGCGCGCGCGTCTCGCCGCCGCCTCGAATGCGCGATAGGCGACGACGGCGTCCGTGCCGCTCATCCCCGGCATGCGCAGGTCGATCAGGGCCACGTCGAACGGGATGCTCTTCATCAGTTTCAGCGCCTGAACCCCGTTCGTCGCGAAGACCAGTTCCATCGCGAACGGCGCGAGCAGATGCGTCAGCGACCGGCGGTTCAGCAGCACGTCCTCGGCCACGATCACCCGCAGACCCGGGGGCAGACCGGCGGGGGGCGGTGCATCCTCCACCTTCGGCCCCTCCTCCTTCCCGTCGCATCGGCCATCCGGCACGGCGTCCTCCGCACCCTCCCCCGATTCGGTGCGCGAGATGTCGATCAGGTCCGCCAGCAGTTCCTGAAGCTGGTCGCCCGCCAGCAGCATGTCGTCGAGAAGTTCGGCTTGCGCGGGCGTCAGGTCGGTCGCCCGCAGCGCATCGGCATTCATCAGGATGCTGTTGAGCGGCGTGCGGATATCGTGGCTGACATTGCCGACGAAGACCGTCTTCGCCAGCGTCGCCGCCGCCACCTGCCCCCGGGCACGCTCCGCCGCCTTGGCATCGATCAGGGTGCCGACGTCGTTATGGACGCCCAGCATGCGAATCGCCCGCCCCGACCCGTCGCGGATGGCGATGCCGCGACACCGGATCGTGACGGTATGGCCCGCGCGGTGGCGATACCGAAGGATCCGGTCGCAGGCATGCGAGGCATCCGCGCAATGCCGCCGGAAATCCTCCAGCGCCGCCTGCAGGTCGTCCCGGTGGATCACCTCCTGCCGGCTTGCGGGATCGTGGGGCATCGCGTCGGGGTCGTAGCCCAGAACCTGCCAGAAGCGCGGGCTGATCCATTCCTGCCCGGGCCGGTCGAGATCGCGGTACCACAACCCGTCCAGCGACCCCTCCTGAAGGAAATCGAAGATCGCCGGATCCGTCCTTACCAGATCGTAGAGTTCCCGCCTGAGATAATGATCGTCGTCCGACATCCGCGCATCCTCCTCCGGGACGAGATCCAGCAGGCTTCGCAGCAGGAATTATCCGTGTGCGCATAAGCTAGTCGTGGTATATCTAGTACGAAACTACCATGATTCAGGGCCGAAAGGTGCGATACGAATGCTTAAAAGATCGCTGCGCTGCGCGATTGTCGACGACGACCCGGCCGACATCCTCCTGCTGAAGACCTTCATCCAGAAGGCGGCTTCCGGCACCTGGAGCTTCGACGAACACCAGGACTACGACAGTGCGGAATTCGCGCTGGACAACAACGACATCAATATCGCCTTCATCGACCTGAACATCAACGGCAGGGACGGTCTGGAGCTGATCAAGAACGCGGTCCAGAAGAATGCCGCCTTTCCGATCGTGGTGGTCAGCGCGCTGTCCGACGACGACCTGCAGGAAGCGGCGATCAATGCCGGGGCCTACGACTTCCTGCCCAAGGACGATGTGGACGAAAAGACGATCAAGCGCACCCTGCGCCACGTCTTCGCCTCCTTCCGCAAGACGCAGGATCTGCAGAAGACGGCGGATCAGGAGCGGTACAGCAGTTCGATCAAGAGCGCGTTCCTCGCCTGCATGAGCCACGATCTCAGAACCCCCCTCAATGCGATCATCGGGTTCGCGGACGTGCTGCACACCTCCGCGATCGGTCCCCGGACCCACGAACACACGAAGGAATACACCGGCATCATCGGCGACAGCGCGCGGCACCTGCTGGAAATCATCAACATGATCCTCGATTTGTCCAAGATCGAGGAGGGCAAGCACATGATGGACTGCAAGTGGCTGAACCTGAACGAGTTCCTGCACGATCAGATCAGGTTTCTCCAGCCGATCTCCAGCGAGAAATCCATCTTCGTCAACCTGCACATGACCCACCGCGACGCCCTGCTGCTCGCCGACGAGCGGGCCTTGCGGC
>Ga0209831_1004467_pt1 | contig 10948 bp, 10 predicted proteins | sample Maine_Asex4_meta_FD_187451 | JGI IMG/M metagenome (GOLD analysis project Ga0209831, IMG submission 187451) | Marine algal microbial communities from Maine, USA - Maine_Asex4_metaG (SPAdes) (version 2) | ecosystem: Host-associated > Algae > Red algae > Unclassified | place: Maine, USA | collected...
GTCGGCATCGGTGACGGTGCCCAGCGAGATGACGATGATCTCGGCCGACAGGATGAAGTCGGTGCGGATGGCGCCCTTGATCTTGTCCTGCTCGAAGCTCTTCGCATCGACCGCGGGATCGCTGACCACCTGACGCACCCTGGCCTTGCGGGCCTCGTTCTCGACCGGGTGCAGGTACCGGTGAGCGAGCTTCTCGACCCCCTCGTAGCACAGGTACAGGCCGCCCAGCATCAGCAACGGGGTAATCGCCCACGGGGCGAACGTGCCGATCGCCAGGGCCACCGGTACCAGGATGAGCTTGTTCAGTGCCGAGCCCTTGGCCACCGCCCAGACGACCGGCAGTTCCCGGTCGGCCTTGACACCCGCCACCTGGTTGGCATTCAGGGCCAGGTCGTCGCCCAGCACGCCGGCGGTCTTGCGCGCGGCCACCTTGGTCATGACGGCGACATCGTCCAGGACGGTGGCGATGTCGTCGAACAGCATCAGCAGACTGCCGGCCATGCGCAAGGGCTCCCGTGGTCGTTGGTGACGCCGGACGGCTCCGATGGGTCACACCGAGCGCCTCATCCGGACGGGACGGAGGCTAGCATGTGATCCGTGACGGTCCGGGCGGAGCTGTCGTAGTTGCCCGTCGCCGCGCCTGCACGCGTCATGTCGCGGAGCGGGGGTGAAACTGAAGGTGGAGAAGGCTCACCTTGTCATCCCCGGCGGATGGTGTTCTCGCACCGCGGGGGGCTGCTCGACGAACTCCGGCTGGCTACCGCCCGTGAGCGGTCCTGCTGTTCCCGTCGCGCCGAGCGCACCGGGAGGAGCCGGCCCCGTCGCCGGGGCCGTCCCTGCCGGTCGGAAGCGATGCTTCCGGCCGGGGGTACCGGTCAGGCTGCCGGTACGTAGGCGCTGCACCAGGCACTGGCCAGTACGGCGTTGCCGGGGAACAGCGGGCACGGACCCTGCTCGGCATCACCGCCCTGGTACAGGCTGCAGTTGCTGCACAGCTGTTCCGGGTTCGGGCTCTGCTCCGCGTACTGGAGCGCGGTCGCCTGGGCCGAGGCGGGATCGACCAGCGGCAGATCGTCCTGCGCGTGGCTCGGCAGGGCGCCGATCAGCGCGCTGACCGGAATCACGGCGGCTCCGGCGCCCATCATGCCCATCAGCTGTCGTCGTTTCTTGTCCGTCATGGTCTCGATATCCGCGTGGTGAGTGTGTGTATGGAGTATACGAAGCGAACCCCGGTCGGATCCGATTCAGGTCCAGAATAGACAAATCCACACTCGACGCGTGGGAATATCGACAGCGAGGTGCCGATGTGCTTCCGATGGTCGACGCCTCTCTCGCCTCCGTACGTGCCTGGACAGGCGCGTACCCGCCTGGAGCGCTCCCTCAGCGCGAGCGGGTCCCGCCGGCCAGCCGGTCGTAGCGCGCCTGGAAGTGCGCGATCAGGGCCACGTGCCGGCCGACCGTCTCGCGGGAGGCGTGCTGGCGGAGGGCGGGCAGCGCCTTGAGCAGGGCGTGCAGCGTGCGGGTGATGCTCTTGAGGTTGTCGTTCATCGCACCGTCTCGTCGTGGGCGGGGCACGCCCGTCGCGCGCCCGTGACGAAGGTATAGAGGGTGGTGACGGGATTGCCAGCCCGGCGTGATGCGGCGTCGCCGCGCACGCGGTGGCGCGTCGGCCCGGGCCGCTCAGGCGAGCAGGTCGTCATCGAGTGACGTGCCGTCGAGCTGGTCGTCCAGGATGAACGCCTCCCAGTCCTCGAGCACTTCACGAAAATGCTTGAGCGAGGTGCGGTAGGCCGTATCGGCATCCGGCGTCCCGTCCACCAGCGGCGCGATGCGGACGCCTTCCCTCGACTGCACGATCGCGTGCGCGTTGCCGATGAACTCCCGTTCATCGTCGCTGCCGTCCTCGATGGCGACCAGGTCGTCCATCAGATCGTGGCAGACGTGATCGCTGCCCTGCACATCGTTTTCGAGAAAGAGCATCAGCACGCGCTCGGAGGTCGGTCCGCGGGCGCGAGGTGTGCGATCGGTATCGAAGAAGAACTTGTGATTGCGTGCCATGGTCGTCGGCGAGGAAGGCCCGTCATGAGTGCCGTGACCGGATCGTACCGGATGTCCGCCCGGTTGGAAGGGGCAAGGATCCGGGCGGGGGCGTGCCCGGGCGTGCGGGGACTATTGCCGACCCGATCGTGCGCCGGATGATCGCCCGTACCATCCCACGACGTGGCGAGGGGCGAGGGTGACGTGAGGCTGCTGCTGGTCGAGGACGACGAGGCGTTGTGCGAAGGCACCCGTGCCGATCTGGTCCGCGCGGGCTTCGCGGTGGACACGTGCGGCAACGGGGTGGATGCCGAGCACCTGGGCGATACCGAGCCCTACGACGCCATCGTGCTGGATCTGGGCCTGCCCGGTCGCCCGGGCATGGAGGTGCTCGATGCCTGGCGCACCCGCGGCAACCGCGTGCCGATCATCGTGCTGACCGCGCGCGACGCCTGGTACGAGCGCGTGGACGGGTTCAAGGCGGGTGCCGACGACTATCTGGGCAAGCCGTTCCACATCGAGGAGCTGATCGCGCGCATCCGTGCGCTGATACACCGCCGCCACGGTCAGGTCGCCAGCCGCATCGCCTCGGGCACGCTGACGCTGGACGAGGATCAGCAGCGGGTCACGGTCGATCCGACGGGGCCGGACGGAACGCCCGGGGCGGCACGCGAGCCGGTGCAGCTCACCGGTACCGAGTTCCGGCTGCTGCGCTACCTGATGCTGAACCCCGGACGCATCCTGTCCAAGACGACCCTGTCGGAGCATCTCTACGATCAGGACTCCGACCGTGACAGCAACCTGATCGAGGTCTACGTCAAGCGGCTGCGCGAGAAGGTCGGCGCCGCCACGATCCTGACCAAGCGCGGCCAGGGTTACGTGTTCAGCGATCCCGAGCCGTCGAGCGAGCCGCAGCCGGACCCGCGCGACGGCCTGCCCGGCACGCGCCGGCGATGAACTCGCTCGAGCGCCGGCTGCAGCTCGGGCTGGCGGTCGCGGTCGCGCTGATGATGCTGGTGTTCTGGTGGGGCGGCATGCTGGTGGTGCGAACGCTGGCCGACAGCACCGCCTACGCCCGGCTGGCAGCCGATGCGGCGAACGTGCGTGCCACGGTCCTGCCGTCCGGCGGCTGGCCCTCGGCACGCCCCGGTCGATCGGCCCCGCGGCTCTACCCGGCCTACGATGCGCCGGCCTCCGGTCGCTACTGGTCGGTGCGGTTCGCCGACGGGCGGCGTCTGGATTCGGCCTCGGCCCGGGCGCAGACCTACCCGGTACCGCTGCTCGCGCCCGGTGCGGTGCGGCGCAGCCGCGTCACCGGGCGTGCCGGCGAGACGCTGCAGCTGTGGGCCGGCGGCTTCGCGATCGACGGGACCGACGTCACGATCGCGGTCGCCCGGGATATCGATGACGTGCTGGAGCGGCTGGACGCGGTCGGTGCCCTGCTGCTCGGATTCTCGCTCGCGTTGCTGGCGGTGCTGCTGGCGGTGCAGCGTGCCATCGTGCGCCGCTCGCTGGCGGGACTGGACGCGCTGCGCGCCGACATGGAGCGGCTGGGTCATGGCGAGATCACCGCCCTGCACGAGGACGTGCCCGACGAGGTCCGGCCGCTGGTGCTGGAGTTCAATCGGCTGCTGGAGCGCTTCGACCAGCGGTTGCGCCAGTCGCGCAACGCGGTCGGCAACCTGGCACACGCGCTGAAGGGGCCCCTGAACCTGCTGATCCGTGCAGCGGACGAGACCGTGCCGGGCGTCGGGGCACCGGCCGCGGTGGCGCGGATCGGGGCGGGCCCGGTGCGCCCGGGCGATTCGCTGAACGAGGAGGCGGCCACCCGGGTGCGTCACGGCGCCGAGCGCATCCGTCAACTGATCGAGGCGGAGCTGCGCCGCGCGCGCCTGGTGGGCCGTACCAGCGCCGGGCGACGCTTCGACCTGGAGGCCGAGGTGCGCGCGCTGGCAGGGCTGCTGGGCCAGGTCTACGCCGAGAAGCACATCGAGGTGCGGCTGGCGATCGGTGCGGACGTGAGCGTGGTCCACGACCGGCAGGACATGCTCGAGCTGATCGGCAACCTGATCGACAACGCCGTCAAGTGGGCCGACACGCTGGTCATGGTCAGCGCCCGCAGCGCCGACGGATTGCTGCTGGAGGTCGAGGATGACGGACCGGGCGTGTCGGAGGAGGCGATCCGGGACCTGGCGCGGCGCGGCGTGCGCCTGGACGAGTCGGTGGCGGGCGACGGGCTGGGGCTGGCCATCGTGCGCGACATCGTCGCCAGCTACGGCGGGGAGCTGCAGCTGGGGCGATCCAACCGGCTCGGCGGGTTCAGGGCGGTGGCGAGGTTGCCGGACGGGCGGACGCGCTGATCACGGCCCGTCACCCCGGGCGCCGTGCCGACCCCGTTCCCGCACGCCTTCTCGATCCCGCCGCCTTGCCGCCCTTCGCCGGCGCGCGGGCCCGGGCCGGACCCGTGCGCGTCTCGACCGGCTTCTGCCGGTACAGCGTCGCGGTGTGCCCGATCCGCTGCACCAGCGTCGACCGGGTCCCGTCCAGCATCCCCTGCAGCTGCGCACCGCGCGCCGCGTCGTCCTCGGCGGCCAGCTTCACCTTGACCAGCTCGTGGTGCGCCAGCGCGATCTCGAGTTCGGCCAGCACCGCCTCGCTCAGCCCGTGCTGCCCCAGCCGCACCACCGGCTTGAGCGCGTGCGCGCGCTGGCGCAACGCCTTCAAGGCGCTCTTGTCCAGAGAGGTCATCGGGTCAGGGGTCCTTGACATGATCGTTGCCGGTGACGGCAACGTAAGGGAGATGGCACGGGGTCGCGATCCGGGGTCGCGATCGGTGCGAGCGGACTCTAGACTGGCTGCCACGCGTGCCATCGGGGTTCGCAGTCTACCGACGGTGACCGGGTGAGTCGATCAAGCGGGCAATGGTTCGAACGGCATGTCGGCGATGTGCACGTCAAGCGTGCCGGCGTCGACGGCTACCGGTCACGTGCGGTCTACAAGCTGCAGGAGATCGACAGGCGCGACCGGCTGATGGTGCCGGGGTCGGTGGTGCTGGAACTGGGTGCCGCGCCCGGAGGGTGGACGCAGTACGTGGCGCAGAGGGTCGGCGAGCGCGGCCGGATCGTCGCCAGCGACCTGCTGGAGGTGGACCCGGTGGCCGGCATGACGTTCGTGCAGGGCGATTTTACCGAGCAGGCGACCGCCGACCGGATCGAGGTGGCGCTCGGCGAGGATGGCGCCGACCTTGTGCTTTCGGACATGGCGCCCAACTTGACGGGAGTGGCCGGTACCGACCAAGCACGCTCGATGGCGCTGGCGGAGCTGGCGATGGACATGGCGGTCGCGGTGCTCAGGCCCGGTGGCTCGTTCGTGGTGAAGGTGTTCCAGGGCGAGGGCTTCGACGGCTTCGTCAAGGCGCTGCGGGAGCCTTTTCGCAGCGTGAAGGTCAGAAAGCCGGAGGCGTCGCGATCCCGCAGTCGCGAGGTGTACCTGGTAGCCAGTGGAGCGGCCGGGCATTCGTCCGGGGCGTGATGCGCCGCTGGGCTATGATCCGGGCACGACATGCGGAGATTCCATGGATCGGCAGCCGTGACACCCGTCACGCTTCCTGGCCGGTTCGCGAGGTAAAACGACTTTGAGCGATCTGCTGAAGAACGTCCTGTTGTGGGTTGTCATCGCGGTCATTCTCATGACCGTGTTCAACAATCTCGGCGGACAACGCGCGCCGGCCGACACGGTCAGCTATTCGGAGTTCCTGCAGTCCGTCAAGAGCGGTCAGGTCGACCGGCTGGTGTTCGACGGGCAGGAGATATCCGGTGTCAGGAACGGCGGTCAGCCGTTCACGACCTACACCCCCGAGACCGACAACAGCGCGCTGATCGGCGAGCTGGACCGGGCCGGCGTCCAGTTCGAGCAATCGCCGCCGGAACGTCCCAACCTGCTGCTGAACATCCTGGTCAGCTGGCTCCCCTTCATCGTGCTGTTCGGCCTGTGGATCTTCTTCATGCGCCAGATGCAGGGCGGGGGCGGAGGGCGCGGCGCGATGAGCTTCGGCAAGAGCAAGGCGCGACTGCTGACCGAGGATCAGGTCAAGGTCACGTTCGCCGACGTGGCGGGCGTGGAGGAGGCCAAGCAGGAGGTCGGCGAGCTGGTCGAGTTCCTGCGCGATCCGGGCAAGTTCCAGAAGCTCGGTGGCAAGATCCCGCGTGGCGTGCTGATGGTCGGCTCCCCGGGTACCGGCAAGACGCTGCTGGCCAAGGCGATCGCCGGCGAGGCCAAGGTGCCGTTCTTCACCATCTCCGGTTCGGACTTCGTCGAGATGTTCGTCGGTGTCGGTGCGAGCCGGGTGCGCGACATGTTCGAGCAGGCCAAGAAGCACTCGCCGTGCATCATCTTCATCGACGAGATCGATGCGGTCGGCCGGCACCGTGGTTCCGGCATGGGCGGCGGTCACGACGAGCGCGAGCAGACGCTGAACCAGCTGCTGGTCGAGATGGACGGTTTCGAGGGCAACGAGGGCGTGATCGTCATCGCTGCCACCAACCGTCCGGACGTGCTCGATCCGGCGCTGCTGCGCCCCGGTCGCTTCGACCGCCAGGTGGTGGTGCCGCTGCCGGACGTGCGCGGTCGCGAGCAGATCCTGCGCGTGCACATGGCCAAGGTGCCGCTGGCGGATGACGTCAAGCCCGAGTTCATCGCCCGCGGCACGCCCGGCTTCTCCGGGGCGGACCTGGCCAACCTGGTCAACGAGGCGGCCCTGTTCGCGGCCCGTTCCGATGCCCGCACCGTGGACATGGAAGACTTCGAACGCGCCAAGGACAAGATCATGATGGGCGCGGAGAGGAAGTCCATGGTCATGAGCGAGGCCGAGAAGAAGCTGACCGCCTATCATGAGGCGGGTCACGCCATCGTCGGTCACCTGGTGCCCAAGCACGATCCGGTCTACAAGGTGACGATCATCCCGCGCGGTCGCGCGCTGGGCGTGACCATGTACCTGCCCGAGGAGGATCGCTACAGCCAGAGCAAGACCGAGCTGGAGAGCCGCATCTCGTCGCTGTACGGCGGACGCGTCGCCGAGGAGATCATCTTCGGGGCCGAGAACGTCACCACCGGTGCCTCCAGCGACATCGAGCGTGCCACCGAGCTGGCCCGCAACATGGTCACCAAGTGGGGGTTGTCGGACAAGCTGGGGCCGCTGGCCTACTCCAAGGAGGAGGGTGAGCCGTTCCTCGGTGGCCGGTCCCAGAACCAGTCGTCCATGTCGTCCGAGACCGCCGACATCATCGATGACGAGGTCCGCCAGCTGATCGATCGCAACTATCAGCGCGCCACGCAGATCCTGACCGACAACACCGACATCCTGCACGCGATGTCGGATGCGCTGATGAAGTACGAGACCATCGACGTGGGACAGATCGGGCGCCTGATGAACCGCCAGGAGCCGGGCGAACCGGCCGACTGGGGCAGCGATCCGACCGGCGGCCCCACGGCGCCTCCGGGCAGTGGCAAGCCGACCAGCGAGCCGGTCGCACCGGTCGGCGACGGTCCGGGCGGGGACGTGCCCGAGAAGCCGGTCGGTGGCACCGCCGGTGACAACCCGGCTCCGGCGCGCTGAGGGCACGGCGACCCGGGGAACCGGGGCGGCACGCGACGTGCCGTCACTCACCGTTCGCCTCGCGGGGCGCCCCGGCCTGACGGCCGGGGCGCCCCGCTGCGTTCCGGACCCCTTGTCATGACGCACACCGCCGTCCATCGCCCGCCGGAGCTGAAGCTGGAGCGTCTGCACGGGCGCCCGCTGATCATGGGCATCCTGAACGTGACGCCGGATTCTTTCTCGGACGGCGGACGCTTCGCTGCGTTGCCGGCCGCCGTGGAACACGCGCGGGACATGGTCTCGGCCGGTGCGGACATCATCGACATCGGTGGCGAGTCCACGCGTCCGGGTGCGCGGCCGGTGGGCGAGCAGCAGGAACTCGACCGGGTGGTGCCGATCATCGAGGCACTGGTCGGACAGCTCGCGCACACCGGGGAGTTCGATGTCACGCTGTCGATCGACACCAGCAAGCCTGCGGTGATGCGCGCGGCGGTCGCGGCCGGTGCGGGGCTGATAAACGATGTTCGCGCCCTGCAGGAACCCGGGGCGCTGCAGGCCGCCTCCGAGGCGGGCGTGCCGGTCTGCCTGATGCACATGCAGGGTCGTCCGGCCGACATGCAGGCGGACCCCACCTACACGGACGTGGTCGAGCAGGTGCTGGCCTTCCTGCACGAACGGCGCGCCGCGGCGGTCGCCGCCGGCATCCCCGCCGGGCGGGTGCTGCTCGATCCGGGGTTCGGGTTCGGCAAGCGCCTCGAACACAACCTGGCGCTGTTCGCCGCCCTGCCGCGCTTCGCGCAGGCGGCACCGGTGCTGGTCGGCGTGTCGCGCAAGGGCATGATCGGCGAGCTGCTGGACGACCCCGGGGCCGACCGGATGATCGGGTCCGTGACGGCTGCGCTCATGGCGGCACGGCACGGTGCCGCCATCCTGCGCGTGCACGATGTGAGGGCCACCGCACAGGCGCTCGCCGTCTGGCACAGTCTTGGCGGGTAATTGCGGCACGGCCGATGCTCGCTCAGCTCGACTACCATCCCGGTGCGGCGACACGACGCAGGAGACAACGCATGGCCTCACGCAGCTTCTTCGGTACCGATGGCATCCGCGGCCGGGTGGGCGAGCACCCGATGACGGCGGAGACGGTGCTCAAGCTCGGCTGGGCAGCCGGCATCGTGCTCGCCCAGCAGGGCAGCCACGAGGTACTGATCGGCAAGGACACCCGCGTGTCGGGCTACCTGTTCGAGTCGGCCCTGGAGGCGGGGCTGGCATCCGCCGGCGTCGACAGCCGCCTGCTCGGTCCGATGCCCACCCCGGCGGTGGCCTACCTGACGCGCACCTTCCGGGCGGCGGCCGGCATCGTCATCAGCGCCTCCCACAACCCGTTCTACGATAACGGGCTGAAGTTCTTCTCCGCCGACGGCACCAAGCTGCCCGACGAGACCGAGCTGGCGATCGAGGCGATGATGGGCGAACCGATGACCATGGTCGATTCGTCGGAACTCGGTCGCGCCCAGCGGGTGGACGATGCCGGCGGTCGCTACATCGAGTTCTGCAAGAGCACGTTCCCGAACGGTCTGCGGCTGGACGGCATGAAGATCGTCGTGGATGCGGCCAACGGCGCCGCCTACGACATCGCGCGGCGGGTGTTCGAGGAGCTGGGGGCGACGGTGATCTCGGTCGCGGCCAAGCCGAACGGTCTGAACATCAACAAGGACTGCGGTGCGACGGTGCCCGAGCACGTGCGCTCGCACGTGCTGCTGGAACGGGCCGATGTGGGCATCGCCCTGGACGGTGACGGCGACCGGCTGATCATGGTCGATCATCGCGGCGAGATCGTCGATGGCGACGAGATCCTGTACGTGCTCGCCCGGGCGCGGCATGCGGCCGGCGGCATGCAGGGCGGGGTGGCCGGCACGCTGATGACCAACCTGGCGCTGGAGCACGCGCTGCACGGCATGGGCGTGCCGTTCAAGCGCGCCAACGTCGGCGATCGCTACGTGCTCGAGACGCTGCGCGCGGAAGGCTGGGAACTGGGCGGCGAGAACTCGGGGCACATCATCTGCCTGGACCGGGTCACCACCGGTGACGCCATCGTCGCCGCCCTGGCCGTGCTGGCGGTCATGAAGGGGACCAACGAGTCGCTGTCGCGCCTGCGTGCCGACATGCAGCTCTACCCGCAGGTGCTGCTCAACGTGCCGGTGCGCGACAGGAACGTGCTCGACGGCAACCTCGAGATCGAGGCGGCGGTGAAGCGCGCCGAGGAGAGCCTCGGCGACCAGGGGCGCATCCTGCTGCGCCCCTCGGGCACCGAGCCGCTGGTGCGCGTGATGGTCGAGGGCAAGGTCGCCAACGATGTCCGGCGCATCTGCGAGCAGGTCGCCGACGTGGTGAAGGGCGCCGCGGCCTGAGCGCCGCGATCGGGGCGGGCGCGGGCACGGCCCGTTCGTGAGCGGCACCCGGCTGGCACCCGACGCGGCCGGTCCGACGCTGTGCGTCGGCGAGATCCTGGTCGAGATCGTTGCCACCACCGCCGGCGAGGGCTTTCTCGAGGCGCAGCCGCTGACCGGGCCGTTCCCGAGCGGTGCGCCGGCCATCTTCGCCGATCAGTGCGGGCGGCTCGGCGGCACGGTGGCGATGATCGGTGCGGTGGGCGACGACGACTTCGGCCGGATCAACCTCGATCGATTGCGTCGCGACGGCGTGGACGTGACCGGCATCGCGATCGATCCGGCCGTTCCGACCGGCAGCGCGTTCGTGCGCTATCGCCCTGACGGCTCGCGCGATTTCGTCTACAACATCGCCACCTCGGCAGCGGCGCGGTTCGGCTGGGACGCCGCGACCGAGGCGGTGGCGAACCGCTGCGCCCACCTGCACGTGATGGGCTCGGCGCTGTCGATGCCGGGTGCCTGGGCGGTGATCGAGCCGGCGGGGCGGGTGATCAGGGCGCGGGGCGGCAGCGTGTCGCTCGACCCGAACCTGAGAAAGGAGCTCGTCCACGACCGGCGGACCGCGGACCGGTTCCGGCAGCTGGTGGCCTCCTGCGACCTGCTGCTGCCCTCGGGCGAGGAACTGGAGCACGCGGCAGGCCTCGATGGTGTTCGCGGCACGGGTGCCGCGAGCGAGCGGGGCGATGCGCAACGCACGACCGCCGCGATCGAGCGGCTGTTCGAGCTCGGCGTCGGCGAGATCGCGCTCAAGCGCGGCGAGCGGGGCGCGAGCGTGTTCCTGCCGGACGGCCGTCGGGCGGACGCCGCGGGGTTCACGGTGGACGAGCTCGACCCGACCGGTGCGGGCGACTGCTTCGGGGCCGCCTACCTG
>Ga0209831_1004474_pt1 | contig 10942 bp, 8 predicted proteins | sample Maine_Asex4_meta_FD_187451 | JGI IMG/M metagenome (GOLD analysis project Ga0209831, IMG submission 187451) | Marine algal microbial communities from Maine, USA - Maine_Asex4_metaG (SPAdes) (version 2) | ecosystem: Host-associated > Algae > Red algae > Unclassified | place: Maine, USA | collected...
TTTCGATATCGGTCATATTCCATAATGGGGAGAGTTTGAATTTTGTTGTTATTTTCATTTTCTCCCTACTTGCCCTTCATTCTCTTTTTATTTTCTGTTTTAGCCTTTCCGTTAGTCTAAACTACAGTAATAATTGCTAAAAGGGATAACTTTAAGCGAGCTTTGCACTTATGTTTAAAAATTAAGCTCTAACTACGAATTTAGATGAATGAACGCAACCATCTTTTACTTTATTTTATAAAGGCAAGCATCTCGCTTTTGCAGTGAGCATAAATACTTAGATGTGAGTAAAATAAGAAGGGAACAGATAAAATCTGTAGATGTCTGTGAAATCTTAAAGTCTTGCTATGCTTGTTGAATTGGCAAGCTCAACTTAAGCATTGATACACAACTCAAAAAAATAAAAGCTTGCTAATCGGCATTACTATACACGCTAACCTCTTGAACATTGATTATAAATAGCTTTTATTTTCGCTACTCCGCTTTCTGCTTAGCAGGCGAATATGCGTATAGCTGCTAAACATAATTGATATTTTTAGCTGTCAAAACAACCCGAGTCGATCGCGGAGCGATTATCAAGGATAGAAAAACTCTTGATAAAGCTTAAGTAAAATCACTGACATTCTTAAAATCTTGAGCCAGTATTGTTACACAAGAATATCTGAATATCTAAGTTGCAATTGGCATTAAAGCGATCGATATTTCGACTTGGATCGACAGTATAAAAAACTATTTATGTGATTTCTAGCACTATGGCAAATTTTATAGTAACCAACAATAATGATTCTGGAATTGGTTCTTTACGCCAGGCAATTTTAGATGCCAATAAACTTGAAGGAGCAGATAAAATTCTGGTTTCGGGTAATATTACCTTGACCTCAGCAATTGAGATTACGGATTCTGTCTCAATCGTGAACGTTGGTAAAACAAAAATTACTCAAACTGGAAACGATCGCCTTTTTTATATTGATGATGGTGACGCAGACAAACTGAGTAAGGTGAATTTTGTCGGCATTAACATGACTGGCGGAAATGCCGAAGAATCTGGCGGAGCGATCTTTAGTCACGAAAATATCGGTATCTTTAATTCTAGACTGTTTGGTAACGCTGCAGGCGATCGCGGTGGCGCAATATATGTTGAAGGCGCGACGCTAAATGCCAATCGCACTAGAGTTTTTAATAACCAGGCGAGAACTGGTGGGGGAATTGCCCTGGCTTTTGATGCCCAAGGTACTCTAGCTAACAGTAAGATTTCTGGTAACACTGCCACTGATGATGGAGGTGGAATTGCCTCTATTTATGGTTCGCAGCTCGAACTTTTCAAGAGCGAGATTTCTGGCAATACTGCCACTGATGCGGGGGGAGTTAGCGCCTACTATCAAAGTTCTGTAAAGCTAGTTCGTACGACTGTATCTGGCAACACAGCAAAACAGTCGGGAGGTGGAATTGGCGCGGTTTACGACTCTCAGGTTGAATCTGTCGGCAGCACGATTTCTGACAATAAAGCCGAAACTAGCGGTGGAATTAGCATAGCAAGCAGCAACCTGAACGCGATCGACAGTAAAATTTCTGGCAACACGGCAAACCGTATTGGTGGACTTGGTATTTCTTATTACTCTGAGGCGGAGATTGTTGACAGCAATATATCTGGCAACACTGCGACTAAAGGCGATGCAGGGGGCATCGACGTTACTTATGGCAGCTCTTTGATTCTTGCCAATAGTTCTATTTCTAATAATCTGGCTGCTCAATTTGCTGGCGGAATTAATATAAATACTAGTTCTCAGGTAGGAATTGTTAACAGCACTATTCTGAGCAACAAGGCAAAAGCAAGTGGTGGAATCAATCTCGCTGGAGATAGCTCTCTCTCTCTAGTTGAAAGCCAAGTTTCGGGGAATAAAGCTACTAAATTTCAGGCAGGTGGAATTGGGATCTCTGATTTTTCTCAAGCAGAAATAACCAATAGCAAAATTTCCTTTAACGCAGCTAGTAGAGCCGAGGGTGGTGGAATTAACGTTGCCCAAGGTAGCGGTTTGAAACTCGACAGCTCTTTGCTAATCAAGAATCGTGCTGCGGATTCTGGTGGCGGAATTAACCTAGACGATAATGCTCAAGGGGAAATTACCGTTAGCACTATTGCTAAAAATAGTGGTCGTATTGGCGGCGGTATCAACGTTGCGAATGACAGTTCTCTATCTCTAGCCAATACTTCTGTAGAGGAGAACACGGCAACTGAATTTGGTGGCGGTATCAACGGCTATTTTGACTCTCAGCTAGAAATTACCAACGCAACAGTGACGGGTAACAAAGCTCCTCTCGTCGGTGGGATTAATATCGCCAACGGTAGTTCTTTAAGATTATCAGATAGCGCCATAACGGATAACGTAGCGGATACTTCTGGTGGAGGCATAAATGTTTACTCCGACTCCCAATTAACGGCGCTCAATAGCACCATTGCGGGCAATACTAACGGCGGATTACAATCCTATGGAAACAATTCTGTTACTCTGATTGATAGTTCCGTGACAGACAACAGCGTCAGCGATATTAGTGGTGATGGCATTAGCGAACTCAGAACTTATATCCTTGAGGCAGAAGCCGCCGATTCCTTAACTGGTTATCGAGTTGAAAGTATTGCTGATGCTTCGGGAGGAAAAGCACTTAGTTTACTCGGTGGAGAACACAACGAAACTGGGAGTGCATCCTTTACTGTTAGAGACTCAGGCACCTACGATATCTTGTTGGCTACTTACGATGAAAATGATGGGGAAGCTAGCTTCAATCTGGAACTAAACGGTTCGCAAGTTGGTGATACCTTAGTCTTAAATGATGACTTAGGTAGCAATGTCGCGAATGCTCAAACTGCGGTTAGTGAAACGATCGCCTTTGGGATTAGCCTAGAGGTAGGAGATGTTCTAACTGTTAACGGTTTTGAGCAGGATAGCGAACATGCTCGCCTAGACTATCTTGAGTTTATCCCTACTGAAACAATGTAGACTTTTTAGTCACGGTTCTCGATCGCAGGAGATTCAAATTCTTCTTTTTTGCTTAATCTAATAAAAATGAGTCCAGCCATAACTTCGGCTAGGCTCATTTTTTGTTTTAAATAAATTGATTAATACTGGCGATCGCTATAATTGATAAATATATTAGTAATGGATGTTACCTACTACTCACTAATCTGAACAGATTGATGGGTGCATCAGATCGCTTGGCTAGTAAGAACCGTTATCGTGACCGATAATTTTCAACGTGACGATCCGTACCGACACCAATTAAGTTAGATAGCTTTTCTGCTAAATCTTTAATTAAGTAGGGCTTGCAAAGATAATCATTACATCCAGCATCAACAATTTTCTGTAGCTGAATTGGATAGGTCAAACCCGTTACCGCTACGATCGGAATATGAGCCGTCTGAGGATTATGCTTGAGAATCCTTGTTACCTCAATGCCGCTAATATTTGGCATGATAATATCCAGCAAAATCAAATCTGGAAGCTCATCTTTTGCTATCTCGATTGCTTTTTTACCACCATTTGCCACAATGCAGTCAAAATTCAGAAGCTGTAGCGCGCTGCTAGCAAACAGAATATTATCTTCGTTGTCATCGACTATCAGTATTAAAGGAGTTTCTTTTCTTTGCTTACTTAAAAAGGTGGAAAACTGACTTGGCATTACTTCTCCATTAACAGCTTAATTAAAAATATCTCGCCAATGGCTAAATAGCACTGTTTTAAGAGATAAGTTTATGTAAATAGTTAAGTAAAGATTTACCTTTGTCTGACTGAGAAAGGATTTTATTAAGCTAACTGCTTACCATTGTTACATACTTTTATATTAATTTAAGAATCTTGTGTATCATATTGTAATTTTTATGAGTTCATTGGCATAATTTTGAATCTAGATTGCCAAATCATTAGTTCAATCGACTATATTTTCTTGCCCAAACTAGGGTTAGCAATATCTGACAGATCGACCAGATCGTCTGATTTTCCATAGCGATAAATTCTTTTTCCCAGTTTAGGAAAATCGCCAACGTCGTGAAGCAGTCTTTGTCCGACAACGATACAGCGCAAAACATCAGAACCAGTGTTTTTCATAGTGTGAGGTAAACCACCAGCAGGATAGCCAACAAAGTCTCCCGCACCTACTTTATAATCGACTTCATCAATGGTAACGGTGGCATTGCCAGCCAAGATATAGACGCATTCTTCTTCAAAATGATGCAGATGATATTCCGTAGATTCAAAGCCTGGAAGAACTTCAATTATATGAAAACCCAAATTTTTTAAACCAACCAGATCGCCGAGGGATTTATTGATTCTTTGAGCATTTTTATTGAGAAAGTGAGTCTTTGCTAAACCCTCCATCTGCTCGATCGCGTCATGCCGAATTATGTATTCCATTTTAAGCACCAAAACTATTGTCATAATATTATCGTGCTTGTCTAATTAACCTCTCAAACAAGCCCGAATCTACTAATCCATCGGTTAAAATTCTGTTAACCCTCGATTGAAGCTGCAATATGACTGAGTCTGTTCTTGATGTTCGCCACCTACAAGTCCAATTCGCTACGGTCGGCAAGCCTGTTGTGGCTGTTGAGGATTTGACCTTTCAGCTTCGCAAAGGCGAAAAGCTAGGCATTGTGGGAGAATCGGGTTCGGGTAAGTCAGTAACATCCCTAGCAATTATGGGTTTAGTTCCTACTCCTGGCAAAATAACTCAAGGAGAAATTATCTTTACTCCCGAAGGCAAATCGGCGGTCGATTTGCTACAGATAAATGAAGCCGAACGTCGCAGCTATCGTGGGGGAGAAATCGCCATGATTTTTCAAGAGCCGATGAGTGCCTTAAACCCCGTATATAATATCGGGTTTCAGATTACCGAGGCGATCCTGCTACACCAAAAAGTAACATCGGCTGATGCGAGGCGCAAGGCGATCGCTTTATTACAGGAAGTGCAGCTTTTACCTAGTGATGAAATTCTAACTCAGCAATGTCTGCAAGAATATCCCAACTATAAGGATAAAGAAGTATCTGCGTACATCAATCAGTATAAACAGTCAATGCTCAAGCGCTATCCTCACGAACTATCAGGGGGACAGCTACAGCGAGTCACAATTGCGATGGCAATTTCCTGTAATCCTAGCGTTTTGATTGCCGACGAACCCACAACCGCTTTAGACGTTACGGTACAGGCAACTATTTTAGATCTGCTGCGTCGTCTTTGCGATCGACGGGGGATGACGCTGATCTTTATTACTCACGATTTAGGGGTAATTGCCGAATTAGTCGATTCGGTAGCGGTAATGTATCGAGGTAAGGTAGTAGAAACAGGAGAGATTCAGTCGGTATTTCAAAATCCCCAGCATCCCTACACGAAGGGATTATTAGCCTGTCGTCCTCGTTTGGATCGTCGTCTAGAAACTCTGCCCACGGTAGTTGATTTTATGGATGTCTCGACCACTCCCGAAGGTGCGATCGAGATTACGGAAAAACAGAGTTTCGATCGCCAGCTAGATCGGGTTGTGACAGAATCACAGCAAAAAGCGCGATTAGAGCAATTGTTAAAACAAGATCCAATAATGACAGTCAAGGGTTTACGTGTCGGCTTTCCAATGAAAGGAATATTTGGCAAGACCAAGAAATATACGATGGCAGTAAACAACGTATCTTTTGACGTCTACCCAGGTGAAACTTTAGGTTTGGTTGGAGAATCGGGCTGTGGTAAGTCTACCCTCGCCAGAACTTTATTAAGACTGATTCAACCGATGGAGGGAGATGTAATCTTTGACGGCGATAATCTAACCAATCTTGCTCTTAGAAGTCAAAAACTGCGATCGCTGCGCCGACAGATGCAGATTGTCTTCCAAAATCCCTATAATTCTCTTAATCCGAGAATAAATATTGGTAAAGCGATCGCCGAACCGTTGGTAGTACACAAAGTAAAAGGCGATCGCCGAAAAAAAGTTGCCGAACTTCTAGAACGGGTTGGTTTAAATCCCGACATGAGAAATCGCTATCCCCATGAGTTTTCTGGGGGACAGAGACAGCGAGTATGTATCGCCCGCGCCTTAGCCTTAGAACCTCAGTTTATTATCTGTGATGAGTCCGTTTCCGCCCTTGATGTCTCCGTGCAGGCGCAGGTATTAAACCTGCTCAAAGAATTACAGGCAGAGATGGGTTTAACCTATGTTTTTATCTCCCACGATCTTAGCGTCGTTAAATTTATGAGCGATCGCATTATTGTCATGAACCAGGGAAAAATTGAAGAGATTGGCACATCAGAAGCAATCTATCGCCATCCTCAAACCGAATATACCCGCAAGTTGATTAGCTCTATTCCGACAGGGGAATTTAACTAGCGGTGGTACTCTTAAGTTTATTTCATTTTATTTATTAAATACTTGTGATGCGAATCAAAAAGTCCTGAAATACTTCTGTAAGCATCCTGTCTGATATACCATAATATCTCGAACTTATAGGGGTTTCGGGCTGGCGAACGCGATAACTCGATTAAAATCGTTTGCATTTCAAGATCGGGTAACTGATTAGGTTTAGATAGCGTCCGCAGATAAACACAGATAAACGCAGATAGAGCGATTGTTTAACCAATGAATTGGATCGATGATGTACCAAAAAGTCTTATTTCGTCGAACAGTAGTCAGATTAATTAGTACAATTGCTCACCTTAGCAGGGGTAAAGCTAAGAGCTAAGAGTTGAGAGCTAAAAACTAGTAAATTAGAACGGAGCGAATCCACATTGAGCGTCAAATGGAAGCTGTTATTTTTATTGGACTCCAGGCTTCGGGAAAATCTTCCTTTTATCGTCAAAGATTTATAGATAGCCATATTCGCCTTAATCTAGATATGCTTAAAACTCGCCACAGAGAACGGCTTTTATATGAGGCATGTTTGGCAGCAAAACAGCCAATGGTAATCGATAATACCAATTCGAGAATTGCAGAACGCCAGAAATATATAGTTCCCGCCCAAGCAAACAAATTTACCGTAACGGGCTATTATTTTCAGTCCGATTTAGCAAGCTGCAAACAGCGTAATGAGCAGCGTCGGGGTAAGTCAAAAATTCCCCTAGTTGGTTTACTCGATACTTACAAGAGACTGGAATTACCCAGTTATGAAGAAGGTTTCGATCGGCTATATTACGTAAAGTTAGGCGAAGATAAAACGTTTACAGTGGAGACATGGCAGGATGCAGTTCAGTGAATTGGATACGAAGATGCGCGTCTACGAAACTGCCCAGGATTACTCAGTCTTACCGAATGTATATATGGTAGCAAGGTTAGATGGACGCAATTTCACCTGCTTGACTAAAGATACTCATCGGTTCATTGCACCTTTCGATGACAAGTTTCGAGACTATATGCTGGCTACCGTCGAACACCTAATGAGCTGTGGATTTAAAATCGTCTATGGCTATACCCAAAGCGATGAAATTTCTCTGCTGTTGGATCTTGACGATAATACTTTTGGACGCAAGTTGAGAAAGTTAAACTCCGTACTGGCATCTGAAGCTAGTGCTAGGTTCTCTTTACTTTTGGGAGACATGGGCTGTTTCGACTGTCGTATCTCTCAGTTACCAAATATTGAGCTAGTTGTAGATTATTTCCGCTGGCGACAACAGGATGCTCACCGTAACTCCTTGGGTTCACACTGCTACTGGTGTCTGCGTCGAGATGGTAAATCGGCAACCGAAGCAACTGAGATAATGTCGGGTATGTCTCTAGCTGCCAAAAACGAACTCTTATTTCAATACGGCATTAATTTTAACGATCTACCTACCTGGCAAAAAAGAGGTTCTGGGCTTTACTGGAAGGAATACCAGAAGCAGGGCTACAATCCTCACAAACAGGTAGAGACAACAGTAATCAGACAGAAAATCAAGCGGGATTTAGAGATTCCAATGAAAGACGAATACAGTCAGTTTATTCGGGACTTACGATCGGCTAGTTAAATAGCTAAAGCAATTTCAACAAAAATTAAGGGTGAACGTTTATTCACCCTGGTAATATACTTCTCCTGTTTCTAAGTACGTGCAGATTTTGTATTATGCACTAGTTAATTGACGCTCTACATAACGATCCAAGAGCCAGAGATTTCTAGATGCGATCGCTTCGTGATAGAATTCGCTCATTTGAGTAGCAATATCCGACCAGGTGAATAGTTCTTCGACTCGCGCTCTACCAGATCTACCAAGCTGTTCGGACCATTCGGGCTGATTTATTAGACGCTGAAGTGCTTGAGTCAGTAGAGTTACGTTACCAGCGGGAAACAGTAAGCCTGTTTGCTGATTCTCTACCGCATATTTCAAACCGCCAACGTTGCTGGCAATTACGGGTGTACCGCTTGCCATTGATTCGATCGCCACCATTCCCGATGAGTTATTGTAGCTAGGGACAACGCAAACATCAGCAGACGCATAGTGAGTTGCCAACTCTTGACGGTTGACTCCTTCGGAAAAGACTGTAATATTGTCTAAACCTAAGTTCCAAATCATTTTTTCGATGCGATCGCGATCGCTTTGACTGTTACTTGAGCCATTACTAACCAAAGTAAGACGAATATCTCCCAGACGATGGAGGGACGGTTTGCTGACGGCTTCGATTAGGGTTTCTAATCCTTGGCGACAGGTAAATCTGCCAACGTAGAGAATATTAAAGGTATTTTCAGGAACTTCTTGTTTTTGTCTGGCGATCGCCTTTGCCATAGAACCGAACATGTCGCTATCCGTACCGCAGGGAACAATGGATATATTGCCTCGCTGGGAAACTAGCTGTTCTAAATATTCTCTCTGTTGGGGACAGGTAGCAATGCTGAGATCGGCAGTTTCTAAACAGAGCTTTTCAAATGCTAAACGGGTACGGGCAATATTACTCAGGCGTTTGGAGTTAGCATATCTAACTGCACCGAGAGAATGAAAGGTGTGAACATGCTTGACTAGAGGCTGAATTTTTTTGAGTTCCATACCTACCCAGGCAGAAAGCCAGTAGTTTGTATGAATCAAAGCATATTTAATCTTGTTAACTGACTGAAACTGACGTAGCTGCTGTAAGAACTCTGGTAAACAACCGATTAATTTTTGTCGGGGTACAAACTGCAATGCTCCTGCGCTGAGGCGAATTGTGCGACAGTTATCATTGTGCTGTACTATATCTGCCTGATTGCTGCTGGTTCTACGAGTAAACATGTCTACCTGCCATCCCAAGCGGGATAGCGCTTCACCTAACTGACGTACATAAACGTTTTGACTGCCTGTTTCTCGGGCTGGATCGCTATGGACAGAAATTAAAGCAACAGTAGGAAGTGAATTCATGGCTGTAATTACTTTGGTAGTGTTTGAGAAGAGTAGTGTTTAAGGAGATAGGAATAAAATTAATTACGAATTATGTAGCCTGTATATTCAATTAAATTTGGTGGTTAATTTGTAAAAAACTTTATCGACTAATAGTTATTGGGAGTAGTTCATGCTCTTAAGTTAGCAAGCTGTTTTTTCAATCTTGTGACAATTTCATTTCAGTTTTGACACACAGGATTGTTTGAGGCGAAAGATCCTTAGCCCGTATAGAACTGAATATTTTATTTACTAATGGGTAGGCTGAATTTGAAGGTACTGCCCACTCCTAGCTGACTTTCGACCAAAATTTTACCTTGATGTAGCTCTACCAAACGGTGACATATGGCCAGTCCTATTCCTGTCCCACCATATTTTTCTTGGCGGGCAGATGGCGATCTCCAAAAACGTTTAAATACCTGTGATAGTTCGGCTGAATCTATCCCCGTTCCTGTATCTCGAACGGCAATCCAGACAAAATCTCTATCGGCTCTGGCTTCTAAAGTAATTTTTCCTGTGGGAGTGTGGCGAATGGCGTTGCTGAGTAGATTGACTAATATTTGCTGTAGGCGATCGCTATCTACCATTGCATAGGGTAAATTATTAGGACAGTTGAGGTTCAAACTGCGATCGCTATCTAATAACTGATCGGCAAACTTTTCGGCTAACGGTGCAAGGATCTGTCGCACATTAGTCGGTTTTAGATCTAGGGATAGGTTTCCTGTTTCTGCTAGGGATAACTCCTGCAAATCGTTGACCAAACGCTGCAAACGTTTTGTTTCTCTAATTAGCTGGGTATAAACCTGCGAATTTGCCACGATTATTCCATCGGCAATTTCTTCTAAGCGTCCGCGAATGATAGTCAAGGGGGTACGCAGCTCATGAGTCAGATCGTCAATAATTTCTCGTCTTCTTTCTTCTACCTCTTTTAATGCCGATGCCATGCGATTGAAGCTAATTGCCAGGCGATCGAGTTCTAATATGTCTAGGTGAGGCATTCTTGAGTTTAGTTTCCCGTTAGCAAACTGATAGACAATAGTTTCTAGCTGGTTGAGAGGCTGCACGATCTTTTTCGCCAGCCAGTAGCTTAAAAGTGCTGCTGCTAGAGTGCCTACAAGCAACGACCAAAAAGTACCTCTACTCCAAGCATTCTCGAATACTTCTAATAGTTGAGCATTAGCGGTGCGAATATTTAAACCCCTACCCTCAAGCTCTCGAATATTAATTTGAAAATATCGCGGTGAGAAGAAATTGCCAACGATCGAAGAAGCAGTAACCCCAACAATTGTTACCAGAATGTGAGAGAAGAAAAGTCTGGTCTGTAAATTGAGCATTTTATAACCTATAACCTATAACTCATAACCTATAACCTATAACCTATAACTCATAACCTATAACCTATAACGAGTTCTTGAGAGTTTTAATTGATGCCGTGAGAATTTTGCCGATCTCAATAGCTCCGTTTAAGTAGGTAGACAAGAAAAAACTTAGCTATGTAACAAAACGTTTAGCTAGAATTAAATCGAAAACGTTCTGTAGAGTATTCTCCACTTATTGCTCTGACTTCTACTCCAGACATCACTGCATAAGC
>Ga0209831_1004476_pt1 | contig 10940 bp, 11 predicted proteins | sample Maine_Asex4_meta_FD_187451 | JGI IMG/M metagenome (GOLD analysis project Ga0209831, IMG submission 187451) | Marine algal microbial communities from Maine, USA - Maine_Asex4_metaG (SPAdes) (version 2) | ecosystem: Host-associated > Algae > Red algae > Unclassified | place: Maine, USA | collected...
CGTCCCCCCCCCCCGCCCCATCAACGCCAACGTCCCACCTATCGTCGGAGGGCGCCCCCCCCATGGCGAGCCACTGTCCCGACGGCGCCGGCTCGGCCGCCGCCGGCAGCAGCGGCGCTTGTGCAACGCGCAGCAGGCGCACGGTCGAATCGCGGGCGACACACTGGCCTCCGCACCCGCCAACGGCATCGTACGTGGGGGGGCGCGCCGCCGCCTCCGCCCGCCGCGGCATCGGCATGCTCGTCACGGGGCTCGCCGTGCCGTCCGTCAGCCAGCGTGCAAAAAAGACACCAAAGGGGGCACCCACATACTGTAATTGTCGCACAGTCACCACCAAGCTGTCCACGGTTGCCCCTCGCCTATCCGCCGCGCCCCACACGCCCTCAACGCACCACGACAAGGTAGTTCAGGCGTGCAAAACCTTCCTGGTACAAAAGCCATTCGGGTCGCGCAAACGCTGACGCCACCCCCGTCGGCGTCGACGGCCCAATCGGCATGACAATCTTACGCCCGTCCAGGGTCACGGTCACGTCCCCCTCTGGTGACGGGGCGGTCACCGCAGCAGCTACGACGCTGTTGGCCCATGGCGAAGGCGTGCGCGGGGTCGGGTCATTGGCTCGAATATCCGCCGCCGCCGCCGCCGCCGCCGAAGTCTCATCGTCATTTTCGCGCAAAACCGCGACCGACGACAGCCGCAGCGCCTCGCGCGCGTCCGAGCCGCCCTCCCTTCGGCCGCCATGCGGCGGATAAGTGCCACGGCGGCGGCGGCGGCGCGAACGCCCGCCGCCGCCGCGGTGGCGGCGGGTGAACCGCCGCCACGTCTGGATCGGGGGCCGCCCTCCGACACCGAACCCGCCGACGTGGCAGGGGACGAGTGGACGGATGTCCGCGGCGTGCCACCGCCGCCAACGCCGCCGCCGCCGCCGTCGTACGCGCCGCCGCCGCCGCCGCCGACGGGCGAGTCGCCCCCACCAACCCGCCTCCGCCCGCGTCGGTCGCCGTCGAGGCGCCACTCTCTGTTCCACGGCGGTGCCGCTGCCGCCGGCGCGTGGTGCGCGCCGTCGTCGACGGCGCCGTCGGCCCCGCCGTCAGTGGCTGACGCGAATCCCGACGAGGCCGACTCGGCGCTCAGCGCCCACGGGGTCAACACCGACGACGCCGACGGGCGGCCGCCGCTGCTCGCCGACGGTGGAGGCTGCGACGGCGACGGCGACGGCGTCAGCGACGCCGGAACGCCGACTCCCGCTAGCGACAACGGTGCATCGTCGGGGCAGTCGAGCACCCCGTCGACAAACGCCGACATGCGCAGGCGCCTTGACCGCGGCACCGCCGCATTGGCAAACTGCGGCGCCGCCGCCGCCGCGGCTGCCGCTGCGCACGGCGTTGCCACGACCTCGGCGGCCCCGCGCGGCAGCACCGACGCGTGGGGGTGGCCACCCGCCACCACCGACAGGGAGGAGGGCTTGGCGCCGCCGAAGCTGACGGAGGTGACAATGCTGCCTTCCGGCGTCGGCGGGGAGGCCCGGCCGCCGCCGCCCACGGCAGCTGCGAAGAAGCGACCGAAGAGGCCCGCAGCCCAGCCGAGTGTCGCGGAGCTGTCGCTGTCAGAGGTTGCCGACGGGGAGGTCGTCTCGCGGGAGGGGGCGGGGGGGAGGGTGGTGATCGCGTCACCGCCGCCCCCAGGCGACGGCTGAGAGACCGAGCCGCCGCCGCCCACGGAGGCGGCGAAACAACGGCCGTTCAGGCCATTCGCCCGGCCAGACGTCAAGAAGTGGTCGCCGTCAGAGGCGGCCGATGGGGAGGGCGTCTCGCAGGATGGGGATGGGGGAGGGCGAGATGGTGCTCCATCGTCGCCCCCCGCCTGCGCCGCCGCGGCCTCAATGACAATACACGCGGGGCGGCCGAGGAGCGGCGGTGCGAGGGCGGCCGCTGCCGCCGCCGCCGCCGCCGCCGCCGCCAGCTCCGCATCGAGGCCCAGGAGGCGCGACACGGTATCGTTGCTGCCCCCATCGGTCTCATCAGCGGCGCCGCGGGCGGTCGTGAGGTGCGCCGAGCCGCCGCCGCCGCACCCGCCGCCCGCTCGGGCGATCTGCGTGGGCCGCGGAAGGTGTCGCCAAGCACGGCAGAAGTGCTGGGCGCGGCAACTGGGCCGTTGCGGTAACCGCCAGGGGGCGCGCTGAGGCACAGCTGGTAGTGGGGCCCGCTACCAGTCCTACGTGCAGCCCGCCGTGGTTTCAACCGCGCACAGAAACGGACCTACTGCGGCTCCACTCATGCAAAGCATGGCAATGCCGTGCTGGTTCGACAGATGACAATCATGCTCGCCAATCACTTCCAAGGATACTAGAACTGGCTCGACCTGACATACAGAACAAGAAACGGACGGTGATTTCTTGCCAATAAATACCGGAAAAAGACCGGCTTGTAGCCCCCTGCACAGAAAAAACAATTTGGGACACCCCTCATGGAAGCCTCAGTTAGCATATGGGTCAAGGAGCTGCAATCCTGTAACCCGAAGAACCTGAAACATTCTGGCTCCAAGATCGTGATTTACTAAGAGGTCCACACAACAGGGCCCAGAGGCATGTACAGTCAACTTCTCCCGTTTATGGAGGCCAAGCACGGTGGGACAAGCAACTTAAAGCTGCTCGACGACAACTGTGGGCCCCACAGGGCTCGTGCGGTGCGCTTCTACATGGCTTTGCATGGACTGGAGCGCGTCGACTGGGCTCCTCAGAGTCCAGACATGAACCCGATTGAGAACGTTTGGAGCGTCCTCGAGCGGCGTCTGCGTGCCCGCCCGACGCCACCGACCACGTTGGACATGTTGTTTGATGCCTTGTGCGAGGAGGGGGACCGTCTGCCTGATTCTCTCTTTGCGGGTTTGTCGGAGGGCATGCCGCGGAGGGTGGGGGCTCTGGCGGTAGCGAGTGGTCACTCGACCAAGTACTAAGTCATTTGCAATAAACAGCCTCTACAGGCCACTTTTCCTAGACCAGATGTCGATTGGTTGACCTGGTTCCTGGGCGGAATGGGCCATCCGATCGTAAACTTTTGGAACCCCCCTCCCCTGTACAGCCTTTCTCCATTCTTGTCGCTTCCGTTCTTGTCCAGGGGGGAATAGCAACGAACGCGGTCGATCGGCTTCTACGGTACAATCAACGGCGATCGTGGCTCTTGATCATCGTCTTCTGCACGAAAAAGGTGGGCTACTTTCTGGTCGTACGATCGCCATTGAGGGTGGACAGCATTGGAGAAAGACTGTACTAACGAGCTGTCAGCCAAAATCGCCTCGGCACAGGCTCTTCCCATGGATGCCAGTACAGAAATTTCCTGTTCCCCACCCCGCATGCCACCGTGCACGGCGGTGTCAGTTCTCCAGAAAACGAGCATGTCTCATTTTTTGGACAGAGATCCGGACGTGAAATCACAATATTGACCGAGAAATCACATCCGACACAGCTGGCTTGTGTCAACCAACGAGAAGATTCAATCACTGGAATGGCCAGTCCTATGATACAATGTCATCTCGCCCTATTCACTGTCGTCACTGCTACTGCAACTGTCGCCCACGCCACTCTGGCTCCCAGAACCGCTCTCAGGCGGCCCAGCGCACATGGTGACGTGCTCTGCCAGTGCCGCGCCCGCCGCCAACTGCTTAGAGCAGGCGGGGCACACCCAAAAGGCACCACACGCACACGCCACCCACGTCTTGACCCCTCGGTGGACCTTGTCGGTACAAACACGGCACCTGTGAAGCTCGCGCGACGCCACCTTCTCAGCCAACTCCCGCTCTTGGTTCACCTTGCGCTCTTCCCGCGCGACGCGGCGTACAGCCTTGTCCTCCTCCGCCTTGGCGGCAGCCTCCTGCACCTTGCGTTGTTGCTCTTATAGCAGGAAGGGGGAGTGAACGACACCGCGTGTCACGACCGCCCGGCCACTCGAGGACCCCGCTCTGGCTTCATCTACACGCCCTTGAGCCGCCATGATGACCTCCGAGGCGGCGTGACGGGCAGCCTCGACGGCCGTCTCGCCGATGTCGACGAGGCCGAGTTTGGCGCGGACGTTCGCCTTCATCAACTCCGGGTCGAATGGCCATAAGCCCCGCCGCCGAAAAGCACCGCGAATGATTGGTCCCGTGAACGCCCGGCGCTCCGCGGCGTAGGCGGCCAACATCAAAGCGTCCCGCGTGTTGGTATTGGTGAGCATCCCGTCCATAACGGCCTTCTCGTTTCGACGCACCTTGTCGGCTTTCATTGTTCCAAAGGGCGCCTCATCCAGCGGCTGGGTGATATGGGACGTGTTCTTGGAGAGGGAGAAGAGGAAAAAACCGAGCCCCAGCGCGTACTCGACGATGTCCGACCGGCGGTGGGCGGCCAACTGGTCCCCGAACAGCAGCGCTTGGATGCCTGGGTAGCGGGCGTGAAACACTTCGGCCACCTTGGCCAGCACCTCCTTGAAGATGCGCGCGTCAAGGAATCCCGTATCATTCCAGCAGTAGTACCTTGGCCACGTCCCACGGGTGATGCTCGGCGCCCGCTCCATGGTGAAGTTGACCGCTGCCTTGTCCCCTGCCCCGAAGCGCCCCTTGAGGATGTACACACTCAACAGCACGGACCCGTCGGCGGCGACGAAGGTGAGCAGCGCCGCCACGTCCTGGTGCCGCGTGGACCTAACGTTGCAAGCCCTTTTGCTCAGCTGCTTGCGGTACCGGCCGAGGAAGCAGGAAACTCACGTACGAGACACGTTGACGCCCCACTTGCGTAGCACCAGCTGCCTCATCTGCTCCACGGTGAGGGCCAGGTTGTTCACACTGAAGGCCTGGGTCACCGACACCAAAACGGCTTCATGATCCGGGGTGAGCTTCATCAGGCCGTGGCCATGGCGGCGTCCAAGTCTCGAGCGGTGGTAGGCGACCCGCACCGACGACGCGGTGCGCCCCGTGTGCGACGCCACGTACAACAGCGCGGCCTTGAGCGTGGGGAATGTGTGCTTGACATCCTCGAGGAGCGCCAGGGCGGCGGCGAGGTCCTCGCGGGGGGGCATGGTGACGGGGGGGGTGGGGTATGGCACCAACAAGCCGGTGGGGTGGTGATGCAGGATTCCCGCCCATTTCACCAGTGGGATTGCCCGCCCAGTGATTGATCGCCCGCCTAAAATCAGGCGAGGCTCCGGATGGCGGGAGTCTCGTATGTGATTTCTCGGTCAAAGTTGTGATTTCTCGTCCGGCTCTCCTTCCGGGGAGTCGAGGTGCAATCGTCTCAGTGGCCCTGCCCCATGAAAACCGTGCGTCGTCGATCACAGGACACTCGTGTCACGCACTCCACTGGCACCCTCCACTGGCCGCACCAGCGACATACACAACACGACGCCTACGGGAGCCCATCCAGCGACGCCCTGGATCTCCGGCGTACCCCCGACGTCCGTAGCAGCCTCTTACTGTACCGTAGGTGCCCTGGTCATGTGGGGGTGGTGATATCTATTCTGAGTGTTGGTACCTGTTTCCAGACAACTCACACCACCCGTTCACTTGCTTCTGTTCGTGGTTGGTGAGAGAATACTAACATTGCTTTGCTGCCTGGTTAGTTGTTCTTTTTCGACCCGTCTGTGTCTAGCTCTGTGCTTGCTTGATGTTTTGCTGTTTTCTTTCGCAAGTGGCTAAAATGGAGCCCCGCGCGCCTCCCTCCTCCCCAGACCTTCCCGCGGCCAGAACCTACAAGAAGACCACCGTCACCCTGCAACAACTGCTCCTCCTGATCACCCATATGCAGGACAAGATCTCGGTGTACGTGCTCGCCGAGCGCTATGGCGTCACTGAGCGGGCGTTGCGCAAAGTTTTCACCAGACGGGAACACGTTTAGCGGCCGGCGAGTGCAGAAGTTCCCCACGGATTCCGCACTGCGCAACCACCAAGGTTCGCACTGGTGGACGCCAAGTTTCTTGAGATGTCTAACAAAGCTCAACGGGTGGGCGGCACCCAGCTGCCCATCTCGTTGTTGACCCTGAAGACCCGGGCACAGCAGTACGCCTCGCAGCTGTACCCTGGACGCCCATTCACAGAGTCAAATGGCTTTGTCCCGGGATTTTTACGTCGCCATCAAGTCAAGAGCATCCGTCTTCACGGCACGGGTGGCTCCACCCCAGGCCGTGCTGCTGCTGGACAATGCCAGCGGTCACATCATGAATCTGGAGACCGACTAGCTCTCCGTTGAGGGTCTCCCCGCCAACACGACGGCCCTCTACCAGGCGTGCGAGCAGGGGATTATCCACTGAACCAAGTGCATCTACAAGCGGGAGATGATGAGCAAGATGCTTGTCTGCGCGGACGAGCATGCCGCCGAGTCCCCGATGGCCACCGCGGCACGCCTGGCGCGCCAGATCGGGGCACGACGTGGCCCTCTCGGAGGTGATGACGGCAACAGCCCTCACGTCCTCAATGCGATGAGGCTCCTCAAGTCCTCTTTTGAGCAGATCACGGCGTCGTGCGCAATGCGCTGCTCGCTATAAGCGAGGTGCCTGCCGACGTGTGTCGAGACCAAGGTCCGCGATCGACTGGAGGCGGAGACCGAGCTCAACGACGCGCCGGCTGATAACGACGCGCACGCCAATGCCATCGTCGACATTTGGCGCTCCCCTCGGAGCTCGGGAGCCAACGGCGCCGCCATTGACAAACAGCTACTGTTGGGTAATGATCTGGATGCCCTGCCCATTATTCGCTGACGGCTGGGTTCGGAAGATGACCGCGGGGCGCTCTTTGAGATTGTGAACCAGATGAAAGAGAGTATCTCGACCCAGTCATAGTTGTGTAAATCTCTCGTTCCACATTGGCTCCACGCGCTCTTCTTCGTGGTCCAGAAAAAAAAAAAGACTTGACTCTCACACGAAGCACCGTCCACACCTGCAATTTAGCATGCTGCACAGGCACTGCACTGTTTCTCTCACGCACTGCGCGCCCCCGCGCCGCCCCTCCACTGGTTTTCCACTCATGCATTGCCGTGTTCTGTAGGCAGTGTCAGCGAGTGTATCTTTGTGTCCCAAAGTCTGCCAGAGGGTGTCACTTCCCCCGCCCCCGCCCCCCCCCGCAGACCTCTCCCTGCCCAGTCCGCTCAACACCACAGCATGAAAGCAAACGCAACGCATAGAATAGCACGGGCGCTACTCAGGCTTCGCCCTCAACAGGATTGCACGAGGTCATCACGCGGGGGGGGGGGGGGGGGGGGGGGGGGTGGGGGGACACCCCACGAGGCTACAGGGCCGGCGCGGACATGAGACAACAAGCGTCTCCGTCGGCGACGCGTGTAGGGGGGAGCCAGGCGAGAGGGAGCACTGATGAATGACGTGGGAGGGTAAAATAGGGAGCATGTGTGTCCGAGTGAGGGTCGCTGGCGCCGCGAAGGGCCAGCGCGGCTGCTTCTGTGTCGGCCGTGTGCATGGGTCTGAATCTGCCGACCAAGGTCGCATGATGACGCCCAAGCAGTTGGCTTGGATTTAACGTAAGAATTCAATCTCGGGCATGTGACTGGAACGTCCACCTACCACTCAAAGGCCAATTGACATGGCCTCTCTTGGACAGTCATTGTCCATTTTCTTGTTTAGCTTTTCAAACCCGATTCTCAGCAGAGGCCATTGTTCGGAGCAAGGTCGGAACAGATGAGAGAACCCACTATAGCTAATGTCAGATGGTTGTGCGATAAGGACCGCGCGTGTGGTAGCTGATGTGAGACGGGGGGAGCGAAAACTTGTTGAGCTCCTGGCTCCGGGGACCGCTTTCTACTCGACTGGCGAGCGTCCCGGTGGATCCCAGGACCGTGAGGGTCTCGCATCTCCTGCACCGCATCTCTATCGTCGAAAAATGTCTGCGTCTATGAACAACGGCGAGTCACGCGTGCTGGAACAAGAAGAAGTGGCATTCAGAACGCTGCGGCCGGCTCGGGCAGGCGTGGAATGCGTAGGGGGGGGGCATGCGCGGGAGCGGTCTCCAAGAGTGGGGGTGGCCGCTACGAGCCGGGTGCTGGGACCCGTTGGTGTGCCTGGTACGGGTGGCTCGGACCAACCGATGCTGGCGCTGCTGGTGTCACGTCGCGAAGCGTCGCAGTTGAATTGAGGAGTTACTGACCGCCTTAGACTGCTTGTGCCATCCACACAGAACTGCGCAGCAAGTGTCAGCCGTTTCGAAGTGCATTGCGAGACCCCGGTGGCCGCCACCTGTGATCACATGAAGCAACATTCGCGAAACTTTTGCGTAAGTTGCTTCATGTGGCCTACAATGTGGCGCCTTGTGGCCTTTTGTTTTGCTTCTCGACCGATAGAATCGCGGTACATCTGGCATTCCGTCACACGAAGCGCGACTGAGGCCCTTTCTTAGCTGCGGCTTCGTTCGTGTGATGGTTCATGTAACGATGTGGGGCGGCCAACAAGTGGCTGCAACGCAAAATAATGTGATCACATGTGATCACACGAAGCAACGTCGGAAAAGAACTTTCCGGCGTTTCTTCATGTGATCACATCGACCTTGCGGCGTGCTGATCTTGTGGGACGATTTCAAGTGCGAACTTGGAAGCAATCAGTTCCAAATCGACTGGTGTGATGGACATTCGAGTCCGTCGCCTCTTGCTGGCTGCATCCAAAAGTGACGCCACAGTCGAGTCGGGCCACACCTGTCCCCTTCGTCGGCAACACCCCACGCTCCCCAGCCTTGTCCGAATGACCAGCTGGCCCCCTACACTGCCCTGTGGCCGATGGCCGCCTCTCCGTCCCATTTTCCGTACGAAAGCATAAATTGGAGAATTCCTCAGTACGTACGCAGCGCGATACGAGCGTACGCTGCCGGTATCATGGCGGGCCCAAGCTGCCCCCCCAACGGACTTCTTCTTCGGCTCTGCGCAGCCTGCGGCATGGACTATCCAGCGAGGCGATCCTGGTCCGGCGAACGTGGCGCCAAAGGTTCAATTCAGGTTGTTTGGTTTTGGCAAAGAGGCTCTGGCAACAATACAAAGGCGCCAAAGGCGTCGCCCTCATGGCATATGTTCAACCAGAGAGTTCTGCATCATCGGTGTGCGCACACACGTACGGCGGCGGCGAGCGGTGAAAAGATGGGCAAGGGGGGGGCGGAGGTGGCGGTCTGGTCGCTTTTCACGACGTGCGCCGTGCCGAGCCCAGCAACCAAGCGCTCGACAGCAGCCGTTGGACAGAAAATCACTTAACGTTGAATTCATCAAACAATTCCGTCTAACATTGTCGCACAAAGGGACAACCCACTGCGACCTTTCCAAACTGAGGCCCGTTGGAGCGTCTCCACCAATGCATCCAAAATCCAAAGCCAACGTCACGAGTGCCCAACGTGTGGCCCTGTCACTGGCTCTCCAAACATCGAGCCAAAAATAAACAGGTCACGTCTCAATCTTGGGCTCCCCTGAATGCTCACTATGCGTGGGCCTCTTTTGTGGTGGATCGACAATCCACAGATGCCGGACAAAGAACCTTGGTGGATGGCTGATCGCCGCATCACTGTTTGCATGCCACGGGTCAGACATTCCATTCGCGTAGGTCGGCTCGACGTGGAACCAGGGCACCCCTGGTTAAAACGCGTCTAAAGCGGTCTTTCGGCTTGCTCGCGTTCTGATTGGTCACACGAAACAAATGCGCCGTTTTCAAGCGTTTCAAGGACGTGTCTTGCTACTGACGATTACCTTTTCGTAAGTTCACAACGTGTTTTGGTCCCAGCGCGCACTCTGTAGCGCAGACCGCGGTGGCAAAGAACTGCAGCAACGCGCTTTTTTCACTGCGTCGGCCGATTGCGGGCAGAATTTCCTTCGACGGGCGGATTGTTGCCTGTTGTTCCCGAACTGTCTTCGCGGCTGACCGACGGACGAGCCGGGCGGAGTTATATGGTCTTGGTCAACACCGGTCGAATAGGGCGAGACATGCAGTCACTTTTCGAATCCCGGCCGGGGAAGCTCCACCACAAGAGCCCCATAACAAATTCCGTGTGGGCGTCTTCCAGCAGACCATCGTCCCCTCCCACCGCCGCAGCCGTGCTCTCCCCCGCCAAAGTGGCGCTCTCGCCCGTCACAGCGGCACTCGCTGCTCCCAGTCGCCCAACAGGCGCCGGCCTGGTTGACCGCCGCGCCTGTACACGCCGATTGTAGGCACGGATGTCGGTTGTGGCCAAAGTTCGTCGGCGGTCCTGCCCATGCCCTTATTTGGCTACTTGGGGGCAATTCGGGGGCGACACAGTGTGGTGCCTCGCCTAAATCGTGCCCTGCGACTTGGAATGGCAGGTCGACGATCTGGCGACACAATAAAATTCTTGGGGCAGCCCGATGCACGACTCAGACATTGAGTCTGATGCGCGTACGGCCAAGTCCACAGCAAGGTCGGCATTGTAAGACAACATATTGACGTCTGTGGGAACGGGCCACGCCCCCAAGCTACACAGACAAGATCACTGTCAGCAAGTGATCCTGACGAAAGCATCGGACCGGTCATTGAGGCCGTCTTTGATCCAGATCAGGGTTGTCAGCGTTTGGTTTGGTTTGCCAAACATGAACTGAATTCAACCTGATTCACTTGAACGCTGGAGCGTTCAGGTTGAACGCAACATGTCAAAGGCCGTACTTGTTCTGCGTAATACTTAGTGTGCCACGTTTAATGTAGTTGAAATTGTGCTTCGGAAAGTCGGGTTGTCTGACTCGAGCTCCATCGAGCTTGAGTCGCCAAGCCGATGTAGCGTGTGCAGAGTAGGCCTGCTGCAGTCCCGGCAACAGAGCCCTGCTTGCCTGCCACACCACCGCCACACAATCCAAACGACTGGTACTGTCCCTGACGCAATTCTGGATCAAGAATACTGCTCTGGAGGATAGCGTTGTTGGATCTCATCGGAGGAAACATCTGAAGACAGATCTGAGAAGGCGCTGAGGAGAGCTTTCTTTCGTCTACGG
>Ga0209831_1004478_pt1 | contig 10936 bp, 11 predicted proteins | sample Maine_Asex4_meta_FD_187451 | JGI IMG/M metagenome (GOLD analysis project Ga0209831, IMG submission 187451) | Marine algal microbial communities from Maine, USA - Maine_Asex4_metaG (SPAdes) (version 2) | ecosystem: Host-associated > Algae > Red algae > Unclassified | place: Maine, USA | collected...
TCGACACAGCGACATTTGCGAGGATGGTGTCACGAGGTTTGCTGCATGGAAAAACATTTCTCTCACGACCTCTCACGGTTCGCATATATTTTAAGTTCTCCGTGACCCAATTTGACAACGTGCTGTGCATGCATACTCGGCTTACTTGGTGGTGGTTGCCACAAAGCATCGTCGGAGAACCGACCTCCTGTCCACGGTGACGAACAGATTGTCTGTTCTGGGTCTTCCGCTTTCGGACATGTACGGCACTCGCTCCCAGACCGTTTCGGTAGGCGGTCCGAAACTCCATGCCGGACAGGGGCTGCATGCCAGGCTCTGTCGCGCATGCCGTCAGCAATGGAGCGCTCGCGAGTGGGAATCTTAATGTCTGCATAACTTTGACCAATGAGACTTTGACAATCATTCTTAGATGCAGCTAGGCACTCTAATTCTGAGTCTCCGATGGGCCACTGCCGGCTCCGTCGGATTCTCTGTACTCAGGCCGACTGGCAGGCCCTGCCATTACGAGGGTGCGCTCAATTCCGTTGGTGTTCACTGGTCCACACCACAACCGTCGCGGGCAAGTGATGCAACGGACGAAGGGTGAGCACACCACGACGAAGTAAACGCACCACAATCGACAACTGGCAACGGGCAAAGGACCGAGTTTGGATACCCTGGGGGCGACGTTGATGTCGTACCCCTGTCGGTACCAGCGCCTACGACGAGGCGTGTGCGCATTCTCCCGCCATCATCCGCAGTGTTCATCGGCATGGGTGGAACGAACGAGAGTTTTGCACGAGTAGCATAACGGGGATCGTGTGTATTATTGTTCAAGTGCGTTCACGTGTCATCTACGTTCCTACATGCCGCGTCCCAATGCCAGCAAACGTTGTCCCCTAAAGACCCGGCCGCATCGGACGCGTCGTCCATGGGAAGAACGGGTTCGTAAAAAAGCGGCATGCGCGCCGCTCTGTCACCGTGTCGGGCATGCTGGACGGCGTGGCACGCAGCCCTAGGCGGTCCGCCAGGTCCTCATATTCGACTTGGACGTCCTCCGCGCGGAGGAGGCGCCGCGCGTCAACAACCTCCAACGATGGGTGCTCGTCGACTTCATCGTCAAGGTCCCAGCGAAGCCGCACGCAGTTGTGTCGGGAAAGAACGCAGCCGGGGCGCGGGGTTGCCCGCCGCAGGCGTTGGAGCACTACGCAGCTGCGGCGCCGAGGACCGACAGACCGCAGCACCAACCGCAGGCGCCCCCACCCGATGCCCCCATTCTCAGTCTCGTATTGCGCGAAGGAGTACCACGGCTTCCCACCAAAGTCACGGATCGCCCGCAGGTGCTGGACGGCCGACGGGGCGCCCCACCCAAAGCGGGCGACGATCCGCACCGTCTTGTGCGTCGTCACCCATGCGGCATTCTCCACGCCAAGGGCGGCCTCAATCCGAGCCAACGCCGGGCTCCGCCGGAGGGCGCTCACGGGCACTCGGCGGGCACGACCGGTGAAGGGCAGGTCCGACGTCTGTGCAGGGGCGTCTCCCGTGCTGCTACCGGCTCCAGCCCCACCACGACCGCCGTTGTCGGCGCCACCCAAGTCAAGGTTGTCCCCCGCCGTGCCTCCCGACTCCTCGTCGGCGTCCCGGACGTCCTGCAGCACCGCCGACTGCGCCTCGTCGCAAAGAATCATCTGCAGGGTCACGCTAGGCCCCCGCTTGTTGCTCCTGTGGAACATGCGCTTGTATGACGAGTGGAGCCGCTTATTCTCAGAAGTTTCACCCTCCCACAGGTTTCCGCGAGCACGCAGCTCGTCACCCAGGTGCTGCACCACCCGGTGCAGCTTGGAGGTGTTAACGAGCCCGTACAGGGTCTGGATATTGTCGACGCCAAGCGCATTGGCGGCGGCCTCCATCGACTGGACCTCCGCCTCCGTGAGGGCAGCTGTGTACGCGACGTTGTCGCAAAACAGCGCACCGACGAGCTGCGCCGCCCGACAAAACGTGTCGAGCACGGAGTCGTGTACCGGCATGCTGCCGAACACATCCCGGTACCGTGGCGTTGCGACGACGTCGGGGCCAGGGAGCGTGCCGCAACCAGCCAACGCTGGCTCGTTGACACCCGCGGCACCGCCGGCGGCGTCAATGCCCGTGTCAGACTGCCAGTCGCTATCAGACGCCGAGTCAGACGCGCCGTCGTTGTTGCCAGCGGACGCGGAGGCTTGCAGCCCTGCCACTGCCGCCGTGGGGGCCACCGGGAGGCCGTTGAGCAGTTCGTTGCCGGCGTCGTCGGGGTCGCGCGGACCGACGGCGCCGGCGAGCATGAACGGCCAGAAAACGGAGAAGTGTCGCCAACTCCTCCCGGTCATTATTGCCTGGATTTCGCTGGGGGGGACAAAGCAGCTGTTGACGGGCAGCAAACGGTATCGAAAAGGAGGCGTTGGAAAAGCACACGACAACAGTCAGCACACACTCAGACGCGCAAGTCCCGCGTTGGTCCCGTCACATCACTGCACCGATGTGCTGTCCCAGACGGTATGGAGCAAGCTCGCTCCTGCTCACGCACCCACTCGCCGCCGGCTCGCGGAGGAGACATTGCGGACGTACCCGGGTCGCACCGGCGATGCATGACAGTTGCGACCCAACTCCAGGCCACGGAGGTTGATGGCGTCCAGCGTGGCGGCCACGGATCCGTAGCGCGCGCCACTGCAGCCCTCGCAAAGGCTCAGCAGAACGTCTGGCAGTCGCTGCGCGAGCATTCTGAGAATTCCAAGCGTCCAAACGTGGAGCAGGTCAAAAGACACCACGCGGTAGAGGTTGGACGCACCGGTTCCGAGGCCGTGGATGGCGTCGAGGGCGGGTACAAAAGCGAGTGCGCTGTGTACCTCTACAAGCGCACGACGGCGGCTCGGGCGGGGGTCATCCACTCTCACAAGGACAGCCTCCAGCTGCGCGTCCAGTGTCGCAATGACGTCCCGGTCCACGGCACGGATGCCGTGCATTGCCCCGCTTACACGCCGGTACTCTAGGAAGGGAGTGCAAAAGAACCTGCACCGGTTCCCCATAAGCGCGTAAAAACAGCGCTCCTCCACCTGATCGACAACGAGACCAACAACTCGCGGCACAATCCGCACGTCGCCGTGACCGCCCACAGCCGCCGGCATGCCAGTCTCCCTGGAACGGGCCAACGATCTCGTAGACACCGCGATGCAGCACTGGAACAAGTCGTTCCTGGCGTCGCTCGTGGCGAGGCGCGCCCCCGCCGTCCTTTCCACAGCTTTGGGGATATGCATAATATAGCCGACTGTCGTCCATCCGCCACCGCTGTCAAGGATTTTGACGTAGTTGGCTCGCACCGGGAACATGGTGCACGCACCCGATCACGAGACAAGCGCCGCGTCCGCGTGCAGTTGTACCCCCATCACCCGTGCGTCAGGTCCGTGCAAGCGCCTCACGTCCCGCATTTCGCCAAGGTAGAGGTCCGCATCAAGCGTACCGTGCCGAACGCGCGCGTCGTCGTCTTCCTCCCCCTTCAGGTCCACAAAGGAAATATTGGCCGGATCCCCAAACGAGACGTCTCTTGCGGCGGCCACGGCATCCAGTCCGGTGCGTAAGATGTCACGGAAGTAATACATGTACGTGTTGCGACCCACATTGATCGGAACACGCTGCCAGCGGCGGACGGCCAGCACGAGGTTGGCTTCGTGCCTGACCGCACACATGAAGCTGCGCGGCGTGGGGAACGTGGCAGAGTGCGGACCAACAGAAGAAGTTCCACTCATCGCCTCGTGCTCACCAAGGCGGAGCGTCTCGCTGTAGAGCATCTGATCCCGCTCCGTCAGGCCGCTGCCAGCGGCCGACAGCGCAAAGCGAAGGGCGGCGTGCAGGGTAGGCGAGTTGAAGCGCGTCGGGCGGCTCGCCCAGACGGGGGTGACCACAGGCACAGCCAAAAAAGTCTCGGGCATGGCCTCGTAGTACGCACGAATGCGCGCAGCGGTGCTGCTCAGAAAGACATGCTCCACCATGAGCGCCACCCCCCCGTCGACCGCAAGCGCGTTGATGCCGATGTCGAGGAAGTTACCGATCTCCTCGTACGCGCCGTACTCGGCCGCCTCGACTGCGCCGCCGAGAGAATCCGTGGCGGTGCTACCGCTCCCGTCGCTGTCGTACACCTCCTCGCTGCCTTCTATATTGAGGTCGGCGGGGTTGTCAGCGTCTCGGCCATCCTCGTGCGAGCCGTCAGCCTTGTCCACCAGCGTCTGCATGTCCTCTTCGGCCCTGGTCCTCGTCCGTACTAACGCCCCATTCCACGTCGCTGTCCGTATCATCCACCAGCCGCGACAGCTGGTTCAGATCGTCCGCGTCAGCAAGCTCGCCGGCCGCCTCGTGTGCCGCCTCCTCGAGCAGCTCATTGATGGAGAACTGCGGCGGCAGTGAGAGCACCCCCAACTCAACGGGGGCGGGGGCGGGCGGAAGCAGGTCGGGAGCAGCGCTATCGCTGACGCCGAAGGTTCCGAAGACAAGAAGCGCCGCAGGCGAGGACAAGCCGACAAGCCGGCTCTCGATAGGATGGGATTTCTGCACGTGCCGCCCGACGTTGGCGGCCAAAGCGAATGTCATGTCGCAGTAGTGGCACTAAACGGGGGCGCGGGACGACCTCAACAGTGCCGCCATGACGCCCGCGACGACGTTGAGCACGTGGGGGGACGACGGGGCGACGGAAGGCGCGCTGCAGGAGATGGAATACGGCGTGCACAGAAGGCGCGTTTGACGGGGCGGTGGTAGTGCGGGTAAACGTGAGGCCAGTCAACGCAGTCAAGGCACAGGTCGCCGGGTATTTGAAGCAAAGCGCGCGCACAAAGAGGCAGTTCGGGAAGCAGGGCTCTGGTCAGGAGCTACCCTGCGAGGCATGCAACTCGATCCCACTTGCAGCGCCCACCACCAATAACGCATTGTTGCCCGACCACCCGTAGCGAGCACCCCCACCGCCACAAGCACCCGAAAAAGAGCAGAGACGTACCAAAAGAGGGCCACGGGCTTTGCAGTCACACGCAGTTGAGGCAGCTTCGCACATACGTAGGCAATGCGCCAGAGATCCTGCCCGTAACACCGGCGTACCAGGCGTCAGACAGAGTGCGCTGCGCACGTGTGGAAGGCCCGTAGCGTCGCTCGCGCCAATGCAGTTTGCAGCTGCCCATCCGCCCGGGGCAACGACCACTTCTGGCCTGCGACCTCACCGCAGTGACCAGCCGGCTTCACGTTCCACGTCAGTGAGGCGCACGAGACGAGGACGAACAGCACACACGCAAAACTGCTCGGTCACGCCACTCCGCAGAAAGCGGTACGGGTCCGCCATCACACCCGCCGACGTTGCCCCGCACAAAGTTTGCATGCACCCCTGCGCCTGCCCACGGCATGGGAGCAACGGGTATTGCTACGGTCCTGCAGGCTGACCGCATTACCACGGCCCGCGTGTGGGCCGTGTGGCCGCCCAGAAGCAATGAACAGCAGCGTGGCAGCGGCGTGGCATGGGTCTCGGGCCGCGGCATCAGGCCCCTGCGCAAGCACCCCGCCAGTCGGCCGCCCCTTGTCAGAACCAAAGCCATCTCCACTGACACAGCCGCTGCCGCTGCAAGTGGCACGGGTCGCACAGCGAATGGACACGAGCCGAACATGGGCTGGCACTGCGCCGCTGCGTTCCAGCCTACACACCGGAGTAGCACCGGCGTAGCCCCGTGCAAGGCAGCTCACCAACACACAGGCGATGCGTGAGGGATCTCGACCGTACGGGGGAGCTGCACGAGCGCCTCGCGCGTGGGCTCCAACGCGCTTTGATGCCACCAAATTCGCCTCCAGCAACCTCTGGGGCATCGCCGTACACCCCAACGCCAGGAGCATCCCCCGAAACCAACCGATTCCAAACGGTGGCAGACGATGGCCACCGGGGACGGCAACGGACGGTATACCCTCTGGGAAACAGTTCCCGATGGACAGCAATGCGTGGACAAGGCCTCCGACGCCCCAGAGGCAGCCCGAATGGAAACCTGACTGACCACTGGCCCGGATTTGCAACTATCCTCAGTTCAATGCTGGAATAGAATGTCCAAAGGCGTCCATTTTCGGTACTTGCGGTGGAGCGAATAAAGCTGACGATGCGAGGAGTACCACCCCAGATAGATCAGACCAATGAGAGTGCCGGGTTTGGGCTGGTGGCACCCCTAGACGACGCTGGAGAACCCTACACAAGCAAAAGGACAGGATCAATCGTCTGCAGTGATATGCGCCAGATTCCCAACTGTCGCGCGACAGGCGTCTCTGACCAGATCTGCGACTGTGCGCGCCGACCAGCCTGACGATAACCCTCTCCACCGTGAGCACCGCCCCTGCTCAAGCAGCGGTGGAGACGGACGACTTTGCCTGCTGCGACTCGCGAACATGCGACACCTCCCGCTTGCCCCGCCCCCCCTGTCGCGATCTGCACCTGTGCCCCACCGCGCTCCTGTTCATCTTCGAGGTGTTGTGTGAGGTGCAGAGTAGTGCTATTTGTGAGGCTCTTAGGTGGTCCGAGTTTTGCACACGGCACGGTGTAGTGCCTGCGAGGGACACAGCCCGCGGCGCTCTGTCCGCGGCCATGTGCTGCAGTGGCGACTGGGCACCAGTGCAGGCAGAATCGACGCCCCAGTCGAGGGTGTAGCTGTGTGGCCGAGGGCACATGCAGCGTCGGGCGCTCCACGCTCCCCGGCGAGTATATATACGATACAGCCGCCCGCGTCGGCATGTCATCTGACTTTTGGCCAATACTCCACGCCTGTTGACCTTCTGTCCGCGCTGCCTTTCCTCTTTGGCCTGGCTGTGGTCCCTTCGCCCCAATCCCCTCGGCACGGCGGCCGCCTCGGCGCCATGGAATTCTTCTTCAACCGTCTACCTGTTGCCATCGTACCCCCCCCGCCGCCGCCAAGTCCTCGCCGTTTCTTGGGCCCCCCTGCGGACGCACACTTTCCTTTGTCGCCCCGCCGTCAATACCAGCCTGCCGACGGGCACGTCTTCCTCTCCGGCAGCCACGTGACGTCGCCGCCGGTGAGCACGACGCGCCCGAGTGAGCGCCCGTTTCTCCAAGGCGGCACCGCGTGGACGCCACGCGCCCACGAGACGCCGGCTCGCTACCATGCTGCTGCGCAACCGGCGGCCACCGTCGGTGTCAACGCTCTCCATCAGCAGTTGCCAAGGGCTTCCACTGCCTCACCGACACCGTTTTCGATCCCACCGGTTGCCAATACGCACGCGCGTGCGTCGGCTGGCTCGTCCGGCTCGGGTCTTTTTGGTGTCGAGGGCAACGTCGCGACCTATCCATGTGCCGCCGCCGCGCGAGGTGGCGGCTACGTTGCGTCTCATACGCCTGCGTACCTTCCCCCCTCCCAAGCCCAGCGAGGCGGCTCCCCTCTGGGACATCGAGGCGGAAGCTCGGATGATGAGACTCTACCGCAGGCTTGGCGCCGCCCTGGTGCGTCCCGACCCCCACCGGGCGAGTTGTCAAGCAGGGCTGCCGGAGGACGGCGCGGCCGTCTTACTCCAATCCGCGCATCCCCGAGCCCGTTGCCGACTCGTCAGCGGAGGTAGTTGCCACCTGCTGTGGGTACGCCACCGTCCGGTGTGGCACCCGTGACTATCCCTGCCTCGCGGTTGCCGACGGCGGGTCGCACGGCAGCCCATCCCGCAGCAGCAGCTGTGCGCGCGCCTCCCACCGACTCGGCTACGCTTCGCGTGGAGATTTCGGAGTTAGTCCGCTTGCATTGGCATTCAGTGGCCGGCCTCCGCCGGGAGTCGACGATGCTCCGCAAGGAGCTGGCCGTCTCAAACAACATCATCCGAACGCTCGTGAAGAAGACAAACGACATTGCGTCGATTGCAGACCAGCTCGCCGTCTCCTTCATCCACAACCGACGACTGCTTACCAAGATTGACACGCAGCTGGCAAACGTCGTGTCCAACGAGGCGGCGACGCGCCACGCGCGCGCGGCGGCGGCAGTCCAGTTGAATGTTCCTTCAGCCGTGTTGCCCGCCTCCAGTGCCAACGCGCTCCCATCGCCGCAGACGCAAGCTGAAATGGAGAACCAGGATGCAGACTGGGTGCTCGTCCTCAAGCCGGTACTGGAGACGTGGCTGCAGAACAACTTCCTCAACGCCTCGAGCGCTGCCGACGTGTGGGTGTCCATGACAGAGGTCAACGTTTACCTGCGCGACTACGTCATGGCGCGCTTCACTGTCAGCGCCAAAGACGCGGTTCGCATGCTCACGAAGAGCTGGCGCCTGCCAACCCGAGTATCCAAGAAGGCGGCTGCGAAGGCGGCGGCCGAGACGGCCGCCGGCAAGAGGCCTTCCCCTAAGATGACGGCGGCGTATCCAGTCCACTAGGACGAAGGCGGTGTCAGTTTTTGCGACCCATGTCAACGAGAACGGCGGGTTGGGCACGCTGCGCCGCACGCGGGGCACTTCCGAGAAGCTGGAAGTCTCCTTCAAGCCGAGAGTGGCAACGCGCTTTCTCCAGGACAACTTGTTCCTGAAGGATAGTGACTGCGTGGCGGGTCTGGTTCGCGCTGTCGCCGTCATTCTCAGCAAATTTGGTGCACTGCACCGCTTCAAAGAGCCCGGGCCGACCGCAGGTGGCCCGCGAACTGTCGATCTTCGCAACGCGTTCATTGCAATGGTCGCCACATAGGTGCGGGCCCACCTCGTCAACCGAGCCGCCGCCCAGGAGTCGGAAGACGAGGCAGGGGACGACGAAGACAACGGCGGAGCCGTGGGCGTCGTCGGCAACGCGGTGGCGGACCTCCCGGACGCAGAGGCGGTGGCCATCCTCAACGAGGGCCACCGGACCGAATGAGTGTCGGAGCTCGCTACAACCGCTGAGATATTTGTGCCGTGGGGGTCGGCGGCTGTCAATGGCTTGAGGTTCATCGACGCCATGGATTCGTCCCGTGCAAGCGCAACGCGTCCGTCGGTGCAGCGGCCACAGACGCCCACGGATGGTACTTTGGCGGGCACGGCCGCGGCAGAGGCGGCGGCGGCCGCGCGTGCCCCTTCACGGGCCGGTGGTTCGAAGTTGGCGGCAACGCGTGGCTCGGGGTTGGACGTTGTCGGTGCGGGGGCTGCGATTAAAACGGTGGACGGGCCCGGTTAGGCGGGCGGGGAGACGTCAACAGGTGCTGTGCGGCCGGATCGTGGGTCGGGGGCGGCGGGCGGGTCTGGCACAGCCGGTGTGGCAGACGTCGCGGAGACGGCTCGCAGGTCGGGCGTGGAGGGGGCGGGTGGCCGGCAGTCGGCGCCGCGTGGCACTTCTCCCTCACCCCCGAGCGGGAGCGACGTTGACAGCGGCTACCACGGACTAACGAATGGGAAGGACACAGACCTTCTTCCTCCGTCGTTCGTCGATGAAGCCGCTGGTGATTCTGACGATGGTTACACTACGAGCGACGCCGGGGGGGAGGAGGCGCCTTACCACCGCCTGCGCACACCGTCAGAGGCGGTCGCTGTTTCCGCCAGGCGGGCGGCTCAGCGCGCCAGAATGGAGGATATCGACTAGTGTTCGGTGCCGGGCGCCCGCGACCTTGACCTGACGACTTGTGTGACCTTGTACGTGGACTGGCCTGTGGGGGTGCGTGGCGGCGCGACGTTTCCGTTGTCTTGTTTCTTTTTGTTTTTCTTTTTCTCGAGGCTCGTGAGTGTGGGTCTGCTGCCGCCGGCGTGTGTAGGACGGAGATCTCTTCGGTTTGGTGTCCGCGAGCTTCCTGTTCCCCGCGATGGGCACTTGGCGACCTGTGGTCGCGTGCAACGGCCAGCACACCTTGTAAACAGCGCAGTGCACATGCCGTATGCAGCCCACCGCTGAGGAGCGCGCCCCTGCGACGGCCCCGACAGAATGGGAAATCGGCCCGCGTGATAGCCGTACAGGTATCGGGCGGCACGGCCGGGCAGGTATCGGGCGGCACAGCCGGGCAGCGGCTGCCAGGAATAAATGCGCCTCCAGTTCATTGGAATGGGTGATGTCGGGCGTGGTCCTTATGTTCCGTTTCGTTAGTAGAAGCACGAACACGAGGCGTTTGAATCACGAAGCCCTCGAGATCAAGGGCCTCGCACGCCGAACTTGTCTATAACGGGATTGTCCTGGACACACTGCCGGACGCTGTGCAAGAAATGTCCAGAAACCGACCTTGGACAGGGTGGTCGTTGTTTCGACGATACGCACGACACCGTGGGGGGGCGACAGGACCGGGACGAGGCACGGCTGCCAGGTTCACTCGAGACGCGAAGCCATAGCAAGTGTAACGGCTATGGAAGCAACGATATGAGTGCATCGTTAATGTGCTCGCCGACGCGGCAGCGACAGTCGGCAACCTCAACCAAACGGCTGACAGCCCGCAGTAAATATTGATGGCAAATGGTGAGGGTCAAGATTATCGCCAGCCAACCCTCTTCAAGACAGGATCTCTGCTCCAAAGGTTGCCAACCGTGCAGCCCAACGGCCGAGTCAGACCAACATGCGGCCCTGCTGAGGGACGGAGAGCGAAAACCAAGACTTTTACACCATACTTATTCCCGTCTTTGTGGCGGGCCCATAATCCAAGACCCAAACTACACTCCCCTCGCGGCCGATGCGTCGTTTCAAACGACTCGTTTGCCAAAATTTCGGCTCCCTGCTGCAGCCCGGGTGAGCGCTTTCAACAGTGGCAAAATGGTAGGGCTGTTATATCGGACATTACGGACAAAAAAAGACTGTCCAGAATGTCTTTATGGCCTCACGGCTGTCCGTTTCCCATTCGGACAATTCTGGACTGTCCGTACAGTCATTATTCGAATATGTCCGGCTTGGTTATATCCACAGTGGATATAACCAAGCCGAACAAATCGTGGAAATTTGCATTGCTGGAGGACTGGATGCGATGGACTCGATGCCGTCAGCCGATGC
>Ga0209831_1004482_pt1 | contig 10932 bp, 9 predicted proteins | sample Maine_Asex4_meta_FD_187451 | JGI IMG/M metagenome (GOLD analysis project Ga0209831, IMG submission 187451) | Marine algal microbial communities from Maine, USA - Maine_Asex4_metaG (SPAdes) (version 2) | ecosystem: Host-associated > Algae > Red algae > Unclassified | place: Maine, USA | collected...
GGATGGCTTACGTAAAAAATGGAGAATTTGTACCGAACGCTTTACACAGTTCATCGTCAAATTCCTCCGATGGATACAACTCAACCCAAATAATTTACCCCTACCTGAATTTTAGTAGGGTAGAGTACTCCAAATCAAAACGTCTTTCTGAATTTATTTCAGAAAGACGGTTGACTTTTGGTTTTTTTTATTTTTTGAACTGACCACTGATTTGTGACACACTTGATTTAAATGAATATCTTTGTGTATTGGACATTAGACTTTATTTAGAAAATTTTTGTATGCAGCTAACTTTGTCTTTTTCCGATACTCTTCCCCTATTTTTAGTCCCGTCTCGGCTCAGCCGAGATGCGGCTCAAAATGCGGCTCAATTATCGAAAAAATACGAAAGTTCCACGCATACAAAATATTCCTAAATAAAGTCTATTGACTATTTACTCACTACAAAATAAAAAATACATGAAATATTCTTTATTTACCTTAATAGCATTTTTAATCTTGAGTACAAGTCTTACCGCTCAAAATAATATCCAACTCAACATTCGTCACCAATTGGGAGATGATGTCGATTTTGCGATGAATGCTGCCATGCAAAACAATCTTGGACATGATTTTAAGACAACTCGCATGGAATATTATATTTCTGAAATCACGCTTACTCACGATGGAGGTCTGCAAACGTCCATCGAAGATGTATGGATTTTGGTAGATGCTTCTGCCCCTACAGAAGTCGATTTGGGTAGCCATGACATCAATGCAGTTGAAAAAATTAGCTTTTACATCGGAGTTGATGAAGAGCATAATCACTTAGACCCCTCCAGCTACCCATCAACTCACCCTTTAGCACCACAATTGCCTTCGATGCACTGGGGCTGGGCTGGCGGATACCGTTTTATTGCCTTTGAAGGCGATGGCGGAAGTGCCTTTAACCAACCCATTGAATTACATGTATTGGGCGATAAAAACTACTTTCAAACAGAGGTAAGCGTTGATTTTGTAGCTAATGACAACAATGAATTGCTGATAAGTCTTGATGCAGATTATATCCGTGCATTGGAAAACATCGAACTTAATTCGGGCGTACTCATACACGGCGGCTACGGAGCAGCCAAACAATGCCTCGAAAATTTCAGAAATTATGTTTTCAGCATGACAGTTAAAACGACTTCAATCGTTGATTTTAGCGAAGTCAATCTCTTTTCGGTATATCCCAATCCGGCAGAAGGTGGCAATTTTAATATGACCCTCGAAACCGAAGGAACGCTAACTTACCAAGTGTCTATCACCGACATGCTCGGCAAAAAAATCCTTTATTTTGATGAAGTAAATAACAACATGCCGCTTCGCGTACAACTCGAGGAGGCAGGTTTTTACATGATAAATCTAATCAAAGACGGGCAGCCGATTATTACAAGGAAATTGATTTCAAAATAAAAATTCAAGTACTAATTCTACTTTAGGACTCTAAAAATAGTGCGACCGCTCTGCGGTCATCAATGTATGATAAATGACCGCAGAGGGGTCAAAGTATGTTATCAAGTATTAATATTTCAAGTATTTCGACCGCAGAGCGGTCGCACCACTATTAGAGTCTTAACTAAGCTCCAAATAACAAATTCGAAGGGTTTCATTTTTGTTATTTGGAATTTGATACTTGAATTTGAATTTTACATAGTGCCTGACCGAGAACTTCTTAAGGAAGAGGAAGAAAATAAATGTATATTCTCGACTTGTTCATTTTCCTTTATACTTCACCAAATTTTCCTTAAATACAGTGAGTATTCGTGTCAAGTTTGGTTCGTCTAAAGAAAAAATAACGATGCGAAGAATGTACATTTATTTAATTCCTGATACTAAAACGAATGGCTGATTTTTTTTATTAAGTGAGTGTATTTGTACCATGATTTTTATTATTATAAGTAGTGAGACAAAAATATCCTTACTTTTTGACGGTTTCTTTTCCGCTATTTTTCCCTACAAAAATCCTTACGTAGCGTAGACTATGTGCGGTTTTTGTAAGAAAAAATATCGAAAAAATAACCACGTCAAAATTGTAAGCCTATTTTTGTCCCACTACTTAATTCACTAAAAATGAACGAACAATTGAATTTTCAACTATGAGCCAACTCACTACGAAAAAAAACCAATTTGGCACATCGCCTGTATTTTTTACGGCTATTTCCACCATATTGGGGGCGGTCATGTTTTTGCGATTTGGCTATGCAGTGGGCAATGTCGGATTGCTACTTACCTTTGCGATTATTTTGGTGGGTCATACTGTCACGATACCTACGGCGATGGCATTGGCGGAGATTGCGACCAACCAAAAAGTAGAAGGTGGCGGCGAATATTTCATTATTTCGCGCTCCTTTGGCTTGGTGATTGGTGCTACGATTGGCATTGCGTTGTACTTCTCGCAAGCGATTAGTGTTGCCTTTTATATCATTGCTTTTTCCGAAGCCTTCAAACCTTTATCTACCTATTTGGTCGAAAATTACGATATGGCTGATTGGCTCATTCGAGTCATCGAACAAAAACAAACGGTCGCCATTCCTGCCCTATTTTTGCTAACAGCGGTGGTTTTGATAAAAGGTGCGGATTTGGGTGTGAAAATGCTTTATGTCGTCGTCTTTACGCTGACTTTCGCGCTCATTGCCTTCTTTTTTAGTTCGACAGAATACGCTGCGAGCGGTGGTGCAGACATCGTTGAGCGCGTCTCCAATCCCGACAGTTTTTTCATTGTTTTTGCGATTATTTTTCCGGCATTTACGGGTATTACTGCGGGTGTAGGTTTGTCGGGCGACCTCGAAAACCCGAGTCGTTCGATACCACTTGGTACGCTTACGGCTACGGTGGCGGGCATGGTTATTTACTTTTTGATTGCCATCAAATTATGGTCATCAGCTTCGCCCGAAGCATTGGCAAACACCGAAAATCTCGTCATGTCAGACATTGCGTGGCAAGGTTGGTGGGTCATTCCTTTAGGCTTGGCGGCGGCTACGATTTCCTCTGCGCTCGGTTCGCTTATGGTCGCGCCGCGTACTTTACAGGCAATTGCACGAGATAAGGTTTTGCCCGGTATGGGTGCGAATAATTGGCTTTCGCGCGGTGCAGGCAAACGCGACGAACCTTACAATTCATCTCTTATCACTATTGGTATTGCGTTCTTTTTCATTGTGTTAGGTGATATTGATTTTGTGGCGCAAATCATCTCGATGTTCTTCATGCTGACTTATGGCTCTTTGTGCTTGATTTCATTTTTGCAACATTTTGCTGCTGACCCTTCTTATCGTCCGACCTTCAAATCTAAATGGTATCTTTCACTCATGGGGGCGATTGCTTGTTTGGGTTTGATGTTTTTTATGAATCCTATTTACGCACTTTTCGCGCTACTATTAATGCTTATTTTATATTTGTTTATTTCTTATTACAATAAAGATAAACAAAATCTCGCGGTCATTTTTCAGGGCGTAATTTTCCAACTCAGCCGACAATTGCATGTATTTGTACAAAAAACAGAAAAGGAGCAAAGCGTAAATTGGCGACCTTCGATAGTTTGTATTTCGGAAGATTCGTTCGAGCGAATTTCGGCGTTCAGGTTATTGGGTTGGCTATCGAAGCGATACGGATTTGGGACGTATATGCACCTCATAAATGGCTATCTATCCAAAAAAACAAGCGACGAAGCACTCGAAGCACAAGAAAGGCTCATAAAGATGGCAGAGGTCAGCGAAAGCAATGTTTATATTGATACTTTGATAAGCCCCTCGTATACTTCCGCGATAGCCCAATTGGTGCAATTGCCGGGTATTTCGGGCAAAGAAAATAATGCATTGCTTTTTGAATTTTCAAAACAAGCTCCGCAAAATATAGAGGCATTTGTCGATAATTTCAAATTGATTCGTACCGTCAATTTTGATGTGATGGTACTCGGTAGCAGCGAAAAAGGTTTTGGATTCAAACGCACGATTCACATCTGGATTACCACAAATGATTATGAAAATGCCAATTTGATGATTTTATTAGCGTACATTATTTTAGGGCATAAGGAGTGGGAAGATGGCTTGATTAAAATTTTCGCTCTACATCCTGAAGCTTCATTGGACGAAGAACGCGAGCGATTGTTTGAACTTACAAAATCAGGACGTTTGCCTATTTCTCCGAAAAACATCGAATTGATAGTTCGTAAAGCAGAGGTAGATGCTAAAACAGTCGTCAACGAAAAATCAACGGATGCCGACCTCACAATAGTGGGTTTTCGCGCCGAATTATTAAAACAAAAGGGGATGGAAATATTTGAAGGCTACGAAAATGTAGGCAATGTATTATTCGTCAATTCATCGGAAGAAAAGAAAATAAGTTAGTGGTAGTTGGTAGTCCATAGTCTAACGCGAAGATATTTCACGTTAGATTATGGACTAATAACCACTTAGTGATTATTCGTTTTTCGTCTGTTCGTTTGTCTTTTTCGCGTGAGGGATAGTAGGTGTTGTTTGAACGAAATGTAGCGATAGCGGAATGGAGAGAGTGCCGGATAGCCCGACCCCCGACTGATAAGGAGGGGGACACGCCCTAAGTAGTCATTCACGTTTTTGCTGGAAAAAAGTCCCATAAAGTCCCTTTTTGCACTAATTTACCATGGTCTTAGGATAAAAACATAGAAACTTGGTGCTAAATACATTAATAAGTTGTTTATTACCTTTTGGTGAGGGTGTTACTCTTATATCCCGCCTTTTCATATATTAAATGTTAATAATGAATAACGGTACAGTAAAGTTTTTTAATGACGGCAAGGGATTTGGATTCATCACACCGGATGATGGCGGAAAGGATATTTTTGTTCATGTAAATGGACTAAATGGTATGTCAATCACTGAAGGAGACAAGGTGTCTTACGATGTTGAAGAAGGAAAAAAAGGATTGAATGCAGTAAATATCCAGATGCAGTAAGACCAGCATCTAAAATTAAGTGGTTAGGGAAGACGAAAAAAATAATCGACATCATTAAGGGATGAAATTACTTAAGACTCATTAACTCGTTAATGGGTCTTTTTTTCGTTAAAAAAAGATGCACAAATGCGTTTTATCAATATTTTAATTTCTCAGTATCAGGAATTAAAACACATCAAAAGTTGAAAGAATTAATTAAAAAAATAAAAAGCAAGATTCAACTCAGTTTAGAAGCCGAAGAATATCTTTTTTCTATTTCAAATAAAGAAACCTTTGCTAAAGGGGCGGTCTTAATCCGTCAGGGACAGCGTGTAAACAAAATATATTTTGTGACAGACGGCTGTTTGAGGTCATACTGTATCGACAGAAATGGCAAAGAGCATACCTTGCAATTTGCCATTAAAAACTGGTGGATAAGTGACTATATCGCCATTCACAATAATGAATCCGCAACCCTGACGGTAGAATGTCTTAAAGCATCCACCGTCATTGAATTTGATACCAAAAAATTGGATGATATACTCACCCTATTCCCTGAATACGAACCCTTTCAAAGACATCTTTTAGAACGCCACATGGTTAGTTTGCATAAGCGAATTTTGAATCAATTGCAACTGACGGCTTCGGAAAGATATGATTTATTTTTAAAACAATATCCTGATATTGAACAGTTTACGCGCAATTATCACATCGCATCTTATCTTGGGATTACGCAAGAAAGTTTGAGTCGGATTAGAGTTGAAAACGCCAAAAAATAATTTCTTACCGTAATTTTCAGCTTTTTATAGTAATTTTAGGCATTTGATTCAAATTAACATATCCATCCATGCAAAAGTCAACTTTACTTTCTTTCTTCTTTTTCTTTTTAGCCTTCAATCAAACAAATGCCCAAACAATGGGCGTAACGGTAGTCGAAGATGGTAGTCTGGAAGGCTATACTTTTTTCTCGCCTTTTTCTGGAACAAAAGCCTATATCGTTGACCAATGCGGTTACTTAGTCAATGAATGGGATAGAGGCACACGCCCCGGACTTGCGGCTTACTTCCTCAACAATGGATTAATGTTACGCACCTATAAAGCCGACTTGGTGGGTCCTTTCACTTCGGCGAGTAATGCCGGTGGTTTAGAATTGGTTGATTGGGACAATAATACCGTTTGGAGCTATGAAATTAATACGGACACTCAGCTTTCGCACCACGATGCGGTCTATATGCCCAATGGAAATATTTTGGTCTTAACTTGGGAATTGGTTTATGAAGCTGAAATCATAGCATTGGGACGTGACCCCGATGAATTTCCGGAGGTAGGCTATATGTGGTCAGAGCGTATTATGGAGTTAGAACCAGTGGGTACTAATGACGCTAATATTGTCTGGGGATGGCAAATTAAAGACCATTATATTCAAGATTTTGATGCCGATAAACTCAATTATGGCGTGGTTTCAGAACATCCTGAATTGTTCAATATCAACCTACCGGAGTTGAATAGTTCCAACTCAAACTCCAGTAGAGATTGGAATCATTTTAATGCCATTGATTACAATCTTGCATTAGACCAAATATTAATTAGTGTCCGCAATTCGGATGAAATTTGGATATTAGACCATAGCACCACGACTGCCGAGGCAGCTACCCATAGCGGTGGTCTTTATGGCAAAGGTGGTGATATTTTATATCGTTGGGGCAATGCTTCTGCCTACGAAAGAGGTCTTGTAAGTGACCAAAAACTGTTCGGTCAACATGGTGCCAATTGGATACAAGACGGCTATACGGATGCAGGTAAAATTTTAATTTTCAATAACGGAAATGGTCGCCCCGGCACGGATTATTCGACAGGCGAAATCATCAGTCCTCCACAAGATGCCGATGGTGGATATATCGTTCCGGCTGTCGAGCCTTACGGACCCGATGATAGCGAATGGGAATATGGTCATCTGTGGGATGAAAATTTCTATTCTTCTTATTTGTCAAATGCTCAACGTCTGCCCAATGGCAATACGCTACTCAATGTAGGTTCGCGAGGAATCATCTTTGAAATTGATGCAAATAGAGATAAAGTTTGGGAATATATCATCCCTTTGTTTGGAGATACCCCCGGCACACAGGGGCAAAACATCAGTAGCAACTCTAATTTTCGAGCCTATAAATACGCGCCCAATTTCTCCGGTTTTGCAGGCTTAGACTTAACGCCCGGTGAAACCATCGAGATTGGCGAAAATCCTTTAGCCTGTACTTTCCTTACTTCCATAGAAAATGAGGCTTTGGTAGAAATGGACATTCATTATCAGCCAAGCTCCGGTACTATCCAAATTCATAATCCGCAACGCCAGCAAGCCGACTTCTCTTTAGTTGACCTCATGGGGCGGCAATTATTGAATGTACCCATCAATGACCTAATGCACACCGTAGAAGTGCCGACTCACTCGACTGGAATTTATTTTATACATATCAAAACGGCTGATGGAGGGATTTATACGGAGAAGGTGTTTTTAAAGTGAAAGGGGTTTACTGGGGTTTTCGGGTTTTTATTGTAATTTTAGGCATTTGAATGAAAAATATACGTGATGTGTGTTTTTAAGTTAGGTACAAAAATATATATAATTATGCCGAAAGCAATAAATGAGTTTAATTACAGACATAACCAAACACTTTATATAAGAGCCAGTAATACTAAAGTTGTTGTTAAAGAATTACACGAATATGAACTCCGTATATCTAATAATCCAAATTACTTAGTGCATGATTACGAGACAGGTAGAAAGTTTAATCAAAAACAACATGAACTGACCGCTAACCCAAATGTAAAATTCGAGGACTGTCCGTTTAGAATAGGTGATATAGTTTACCGCATACATCCCGGAAGCTTCGGACAATACACTCGTATTGAAATATTAGACATAGTGATAGACGATGAATCTACGCACTTTAGTGAAAAGTATATTGTAAGTGGTGAAAACAAAGCGACCAAGAAACAACATGAATTCTTAGTGAATGAACTCTCTTTCAGGGCAGATAAAGAACTAAGAGCTATTGAACGCCCCCGACTATGATTTATCTCTTACATCCTCTACTGATATAAATGGTACAAGAAAAATGTAGGTATTTTTTAAGTTGCATGCAAGCAGAAAAAAACAAAACAATTACAAACAAGTATGATTGCAGAAATAATTAAAAAAGATAAATTTGAAAATATTCCTAAATTCAATTGCCCAAGGTGCAAAATAGGTTTCTTCATACCTTTGTCAAATGAAATCAAAGAAGTTGAGGACGGTATTTCAAAAGAAGCAAATGCATCTGACACACAGTACTATTCTGGAAAATTCATTTTAATCATGAATTGTGGAAATCCAGATTGTGAAGAAACTGCAACTATGATTGGTAAAACAGATTTAGAATATAAAGGTTGGTATGATGGAGGTTTTGATGAATTCGGGCAGGAAATTCCACCTCACGAAATGTACTCTACTAACTATAAAATTCAATTAATAAATCCACCTATAAATTTAATTGAAATACCAATAAATGTCTCTGAAAAACTAAGAAAAACGCTTAAAGAATCTTTTGAAATATTTTGGTTAGATGAAAAGTCATGTGGGAATAAAATAAGAAATAGTATCGAAATCTTATTAGATGATTTAAGAATAAAAAAAACTGTTATTAATAAGAAAAGAAAAAGGCAAAAACTTAAACTTCATCAAAGAATCGAAATATATGGAAGAGAAAATTCAAGTCTTGCTCAAAAACTTTTAGCTATAAAGTGGATAGGGAATGACAGTAGCCACAGTCGAACAGCAATCTCTGATGAGAACATAATTAATGCTTACAAAATCCTTGAATTTGGATTAGAAAAGATTTTTAACAACACAGAAAAAGAAATAAATAAATTGACAAATAAGATAAATAACAAAAAGAGATAATTAAAAAAAGCCAGCATCGAATAAATAAGACTTCATGCGGTACACGTCCAGGCACTGAAGTCAGTACCCTCAATAGCCGGTAAACCAGGCTACTGCGTCTCTACCGAGCGTTCTCGGCAACTAAAGGAAAAAAAATGCGAACATTCATTTTAGACATCATACCAAAAATTAAAAAGTATAGCGAAAAGCTTGATAAGCTTACGGTGCTAACTAATAAACATTGGGTGATGATAGATGATGATATCAAGAAGAAAATTGTTTTTATTTTCAGAGAAAAAGACAATCAATTACTGATTTCTGATAACGGAAGAGTTGAAAAAGGAAATTGGGAATATTTAGGAAACAATTCTTTGTTAATTGACAGGTCTGACGGTAGTTTTTTATTTAAGCATGGATTCGTTGATGATTATGTTCTTGCACTTAAAGTTGACGGAAAAGAAGAATATGCATTACTTGTAAACGAGCAAAGATTTGATAGTAATCTTAATTCTTTACCATCTGTTCTCGCCTTTCTTAACCAAACTTATATAGAACAAAAAAAGAATAATTCAATCACTATTCCAGAATCTAAGAATACAATTAGCGATAGAGGATTTAAGTCAAAAAGGAAAGTTCATTATTCAGAATCAAAAGAATCTTTCTCGCCTAATAATTTTCCATGTTTAGATGAAGATATAAAATTGATTCGAGAAAAATTAAAGGACTTAAATAATGATTACTTGGCTGAGATAGTTATAAGTTTTGCAAAAGACCATTCAATAAAAGGGATTTGGGCTAAAGAAAATCCTGATGTTGTTGATATGGTTGTCAATAAAAGAATCCCAATAGGTACTTTAGAACAGTTATTCGAAAAAAGTAAAGATAACTTTGAATTTAGAGAAGATTTAGAAAAGTACTTAATTGACGAATTTAGAAAATGAATGAAAGCAGCCGAGAATAAATAAGGCTTCATGCGATACAACGTACCAAGCACTGAAGCCAGTGCAAAACAAAAAACAAATTTAAAAGCAACCGTCATTCCGCAACCCAATGTGGAATGACGGTTGTTTTTCATTATTTCTACGCTGTCCTTCAGCGAGTTTTAAGCGCGAGACCGGATATTTGGAATATTTATTTTGTTCCTGATAATAATTACTACATTTGTCAAAGAACCATTTATTTTTTATAGTGTTTTATACAGTGTTTTTACGATTTTGGAAAAATTTTAAGGTTTATTTAGGCATCGTATTCAATTAAAAGACTATTTTTGTTGCCTTGTTTAAAAACAAATGTTAAAAAATACTCAAACACTTCGTGGGCTTCAAGCCGATCTACTAGTAGGCAAAACAACTGTTTTGGCTAGTGTGGAAAATTACTTGAAAAACATTGAGGCGACGGCGTCCCTCAACATCTACATAGAAGTCTATGCAGATGAAGCACGCCAAAGGGCTGCCGAATTGGACGAAAAAATCAAGTCGCAAGTTGATTTGGGCAAACTGTTTGGTATGGTCGTGTCAATAAAAGACGTGATTTGTCAGGCAGGCAAGGGCGTAACGGCTGCCTCGAAGATACTCAAAGGCTTTGAATCGCTGTATTCCGCGACTGCGGTGGAGCGTATTCTGGCAGAAGACGCAATCATCATTGGACGCACGAATTGCGACCAATTTGCGATGGGTTCGACCAATGAAAATTCCATTTACGGACCAACACTCAATGCGGCTGACCCCAGCAAAGTACCCGGCGGCTCCTCGGGTGGTGCGGCGGTAGCGGTGCAAGCAGATACTTGTCTTGCGGCACTCGGTTCAGATACGGGCGGCTCGGTACGCCAACCGGCAGCGTTTTGCGGTGTGGTGGGCATGAAGCCTACCTATGGGCGCATTTCGCGTTACGGCTTATTAGCTTATGCCTCGTCTTTTGACCAAATCGGGGTATTGAGTAGAAGTATTGACGACGTGGCGTGTCTACTGGAAGTGATGGCTGGCGAAGATGAGATGGATAGCACGTCGAGCCGACAAGAAGTGCCTGATTACGAGGCGGTTTTAAAAGGAGATTTTACAGAAAAAAAGAAAATAGCATATTTCGATACG
>Ga0209831_1004484_pt1 | contig 10929 bp, 12 predicted proteins | sample Maine_Asex4_meta_FD_187451 | JGI IMG/M metagenome (GOLD analysis project Ga0209831, IMG submission 187451) | Marine algal microbial communities from Maine, USA - Maine_Asex4_metaG (SPAdes) (version 2) | ecosystem: Host-associated > Algae > Red algae > Unclassified | place: Maine, USA | collected...
GGGGGGGGGGGGGGGGGGGGGGGGGGGGGGGGGGGGGGGGGGGGGGGGGGGGGGGGGCGGCAAGTTGGGAAGGCGGATTAGCGGCAGCGGCTGTGCGGACCACGTTAGGCCGACGGCAACGACAACCCATACATGCGGCGCCTCGCACATGCCAATGGTGGGGAGGGCAAGGTGCCGTTATGCCCACTGTCTGTGCGGAGCGATTTTCACGGCGTACAGCGGTGGTGGTGGGCGTGGTTATGTCCACTGTCTGCGCGGGGCAATGGACACGGCGTGTAGCGGTGGTGGTGGGCGTGGTTATGTCCGCTGTGTGCGCAAGACGATGTTCAATGCGCGCGGCAGTGGTGGTGGCGGCGACAAAGGCGGTATCCATCCGGTTGTTTGGCAGCGCCCGGTAGCATCAGGAAAGAACTCATTCCACGTCGTTGTGTTACGACCAAGCCATTTCTACTTTTCTCCTTCTAGCTCAACAAAAGGTCCACCGCAGCGTGTACGCCCGCCGTTCCCAACAAATGGTCAACAGGATCACTGCCACCAGTGTCACCGCCCTCGTCATCTGACCCGTCGTCGCCAGACGACCCTCCCCCGTCGCCGTCCGGATCCGGCTCCGCCACGGCGGGGAATGCGGCCACCGGCGCGTCCGCCCCCGTCTCCCCGGCGAGAAGCGCAGCGGGCCCGAAATCGTCGTCAAGAGCACGTCTGCTTTTAGGTGTTTTGGGACGAACAGATAATCTGCAAACTGCCCTGGGGCTCTCTCAAGGCTGCTTTTTTCCAGAAAGGGCGTCAAAATCATCTGTTCGCCGCGATAGATGCATTTCCACTCGTAAAAAGAGAGACACAGCATAAGACGTATACACTTCACCCTTCCCGAACGAGAGAAGACGGAGAAGCATCTATGGCCCTGCTAGCAGGCGCAATGTGTGGAGTGAGGAACGATTCCTGTTCTCGCAAACACAAAGATGTAAGGACCTCGCATGATATGGCCTCTGAGAGCCTGTCAAGGGGGGTCGATCTGTTTTTTGCACAGGAACTTTGTTTCATCGAACAGGAACACGGGCCTCCGAGAGGCTCAAAACAGGCAAAAACAGACGTGCCTTTGACGACTGTTGTGGGCCCGCTGCGCAGCGCCCGCAACTCAACCTCAACCGTGGGGCGACGAAGCGCCGCGAGCACGTCTGCGCGCTACAGCTGCCGCGTGTTGAACCATAATCTTGTTTGGTGGTCAACGCGCTCCTGGACGAGGCGGCTACGGCGCGTGGAGAGCACCGTCTGCAGCGCCTTAAAGATGCGCTCGCCCCCCGCCGCTGAAGGGGGGATGACAAGTAGGCGCACAGCCAGCGGCTTCAAAGTGGGGTAGCGCCACCCCCAAAGGCGCCACAAACCACAGGGTGTATATCACGGGATTGCTTGAAAGCAGCAGGGCCTTGCTCCGTATCTGCAAAGCTTGCCAACTAGGCGATGACCAAAGCCCCTGCAGCAGTTTCAGGTTGGCATAGGAAGACCACCGCTGCATCGCGTGAGGTTGCAAGCGACTTGGTACCCCAAAGGAGGCACAACTGCCACGCTCGCATGGGGGCCCAAAATGTGTCCAGTCAAAACGCGAGGGCTACCAGTGGGTCTGAAAACGACGTGTAGTGACGCTCGAGTGAAACCTGCATCGCCTGCCGCGCTGCCACAGATAGGCCCGTGAACTGATTGGCCAGCGATGCACGGAGGCACGCTAAAAATGCCACGTAGGACGACAGGGGGGTGGCGTCACCTTCCATGTGGGCCACCAGACAAGCCAGAAAAAGAAGGAACGGCACGCACCCATCACTCGCCGACCGGACTGCGGGGGACTGGATGGCGTCGGTCACGGGCGCCGGCACGTCAAACGGCGAAGGGGAAAGGGAGTTCTGTAGCAGAGTGTGGTCCAAAGCCGGCAGACTTGACCCAACGGCTTCAATGGTGGCCCCTCCCCCCGCCCATCGTGTGTGGGAGAAGATCTTAAGGGACCTTACGCGTCGAACCGCGGCCGGCAGGCGCGCCCGCACGGCCCGCCGGAGCGCGTGTGCGCGCGTCGATCGCCAAAAAAACACAGTGATCAACAGCGCTGCACGCAACGCCTGAGCGCAAATGGGCACCCGTGCGGCGTCTTGCGCCACGAGGTTGGCGGCGTGAGCCCCACATCCAAAAGCAAGCAGGAATGAGCGGCTCGCGACAGCCATACCCCGCAAGGCCACCACAGTCGTTGGCGAGTCCGTTACGAGGGCAAGGACCTGACGGTGATCAAACATGGAGAGGACCGACGCCCCGGCCTCCAACTCGGTGGTGGCTGAAGTGGCGAAGCTAGACAAGAGGGGGGCTTGCAGAGCTCCCTGCAGGCGGGTCAAGAGATTGGCCGCCGTGCTGGGGTCCGATCTCATGCGAAACGTAGCCAAGAAAAATAGGCGCGGGGTGTAGATGACGACGATGTAGACCCCAACCCCGCTCGCGTCAGTCATCCCGTCAATGGAAAGCGACACAGAGTGGCACCCCTCTAGGAAGCGCCCCAGGCTGCTGTCCACGGCCGCAAACGCTGATGTCGGCAGCGCCCCGCCAGTGGCGCGGCGACCCCTCGGTCTATCAAGCCGGCCGCCCAAAATCAGAAAAAAAACCGACCGCCACGCCTTGGTGTCAAAGAGGCCAAAAGGCAGCCCCGCTTGAAGCAATATTGCAGAAAAATTGGTCCTCCACATGGCCAACACATTGGCAGGAATGGGGGGGAGCGCCCAACCCAGCGCTTTGGCAAGCAGCCTCGCCGCATGCGGCCGGTCGGCATCCGCCAGGCGCTGGGCAGGGTTGGGTTAGAGCGCCAACGCCCACGTGCAGGTGCGGAGGTGTCGGCGGGCCCGCGTTGCGTTGCGCCGCACGTTCTTTTTCGTGCAATGGCGGGCCTGGCAGAGCATGCGCTGGCCACAGGGATGCAAGGTGATAAAGCGCCACACTAGCGATGCCGTGGGCTAGGGGGGGGAAGGTGGGGCATCGGGAGGAGGAGCAGGGAGAAGAGCGGGGGGTGCAGGCAGCGGTGGAGGCGGCATGGGGGCCAAGGGCGGGGTACACAGGAGTTTTGCGGTGTAGGAAGCCAGGACAATGATGGTCACGTCGACGAAAGCGAACTGAGCAGAGTAGGCGCTTACCTCTCGAGGCGGCCAATGCGAGTCAGCTTGCGCCCAGCGGACCCTGTCGCCGGGGTGCCCTCGTCGGACCTCAGCGCGCCCTGCGCGCAGTGCAAAGCAGCCGCTTTGCAGCTGCTCCCTGTGGGCAGCCTTCGGCGTCTGTGTGGCTAGGATGCGCCATGCACAGCCACAAAGCGGCGTCACAGACAGAGGGATGGTTGTCAGTGACACACGTTTCAATCTCTCGAGAGGAAACGGTGACGCAACGGATAATTAACTAAACGAGGGCAGAACACCCCACGTGGGAGGTAACGGAAATTTCCTTGAAATTTTCATACGTGTCAGGAAATCTGCCATATCTACGAGAGGGTGGATCGTGGACAAATGACAGAATATAGACACGTTGCATCAGTAATATAGACACGTTTCGTTCGTCCATCATTGCTAAGATGCGTGTCCTAAAAATGAGACATGACGGTTCTTTCGTTTTTTCTCGGCCCACTGGCCATCTGCAATTGTCCGATAATGTAAAGTGACCCACTCGGTCCCACTGTGCTTCCAGAACAGCCCTTGATAGTCTTAGGAGAGGCGGCACATCCTGACGTGTTATGGAGGAAAGTGTCATTCATTGCAACTTCGACAGGTGACAATCACGCGGCCCAATCAAAGGCATATATACTGAAGCAGGCATGTGCTGAGAATTTTCATTGCGAAGAAAAGGACACCACTTTACCAATAAAAACGTGAAAAAGACCCGCATGTAGCCCCCTGAGATGAAGACACGATTTGGGAAACCCCTCATCGAAGCTCCAGTTAGCACATAAGCTTTGGCGTTGCAAACGTTTAATCCCAAGAACCTAAAAAAGACTGGCTCCAGGATCGGGGCTATCTGAGAGGTCCATGGAAGAGGGCCTACAGGAGGGAATGAAGGAGTTGTCAGCCAAGCACGCGTCCGCAGAGGCTCATTCCATGGCGGCCAGTCGAGAATTTTTTCGTACCCCATGCCGCCTGCCCCCGTTCAGTGATGTGTCAGTCCTTCAGAAAACGCGCATGTCTCATTTTTTGGACACGCACCATACCAATGAAAAGGTGAAAAAGACCCCCATTTAGCCCCCTGTGAGGAACACACGATGTGGGACACCCCTTGTGTGAATCTACGAATCGTGCCACTGTCAGCCATGGCGTAAACCTCGCGCACGGCGTGATGGGGGCCCTTGGCGGTGGCCAATGACGGGCCGCGGCGGTGTGGTGGGACCGCGCGCGGCGTCTGATTGGCTGAATTGCGCGCCGCCGGTCGTGGGCCGGGCGGCGCCACGTTGCGGTTGCAGTCTGATTTGACGGGCCGACCCGCTTGGGGAGGACCCGTCGTCGTCGGGGTGTTGCTTGTGGGAGTGCTGCGTCACCACTTTTGCTCTCGAGTTTTCGTGCCTTTCGTGCTCCCCGATTTTATCCACACCTTGTGAGACATGTGACATTGCGGCGGATTGAGCAACCCGACCAAGGTGTGACAGATTCGCTTGGGCAATCTCATGGTCAAACATGGGAGGTCGAATCGCTCTGGTGAGTGTCCCCAGTCGGCGGCACGAGTCGGAGACACGAGAGGGATGGCTCGCCGAGCCGAAATCGGGTGATGCACACGAGGGTATAGGACTGATCGGGGGACCGCCGCAGGCGGTTGCTCCTTCTGTTTGCTCGAACGATTTATGAGTATTCTCCACCATCTTTTGTAGCGACGATTGCACGACGCTTCACCATATCGGTGCCAAGGTCTGATTGCACGGTCTTGGTTCGTTCCACTGTCCGTAGAGGGTCCGATTGCACGGCCCTGTCCTAGCTACCACGAGACCTCGCCCTGTTTTCTCACTCCCCTTATCGAAGCTCCAGTTAGCACATGAGCTTTGGCGTTGCAAACGTTCAACCCCAAGAACTATTAAGGAGTTGTCAGGCCCTTTCGCAGACCGCGTTCGCAGAAAACGGGGCCCGCGATTCGAAGCTCTTATTGGCTCGTGACGGTCGCGGTGGGGTGCGCTGCAGCCCGGTGCATCCCCGATTTGTCAACATACGCGGCCGCGCCGCGTATGTTGACAACCCCGAGATGCACCGCGCTGCACGTAGTTCCGGCGAAGGCGAAAGAGTTGACATCAGTAATTTTACTATTCGAAGATCAATTTGTCTATATCAGCCCCCAATTCTGTCCCTGTGACCGGCTGCGACAGCATCAGCCCGTCTGACAAACCACTCTCGTCACTTCGCCTCGCGGAACCCATTCTTGTGTCTTGCCCCTACGTCAACAACATCCCTTCCACCTGTTCACCAACCAACCACCGCCTCTTATATTCCTGCTGAACGGCTGCGGTCGCTGCTGACACAGCACGCTCTCCCGACAGACTGACTGGTACAGCGTGGCGGCGTTCACGCAAAAATCTTCACAGATGTCAACGTTGGTACCTCCTCCCAAGTATCAGATGGCCAGAGATGTGCGACAAGAATGATATCGCCTGCGATGTGAAAGACAAAAGCGCAAAAAGCCAACCAGGTCGACGACGGCATCCGCTCGCATGCGCATGGCGCAGGAGCCCAGTCGCGGGCCTGCACGTCGTCAACATTAGAACGAGTGCTTAAGCCAGGGGATGGAGAGGATGAAACACGCCGAGGACACATGGTCGCAGACACCATGTCGACATACGTCGCGGAGGCAGTCTGCCAAACGGGCGGGTACACCGTGGTACGAGTCGGTGCGAAGGTGGCCATCTAGAACATCCAAGTGTGGATAAAATTGGGGAACACGACAGGCACGAAAATTTGAGAGCAAAAGCGGTGATGCAGCACTCCCACAAGCAACACTTCGACCAGGGGTGGTGCTTATAGAAACGCTGCGTCGTACCGGAGGCTGCGCCACCGCCCGCTAGCCGGTGCTGGCTACTGCTTTTATACCCTCAAACGGTTTCTGCACAGGCCCCACCCCCCCGCTCGTGGGGGTCCCCAGAGGGGGGAGGGGGCCTTCGACAGGTACCCAACAGGCTGACAACAGGGGGGCATGCGTCCACACCCCCCGGGTGCCAGCAACAAAGCAAAGGCCCAGCACCCTAGCGGCTACTGGGGCCCTCCGGTGACGCTACGTAGGCACCGGGTCAAACATCAAGACGACGACGGGTCCTCCCCAAGCGGGTCGGCCCGTCAAATCAGACAACAACCGCAGCGTGGCGCCGCCCGGCCCACCACCGGCGGCGCGAAATTCAGCCAATCAGACGCCGCGCGCGCTCACACCACACCGCCGCGGCCGGTCATTGGCCACCGCCAAGGGCCCCTATCACGCCGTGTGCGAGGTTGACGCCATGGCTGACAGTGGCACGAATCGTAGATTCACACCAGGCCAGTATTGACAGTATTGATATCAATCAATTGGATCATATTGGGAATATACTTGGCTCGCGTGCCTCGTAAATACTTTAACGCTCTGTCTGGTGCCCGCATGTTCTTTCGCTGATAATAATGCACCCATGCATGGCAAAAATACAATTTCTTGGCGGGGGTGCTCGATTAATCTATCGATTAATTAAAAATCTGTATTTTTTTAAATTAATTGATCATTTTATTCGGGTCTCTTCTTTGCCCAGTGCAGACTGGAGCCACCGAGGCCAAGGCGGCCGTCGTCGCCGGTGACCACCCACCACCACGACATCATCAGCCCCTACCCTTCTTCCAAACCCACCAACGCGTGTGGCAGGCGGCTGAGAAACAACCACTGTCCAGTTGGAGCCCTGTCGTGCTGGTACTCGCTCCCGCTGGATCACCTTCCATCCTTGGTGCAGGCCGACAGAACCATGCCTCCTGTTAACGACGGCACACGCGGGGCGGCCGCCGACGTACCTGGAGTGGAGGACCCGATTGGGGCTTCAACCGTTCGCCGCAAGAGCGGCCGCAAGGCCAGCATCATCAAGGCGGAGTTCAGGGCGGTTCCAGGGGTTGGCGGTAAGTGCTTGCACTGCAACGAGGTCGCCAAGACGACGCAGCAAAACGGTACGATTCTGGCTGAGCACCTCTTTAACTGCGCGTCTGCCCCGCTGTCGGTGCGGCAGTCAGCGTGGGACGCCTGCTCGACGCTGCAAAGAAGCGCTGCACGCCCGATCGACTCGGCCGTGGCGACGACGGTGATTGCAGCGTCGCGATTTGCCGGCGGTGGGAGTGGGGCAAGCTCGATCGCTGCAGCGGCTCGTCCGTCGGGACTACAGCCAGCAACTGGTGGCATGCACAAGTTCCTGGACCGCGTGACTACCGAGCAGGGGAGCGCAATGGAGTCGTCCATCATGCACTTCTTCGTCGCCAACCGCGTGCCATTCCTTGTGGTGGAGAGCCCGTCGTTCATCGCCATGCTAAGGGCGTTGCGCCCGGCCTACGTCGACCGCAAGCTCGTACCCAACCGCAAGAAAATGGCCAGACCCGGGCTCACAGCCATGTACACTGACACACGGAAGCTGGTGTTTGGATTGCTGGCGGCGTGGTGCGTGCGGCGCAGGGCGGTCCTCGTCCTTGACGCGTGGGAAAACGTCAAGCACAACCACATCGTCAACCTGCTCGCAGTGGTGGGCGACAAGGTCATCTTTTTGGACTCCGTCTACTGCGGGGATGTGTGTCAGGACGCCCCCGGGCAGGCACGCCTGGTGCAGGAAAGGCTGAACCAGTACGGCGGCATGGACACCTTCAACGCACTGACGACGGACAACGCGGCGGCCTGCGTCGAGATGAGGCGGCTCGTGTCGGTTGCCAATCCCGGCCTCGTCTCGCTCAATGATCAAGCCCACGCGGCAAACCTCCTCGTCGGTGATTTGTCCAAGGTGCCGTGGATGCTGCGCCGGGTGTTCACGGCAACGGTTGTGTCGGGGTATGTGCGGCGGCACAACCGGCTGCTGGCGTCCTACGAGGCCGCCAAGGACGCGTACAACAAGCTGTTGCCGACGGATGCGGCGGCAAAGAAGCAGACGGCCGTGGCATACGTGATGCCCAGCGGGACCCGCTTCCTGTACAACCGTGAGCTGCTGCTGACGTGCGCGCGCAACCGACCGGCACTGAGGAATGTCCTCGAGCGCGACAACGGGGCGGAGCTCCCTCGCTTGGTCAAGCCAAAAACACAAAGCACTCGCGAGGCGTTGGCCAATTTTGTTCTCGTGGCGGAGTCGACTGCCGAGGCAAGGGACTGGACTGCCCCGTATCGCATCCTCGACCCCGTATGCGCGTACCTCCGACTCTTTGATGGCGATTCCAGTCGCTTGTCTCTCGCTTTGCCGGCCATCCGTCGCATGGAGAGCGACATGATGGCGTGAGAGGGTGCAATGCGCTCAGAGGGGGTGGTGAGTACGGCGTCGACCGAGGTGCTCTCGTTGCTGGTGAGCACGGTGCGCAAGCGAGTTCACGGTCCGAAGGACAGCAGCATGAGGGTGCTGCTCTTGGAGGACATCCACTACCTGGCGGCGGCATTGGACCCCCGCGTGTTTGACTCGCAGGCCAGCGACGTGGCCGAGCACGCCGAGCGCGCCTTCCGCGCGATGCGCACCTCCTTCATCCGGTCGCCCGCCGAGTTCACCCTCGACCAGCTGCGCATGATGGACGACGACCAGCGCATGGACCGTCTCCGTGCGCAGTTCACCATGTACGTGGCACTGTCGGGTGATTTCGCGCGCGGCGCCGCGGCTGCGCGCGTGCCGGGCACGCCGCTTGACGTGGCGAGTGTGATGAACTCGGACTGGGACCTCTTTGGCTGGTGGTCTTTGTAGGGTGGCGGCGCCAAGGAGCTCCGCGAGATTGGCATGGCGTTGGCAGGCATGGTGCCCTCATCTTGCTCGGTCGAGCGTTCCTTCTCGCTGCAGAAGTCTATCCACTCTTTGGTGCGCAACAGACTGACGCACGAGAAGGTTGCGCAGCTGATGTTCGTGCACACAAACATCAACTTGCTAGGAGGCAGCGACCTGGACGTGGAGCACTTGGAGTTTTTGAAGTCCGTCGTGTTGGATTCGGACAGTGACGATGACGGCGGGAGCGGCGAGGGAGATGGCTAAGTGGGGAAAGGGACGGTATGACGGTAGAGTATATACTTCTTTGTGCGCCCGGAAACAGTATGAAAAGCGACCGAAAAGAAAATTCGACCGGCTACTCTCGGCTATCAGCACCGATTGGCCACGCCCCCTCGCCCACCCTAAGCTCGGGTCTCTGTCCCGCCGCCTTCTCCAGACGCGGATGAGGGTCGCCCCGGCCGTCACCCTCACCCGGGCGGTGGCGGCGGGAGTCCCGCAGCCCGCGACGACCGTCACGCCGGCGGCGAGTGGGACCGCGGCTTTACCAGCCGACGGGCTGATGGCACCCCAGCTGATGGCGCCAGCGGCGAGTACGGCGGCGACGGCGGCGGTGGCTGGTACACCCTAGCTGGCGGAGTACCCCCCCTTCGGTCCCCGGCCACCGCTGCTGCCGTCGACTCAAACCGCGTCCGCAACGGCCCCGCAGCCGCCACCCCCGCCACTTGCGTCCGCGGCGCCCCGCCGCCCGCAGCCGACGGCGACGGCCATCGCCACAGACTTTCCGAGTCCCCCCGACAGCCCCAGGCCATTGCGCTCAGGCTCCCCCCCGCCCCCGTAGCCCTTGTCTCCTCGCACATCCAGTCCGTCGCCCTCCCAACGGTGACGGTGGGTGCCTGCCCCCCCAACAACCCCGGTGCTCGCCAGTCACGCGCGGCTACGCGGGACCTGTCGCTGTTTTCCGTGGCGATAACGCCAACGCAGGGCGGTGGCCCACCGGCCACGCCCCCTCCCCCTCCCCCCAGCCGCCTCGATGCGCGTCCAAGACGCCCCCCGCGGCGCGCCAAAACAACGCTGCGCTGGCCGCGTCACTTGAGTTCTATCACTGCCGCGTTTATGCGCGTCCGTGGGCACAGGGGAACCAGAAATACACTGGGTGCTCTTTTCTTGTTCTCTCTACTCGTCTGCAACACCCCTGATGTGTGCACCCCGCTGTGCGTTCCACCGCCGTAGCCGTCAACCTCGCCGCCTCCTCCACTGCTGCCGCCGCCTCCCACGTTCAGTAACCAGCCGGCTGCCGCCACGCCCCCCCCCCGCGCCTCCAACATTTGCCGCCGTGCGTGGCGGGGAGGGAGGGGGTCGGCGTCACTTCAGCCACAGTGGTGCGGAGGAGCTAGAGGTTGGGGCGGCGGGGGGGCGCGGCGCCGTTAGTGGCGGCCGCCAGGAGAGCAGGTGGAGGCGGCGGGAGGCACAGCGGCGGGGGAATGGGCGGAGGGGTGGTGTCTGGCGTCGAGATACGGGGGGTGGAGGCGGCGGCGAAGTGGCCGCCACCGGAGCCGCAGCCAGCGTCAGTTCCTGCTCCCGTCTTGCGTGTTGCTGCCGCTGACGCGGCTGTCACCACCGCCCCCGCCCATGCCCAGGTCGCCGCCCGTAGGCGGCCACTCGCTGCTCTGTCGGCCGCTGACCGAGACCACCGTGGTCGCCTCGGCGGTGATAGCCCGCTCGTGGCGAGTCGTGGTGGCTGCCACCACGGCGGGCAACAAACGTCACCGGCACCTGCGTCGACTCAAGGACGAAGGGAGGGAATAAAAAAGAGGTATGGGCAACAGCGAACACACAAGAAGACAGCAGTCCTGCAGAACACACACCGGCATCTCAGTCAGAAACACGTCAGACACTGCGTGAAGAAAAAGTAGCGTGTAGTTGCACCCTGTGCACGCAACCTTCACCAGCTTGACACACGATAACCGCCAACTCCCCCCCCCCACCCCCCCCGAACCTTGGAC
>Ga0209831_1004485_pt1 | contig 10929 bp, 9 predicted proteins | sample Maine_Asex4_meta_FD_187451 | JGI IMG/M metagenome (GOLD analysis project Ga0209831, IMG submission 187451) | Marine algal microbial communities from Maine, USA - Maine_Asex4_metaG (SPAdes) (version 2) | ecosystem: Host-associated > Algae > Red algae > Unclassified | place: Maine, USA | collected...
TTCCGCCTATTTTTTTAATAAAAATATTCATGCGCTTTTTATAAGGCGCTAAGAAAGAAAAATATTTACCATCAGGCGATAGTTGATAGCCTGTTTCTTTTGGATTTTTAAAGAAATCCTCTACAGAATACTTATAAGTGCCTTTATCTGCTTTGATTAACTTTTTTAGTTCTTTGTCTGAACTAGGAAGGCTGGTGTCGCCTGGTAGTTGTGCAGTTGCTTCGGGAGTCATTTATTTTATTTTATTTTAAGTACTAGTTAGGAGCGTTTGTTTTTGATTTTTATAAAAATCAAAAACAAACCTCCCCCAACTACAATTTTCTTTTCGCTTCATTCCACAAATCATCCATCTCTGCTAAACTCATATCTTCCATACTCTTAGGGGCATGAGCTTCGATATATTCAAAACGTTTTTTGAATTTTTTATTAATACGTTCCAGTGCGGTTTCTGGTTCAATATTTTGAAAACGAGCGTAATTAATTAGCGAAAATAGTACATCTCCAAATTCCTCCTCTCTTCTTGCTGGGTCCGTTTCTTCGTTTAAGGTTTCTTTGAGTTCTTGAATTTCTTCTTCTACTTTTTCCCAAACTTGTTCCTTATTATCCCATTCAAACCCTACTTGTGCGGTTTTTTCCTGCATTCGATACGCTTTTACCATGGCAGGTAAAGATTTAGGTACGCCACCTAAAACAGACTTTTTACCTCCTCCTTCTTGTAATTTAATCTGTTCCCAGTTCTTTTTCACGGTTTCCTCGTCATTCGCTACTACGTCTCCGTATATATGTGGATGGCGATTGATTAATTTATCACACACTGCATTCAAGGCATCTCCTATATCAAAAGCCTTTTTTTCTTCGGCAATTTTAGCATAAAAGACCAGATGTAGCAATAAGTCGCCCAATTCTTCTTTAATACCTGTAATATCTTCTTCTAAGATAGCGTCTGCTAGTTCATACGTTTCTTCGATGGTTAAATTACGTAGGGTTTGGAAAGTTTGCTTTCTATCCCAGGGGCATTTCTCCCGCAATTCATCCATGATATTTAATAATCGCTCAAAGGCGGCTAATTTTTGCTGCATTATTTTTTTATTGTAATGCGGATTGTTAATCCGCTGTAAAATTTGGAGCAGATTGGCAATCCACTTTACTTTGGACCTGAAAAGTCCTTAACTTTGCAAAGTTAGGGAGTAGGAAGTAAACAAGGTAGCCAAAAAGCTACGTTGTTATTTACTCAGGACTCTGTATTTTTTTTATAACACAAAAGTTAACAAAAGATACAAAAGGAAACAAAACCTTTGAAGTGTTTTACAACAAAAACTTTTGTTTCCTTTTGTACATTTTGTTAACTTTTGTGTTATAAAAAAAAAATACACGTTCCTTACTCAAATAAATTCTATAACAAATCATTATTAAAACATGGAGTTCTTATATATTTTAGGCATCATTTTTTTTGTATTTGGTTTATCTTTTATGATGATCAACATTCGTCAAATTGTTACAGGTAAAGATTTTAGAGGCACTTGTGCCCAAAATAACCCAATGCTGAAAAGTAAAATTGGCGATTGCTCTGTTTGTGGTAAAAAATCGGAAGAAGTTTGCCAAATGCCTGCGCTAGAAAAGTAAGTTGATAATAGCACGAAACACTGTTTATGAATTTTAAGCAATTTTTTCCTATACTAGAATGGCTTCCTACTTATACTAAAAGTTATTTTAGTAAGGATTTAATGGCTGGTTTGACAGTGTCCGTGCTGCTCGTACCTCAGGGGATGGCCTATGCTTTATTGGCAGGTATGCCTCCCATTTATGGGTTATATGGAGCTTTACTTCCCTTATTTTTATTTGGGGTACTAGGTACTTCTCGTCAAATGTCTATTGGTCCTGTTGCCATCTCCTCTTTATTGATTTTGGCAGGTATTAGTCGGATTGCCGAGCCTTATTCACCAACCTATATTTCCCTTGTTATATTAACGGGTTTGCTAGCAGGTATTTTCCAGCTCTTGATGAGTATTGTCCAGTTAGGTTTTTTGGCGAATTTTTTATCTCGCCCCATAGTTGCTGGATTTACTTCTGCTGCTGCTGTGATTATAGGCCTTAGCCAATTGTCTTCCGTTTTGGGTTTTTCCATACCAAGAGATTTAAGTTTACTCGACAAATTACAGTTTGCCATCTCCAATATTAGCCAGACCAATTTACTCACTTTATTTTTTTGTATAGGTAGCATTTTAATAATGTCTGTTCTTAAAAAAATACATAAATCTATTCCTGGCTCTTTAATATGCGTCATACTGGGCTGTCTACTTGCTTATTATTTACAACTTAATGAACAAGGATTAAGACTAGTGGGTTTTGTTCCACAAGGCTTGCCAAGTTTTCAGCTACCTGATTGGTCTATAAATAATATAAAACTCGTCTTTCCAACGGTTTTAACGGTTACTATTATGGGAATTGTTGAATCGCTAAGTATTGCAAAAGTTTTAGAATCTAAACATCAATATTATAAAATACGACCAAATCAAGAATTATTGGCAATAGGCGTGGGCAAAATATTCGGTGCTTTTTTTCAAGCCATTCCAACATCTGCTAGTTTTAGCCGCTCGGCTGTTAACAATGAAGCGGGGGCAAGAACGGGTATGGCTTCTATTGTTACCTCTATCTTTATCGCTATTTCTTTAGTGTTTTTAACCCATTTATTTTTTTATTTACCTAATGCTATTCTAGCCGCCATTATCTTACTTTCTGTAAAAAGTTTATTTGATTATAAAGAAGCTATTCATTTATGGAAAACACATAAAGGCGATTTTTCGATGATGCTATTTACTTTTTTTTCTACGTTGTTGCTAGGGATAGAAGAAGGAGTTTTGATCGGTGTGGTACTATCTATTTTAATGGTATTATACCGAATTTCCACGCCACATATTGCCGTATTAGGACAAATACCTGATACCCGTTTTTATCGAAATGTCTCTAGGTTTCCAGATGCAGAAGAGGTAGAGGGGGCAGTTATTCTACGATTTGATGCTCAATTATTTTTTGGTAATGCCCAATATTTTAAAGACGCTGTTGAGGAATTAGTTAAGGAGCGACCCGATGAAATAGAAGTGCTTATTCTAAATGCTTTGAGTATTACAGATATAGATTCTAGCGGGCTATATGCTTTGGAAGACATTCATCATTTCTTAGAGGCTAGAGAGATAGATTTTTTTATTACAGGGGCTAGGGGGCCTATCCGAGATATATTTCATAAAGCAGGGTTTATGGAGAAGATAGGCAAGGAAAATCAGTTTATGGATATGCAGCAGGCAGTTGCTTATTTTAAAGATAAAGACGCATTTAAAGGAAGAAAATTTAAAAATGTTTTGCAAACGAATGTGGAGGAGTAATGAGTTGCGGGTTTCATTAGAGGTGAGCTAAACGTATATTAAACGGTCTCGCATAGCCATAGTTGCCAGCTTTTTCTGGCTATGCAATGTTGGGTGTCTGTGTTTAATTCTTATATTCTTGTAGGTATATTTTTCTACTTTTAATTATTAAATCTTCGGAACTATTAAGTGCATTTTCTGCTGCTTTTTTACTTTCAAACTCTACAAATGCGAAGCCACGAGACTTTCCTGTATAATTATTTTTTGGAATTGTAATTTCAGATATTTTTCCGAATTTTGACAATATCATTTCAATATCTTTTTCTGTCGCAAACCAATCTAATCCTCCAATGAATACCTTAGAGTAATCTGAAATATCTTTTTCTATTGGCTTTTCTTTTAGAGAATAATTTAAATCTGACGGAAATTCTATCTTGTATATTCCAATACTCTTTTTTGGTACTGATTTATTTTTAGCTAAACTAAATGCTTGATTAGCTGAAATAACTCTCTTTAATATCCCCACATCAGCAAGGCTCTCTACAAGTTGCCTGTATTTTTCTGTATCTTCTATACCTACATTTTTGAATATCTCTCTTGGTGATATTAATCTTCCGTTTATCCCAAGATTTACAACTGTTTTTTGCTCTCTTGAAAGATTAAATTCCTTAAAATTGTCGAGCCAAATCTTTTCCTCTTTTGAGTATATTAGTTTATAAAAAAGAGTAACAATAAAAGATTTATTTGGGGAGGATATTTGAGGCTCGACTAATTCATTGCTTTTCATTAATTCAAACATTCGTCTTATTCCCTCTCCGAGTTCTCTGATATATCCAAACTCTCGCAGAACTCTTGCTAAATAAGTATTTCTTGTTTCGTGAGCTCCTTTTAATTCTTTGAGGTCTTCGATTGTTAATTTTGAAAGTAATTTACCCGGACTTAAAACTTCTAATCTATCTGTAAAAATTCTAATCTCAATACCTCTGCCTTCTAAGCTATAATCTCTATGAGTGATTGCGTTAATTAAAGCTTCCCTACAGGCAGGTTCAGGATAAATTACTTGAGTTTTAAATAATCCGTCCTTAGAATATCTTGTCTCGCTTAAAGCAGGTCTTAAGGCTTCCCAACTTTCTTCTGCTAATTGGAAAACATTCCCTGATATATCTGCAACTTCTGTAACATTATAGTCAGGTGCAGGTCTTTCTTCTATTCCGTTAACTCTTAGAACTCTAACTCTTGAACGTGGATGCCATTTTGTAGGATTTTTAGCAAAAAGGAGTAATGCTGCTTTCCTTAACCTTAATCTATCTCCATCAAATTCTGCTAATTCTACGTATTGTAAGAATTTTTCTGGTGACATATTTTTTATCTTTGTAGCTTCATAAGCTACCTTTGCTACAAGCTCTAAATCTAAATCCACAACAGTAGCTAAATCCTCAAATTTTCTATCATATTGTCTGGAAGATGCTTCGTCTCTTACGAATCTTATCGTGTCTGCGGCTGTTGGAACACTCTCTCTGTCTTCCCTCTTAAAACATTCTCCTTTACTGGTTTGATGTATAAATTTTGCTCCCTTATCAACCGAAAAATAAATCACTTTCTTACCATTATAATCAATAATATTTTTTCGCTTAATCGGAAGAGGCGTTTCTTTTAAAACATAGTTGGTTGAAGCATCTAATATTGCATTCAATTTCTCTAGAGAATGTGGAAGACCTGTAATGATGTTATTGTCTTCTATCCCAATGAAGAGTTCACCTCCGTCAGCATTTGCGAATGCTACAAGTTCTTTACCAATATTGTAACAAATATCCTTTATTTCCCTTGGCTTTTTATTATCAGGCGGTCCTGAATATCCACTTTTAAATTCACGATAATAGCTTTCACCCAATTCTACTGCTATTTCAACTCTTTCCTTTAGCCTTAATAACTGTTCCATTCTTTTTTTATCACAAAAATATGATTTTCCGTGGGTTTATTTTTTCTTTTTCATAGCACCCAACGTATATTAGACTTGAGCTAGACGTATTTGTATAATGTTTATTTACAGGTTACATACGTTTAATACACGCCTAGCTCACGTATAATATACGTTTAGCTCACGTCTAGTGAACCCGCAACCCGAAATTCGCAACTCGCAACCCAAATTTTAATTACTTTTGTGCTTCTTCAAACAGCTTATAGTATTGATTAAAAAATAAATAGGTCATTTTGTTTTTAAATTGAGTCTTTTTTTCATAGGTTTTCAACCCATTAAAAAAAGAACTCATTTTAAAAACGACCTATTTATTTTTTCATCGTTGCTAAGAATTTTAATAAGAATGAAAGTCTTTCGAGATCTAGATACGCTTCCTACATTTAAGAACGCAGTCATTACGATTGGCTCGTATGATGGAGTACATTGGGGGCATCAAATCATCTTCAACCGTATTCAACAGCTAGCCAAAGAAGTGGACGGAGAAAGCGTTGCCATTACCTTTCACCCACATCCTCGTCAAATAGTTTATCCTAAGGATAAAAGCCTTAAGGTAATTACAACTATTGAGGAGAAGATTGAATTATTAGCCGCTTCTGGGTTTGATAATGCGGTAATTGTTCCATTTACGATAGAATTTTCTCAGCAAAGCCCTGATGAATATATTGAACGTTTAATTGAAAATTTCGATCCTAGATATATTGTCATTGGCTATGATCATCGCTTTGGTTTAAATCGACAAGGAGATATTAATTATTTACGCTGGCATGCGAAGACAAAGAATTTTGATGTCATAGAAATTGAAAAACAAGAATTAGATGAAATAGCCGTAAGTTCTACCAAAGTTAGACAAGCGATTCAGACAGGAGACATTAAAAAAGCAACGCAATTACTCAATCATTCTTTTTTCCTTACAGGTGAAGTAGTACATGGTAAAAAAATAGGCAACCAGATAGGGTATCCTACGGCAAATCTAAAAATCGAAGACAGCTTCAAAATACTCCCCCTAGATGGTATTTATGCCGTATATGCGCACTATAAAGGCGAAAGATATGGAGGAATGCTTTATATCGGCACTCGCCCAACTATAACAGATCATAATAAAAAATCTGTAGAGGTTAATATTTTTGATTTCAACCAAAATATTTATGGGAAAGAATTGAAATTAGAATTACTGGAATTTATTAGGGGCGACCAAAAATTTGAAACTTTAGAAGCCTTGAAAACACAATTAGCAGATGATAAAGAAAAAACTTTAGCCATCCTCAAAAAAAAAAACTAAATACGTTTTTCCTTTGTCCCTTGAAGGAGTTATCCAACAAAAAAAATAAGGATTCTATTTCCTATCTTTTGAAGGAAGCTACGCAACAGCCTTTAGTAGCTACCGTCATTTTAAATTATAATGGGGAAGCCTACCTTTCCCAATTTTTACCTACTGTCCTAAGGGATAGCTATCCCAATCAAGAAGTAATCGTAGCCGATAATAAATCTACAGATACTTCGATTCCTTTTCTTCAAAAACAATATCTCGATACTGTAAAATTGCTTGTTTTAAACGAAAACTATGGCTTTGCGAAAGGCTATAATGAAGCTTTAAAACAAGTCGAAGCTTCTTATTATATTCTTCTAAACTCTGATGTAGAAGTTACACCTAATTGGATAGCGCCTATTATTGAATTAATGGAAAAGGATCCAAATATTGCTGCTTGTCAACCTAAAGTGCTTGCTTATCACGATAAAAGTATTTTTGAATACGCAGGGGCAGCAGGTGGTTGGATGGATAATTTAGGCTATCCTTTTTGTAGAGGCCGCATTATGGAGAAGGTGGAAAAAGACGATGGGCAGTACGACACAACAGAAGAAGTATTTTGGGCAACAGGTGCCGCATTGGTTATTCGTGGTCCATTATACCATGCTATTGGTGGTCTAGATGGAGATTATTTTGCCCACATGGAAGAAATTGATTTGTGTTGGCGTTTAAAACGGGCAGGCTATAAAATTATGGTAGAACCGAAATCTGTAGTCTACCATGTAGGTGGTGGCACTTTAAATTATCAATCGCCAAGAAAAACCTATTTAAATTTTAGAAATAGCTTGGCGACTATTTTTAAAAACGAACCGACTTCTAAATTGCTCTGGTTAATTCCTACTCGATTAATCTTAGATGGGGTAGCAGGAGGGGTGTTTTTATTAAAAGGACAGTTTTCTAATATATGGGCGATCATTAGAGCACATCTTTCCTTTTATGCAAATTTTGGAAAGCTTCTTAAAAAGCGCCGAGCTTATACTGCCTTAATTGAAAAGAACAGAATAGGCATACCTACTGTGTCTGGTCGTTTTACTAAAAGTATTATCTGGCAATTTTATATCCGAGGAAAAAAAACCTTTAAAGAACTAATAAAGAATAAATAAAGAACTGAGAATGGAGAATTGAGAATTGAGAATTGCATATATGACGTTTATTACACGTCATATATGCAATTCTCAATTCTCAATTCTCCATTCTCAATTCTTTATTTATTCTTTAAAAGTCCAATTTCTGTGTTTAATCACCGCTTTTCGTCTAAATCGTCTCAAATCAAACACTACCAATTACCACTTCCTATAATTTATAGACCAGAAATTGAAAATATAATACCGAATAGTAAAAGCAGGTATAAAAAAGGAACATAACTACTTATCTTTGTAGTGTGTAGTTTTCTCATAGTATGTTTAGCTCTCCAACATTCCCTACCTTAGCCTCCCTTGAATGTTGGAGAATTTTTTTTTTGTACTATAGTGAAAAAAAAATTCCTTTCTTTTTATGTTTTCTATCTCTTTTTTAAGTCTGATTCTAATACGTTGGTAATTAACAAACTATACATACACTTTTATATCTTCGCTTTTAATTCCCTTATTTTATTTTCTGTTAGCACGTTAACATTCTGTGTAATTTTTTCAATTGGCCAATCCCACCAACGGAGTTCAAGTAACTCTTTAATTTCTGGTTCTAAAAACCTTTTTCTAATTTTTTTAGCTGGATTTCCGCCCACAATAGAATAGGGTTCAATATCTTTCGTGACAACAGATTTTGTTGCGATAATTGCTCCATCACCTACCGTAATCCCAGGCATTATGGTAGCTCCAAATCCTATCCATACATCATTTCCTATAATTGTGTCTCCTTTCGTAGGATATTCCTTTCCGTCCATTGCATTGGACCAATCATCACCAAATATTGCAAATGGATAAGTGGATATTGCTTCGCTTAAATGGTTAGCTCCGTTCATGATAAAGGTAACATCTGAGGCTATCATGCAAAATTTCCCTATGATTAATTTGTCCCCTATGAAATCGAATAGATACTTCACGTTTTTTTCAAAGTTCTCTACTGTTTCAAAATCGTCATAATAGGTATAATCCCCAACGATTATATTCGGATTTTTGACTATGTTTTTAAGGAAACAAAGCCTATTATAATTGTCAAGTGGAAATTTTTTGTTCTTGTCTGGTATATCCATATTTTACTTTCTACATACGCTGTCGAATCGCCTCATATAGCATCATACCCGTTGCTACAGAAACATTCAAAGAATCCGTTTCACCATATTGAGGAATAATAAACGTATTATCTACTTCTTTTAGAATAGACGGACTGACCCCTCTATCCTCCGCACCAATAACGAGTGCCGTAGGTCCTTTGAAATCCATCGCTGTAATAGGCTGTTCTGCATAAAGATCACTTGCAAAAACTTGAACGCCCGATTGTTGTAGCATATCTACAGTGGCAATAATACTTGCTTCTCGACAAACAGGAATTTTCATCAAAGCCCCTGCCGATGTCTTAATGGCATCTGCATTGATTTGTGCCGATTTTTTTCTGGGTACTACGATGGCATGTACACCCATTACCTCTGCTGTACGAGCAATCGCTCCAAAATTTCTTACATCTGTAATCCCATCCAATAATAAAAATAAAGGAACTTGAGATTGTTCATATACAAATGGCAGTATATTTTCTAGTTTCTGAAACTCAATAAGAGAAAGGTAAGCAATTACGCCTTGATGATTGCCGGATACTAAATATTCTATTCGTTCTTTAGGTAAGAATTGCAAAGGAATTCCCTGTTCTTTACAGATAGTTCGGATCTCCTTTTCTAAAGGTCCTCTAAATCCCTGCTGCATGATTACTTTTTGAATCGTTTTGCCAGCATGTATTGCATCCAATACAGGATGTCTACCAAAAATGAGTGTTGTTGAGTTTTTCATTGAAGTGTAGCTCAGGCATCCTGCCTGAGTAGATTGTTCGTGCTCAAACAAGATGTCTGAGCTATTAGCAGCAAAGATAAGAAACGAAGTAGAAAAATTAGACCTTATTTTATTTAAAATTTGGACGAAAGCCTTTAGTCTTCAGTGGCAGTTTGCAAAGGCTTTGTCTACTTTCAGTTTCAGTATCCGATGTTTCAATATGGCGACCGAATGCGTGTACTGACTCAGATATTCAAGTATTTGTTTGGGGCCACTCAATGTGGGTACTCCTTTATTTTCCTTTCCCCCCAGATACCCATCGAAAGTCTGGCTCAATCCCTAAAAAAATCAAGATTCTTACCATCACCTATACAGTTTTATCTATCTTTATATTTTTTTCATCTATACTTAGTTCTACTTTGGCACTCTATTTTTTTCTTATTCAAGATAGTAGGTAAAAAGTATATTTGGCAGATAGGAGTTTTAGAGACAGCAAATTTGATTTGTTTTTTTTAATAAAAAACAAATCAAATTTGCTGTCTCTAAAGAATTTATTTCATCTGCCGTTTACCTAATACTATATGCCAGTAAAAATTCCAGAGTGCCAAAGTAGAATTAGGAACGGGAAACAAATAACCGCTAAGATTTAGAATAGTCTCTTTTGTCCTTATTTTCCTTCTTGAAAACAGTTATTATATCAACATAACTCCTGCTTTCAAGAAAAAAACTAAGAGCAAAATAGACTATTCTAAATCTTAGCGGTTATTTGCTTCCCGTTCCTAAACTTACTGGACTACACAAATACTATAAAAAATTACGTGCATAAACCATCAAAATATACGGATGACCAACTAATAGCTGGCATGAAATCTGGAGGAAAAGATTTTGAAAATATATCTACGTATATGTTTCATGCCTACAAAGGATTCCTACCTAAGATAAAAAATAAACTTCACCTCTCCCAACAACAAATGCAAGATGCCTATGCTGATTCCTTAGTTAAGTTGATTCGGCACATCAAAAACGGCAGTTTTAGAAAAGAAAGCAAGGTCTCCAGTTATTTTTATACTATTTTCTACAATACTTGTGTTGATGTTTCTCGAAAGAATGCGTCTAATAAAAATATACTAACACTAGAACTGTTAGAGTACGATGCTAGAGAAAGGGATTTACTTAAAATGATTGATAATAAAGAGGAGGCTGCTCAGGTAGTTCGCCTTATTCATACACTAGGTAACACTTGCCAACGAATATTGATGGATTGGGGATATTATGGTTATTCGATGGACGAAATTGCAGAGCGATCAAATCTTAGCAATGCAGAAAGTGCAAGAAGTATGAAATACAAATGTCTTAAAAAGCTTAAAA
>Ga0209831_1004486_pt1 | contig 10928 bp, 7 predicted proteins | sample Maine_Asex4_meta_FD_187451 | JGI IMG/M metagenome (GOLD analysis project Ga0209831, IMG submission 187451) | Marine algal microbial communities from Maine, USA - Maine_Asex4_metaG (SPAdes) (version 2) | ecosystem: Host-associated > Algae > Red algae > Unclassified | place: Maine, USA | collected...
TACGACGTCATGAACGACCTGATGTCGTTCGGGTTGCACCGGCTGATGAAGCGCATCACGCTCGACGAGGCGGCGGTGCGGCCCGGTCATCGCGTGCTGGACCTGGCCGGTGGCACCGGTGACCTCGCGCTGGGGCTGTCGAAGCGTGTCGGCCGCGACGGCCTGGTGGTGCTGTCCGACATCAACGCCGCCATGCTGGGCGAGGGGCGCACCCGGTTGATCGATGCCGGCGCGATCGGCAATCTCGACTACGCGCTGGCCGACGCCGAGGTGCTGCCGTTCGCCGACGCAAGCTTCGATTGCATCACCATGGCGTTCGGGCTGCGCAACGTGACCGACAAGTCCAGGGCACTTGAGTCCATGTTGCGGGTGCTCAAGCCCGGCGGTCGATTGCTGGTGCTGGAGTTCTCCACCCCGGTGCTGCCGCTGCTCGAACGCGCCTACCACGCGTGGTCCAGCACCACCTGGCCGCTGATGGGCAGGCTGATCGCGAACGATGCGGACAGCTACCGCTACCTGGTCGAATCGATCCGCATGCACCCGGATCAGGACACGCTCGAGGCGATGATGCAGGCGGCAGGCTTCGAACGCACCTCGTATCGAAACTTCACCGGCGGCATCGCCGCGCTCCACAAGGGCTACCGTCTGTAGCCCTTCGTCGTTTCCTTCCCTGAAGCCCACCCCCATGAAAGACGCCCCGGGTCTGCCCTTGCCGGTGGCCGCGCTGCTGGAGAGCGCCATTCGTGCGGGCCTGGCGCTGGATGGCGACACGCGTACCCGCCTGGCGGCGCTGGAAGGCAAGGTGGTGCGCCTGGACGTGCGTGAACCCGATCTGGACATCGTGCTGATCGTGAATGCCGGCCGCGTGCGCGTGCCCTCGGTGCACGATGGCGAGAGCGACGTGACGATCCGCGGCACCGCCCGCGCGATCGCGTCCCTGGCCGGCGGCAACGACGCGCTGCACCGCGGCGAGGTGAGGATCGAGGGGCAGGTGGGACTCGGGCAGGCGATGCGCACCCTTCTGGCCGGTATCGATCCCGAGTGGCAGGAGTGGCTCGCACCGGTGCTGGGGGACACGATGGTGCACCGTCTGGACCGTCTGGCAGGTGCGGTGACCGGATGGCTGACGCGCAGCCGCGCAACGTTCGGCGAGAACACGCGCGACTGGCTCGAGGACGAGGCGGCGCTGATCGCCTCGCCGGTGCAGGCGGAACGCTTCGCGGACGAGGTCGACGGGGTGCGCGGCGACGTGGACCGGCTGGAGGCGCGTCTGGCGCGGCTCGAGGCGCGGGCCCGGGCAAGGGCGCAGGCACGGCCGGGCTCATGATCGGACGCGTCACGCGCTTCTTCCACATCGAACGGGTGATCGTGCGCTACGCGCTCGAGGACCTGTTCCTGGCCAGCACGCCGGCCCGTTCGCTGCGCCACCTGTCGGTGGTGTCGCCCACCCGCTGGATGTCGCACGGCACGCGCACGCTGCCGCGCGGGGCACGCCTGCGGCTGGCGCTCGAGGAACTCGGCCCGGTGTTCGTCAAGCTGGGCCAGATGCTGTCCACGCGTCGCGACCTGCTGCCCGACGACATCGGCGACGAGCTGGCATTGCTGCAGGACCAGGTGACACCGTTCCCCTCGCACGCGGCGCGGCACGAGATCGAACTCGCCCTGGGCGAGTCGGTGGACACCCTGTTCGCCCGCTTCGAGGACACCCCGATCGCCTCGGCCTCGGTGGCGCAGGTGCACGGCGTGACGCTGCACACCGGGGAGCGTGCCGTGATCAAGGTGCTGCGCCCCGGCATCGGCGACACCATCGATCGGGACGTGAGCCTGATGTACGTGTTCGCCGACATCGCCACGCGCGTGCTGCCCGACGGGCGCCGCCTGCGCCCGCGCGAGGTGGTGGCCGAATACGATCGCACCATTCACGGCGAGCTGGACCTGGTGGCCGAGGCCAGCAACGCGGTGGTGTTCAAGAGCCATTTCCCGGATTCGAAGGAGCTCTACATCCCGGGCATCTTCTGGGACTACACCCGCAGGAGCGTCATGGTGCAGGAGCGCATCGACGGCATCCCGATCCGCGACATCGCCGAGATGCGCCGCATCGGCATGGACATGAAGAAGCTGGCCGAGCACGGCGTGGAGATCTTCTACGAGCAGGTGTTCAAGCACAACTTCTTCCACGCCGACATGCATCCGGGCAACATCTTCGTGTCCAGGAAGACGCCCGGGCACCCGCAGTACATCGCGATTGACTTCGGCATCGTCGGCACGCTGACCGACGAGGACCAGCGCTACATCGGCGAGAACCTGCTGGCCTTCTTCCAGCGCGACTACCGACGCGTCGCGCAGCTGCACATCGATTCGGGCTGGGTGCCGCGCGACACGCGGGTGAGCGAGTTCGAGGCCGGCATCCGCGCGGTGTGCGAACCGATCTTCGACAAGCCGCTGTCCGAGATCAGTTTCGGCAACGTGCTGCTGCAGCTGTTCCAGGTGGCGCGCCGGTTCGAGATGGAGGTGCAGCCGCAGCTGGTGCTGCTGCAGAAGACGTTGCTGAACATCGAGGGGCTGGGCCGTCAGCTGTACCCGGAGCTGGACGTGTGGGCCACCGGCAAGCCCTACCTGCAGGCCTGGGTGCTCGAGCGCAACAACCCGAAGCGGCTGATCAGGCAGGTCATCGCCGAGCTGCCGGGGCTGCTGCGCGCTGCGCCGCAGATGCCGATGCTGATCCACGACGTGCTTGCGCTGCAGAAGGGCGCGTTGCGCCGGGTCCGCGAGGTGCCGTTGCCGGACGAGGCCACCACCAAGGCCGCCAGGGCCTCGGCACTCGGACTGCGCCTGACGATCGCCGGTGCGGCGCTGGCGGTCGGCGGTGCGCTGCTGGGGGCCGCCGGGCGGCTCGGCGAGGGGGAGCTCGGCGTGATGGCGGGTGTCGGCATGGTGACCGGTGTCGTGCTGCTGGTGGTGGGTCTGCTGAGCTGAGCCGAGTCGGGCCGGGGAGTTTAAGACGTGCACGCACTTGTCTGGAAAGACCAGTTCTCGTGTCGGGTGGGAGATCGGTTGAGCCGATCGCGCCGTTCCCGCCACGACGGCAGTGCTTCGCTCAGCAGCCTGACGAACGCCTCACCGTGGTCGGGTTCGCGCAGATGGACGAGTTCGTGCACCAGCACGTACTCGAGACAGGCGGGGTCCTTGCGGGCCAGCTCGGTGTTCAGGCGAATCGTTGCGGTCCGGGGGGTACAGCTGCCCCACTTGGTGCGCATCCGCCGCACGTCGATGCGATCCGCCTCGACCTGGAGCCTCGGCTGCCAGTGGTTCAGCAGATCGGGCAATGCCGCGCGGATCTGATCGCGGTACCAGCGCGCGAGCACGGCGGGACGGCGTCCGGAATCGGCACCCGCCCGCATGGCCAGGGTCATGCGCCTGGGGTGCAGCGTGATCTGTGGAGCGTCGGGGGCGTCGATCGTCTCCAGCAGGTAGCGGCGTCCCCATACCCAGTGGCTCTCCCGATCGCGAAACGTGGGTTCGGGGTCTCGGGGCTGGCGGGCCTGCTTGACGCTTTCGCGGCGTAGCCAGCCGAGCTGTGCGATGGCGAACGCTCGCACCGTCTCGTCGGTCACCCCCAGGGGGGCAGCCAGACGCACGGCTCCGTCGGGCGGATACACGCTCAGGTGCATCTGGCGGATGGGCTTGCGACGCACCTCGATGTCGAACTCGGCGATCTGCAGCTGGTTCGTCGCCCGGTTCGTCGCATCGGCCACAGAGGCCGTCACGTCAGGCGCACTGTCCGTCTGCGCATCGGGCACGGTGGAAACGTCGGAAGCGCTCATCAGTACTCGGATTGCTCGTACAGGATGGCAAAGACGCGTTCGACCTCGGCAAGATCGCCGTCCAGCAGTGGCATGAGGGCGTCGCGCTTGATCTGCTTCTCCTTGGTCGGGTTGCCCCGCCAGGCGTCGGGCCGCACTTCGCGCACCATGTTGTCGATCTGACAGGCCAGGTCGGCATTTCCACTCAGGTTGCTGGCCAGTGCGCGCTTGCCTGCGGTGTCCAGCGCGGCGGGCGTGTCGTCGGCGAAACCGCGCTGCACCTTCGCCACCAGTTCCTCGATTCTCTGCAGGTACTCGGCGTAGTCGATCGCGTCGGTACGACGCTGCCGGATGATCTCCTGCAGCAGCTCGGACATGCGGGCGAAATAGTCCGGGTCGGTCAGGTTCTTCTTCGAGATGGTGGAGCGCACGTTGTTCTCGATGGTCTCGGCCACGGCCGCCTTGCTGGCCTTCTCTCCCATCTTCTGCACGATGGCATCGGCGATGCCGCTCTTCACGATCACCTCGAGCAGTGGCCGGTCGCCGAAGGTGGACACCGTGCGCGAGTCGTCGGCACGGATGTAGGTGTCGATCAGGTATCGCATGTCCGCTTCATACGGCTTGAGGTCCAGCACTTCGTCGGCGGCCAGGCGGATGGTCTGTCGGGCCTTCTCGAAGTGCTGGATGCGGGTCTTGATCTCGACCGCCCTCGTGGCGGGGTAGCCGGCGTTCTCCATGTCATCGGCGATACTCGCGTACGCGCGCACCAGCGTCGCGATCGCCTTGTAGAAGCCCGCCCGGCGAGGCTCGTGTTCCTTGAGGGCGGTGGCGTTCTCCGGGTCGCCGCAGAAGTGGCGGATGTAATCGATTTCGGCCTGTGGCGGAGGCACGGGCTGCACGGTCAACTCGGTGGCCTCCAGGGCGTCGTCCAGTTGCTGGCGTCCGCGCTCCAGGCGGCGTTGCATCACGATCTCGGATGGCTCGTCGTCATCGCCGCCGCCACCGGCACCGCCGTCGTCCAGCTCGGCCGTGTACACCGCGATCGAGTGCTCGACGCTTTCAAACAGGTTCTTGTAGTCCACGATGTGACCGGCGGTCTTGTCCGCGCCGTCCAGGCGGTTGGTGCGGCAGATGGCCTGGAACAGGCCGTGGTCGCGCATGCTCTTGTCGATGTACAGATAGCTGCACCCCGGCGCGTCGAAGCCTGTCAGCAGCTTGTCCACCACGATCAGCAGCCGCATGCGGGCGGGCTCCTTCCTGAACAGTTGCTTGGCCCGGGCCTCGTAGGTCTGAGCCCTGGTCTTGCCGGAGTCGGCCATCACGCCATCGACCAGCTTCTCGTAGGTGCGGTAGACCAGCTGCCGATCGCTATCCGTATTCGCGCCGGTTTCCTCCTTGCTGATGTCGCCGGCGTGAGGGTTGTACGAGGTGATGACGGCGCACCGTTCGCGCAGCTCGGTGTCGGCGAAGGCCCGATGAAACTTGCAGGCCTCGAGAATGCTCGAGGTCACCAGGATGGCGTTGCCCCGCTCGCTGGACAGGCGCGGTCGGGTGGCGAAGTCCGCCACAACGTCCTGCACGATCTGCTCGATGCGGGAGCGGCTGCTGAGCACCTTCTGCAGGGTGCCCCACCGCTTCTTCAGCTCGTCGCGCTGCCACTCGTTCAGGCCGCGGGTCTTGGCGTCGAACCAGGCGTCCACCTTGGCCTGGTTGGTCAACCCCTGATCGATGTCGCGGGCCTCGTACACCAGATCCAGCACCACCTTGTCCTCGACGGCCTCGCCGAACTTGTAGGTGTGGATGTAGCGCCCGAAGACCTCGAGGCTGGTTTGCTTGTCGGCCTTGAGCAGCGGCGTGCCGGTGAAGCCGATGAACGTGGCATTCGGCAGCAGCGCCTTCATGGTCCGGTGCAGCCGGCCGCTCTGCGTGCGGTGGCATTCGTCCACGAACACGAACGGCTCGCCGGCCACTGTGACCGGATCGCGTTGCAGCTCCGCGATCATCGTGTCGAAGTCGTCGGCGTCGTGCTTGCCGAACTTGTGCACCAGCGAGCACAGCAGTCGCGGGGCAGGTCGGGCCAGCTGGTGCAGCAGGTCGCGACCGCTGGCGGCGCGGGCGATCTCCTCGCCCGCGTCACCGAACACACCCTCGATCTGTCCGTCCAGCTCCTCGCGATCGGTGACGATGACCACACGGGCCTGCGGCAGCGTCTCCAGGATCCAGCGGGCCAGCAGCACCATCACGATGCTTTTGCCGCTGCCCTGGGTGTGCCAGATCACGCCACCTTCTCGTCGGCGCACATGATCCTGCGCCGCCTTCACCCCGACGTACTGGTGCGGGCGGGGAACCTTCTTGATGCCGCCGTCGAAGAGCACGAAATCGCGCATCAGCTCGATCAATCGGGCCTTGCCGCACATCTGCACAAGGTGGCGGTCGAGCCGATGCTGCGGCGCATCGACCGCAGCCGGTTCCTTCCATTCGAGGTAGAACTTGGTCGGTGTTCCGATGGTGCCGTAACGCAAGCCCTGTGCATCGCTGCCGGCGAAGACGAACTGGACGGTATTGAAGAAATCCGGATGAAAATCGTCTTGCTGGCAGCTCTGCAACTGGCCGATGGCTTCGCTCACCAGCACCCGGCTGTTCTTCAGCTCGATCACCGCCACCGCCAGACCGTTCACGTAGAGCACCAGGTCCGGCCTGCGCGTGTTCCGGCCCGTCAGCGTCACCTCTTCGGCGATGCCGAAGCGGTTGTTCTCGGGTATTTCCCAGTCGATCAGGTGAACGTCCCGTTTCCGTTCGCCCACCGTGAGCTTCACCTTGACGGCGTACCGCATAAGGGCGTAGACCGCACGGTTGTTCTCGTACAGCCCGCGACCGGGAAAGCCGACCTCGCGCTCCAGCCGGGCCAGCACCTGATCGATGTCACCCGGAGAGGCACCCTGCGACATCAGGAACGCCGTCAGCTCGGGCCGGTCCACGCAGGCGTTGTCCGGCCGGTCACTGCGATCGCCCAGGTAGCGATAGTCGAGCTGCTCGCGGAACAGCGTCACCACGCGGTCCTGGGTGGCGCGCTCGGTGCTGCCGATGTCGGTCATGGCAGTACCTCCCAGTGGCCGGATTTCCTGGGGCCGATCCGGCGAAGCCTGCCGGTCTGCACGAGACGAGCCGCGACCCGTTCCGCGGTACGCGTCGAGACCCCGAGGCGATCGGCCACCTCGAGCAGCGTCAGCGTCGGGTCATCAGCCAGTTGTCCGAGCAGTTGCGTGTCGGTAGAAGCGTCGGCGTGCGTGTCGGTGGAAACCTCGTCCGTGTCGGTGGAAATCTCGCTTGTGTCGGTAGAAACCTCGGCCGTGTCGGTAGAAGCCTCATCCGTGTCGGTAGAAATCTCGCCCGTGTCGGTAGAAACCTCGTTCGTGTCGGTAGAAACCGCTGCGAACGGGAACGTCACCCACAGCCCTCCGGGCTCGTGCGCGAACGTCGGACCGGGCGTTCCGTTGCGGCGACAGCTCGACACGATGCGTTCGATACCGCGGCCCCACGCCTCGATCAGACCCGAGCGGAAGAACGTGCCCGCGACGTCGGGATTGAACGGACGGGAGGTGTGCCGCGAGGTCAGCGTTTCGGCCGTCCAGTCGGGCGGCAGTTCGCCGTTGTTCCAGATCATCAACTGGTCGTCGTACACGCTGATCTGAATCGGATTGCCGCTGGCGTAGTCCTTGTGGATGACCGCGTTGATGAGTGCTTCACGCAGGGCTCCATCGGGCACGGGGAACGTCTCGACCCGCTGCAGACCCTCGTAGCGGATGCTCGCCTTCATATACTTGGTCATGATCAGATCGAGACCGAAATCCACTTGGTGAAACAGGTCGCCGTGCACGGTGTCGTGGTAGGCCAGCTCTCCGGTGTCGTCGAAGAACTCGATCTTCAGATAGGCCCCGGTCGCCACGCGCTCGGGCTCGGAGTGAAACAGCAGCAGGGCGGCCCGCTTCAACCGGCCGGCCTCGATGAGGTTCAGCTTGTCGAGCAATGCCGCGCGCGGCTCGTCCAGCACGTCCGACGTCAGCCTGCGGCTTTGCAGCGAGCGTTTGCGAAACGTCTGCACGGCCGCATCGTTCAGATCGTCGACGGCGTACCCCGGCACCGGCACCCCGTCCCAGTGCCGGCCCTGCTTGCGCAGCAGGAACCGGTCGAGTGCGGCACCCTTCAGCTCCTGCTTCGTGCTGCCGCTGCGCACGTGGTAGGCGCCCCGGTAGCTGATGGGCGTGGGGTAGGGGTCCACCACCACGTCGATCAGCTCGTGGCCGGCCTCTTCGACCAGGTTGACCTCGACCTCGACCACGATGCCCAGCAGGTCGCGGATCTTGTTGGGCAGCTCTTCCAGCAACTGGCGGGCGTTGGTCGCCCCCACCGGCACGCCCCGGTCGTCGCGGCCGATGGTCAGCGTGCCGCCGTCGGCGTTGGCGAAGGCCGAGACCCACTTGAGGTACTCGTCGCGCCACTGCTCCTTCCACTCGACGTGCTGGGACTCGCGATTCATGCGCTCAACCTGCCGATCGGTCCAGGACCTTGTCCTCGACATAGTTCCGGAAGAACCCGGCGGTTCGGTACACGCGATACCCGGCGTCCTGCACCATCTGCCGCAGTTCATCCGTCTCGTTCAGCAGCACGGCCACCGGGTCACTCAGGTCGGTCTGCAGGCCACGCGGCCACGCCAGGTCGAGCACGGCGAGAGGCTGGCCGGTGACATCGTCCACCAGCTCGTAGCCGATCTCGCCGGCGGGCAGGCCTTGCTGCTGCACCCAGTCGTCGATGGCCTGCAGCTTCGCCTCCTCTTCCGCATCGGCCACGCCGCCGGGGATGTCAATCGTCCTGACGGGCACGTCCATCGCCAACGTGAGTGGATCGGACTCCAGCCAGTGGGCGTCGCCGTGCAACAAGGCCATCATCTGCTGGTTCAGCGCGTTGGCAAGCAGCTCGCGCCGGGCGGCCTGAAACGCCTCCCAGTTGCTCAGCGTCCACAACGTGCGATCAGCCGGAATCCATTGCGACGCGAGGGCGCCGGGGTGCTTGTCTTCGACCGCGGGCAGATACACCGCCGGATCGCCATCGAGGATCTCCAGGTTGGCGGACTTGGTGAGGAAGCAGAAGTTCGCCAGCGCGTTGATATGTCGAGGCTTGATATGGAGCTTCTTGAGTTTCGCCTTGGGGAAGATATGGTGCACCTCCAGCCGGCTCATCTTGCCGTGCATGCCGGACTTCAGCGTCAGGCCGCTGTCCCAGTCCTGCGCATCGCCCAATCGAGTGAGGGCGTACAGCACCGAATAGAAACGGGCTCCGAGGTTGTGACCGTCGAAGTGCTCGGGCAACGCTCGCAGGTTGCCGTGGGACAACCGCAGCTGCTTCAGCAGCGCATCGATCGCCTGGCCGACGGTGGCGTCGGGCTGAGCAACGGCTGCTTCGAGAGCACCGAGGTCGCTGTCGATGATGGATTCGACACTGCCTGAAAAGCGGCCCCACATGCCGGTCTGGAAATACCAGAACAGCAGACGGTCACGATCGGGACCGGACAGACCGCCGGGGAAGCGATCCAGCAGGCGGACCATCACCGGCACGGCGAACTTGCTGAAGAAGACCTGCGTGTGGTCCAGACCCAGCCGGCCACCGATCAGGTTCAGGCAGGTGTCGATGTGCTTGCTGGCATTCTTCAGCCCGGCCTTGATGTCGTCGGCGGAACGGTCGTGCAGGTGGGTGAAGCGAGCTTCACCGGTGACCACCACATTGATGCAGCGCAGTAGCCAATCGAGGGAAAAGTCGAGGCCGTCCTTTTTCCACGTCGCCAGTTGCGCGCGCAGGGCATCGCGACCTTCGGGCCAGTCGCTGCAGATCTTGGCGAGTGCCAGGTCACCCTGGCTGAGCTTGGTACCGCCGCTGTTCACGCGGTTGAAGATGTCCACCACCACGTCCACGGTCTTGTCGGCGCCGGTGACTTCCTCGACGTGCAGGGTACGGTCAAGGATTGATCGTAGAAGCTGACACTGGCCCATGTAGGTCAGCACCTCGGGATCATTCTTCAACGGCTCCAGAAGCTGCGTAATTCGGTTCGCAGGTCCTGACAACACCGCAGTCACGTCGATCCACTTCGGATCGTCTCTCATCTTCACGGGCTGGTAGAAAGCGAACGCTTCGGTGTCCAGATTGAAGCGCAGGTCGGTGAAGGACTTCGGGTTGCCGTCGAAGAAGGCCGGCGGCCTGCCGCGGACCACGCCGTACAGGCTGGTGATGCGTTGCTGCCCATCCAGCAGCAGCTTCACGGTGCCCGAGGCCAAAGTGGCGTTGCCGCGTGATGCTGCGCCGTGGCTCTCGGTGGCCCACACCAGCAGGCCGCCTACGGGGTGCCCCTTGTAGAGCGATTCGAACAGGCCGCGTACCTGATTGCGGTTCCACACGTAGCCGCGCTGGAACTCGGGCAGCGCCATGTGCCCGCTGTCGATGTGGTCGATGACGGTAGAGATCTTCATACGAGGCGGGTCTTTCCAGTCAGCAGCTCTTGCATCATTCCCTGCTTGATGAGCTTTGCCTTGTCACGACAGGCGGTGAGGGCAGTAAGTTCGGCGTCGAGGTCGGAGAGGGTTTGGGCGATGGCGCGTTGTTCGGGGAGTGGAGGGTAGACCATTTCCACTTTGGCAATATTCGACTTGCTCATGCCCGAAACCTTCGTTCCGACGGCATAGAATCGAAACTGCTCCTTTATGCTATCAGTCTGAAAGCAGAATCTGCGAAATAGATGATCTATTGAGTTGTCCTTTGATTTGGCCGTGATCGTGTGTAGGCCAGCTATGTACTCTTTCTCTGCTACATTAGATACGACAACATGGTTACTGGTACCAGCAACATCCTCGGAAGCATCGACAAAGACTATATCGCCATTCTGTAATCTCGATTTCGGATTCACCTTCCGAATGTCGACGTCCAGTTTTGGTAGGCCAGCGTACTCATTTGAAACATCAATATGCGTGCGATCGTGTAAATGAATATCGCCATAGTGAAGGTAGCCGTGACCAACTACAGAAAGCTGATCACGCGACGCGGTGTAGCCACCAGCGAAGCTACTAAGCCGGCTTGAAG
>Ga0209831_1004487_pt1 | contig 10922 bp, 3 predicted proteins | sample Maine_Asex4_meta_FD_187451 | JGI IMG/M metagenome (GOLD analysis project Ga0209831, IMG submission 187451) | Marine algal microbial communities from Maine, USA - Maine_Asex4_metaG (SPAdes) (version 2) | ecosystem: Host-associated > Algae > Red algae > Unclassified | place: Maine, USA | collected...
AGACCGTCCAAATTGATAGTGTTACTATTGCACAGGGCGACTTAGGAGTTGTTGCGATTGATACAGAGGATTTTTCAAGAATGGAGGCTATCTCCATGACGATAGAATGGGATCCTACTCGCATTGAATTTGAAAGTATTTTTGATTTAAATGATACTGATTTTACCAACCTAGATGAGACGGACTTTGATCTATCAGCCGTAGCTAGTGGTAAACTAATTATTAATTGGGCGGATGATGTAGGTGTGGAAACAGAATTTGCTGATTTTTTGCCTCTTTTTAAAATTGATTTTGGTGCAATTGGTCCTGTAGATACTTCTTCACCTATTAGGGTATTACGAGAGGGACTGTCGCTACAGAGAGGGGATGGTTTAGCGGAATCGGTGACGGATGATGGATTTGCTGCTTTTCAACAAGGTAACGTCTTTATCTTGCCACCAGCCAATCCTCCAGATAATGGAGGTACGCCAGCAATAGTCGGTGATACGGTAAAAACTACATTTACTACTTCTGGAGAGTTACTCTGTATTGGAGAGCAAATGTGCTATAGCTTAGAAGTGGAAGATTTTAATGGCATCTTAACATTTACAGCACCAATTACTTGGGATACCGACGTGTTGAAATATAGTAATGTAGACAATATTGATCTACAAGGACTTAATGAGGCTAGTTTCCAACTTATTGGAGAAGGGGCACTTTTGATGGTTCTTGATATCACAACAGGAGGAGGGCAGGATGTATTACTTTCTGGCGTCACAGTACCTGATGGCACTGCTATTGTTGATATTTGTTTTGAGGTTGTTGGGGAAAATAATTTTGACCCCTTAATACGAATAGGCGATTCGCCATTAATACCCAATCCATTAGAAGTGATAGACAAAGACGAGGAATTGGTAGAGGTAACAAACAGTGCCACGCCATTTGAATCCGTCAATTGCGAAGAATTAATAATATTAAACACCTCTTGTGGTGAAGGAATCCCTGGCGAAACGGTCTGCGTAGATGTTACCGCTGGTAATTTTAGAAATGTTGGTGATCTGTTCTTTCCTCACGAATGGGATGGAGACATCATGGAATTTGCAGAATTACAAAACATTCACCCTGAGCTAATGAGTTTAGACACGACTGAAACAACCAGTAATAGTGCAACTTTAGCTTGGACAGGGGACAGCAATATAGATGAGTTAGATTCTGGAACTATCCTTTACTCTATTTGCTTTAGAATAAAAGATACGGCTACTGAAGGACAAACATCTCCTTTAATAATTAATATAAATGATGGATTTATAGGTTCCTTAGACATGAGATATGATGATATAAGAATTATTGATGATTGTACGGTAGAAGTAGAAGCGGCACCACTACCAGAGATAGTGTTAAGTGCGGCAGATGCCTCAGTCAATGAGGGCAGTAATGTCTGTGTAGATATTTCTGTAGAAAATTTTCAAGGAATTACTAGTTTTGAATTTCCAATTGTTTGGAATCCTTTAGTATTGAATTATACAGGCGTAAGAGATGAAGCCATTACAGGAATTATTTTTGATGATGCAGATAGTGCAAATGGTAAATTGAGAATACGCTGGGATGCTTCTACTCCTGCTACTTTACAAAACATGGAAGCTTTATTTGCTATCTGTTTTGAAGCGGTAGGAGAGGCAGGTACGGCTACAGGAAGCACGGCAATCGCTTTCCCTAGTACAACAGCTGAACCTGTTTTATTTGCGGTAAGTGCTTCAGAGTTGCAACGTACTACGGTTCCTGGTTTAGTTACCCTTATAAATGTAGCACCAACGGCAGTTACTTTTTCAAGTGATGCAGTGGATAATCGAAAAGTAGGAGCCGCTGTTTGTGTGCCAGTTACGGTTAATAGTTTTACCAATATTTTATCCCTACAATATACTATTCAGTGGGACTCTACGGTTTTGCGATTTGATAGTTTGCAGGCGGGAACGCTTGGCGATTTAAGATCCTATCAACCAACAGAAGGATTCAATGCCAACTGGACTTTAAGAGAAGCAGGACGATTAAATCTTTCTTGGTTGGCAGATGACGATGATATCGGAGGTTCTTTGGCGGATGGAGATATGTTGGCAGAACTTTGCTTTACAACTATCGGTACTTTTGGAGAGTGTACAACGCTAGAATTTATGGAGGGAGAAAATGTACCAGTTGAAATATTCAATGTTGATTTAGAAGAACTAGAACTAGTTAACGCAGGTGAAGAAATCTGTATTACTTCATTTGGAATAGTAGGTGTACAACAAGAATCACCATCCTGTGCGCAAAGTAATGGCTCTATTCGAGTAGAAATGACAGGGGGGACTTCTAGATATATCGGTACTTGGAATATCCAAGGCAATTCACAGCCAGCTAATGCGAGTTTAAATAATCCATTTATTACCCTAGAAAATGTATCAGCAGATTTTGGTACGGTCTGCTTAACGGTACTAGATTTAGATAATCCTAGTTTGAATGCAGATGATTGTTTTACGATAGAAATCAACGACGATAGAGTACCAACTGCATTGGCAGGACCTGATCTACCAGCAGGTTGTACAGTGCCAGACTCTGTAAGAGTTACCTTAGTTGGAGATTTTGAAGAAAACGAAAGTGCAAATACTAGCGGTGGAGGTGTAACCTATTTATGGTCTGCCTTAGATGGGAGTGGAGGCGCACTTGATCCTTTTGATAATAGAGGGTCAACGGTAACTGCAACGGCTCCGGGAACTTATGTGCTAACTTTTACGAATGGGGATGGTTGTGTAGCTACAGATACGATGATGGTGGTTCCTTCTGAATTGCCTGCAATTAGTGTCGAAAATCCAGATCTTCTTAATTGTAGAAATGAAACAGTTTTATTAAAAGCAACAGAAGAACAAACAGGGAATGAATTTATACACCAATGGATAAATGAAGCAGGAGAAGTCTTATCCGAGGATAATCCTTTTGAAGTAATGGTTTCAGAAGGTGGTACTTATACCTTTATTGTTGAAAATACAGAAAATAATTGTAAAAATGAACAAGAAGTACAAGTAAGAGTAGATCTAGATACCCCTATGGCGGATGCAGGAAGTAATAAAGTGAAAGGTTGTGATGATTTAACAATTAGCCTAGATGGTAGTGGTTCTTCTGTAGGAGCTACTATTGAATATGAATGGGTGCCGGGGCCAGATGCCAAAAACGGAGTAATTAATCCGAATAGCCAAACCCCACAAGTTACTGCTACCGGTAGTTTTATATTAACGGTTCAAAATAGACTGAATGGTTGTACGGCCGTAGATACGATGGAAGTGATTGCAGATAGAGAATTGCCAGTAGCTAGGGTAGTAGACAATGCCTTTATTGGCTGTTCTAATGCGCCTGCTACTTTGGACGGTACAGACTCTTCTCCTGGAAGCCAGTTTTCTTATACTTGGATAGTAAATGGGCTAACAATTTCTGATAAAAAGACTGCAACAGTAAGAGATACTGGAGAATATTTATTAATAGTTATTAATGAGGAAAATGATAACTGTGTAGCGGATACCGCAAGGGTACGAGTAAGCGAAGACCAAACAATGCCGACGGTAGAACAACCAGAAGCTATCACGATTGGTTGTGATGCAGACTGTATTGATGCGACCGTTAACACAGACAATGAAGGGGCAGAATTTACCTATCAGTGGCTAACGGAAGAGGGGGTGATATGTAGTGGAGCTAATTCCCTAACGGCTCAGATTAGTTCTATTGGTTTGTATAAATTTATTATTACCAATACGGCTAATAGTTGTTCCGATACTTCTAATGTAGTGGTATTGGCAGATAGTGAAAACAATGCCTTTTCTGATGCGGGCGCAGCTATGGAAATTACTTGTATGACAGATTCCGTTACTTTAAATGGAACGGGTTCTTCACAAGGGGTAGATATTATTTATGAATGGAGAGCAGAAAACGAGTTGGGTATCATTTCCGCAGAAATGACGGCTATGGTGACAACAGCAGGAACCTACCAATTAACGGTTTTAGATACGGTTTCTGGTTGTCAAAATATATCTTCTGTAGTCGTTACAGAGGATAAAGCTACACCTGAAGCAAATGCGGGGCAAGACTTTCAAATTGCTGGTTGTCAGTTCCCACCTAACTTACGTTTAGATGGTTCTAATTCTGATAGTGGAGAAGATATAATTTATGCTTGGTCGAGTTCAGGCGGAGAGTTAAAAGGAGATACCTCTAGTCTTAGTCCAAATATCGGTGCAGCAGGTGTATATACGCTAACGGTATTAAATGCTCTAACAGGTTGTTCCGCTGCTGATACGATTGTGGTATCTTCCGATATGTTTACGCCTGTTGCTTTAGCAGGAGATGATAAAACAATTGATTGTACAGAAAATACGATCTCCATTGACGCAACTAGTTCTGTAACGGATGATGCAACTACGATTGAGTGGACGACTGAAGATGGTCATATTTTATTCGGTGAAACCACCTTGACTCCAGCTTTCGATTCTGCGGGTACTTATATCCTCACGCTTACTACCGTGGATGGATGTACAGATACAGATGAAATGCAAATAGATTTAAACGCTACTTTGCCGATGGTGGATGCTGGTCAAGATTTTCGAATTTTGTGTAATGAACCAACAATGATTGATGCGACTGGTTCTACTGGTCCAAATTTATCAGTTAACTGGACAACAGCGGATGGTACCATTTTATCAGGAACGAATGATTTATTATTGGAGATTGGTGCAGGCGGTACTTATGTATTGACCATTATTGATAGTATCAGTAATTGTCGAGCAACAGATGAGGTGTTTGTAGATTCAGATGGAGAATTGCCAAATGCACAGGCGGGCGCAAACCAAGAAGTTTGTAGTAAAGATGCGCTGTTAAGTGCAATGACCGTCAGAGAAGGAATTACGGGGCAATGGACCACTGCAAATGGTGGTGCTATTGAGGCGGACAATAGCCCAGAAACAACCGTTTCTAATTTGGCAAATGGAGATAACCTATTTGTTTGGACCTTATCTACCGATGAATGTCCCGCTTTCTCCGTCGATTCTATCATGGTAAATGTAGCGACGCTACCAAGTGCGGTTGAAGATGTTTTTGACTTAACAGCTGGTCAGGAGTTAGCAACTTTAGATTTAATAGAAAATGATAGAACTACTACCGCTAGTTTTGACATCAACCTATTATCTGAGCCTACGGCTGGTAACTTAAATGAAGTAGCAGAAGGGGTATTTGAATTTAGTATTCCAGAGAGATTCTTAGGTGCACAAGAATTTGAATATGAAATTTGTAGCCAAACTTGTGCAGATATATGTGATAATGCCTTAGTAAAAATAAATGTACGACCCGTCTTAGATTCTATCAATGTAAACCCGAATGCCATTACGCCAAACGGGGATGGCCTCAATGATAATTTAACTTTTAACGCACTTTTCTTTGACGATTTTCCAGACAGTGAGTTAGTGGTCTTTAATCGTTGGGGAGATATTATATACAGAGTAAGTCCCTACAATAATGATTGGAACGGTGAAGCACTAGACGGCACTAATTTACCTGCTGGTACTTATTATTATGTATTAAGATTGGACATTTCCGAAGGAGATATTATTAGAGGGGATGTTACTATTTTGAAATAGAAGTCAGAAGTCAGACCGAAAAATTTATTTTTCTGTCAGATGTCAGATTTATGACGTGTTCCTAGACGTACTGCTAGCGTTCCTAGATGTTTTTTTGAAACACAAAAGGAGCAAAAGAAACAAAAGGATTTTCACAAAAGTTTTTTGCTTTTTGAAGCATACCAGTAAAACGTAAAACCTATAGCAATCTTTTGTGAAAACCCTTTTGTTTCTTTTGCTCCTTTTGTGTTTCAAAAAACATCTAGGAACACGTCATAAATCTGACATCTGACAGAAAAATTTATTTTTCGATCTGACATCTGACTTCTATTTCAAGGTCTGACCGGCTTTCTTGCTATATCAAATAACTTATAGCCCACCAACAAATGCACATAAACATTTCTAGGATTAGAAACTCCTTCCTGTTCGTTTATCATTAGGCGACCGAGACTAACGCTTGTTTCAAAAGTAATACTCAACTTATCAGTGAAAGCCCGTTCTATACTTAATAAACCTACATTTTCCCTTGTCTGAATATTCGCAGAATCATCGAAGGCTTGGTCCTTAAAAGTGAGCAATAAAGCCTTTACATCCACCGAACCTGTTAAGCTTCCTTTTAATAATTTAGAATACTGATAGCCGACACCAAACCGCCAACGAGTGCTATGGACGCTCACTATAATAGGAAAATCTACATAATTATTTTGGATTTTCGCATCCACCGTACCTGTATATTTGATGCGAATAGGAATTGGAAAAGTTTCTCCTAATATTCCTCTAGCAGCATCATACTTGCCAGTAACAGGACTTGTAAATTGGCTTCCTTTTTCACTATAGCCTATCCCGATAGACAAGGAAAAATTAGGATGAAAACGCTCTCGCCATTGTATCCCTAAATTGGGACCAAATCCCGGTCTACCAGTAGCCTCTTCTGGAATATTCTTAACAATAACTGGAGAACCAATCGATAAACCACCTCTTAATAAGACTTGAGAACCTAAGGATTGACCAGTTAATAAAGTAGGGAAACTACCTAAGGAGAGCAGTAGTAAATAGTATAATATTCTTTGCATTTAAAATAGGTTGTGAAGGTTTGTTTATTTGTTGAAGCTGTTTATTTGTTTAGCGGCGTAGCGAATAAACAAATAAACAAATAAACAATTTAAACAAATAAACACACAAAAAAACGGGTAGTCCTTACGGTTTCATAGCCAGACTACCCCCAGATTAGTGTTTGTTCTATGTTTGATACAAATGTAGGAAAGATGGAAAAGCGTATTTGTGGAGGTTTTATTGGCGTAGATTGGCAAAAGGATATATTAGATAAGTTCTTTGTTTAATATTTCGAATAAAGAACAAGAAGAGATCTGTAATTTCTTCCCGTGTAACAAGAAAATATTTTGTCACAACAAATTATAAAAAGATTGGACAAGTTTACCCAGTCGGTTGACACTCAAAATTACGGGGTAACGGGAAGTTTTATCGATACCCCACATCTTTTGGACGGGGCAAAAAATCATAAATCTTATATCCGTCCCATTTAGGAAACAGGCAAAAAAGCAAATAGTGACTTAATCAAATATTGTTTGAAATATTTTATTTAAGTGCGCATCCAATAAGGAAAGTAATTATTTTGATACAATTTTTTTGTTTGACTATCACCGATAGATGAATCTTTTTGGAAGAGAATTTTATAGCGTGAGTGACTGCTTTAGTACAGGTAGGTGTAAAACGAAGAGGTTAAAGCGGTTAAGCTAGAAAGGATAATTTGTTTGTGCTCGACATTTTATATAAATGGCCATAAATAGGGACAAGTTTATCTAGTCGGTTGATATATGGAACCTTATTACACGGTCGCTTCCCGCGACCCTGTAATTTATCTGACTGGAAATTAGCAGTTTAAATTACAGGGTCGCGGGAAGCGACCGTGTAATAAGCTCTCGAACTGTCAACTACTTTCGTACAATGGATAAACTTGTCGAAAATTTCAAATTTAAATTAAGAGTTGTTGTTTTTTGGAACGCAGCTATCTCTTTATTATTAGCCATAAGTCGCTAAATATACCCACTTATGGCTAAATATAAAGTTATTATCAGCCATAAGTCTCTACACTTGTGTACTTATGGCTAATAAGAAATAATCGGACAAAATGGTTTGATGGTTAATTTGTAATTTGGCCACTAAAGAGAATTAAATTTAAATTGTCTCTAATATGCCTTAGGGAAATCTTTGTCTCCCAAATCCTTTACTCGCTTATAAATATCTTTAAGTGCTATTTCGCAGTCAATAGAGTAAAGTGTAATACTTTTGTCTAAACCAAATACACTAGAAATTCGCCATAAACCATTATGCTCTTTATACCAAGATTGCACCTTTGGAATGGTTTGCCAAACTAGCACATATTCTTTAAAAGAAGGAATACTTCGGTAGCCTTCAAATTTTTCATTGCTATCAAATTCTTTAGTAGATTTGGAGAGCACCTCAATAATTAAGGAGGGATTAATGATAACCGCATTGCTTGCTTCGTGCATTTCTTCTTCTCCACATAAAGCCATACAATCAGGGTAAACGCCCCTATTGAAATCGGGGATAAATACTTTCTGGTCGCTACTATAAACGGTACAATTTTTATTTTTTTTGTCTAACTCAATATCAATAGCTGTTCCAATACTATTAGATATTTTATTATGATTGGGCGTTCCACCTGCCATTGCTACTATTGTACCATCCCAATATTCACTTTTATAATCGGCTTTCTCTTCTAATTCTAGATATTCTTTGAAGGTGTATTGTTGTTCTGATATTTTTTTAGCTACACTCATCTTATTATTTTTAATAATCTCTAATCAGTCCTAGCAAATATACCTTTTTTTTGAGAAACGTAAGATGTAGTATTGGGATTGGGTACTAATATACTAAAACGCATTATCTCACAGAAAACATAAACATCCTTTCTCCCAAAGCTTTTCCAACCAACCTGTCACTTCGGCAGTCCTACCTGTCAAAAATTTCTTAAAATTTCCCAAATTTGTCTTATTTCATGCCCCTTTGACACTTCAAAAACAGCATTTTGGCAATGGCACAGCTATTGAGTAGATACTACTGTAAACTAAGTTGTTAAAAATGTTAAGTAGTTTAAATGTTTACACAAATAAATCTACTAAACAGATAAATAACTTGAAATAAGAAAATCCAACAACCGTTTAGGAGTGTATTTCAATAAAGCATTAAAACTCCTAAGTTGTTATAACATCTAAACGTTTAATTTAATAGACAATGGGTAAAATTATAGGTATTGATTTAGGAACAACCAACTCCTGCGTAGCAGTGATGGAAGGAAATGAATCGCAAGTTATCCCAAATGATGAGGGAAAAAGAACAACGCCTTCTGTAGTGGCGTTTCTAGACAATGGAGAGCGCAAAATTGGTGATCCTGCAAAACGACAAGCAATCACCAATCCAACTAGAACGATTTCTTCTATTAAGCGATTCATGGGTGCTAGATATGCAGAAGTCGCTGGAGAAGCGAAGGAAGCTGCTTATAAAGCTATAAAGGGAGATAATGAAAGTATAAAGGTAGATATAGATGGTCGCTTATATGCGCCACAAGAAATTTCTGCAATGATTTTGCAGAAAATGAAAAAAGTAGCGGAAGATTATTTAGGTACAACTGTAACAGAGGCAGTGGTGACGGTACCTGCTTACTTCAATGATTCGCAACGTCAAGCAACGAAAGAAGCTGGAGAAATTGCAGGCTTGACGATTAAAAGAATTATTAATGAGCCAACAGCAGCAGCTTTGGCCTATGGTATGGATAAGCGAAATAAGGACATGACCATTGCGGTGTATGACTTGGGTGGTGGTACTTTCGATGTTTCTGTCCTAGATTTAGGAGATGGCGTATTTGAAGTAAAATCTACCAATGGAGATACGCACTTGGGAGGAGATGATTTCGATAGGGTTTTAATCAACCACTTGGCAGAAGCTTTTAAGAAGCAAGAAAATATTGACTTACGTAAAGACCCGATGGCATTGCAGCGGCTAAAAGATGCAGCAGAAAAAGCGAAGATTGAATTATCTTCTGCCACTTCTACAGAAGTGAATTTGCCATATATCACAGCAGTTGATGGCGTGCCTAAGCACTTGGTTGTTAAAATTTCTAGAGCAGAATTTGAAAAACTAGCAGATGACTTGATTAACCGTACCTTAAAGCCTTGTCAAGAGGCGATGAAGGATGCAGGTTTAACAAATGCAGATATTGATGAAGTAATTTTAGTGGGTGGTTCTACTAGAATTCCAGCTATTCAAGCAGCAGTTGAAAAATTCTTTGGTAGAAAACCAAATAAGAGTGTAAATCCTGATGAAGTGGTTGCTTTAGGTGCAGCTATTCAAGGTGGTGTATTGAGTGGAGATGTTCAAGATGTATTGTTATTAGATGTTACACCGCTTTCAATGGGTATTGAAACGATGGGTGGCATTTATGATGTGGTAATTGAAGCAAATTCAACTATCCCTACAAAAAAGGCAAAAACGTACTCCACTGCATCAGATAACCAACCATCGGTTGATATTCATATATTACAAGGAGAGCGACCAATGGCTCAACATAACAGAACAGTTGGTCGATTTATCTTATCTGATATTCCACCAGCACCAAGAGGCGTTCCTCAAATCGAAGTAACTTTTGATATGGATGCCAATGGTATCTTAAGTGTATCTGCAAAAGACAAAGGCACTGGAAAAGAACAAAGTATCCGAATTGAAGCATCTACTGGTTTATCTAAAGAAGAAATCGAAAAGATGAAGGCAGAAGCAAGTGCAAATGCTGATTCTGACAAAAAAGAAAGAGAAAAAGTAGATAAATTAAATGCTGCAGAATCTATGGTTTTCCAAACAGAAAAGCAGTTAAAAGAGTATGGCGATAAGATTCCTGCGGAAAAAACAGCTCCTATTCAAGCTGCTTTGGAGGAACTAAAAGCAGCTCAGGCAGCACAGGATATAGATGCGATTGATGCAGCTACTGCTAAGATGAATGAAGCTTGGCAAGCAGCCAGTCAGGAAATGTATGCAGCATCACAAGAAGGCGCAAATCCTACGGATGGACCAACTGCTGATGCTGGAAATGGACAAGCAGAAGGAAACGCAGAAGAAGATGTACAGGATGTGGAGTTTGAAGAAGTTGTGGAAGATAAGAAGTAAATAAGGTTAAGATTTTAATCTTATTTCGATAGATATTAAAAGGGTCGTTCGGCATCGCTGAACGGCCCTTTTTAAGTTCAAGTTCAAGTTCAAGTTCAAAACTAGACGTTAACTTAG
>Ga0209831_1004490_pt1 | contig 10917 bp, 8 predicted proteins | sample Maine_Asex4_meta_FD_187451 | JGI IMG/M metagenome (GOLD analysis project Ga0209831, IMG submission 187451) | Marine algal microbial communities from Maine, USA - Maine_Asex4_metaG (SPAdes) (version 2) | ecosystem: Host-associated > Algae > Red algae > Unclassified | place: Maine, USA | collected...
GGGCGGTGCCTACGTCAGCTACCTGGCGTGGCCGGCCTTGTTGCTGCTCGGCCTGTTGGCCGGGCCGTTCATCACCGGCATCCTCGGCAACAGCGGCCTGCTGGACAGCGTCACGGCGACGCTCCTGACGATCGCGGTGATGGTGGCGGGCTATGCGCTGTCCTTCTTCCTGTACGCGAAGGTCAAGCAGCGCCGGACGGTCTACGCCATCGACGGCTACCGCTACGGGCAGGGCCGGTTCGAGACCACGGTGCGCACCGGAGGCTTCGCCAGGATCCTGGGCAAGACCATCGGCCTGTCGCTGATGATGCTGCTCGGCGTGCTGGCCCTGCTGGCAGGGCTGGCGCTGGTGACCGGCGCCGCTGGCGATCTGCTCGACCTGGCAGGTTCCCTGGACGATCCCGAGGCGGTGGCCGAGGTGCTCGGGACCGGCGCGATCGTGATGCTGATCGTCATGCTGTACGTCGGCCTGCTGCTCCTCGTGTTCATCCTGATCGCCTACGGCTACACCCGCCAGCGCGCCTACATCCTGTCGCATGCGGCACTCGACAAGGCGATCACCTTCGCCTCCACGCTCGGTGCGCGACGCTATGCCTGGGTGCTGTTGACCAACCTGCTGCTGGTCGGGGTGACGCTCGGCCTGGCGATACCCTGGGCACGTGTCCGGCTGGCCCGCGTGCTGGCCGAGCACACCGAGGTCGATACCGGTGCGGGGTTCGATGACTACATGAGCACCAGACAGGAGGAGCAGACCTCCCTGGGCGAGCAGCTCGGCGACGCCTTCGACGTGGACGTCGGCACCGGCTTCTGAATGATTCGCATCCTCGGCCATTGGCACCCGCCCGACAGCGCGGCGCGGCATCCGGGCACGTTGCTGGTGGGTGCGCCGGAGCGGGCGGGTGGGGCGGCGTCGTTCTCCATCGAGGACGACGTCGGCACGCTCGTGCTGCGCAGCGAGACGATGCCCGCGCTCACCGACAGGGTCGGCAACATCGAACGGCGGCTGAGCTTCGCGGACGGCACCGTGTTCGCCACGCGTGACAACGACGCGGTGGACAGGGCGCTGACGGGTGCGCGCGGTGGTGCACGTGGTGGTGCACGCAGTGGCACGGACAGCGGCAGCGACACGGCCGGCAAGCGGGCCGGCAGCGGCGCCCGGCACGGTGACGGCTGGCTGCACCGGCTGGAGTCCAGCGGGCGCTGGATCGCGGTCGCGGTGCTCGCCACGGTGGCCGCCGCGTCGGGCTTGTTCTTCCTCGGCATCCCGTTTGCCAGCGAGCGTATCGCCCACGCGTTGCCGCAGCGCACCGGCGAGATCATCTCCGCCTCCACGCTCGATTTCCTCGACGAGTGGGTGTTCGAGGAATCCCGGCTGGACGAGGAACGGCAGCGGGCGATCGAGGCGCATGTGCGCCGGCGCCTGCTACCGCTGGACGCGCGCAACGACGGCATCCGCTACCGCCTGCACTTTCGCGACTGGACCATGGGGAGCGAGGCGATTCCGAACGCGCTGGCGCTGCCGTCCGGCGACATCGTGCTGACCGATGCCTTCGTCGACCTGACCGCCTCGCAGGACGAGATGGACTCGGTCATCCTTCACGAGATCGGCCACATCGTCGAACGGCACTCCCTGCAGCGGCTGGTCGAGGGCACCTTCATCGGCGTGACGGTGATGCTGGTCACCGGCGATGGCAGCGGCCTTGCCGACCTGGGCGTCGGCCTGGGCTCGCTCCTGGTCGGCAGCCACTACTCGCGCGGCCATGAATCGGCAGCCGATCGCTACGCGTTCGATCGCATGCTGGAGGCCGGCATCGATCCGATGGCATTCGGCGACATCATGGCGCGGCTGGAGGCGAGCATGAGCGAGCGCGACGGGAACGCGCCGGATGCGCACGACGAGGAATCGGCGACCATGCTCGACTACCTCGCCTCGCACCCGCGCAGTGCCGAACGCATCGAGCAGGCGCAGCGTTACAGCGACTGCTTCGAGCGGGGCCGGACGAGCTGTCCGATGGATTGAGCCCGCCACCGATCAGCGGCAGGCCGGTGGCGGCTGCCGGGCCTGCCTCCTCGCACTGTAACAGCGCCCAGTAGTGCACCCGCGCTTTGCTACCATGCCTCATGGACGTCTCCCACCTGCTCGACTCCCTCAACGACACCCAGCGTGCCGCCGTCACCGCCCCGGCCGGGCACCTGCTGGTGCAGGCCGGTGCCGGCTCCGGAAAGACGCGCGTGCTGGTGCACCGCATCGCCTGGCTGAACCAGGTCGAGAACGTCTCGCCGTTCGCCATCATGGCGGTCACCTTCACCAACAAGGCGGCGCGCGAGATGCGCCAGCGGGTCGAGCACCTGCTCGCGCAGCCGATCGGGCCGATGTGGGTCGGCACCTTCCACGGCATCGCCCACCGCTTCCTGCGCATGCACTGGCAGGAGGCCAGGCTGCCGCAGGCGTTCCAGATCCTGGACTCGGACGACCAGAAGGCACTGGTCAAGCGGGTGATCCGCACCCTGCAGCTGGACGAGGCGCACTTCCCGGCCAATCAGGTGCAGTGGTTCATCAACGGCCACAAGGACGAGGGCCGGCGCCCGCACCAGATCGACGACCAGCGCGATCCGATCACCGCGGGCTTCATCCGCGTCTACGTCGCCTACGAGGCGGCCTGCCAGCGCGCCGGCGTGGTCGACTTCGCCGAACTGCTGCTGCGTGCGCTGGAGACGCTGCGCGACACGCCCTCGTTGCTGACGCACTACCGGAAGCGCCTGCGGCACCTGCTCATCGACGAGTTCCAGGACACCAACACCATCCAGTACGCCTGGATCCGGCTGCTGGCGGGTGATGACGGCTTCGTGTTCGCGGTCGGTGACGACGATCAATCGATCTACGCCTGGCGCGGCGCGCGCATCGAGAACATCCTGAACTTCGACCAGGACTACCGCGGCGCGCAGGTCATCCGCCTGGAGCAGAACTACCGCTCCACCGCCACCATCCTGGCGGCCGCCAACGCGCTGATCGACCGCAACCAGGGCCGGCTGGGCAAGACGCTGTGGACCGACGGCGCCAAGGGCGACCCGATCACGCTCTACAACGCCTTCAACGAGACCGACGAGGCGCGCTTCATCGTCGAGACCGTCATCGACCGGGTGGCCGACGGTGCCCGGCGCCAGGACTGCGCCATCCTGTACCGCAGCAACGCCCAGTCACGGGTGATCGAGGAATACCTGGTCGCCTCGGCGGTGCCCTACAAGGTGTACGGCGGCTTTCGCTTCTTCGAACGGGCCGAGATCAAGGACACGCTGGCCTACCTGCGGCTGGCCTCGCACGCCTACGACGACGTCTCGTTCGAGCGCATCGTCAACCGCCCCGCGCGTGGCATCGGCGACAAGACCGTGGCCGAGATCCGCGCGCAGGCGCAGGCCGGCGGCGGTTCGCTGTGGCAGGCCGCCGAGACGCTGGTGGGCGAGAAGCGGCTGGCGGGGCGGGCCAGCACCGCGGTGGTGAAGTTCCTGCACCTGATGAACGCCATGCGCGAGGCGATCGCCGACCAGGCGCTGCCGCAGCAGGTCGACACGGTGGCCGAGGTGTCCGGGCTGATCGATCACCTGAAGAAGGATGGCAGCGAGAAGGGCCAGGCGCAGGTGGAGAACGTGCAGGAGCTGTCGAACGCAGCGCGCGCCTTCGTGGCCCAGCGCATCGAGGATCCGGACCTGTCGGCGATGGACGGCTTCCTGGCCCACGCCTCCCTGGAGGCCGGCGAGGGCCAGTCCGGCGACGACGAGGACGCGGTGCAGCTGATGACGCTGCACTCGGCCAAGGGCCTGGAGTTCCCGGTGGTGTTCATCGCCGGCATGGAGCAGGGGCTGTTCCCGAACCAGCGCTCCATCGACGACCCCGGCAAGATGGAGGAGGAGCGGCGGCTGGCCTACGTCGGCATCACCCGCGCCGAGCGCAAGCTCTACCTCACCATGGCCGAGCAGCGCCGCCTGTACGGGCGCGACCAGTACAACCCGCCGTCCAAGTTCGTCGGCGAGCTGCCCACCGAGCTGCTCGAGGAGATCCGGCCGCGCATGAACGTCAGCGTGCCGGTCTACCAGAAGGCCCACCCGGTGTTCCGCGAGGAGGTGGACACCGGCCTGAGCATCGGTCAGACCGTGTCGCACGGCAAGTTCGGCACCGGCGTGGTGCTCGACCAGGAGGGGCGCGGCAAGCAGGCGCGGGTGCAGGTCAACTTCGAGAACGCGGGATCGAAGTGGCTGGTGCTGGCGTATGCGAACCTGACGCCTGCGTGAAAAGGCTCAACGGCATCGCGCCATGCGCTTGGTCAGATCGGCTGGTGCCGTGAACACGAATCGGCGTCCTTCCGTGTGCTTGTCGAGCAGCTGGAACTTCTCGACCAGATCGACGAGATCCTTCCGTGCGGTCTGATGCGTCACCTGGTGCCGGGCCATGTGAGTCGCGATGGTGATGGCGTCGTGCGGGTGGTCCAGCGCGTGCTGCAGCAGCAGAGTCTGCCGCAGGTTCAGATGAGACCGTAGCGTGCCGTTGCCCTCCAGAAGCGCACGCGAGCGGCGCGTCTCCGCGATTCGCTGTTGGAAGGCCTCTTGCAGGTGAGCGATCGATGCCGCGAGAACGTCGAGCTGGTGATCGATGAAATAGGTCAGATCGTTACCGTCCGTCTCCGTTCGGAGGTAGGCATGCAGGTATGCGATCGGCGCACGTTTCAGCGCGGCAGAGATCGAAAGGTACTCGATCATCCCGTAGTCGCTTCGAGATGCCGACCAGTAGAACAGTGCCCGCGCCGTACGACCGTTTCCATCGATGAAAGGGTGAATCCAGCCGATCATGAAATGCAGCGCGATCGCGCGAACAAGCGGGTGGATGAACACGCTCGAGGTGCTCGGGTCGCCATGGGCGAAGGCGACGAGTTCGCGTAGCCGGCTCTCCAGCTGATCGACGCGTGGCGGTACATGAACCGTGTCCTGTGTTCGCCTGTCCTCCACCACGACCGCCGCGTCGGCTGCCGTGCGCAACCGGCCCGCATGATCGGGCCGTTCGAACGTGCCCTCGGTGGCGATACGGTGCAGTTCGAACACCACATCGAGCGACAGGGGTTCACCGCGTACCGAGCGTATGAACTGCATCGCCCGATAGTTGTTCAGGATCATCCGCTCGTCCCGGTCATCGGGAGCACGGCCGGAGGCGATCATCGTCCTGGCCACCGCCGTCGTTGTCGAGGCACCTTCCAGCTGGCTCGAGCTGATCGCTTCCTCGACCAGGTTGCGCATCAGGTATCGACGTCGACTCGCGGGATCGGCAAGCGCGGGTTCGCCCGACATCGCACCCGCGGCGTTGATGTCGGCCCAATGGAGTCGCGACAGCATCACGTTGTGAGGGCAGAACCAGAACGGTTCGTCGCCGAAACCGTTCAGTGGCAGATCGACACCGACGTGACGACGGGCGTTTCTTGTGCCGGCCCACCAGAGCTGCCGATCCAGACCCTTCGGCGGCACCTTGTGCCGAAGGTCGGTCCAGTGCAGATACCGGCCCTTTTCGTCTGACGGACCAGCGGTGAGTGCGCTGAGCAACTGCGCCCGCGATGCTGCGCTGTCCGACGCCGCGGCCTGACGCAAGATGGCCTGATGATCCGGCGGTCGGACAATGCGTGCCTCGTCGCGTGCCTCGTCGATATGCTCGCGAACAGTTCAAATGCCAATGTAGCAGTCTCTAGCAGTTGATAGCAGCAACTCGTGCCTTACTGACCCGTCGCCGCACTTCCCGCCGCCTGCGCCGCCAAATTGTCCAGCAGCCCGCCGATCATCGCCAGCCGCTCCTGCTGTCCCTCGATGCCGTGCCGCTCGGCGACGTAGGCCGGATCGTTCCAGGCGATGGTGACCGTGCCGTCCTCGCGCTCGAACACCAGCATCTTCTGCGGCAGGTCGATGGCGGAGTCCTGCGCGGCCTGCATCAGCGGCGTGCCGGCGGCCGGGTTGCCGAAGATCGCCAGGCGGGTCGGGCGCAGCGTCATGCCCACCGAACCGGCGTTGGCGCCGTGGTCGACCTCGGCCAGCACGTTGAGCGGACCGATGGCGTCGATGGCCTCGATCAGGGCCGCGTAGGTCTCGTCGACCCCGCGGGTGCTGGCGAGCGCCAGGACGCCCTCGTCGGCGTCGGTGCCGCCGCCGCCGGACGGCACGGGCGGCGTCAGCTCGCTGCCGGCGGTGACGCCTGCCAGGGTGTTCAGCGCGCCGGCGATGGTGCCCAGCACCTCGTCGACGCCGCTCAGCGCGTGGCGCTCACGCAGGTAGTCGGCACGGTTGTAGGCGATGCGCGTGGTGCCGCTCTCGTCCTCCCAGGCGAGCATCTTCTGCGGCAGGTCCAGTCCGGCCTGCTGGTTTGCCTGCATCAGCTGCGTGCCCAGGGCGGGATTGCCGAACAGCAGCACGGTGGTCGGGCGCAGCGTCAGATCGACCGAGGCGGCATTGGCCCGGTGGTCCACCAGGGCCAGCTCGCGCAGCGCGTCGTTGTTCGCGATCGCGTCCTGCAGCGCACCGATCGACTCGGTCACCGGGCGCGTGCCGTCATTGACCACCAGCCCGTCGATCGAGGCGTCACCGAACGGCATCACGTCGCCGATGCCGCTGCAGGCGCCCAGCGAGAGCGCGAGCCCGACCGCGAGCAGGGTCGCGGGCAAGGTTTCGGGCACGGTCTGGGACAAGGGGCGGGGGAGCGGTCGAGTCATGACGGCGGGTTCCACGAGAGGTCGGGGTGGGTACTCTACCGGTTGACCCGATCATCCCCTCGCACGCCCATGCCGGCACGCCATCCCGAACGCATCGTCTGCCTGACCGAGGAATCGGTGGAGACGCTGTACCTGCTCGGCGAGCAGCACCGCATCGTCGGCATCTCCGGGTTCACGGTGCGCCCGCCGGTGGCCCGCCGGCGCTTTCCGAAGGTGTCGGCGTTCACCTCGGCGCGCCACGAGAAGATCATCGAACTCGAACCGGATCTGGTGATCGGTTTCTCCGACCTGCAGGCCGACATCGCCGCCGAGCTGATCCGGCGCGGCGTCAACGTGCTGGTGTTCAACCAGCGGTCGGTGCAGCAGATTCTCGACACGGTGCAGACATTGGCATCCCTGGTCGGGCAGGGCGTGCGCGGCGAGGTGCTGGTGCGGGGCTACGAGCACCGGTTGCAGGGCCTGCGCGAGGCGGCCGGGCGGCTGCCGCGCCGCCCGCGGGTCTACTTCGAGGAGTGGGACGAGCCGTTGATCCCGGCCATCCGCTGGGTGTCGGAGCTGATCGGCATCGCCGGGGGCGAGGACTGCTTCGCCGACCGGGCCGCGTGCCCGATGGCCGCCGAGCGCATCATCGCCGATGCCGACGAGGTGATCCGGCGCGACCCCGAGCTGATCCTCGGTTCGTGGTGCGGCAAGCGCTTCCGGGCCGACCGGGTCGCGGCCCGGCCGGGGTGGGATGCGATCAGCGCGGTGCGTACCGGTGCGCTGCACGAGATCAAGTCGCCGTTGATACTGCAACCCGGACCTGCTGCGCTGACCGAGGGCGTGGCGGCGATCGCACGCCACGTGCACGACTGCGCGAACCGGGCGCCATGAGGGTCGTCGCCAGTGCCGATCACGTCCTGCACCGCCCGGCGGCCGAGCTGTCGGGCAGCGCCTTCGTCCCGCCGTGGGAATGCCCCGAGCGCTGGGAGCGGGTGGCGACGGCGCTGCTCGCGACGGGGCACCCGATCGAGGTACCGGACGCCGCCGTCGACCCGGCCCTGACGGCACGCGTGCACGCGCCGGACTACCTGGATTTCCTGGCGAACGCCTGGCCGCGCTGGCGGGACAGCGGGGGGATCGGGGACGCGCTGCCGTCGGTGTTCGCGGTGCGCCGCACCAGCGAGCGGGTGCCCGGGCACATCGACGGGCAGCTCGGCCACTACGCCTTCGCGATGGATGTGGCGATCACCGCGGGCAGCTGGCAGGCCGCCCTGTCCAGTGCTGCCTGCGCCGACACGGCGCGCCGGCGGGTATCCGGTGGCGAGCGCGCCGCGTTCGCGCTGTGCCGCCCGCCCGGCCACCATGCCGCCCGCGACCTGTACGGCGGCTACTGCTTTCTCAACAACGCGGCGATCGCCGCGCAGGGCCTGCTGGACGACGGAGCGACCCGCGTGGCGGTGATCGATGTCGACTTCCATCACGGCAACGGCACCCAGGACATCTTCTACGCCCGCGACGACGTGCTGTTCGCCTCGCTGCACGGTGACCCCTCGCTGGCGTTCCCGTACGTGCTGGGGCACGCCGACGAGACCGGCAGCGGGGCCGGTGAGGGGTTCAACCTCAACCTGCCGTTGCCGCACGGTTGCGCTGCGGAGCGTTGGCACGCCACCCTCGACGCGGCGTGCCGGCGCGTCCAGGAGGCTGGCGCGCAGGCGCTGGTGGTATCGCTCGGCGTGGACGCCTTCCATGCCGACCCGATCAGCTTCTTCGCCCTGCGGACCGGGGATTTCACCCGCTGCGGTGCCCGGCTGGCCGCGCTCGGCCTGCCCACGGTGCTGGTCATGGAGGGCGGCTACGCGCTGGAGGCGATCGGTGCGAACGTGGCGGCCACGCTGGCAGGCTTCGAGAGCGGCTGAAGACGTATCAGCGCGCGGCGCGGCCGTCGACCAGCGTCAGCAGGCGTGGCACCGTCCCGCCATCCGGTGCCCCTTCGCCCGGTGCCTCGACGCTTGCCGGTGCGACCAGGATGCCGGTGACGACATCACCGGCTTCCAGCATCAGGGAACCGTCGAACACGGTGCCGTCCGCACCGCTCACCCGGTACTCGCCCGGCGGCACGGGCAGGTAGTCGCTGGCGGAGCGTGCCGCATCGGTGGCACCCAGCTGCCGATCGGTACCCTCGCCGCGCAGGACCAGCTCGTCGACGGCACCGGCCGCGGCATCCGCCAGGATCGTGACGATGCGCACCCGGGCAAGCGTCGGGTCCGACGGCGCGACCTCGGTCTCCAGCGCGATGACCGTGGTCCGTGCCGTCGCACCGGGCCCGACCAGCAGCGTGGTGACGCTGCCGTCCACCAGCGCCAGCGGGTCGAAGATCGCCAACGGGGTCGCGTCGACGGCCGCCACCACGCGCAGCGGTGCCTGCGGTGCCGACAGCTCGACGGCGATGGCCGTGCCTCCGGCCGTCCCGTCGGCCGTGCCGGACGCCTCCAGCGGTGCCACCGGCACGGTCGTCCCGTCAGCGGCCCCGTCGCTGACCACCAGAGACTCGCCCGACAGGTTGACCACCCTGACCCCCGGCGCGCCCGCGCGTACCGCACGCACGTTGACCAGCGTCTGCGCGCTCGCACCGTCCGGAACCGCGTCCGCGTCCCCGTTGTCCGGCGGTGACGTGTCCGGCGAAGGCTGACCGATCTCGTCGGTGCCGCTGCTCGGTGCAGCCTGGCCGCCCGGGTCGCCCGGGTCGCCCGGACCGCCCGTGCCGTTCGCCTCCACCGGTGGGACGCCCGTGCCGGAGATGCCGCCGTCGCAGCCGGCCAGTGTGCCCAGTGCGGCCAGTGCGGCCAGCGCGGCCAGCGACAGCGCCGGCAGCATGGCGAGCCGTCGTGCGGGACCGGCGGGCGGGTGCCTGCGTCGCATCAGGAACGCTCCTCGATGAAGTAGACGCCCAGGCCGGTGCGGTGGCGCGGCTCGCCGGGGTCCGCGGCGGCGGCGGTACCGTTCACGTCCCGATCATGCGCCGACAGCGCCGTGTCCAGCTCGCGCAGCAGTGCCATGGCCCGCTCGGCCGACAGGGTGCGGAACGCCTCCAGGCCGGCCGGGGTCACGTGGTCGTAGGTCACCGACAGCTGCAGGCGCGGTGGCTGCCCGCCCGCCAGGTTGTGCTCCAGCGTGGTCAGCAGGTCGGCGGTGCCGGTGGCGAACAGCGTCAGCATGGCCTCCTCGCTGCGGTGTGGACGATAACCCTGCCGGTCGAGCGTGACCCGGTCGCCATCACGGCTCACGCTGCCGCCACGCTCCAGTTCGTCGAGCAGTGCGCGCGCCGGCACGTCGCCACCGTGGCGTCTGACCAGCCGGTTGAATCCGTCCTCGGGGCGGCCGTAGTCGAGGGCCAGCGGACGGCCGGCCTCGTCCTGGAAGTCCGGATCCTGCAGCCAGCCGGTCACCACCCGGATCACCCGGTTGTGCCGGGAGATGCCGGTATCGACGGCCGCGGGCAGCTCGCGCAGGCGCTTGACCTCCTTGCGGTTGATGCCGGTCAGGATCGCGATGCGCGACACGCTCGGCGTCCGCCCGTCGATCCCGAAGTGCTCCTCGGCCTGGCGCACGTACACCTGGCGCGCCCAGTCCGAGAACGCGGCGTGCGACACGCCGTGGCGCAGCAGCAGCCGCACCAGCGGTGCGAGCACATGCATGACGGCTTTCTGGAGACTGTCCTGCATCGGGAGGGCGGCGGCGCCCTGACGTGGGAATGATCTCCCAATGGTGCCACGTCGCGGCGAGCCGGTGGGAGCGGCCGGTCACGATGCGGACGCATCCTGCCGGTCACCGTCCGGGCCGATGTGTGCGCCATTCGAAAGAGTCTCTTTCAGTATGGCACAGCGTCCGCAGCGGATCAGGGTTGGTGAAATGGCGTCCAAGACGGTAGAGTCCCGTCCCGGATCGTATCGGTGAGCGCGCGATCATCTCGTGCTCCCGCTCGTCACGTGTCGGGATTCTCCCGCCACTCTCGAACAACCGACAGGCAGAACAGCATGCAACGACGTAAATTCCTGGGCCGTGGTGCGGCCGCCGGCGCCGCCGCCGGCATCGGTGCCGCCGGCATCATCACCGGTGCCCCGGCCATCGCCCAGGACACCAAGGACGTCACCGTGGTCTCCACCTGGCCGCGCGACTTCCCGGGGCTGGGCACGTCCGC
>Ga0209831_1004494_pt1 | contig 10915 bp, 12 predicted proteins | sample Maine_Asex4_meta_FD_187451 | JGI IMG/M metagenome (GOLD analysis project Ga0209831, IMG submission 187451) | Marine algal microbial communities from Maine, USA - Maine_Asex4_metaG (SPAdes) (version 2) | ecosystem: Host-associated > Algae > Red algae > Unclassified | place: Maine, USA | collected...
CGGAGCCTGGCAGGGCCGGGCGACCGACGAGCCACAGCGATCGGTTCTCCCGGCATGTCGGTGCGCCGGACGGGTGTGGTGAGCGTGAGCGGGCGCGATCCCGGCGCCGCGCGGCTACAGGCGATCACGTAGCGCGTACCAGGTCATCGCGAGCACGAGCAGGGGGTGCCGCCAGGTCACGCCGCCCGGGAACGCCGGAATCCGCAGCGACGAGAGCAGGTCGAAGCGGCCCGCCTGCCCGTCGATCGCATCGGCCAGCACCGTGCCCGCGAACGTCGCCGTGGGGACGCCGTGCCCGGAGTACCCGGACGCGCTCAGCACATTCGGCCGCAGCGCCTGGAAGCTCGCCAATCGATTCATGGTGATGGCGAGCGTACCGCCCCAGGCGTACTCGATCCGCGTGCCCTTCAGCTGCGGGAAGGTTGCGGTCATCGCGAGACGTACCTTGGCACCGATGTCCGCCGGAAAGCGGTACCCGTAGGATTCGCCGCCGCCGAAGACCAGGCGGCGATCCCGGCTCAGCCGGAAGTAGTTGACCACGAATCGGCTGTCGGCGACGGCGTGGCCGTACCGGATCAGCCCCTCGGCGACGGACGGGGCCAACGGCTCGGTGGCCGCCACGAAGTTGTTGATCGGCATGACCCGACGCGACAGCGCAGGGATCAGGTCGCCGTGGTAGCCGTTGAGCGCGACCACGGCGAATCGGGCACTCACGCGTGCATGGTCGGTGACGAGCTCCACCGGATCGCCCTCGCCGATCGTGCGGACCCGGCTCGATTCGTACAGGTGCACCCCGGCCGCTTCCGCTGCGCGGGCGAGTCCAAGCGCGTAGGCCAGTGGTTGCAGGTGGGCACCGCCCCGGTCCAGCGTACCGCCGTGGTACGCGGGCGAACCGACGTGCTCGAACAACCGTTCCCGATCCAGGTACTCGATCAGGTCGTAGCCGTAGCCGTTCCCGAGCAGGTCGGCGTGCGCGAGCGCCTGCCGTGTCAGCGACGGCTTGTGGCATGCGTGGATGATGCCGTCGCCGAGATCGCAATCGATGTCGTGGCGCTCCACCAGGCGGCGCACCAGCGCGACCGCCTCGAGCCCCATGTCCCAGAGCGTGTGCGCCCGGGACGCGCCGACGAGCCGCTCGAGGGCATCCTGCGACAGGCGCTGGCCGGTGCCGACGTGTCCGCCGTTCCTGCCCGAGGCTCCCCACCCCGCCCGATGGGCCTCCAGCACGGCGACCGAGTACCCCTTCTGCGCCAGGTGGAGTGCGGTCGACAGGCCGGTGTAACCCGCCCCTACCACGCAGACGTCGTAGCGCAGCGCCCCCCGTGCGGGCGGGCGCATGTCGGGCAGAACCTGGGCGTTGGCGTACCAGCTGTCCGGAAAGGTACCCGGTCGGTCGTTGGCGGTCAGGATGTCCATCGAGGTCCGTGGTCGTTCGATCGGTCCGGCAAGCGGCCACGCCGTGACGGTTCCGCATGCGCGTTGCCGGCATGGTGATCGATTTCGGGGCCCCGGGTCCACTGCGGGCACGCACCCGGCATGGAGGTCGACGTCGCCCCGTTCAGATCTCGGGTTCCCATGGTCATCGACCGTGGTCGGGAGAACGAGATGTCGGACCCGACTTGATCATCACCATGCGAACGCGGGCCAGCTCGATGCGCACGGCGGTGGTGACCGACGGCAAGTCCACGGGGATGCGGAGGGCATCATCGATGGGGGCCTTCGCCGGAGGATGCGGGTGCGGGATGCGCGACACGCTCCAGGGCGACGATCGTGTCGGTGAGGGTGGCCGTGCGGCCCGATCGCCTCGCGCTCGGGTGCACCGACGAAGACACGGCTCCATCGGCCCGGATCCAGATCGAGAGTGGCCAGCTCCGCTTCGGGGGTGGGAAACACGGTGTCCGGATCAGCCCACGACCAGGGCGCGACGGAGGCGTGCGCCACGGCGAGGAACAGGCCGTCGGGCGCCACGGCGGCGGCGCGATTCCTTCACAGGCCCCTACCGGTGCTACCGGCGTCCTTGCTCCCGGTCGGGTCGGGTCGCCACAGCGACGACCATGAAATGTTATAACAAACCACATCGTCGATACCGCCGACCGTCGGCCGATTCGCGAACGACCGTTCCGCAACCGGAGGAGCTTCCGATGCACCGCACCCTGACTGCCCTCGCCGTCCTGTCCCTGACCGCGCCCGCCCTCGCACAGGAGGTTCGCCAGCTCGATGCCCACGAACACGGCGTCAGCTCGGCCGAGATCACCGTGGAGCAGGAGGCACTCGTCATCGAGATCTACTCGCCGGGCATGGACATCGTCGGCTTCGAGTACACCGCCGAGGCGGACGAGGACCGGGCCGCCGTCGCGCAGGCGGTGATGCAGCTCGCCCGCGTCGACGAGATCGTGACCGTCGACGACGCGGCGGGCTGCCAGCTGATCGAGGTCCTGTCGCACCTTCACGGTGACGAGCACCATCTCGAGGACGAGCACCATTCCGAGGACGAGCACCATTCCGAGGACGAGGACGGCCACGGGCACGCGGCGGACGAGGAGGAAGGCGAGGAGCATGCGGAGGAGGACGAGGACCACGGTCACGATGACGAGGCCGCGGAAGGCGGTGACCCGCACAGCGAGTTCCACGCGCGCTACATCTACGACTGCGCCGACACGTCGGCCATCACCGCGGTCGATTTTCCCTTCTTCGACGCCTTCCGGAACGCGGTCGAGATCCAGGCGCAGTACGTGACCATGACGGGCAGCGGTGCGGACGACATCGAGCGCGACGACGCGACGCTCGCGCTCGACTGAGCCGGTCAGGCCTCGTCGGCGAACCACGGCGGATACGGATCCTCGAAGCGCTTCCAGGCCGCCATCCCCAGCGCCATCTCGGCATCGTCGAGCAGGCAGCGATCAAGCGTCTCGCAGGTGTGGCCGGGCTCGAGGTGCTGGCCGATGAACACGATCTCCTGACGCCGGTCGCCGTGCTCGCCCTCGAACGCGGCCTCGATCCCGGCACGTTGTTCCGGGTCGTCCGGCCAGTGCTCGTGCGGGGTGTCGATCCACCACGCACCGGCCGGGCCGTGGCGCACGATGCCACCGGCCTGCGCCCATTCGCCGGCGGCGTGCGGGCGCGAGGCGAGCCAGAAGAAGCCCTTCGAGCGCAGCACGTTGCCGCGCCATTCGTTTCGCAGCGCCTCGGCGAAGCGCGCCGGGTGGAACGGCCGGCGCGCACGGTAGACGAAGCTCGAGATGCCGTACTCCTCGGTCTCCGGGACGTGCTCGCCACGCATCTCGGCCAGCCATCCCGGCGAACGGGCCGCGCGGTCGAAGTCGAAGCGTCCGGTGTCGAGGATCTTGTCGAGCGGCACCGCGCCGAAGCGTGCATGGACGATGTCGGCCTCCCGGTTCAGCTGGCGCAGCGCGTGCTCGAGCCGGTCGCGCTCGGCGCCGGTGATCAGGTCGGTCTTGTTGACGACGATGACATCGGCGAACTCGACCTGATCGATCAGCAGGTCCGAGATGGTGCGCTCGTCCTGCTCGCCGAGCGATTCGCCACGCTCGCGCAGATCGTCGGCCCGATCCAGGTCGATGCTGAAGTTCACGGCGTCCACGACCGTGACCATCGTGTCGAGCCGCGCCACGTCCGCCAGGCACAGACCGTCCTCGTCGCGGAACGTGAAGGTCTCGGCCACCGGCAGCGGCTCCGAGATGCCGGTCGACTCTATGAGCAGGCAATCGAAGCGTCGCTCGCTCGCCAGACGACCGACCTCGATCAGCAGGTCCTCGCGCAGCGTGCAGCAGATGCAGCCGTTGCTCATCTCGACCAGCTTCTCCTCGACGCGGTCGAGTCGGACCTCGCGGTTCACCAGCGTGGCGTCGATGTTGACCTCGGACATGTCGTTGACGATGACCGCGACGCGCAGTCCCGCGCGGTTGTTCAGCATATGGGTCAGCAGCGTGGTCTTGCCCGCGCCCAGGAAGCCGGACAGCACCGTGACCGGCAGCTTGTCGTCCACGTCTGGTCGAGCCTTCATGGGAGGGGTTCGGGTCTGGTCGGTCATCGGTATCATCCTGTTCAATCGGGCCATAGCGGGTCGAGCGTGATGATGACGCGCCGCCCGGCTCCCGGCGGGACATCCGGCGAGCGGTGCACCGCGCCCATGCAGACCTGCACGCCCGGTTCGAAGATCTCGGCCAGGTCCGCGATCGCGACCACGCGGCGACAGCCCGGCGCTTCGGGAAGGGCGTCCGACGTCAAGGCGTGCATGTCGGGTTCCGGTCGAAGGATCGAGCGTCCCGCGAGCTCATTCCTGCGTCGAACCCAGTGCCTGCACCAGGGTGGTCACGTTGTGGCGCACCAGGTCGAGGTAGGTGGCGGCCGGACCGTCCGGGCCGGACAGCGCACCGGGGTGGAGCGTGCCGCCGACCACGGCGCCGGTCTCGTTCGCGATCTGTTCCAGCAGGCGCGAGTCGCTGATGTTCTCGACGAACACCGCCGAGATGCCGTCGTCCCTCATCCGCTCGATCAGGCGGGCGACATCGCGGGCCGAGGCCTCGGACTCGGTGCTCAGTCCCTGCGGTGCCAGGAAGCTCAGCCCGTAGTCGCGGCCGAGGTACTGGAACGCGTCGTGCGAGGTGACGACGGTGCGGCGGTCGGTCGGCAGGCTCGCCACCAGCGCGCGGATCTCGGCATCGAGCGCGCCGATCTCGGCGACGTAGCCCGCCCGGTTGCGGTAGAAGCCGGTCGCGTGTTCCGGATCGGTGCGGGCCAGGGCGGCGGTGATGTTGTCGACGTAGGTCACGGCAAGATCGAGGCTGTGCCAGGCGTGCGGATCGAAGGCGCCGTGGTGTTCCTCGCCGTGCTCGTCGCCGTGTTCGTCGCCCTCGCCCTCCCGGGTCTCGGCTTGCGCTTATCCGTCGTCGTGCTGTTCTCCCTCCTGGTACGCGATCGGCTCGATCCCTCGGGTGACCATCACGTGCGCGCCATCGAAACCGGCAGCGTCGACCAGCCGATCGAGCCAGCCCTCGAACCCGAGTCCGTTGGCGACGATCACCTGTGCATCGCTCACCGCACGGGCATCGGCGGGGGTCGGCGCGTAGACATGGGTATCGCCGTCGGGCCCGACGAGCGTGGTGACGGCCACGCGCTCGCCACCGATGCGCTCGACCATGTCGCCGAGGATCGAGAAGGTCGCGACGACGGGGATCGGCTCGATCGGCTCGCTCGGCTCGCTCGGCTCGCTCGGCTCGATCGGCTCGATCGACTGGGCCGTCGCCGCTCCGGCGAGCGACAGGGCGAACATGGCGGCTGCACCGGCGTGAAGGGATCTTCGGATTTTCATGTGTGTTCCGTTGCGGTTTCGGTGTGACGGCGAGGCAACGCCTGCGCGAGGAGGCCACCTGACGGTCCGAGCATCAGCGACACCAGGTAGGCCGTGCCGGCCACCAGGATGATCGCCGGGCCGGACGGCAGGCTGTAGTGGTAGGAGAGCAGCAGGCCGCTCAGGCTCGACAGCGCGGCGATGCACACCGAGATGACGGTGAGCGCACCGATGCCGGCGCTCCAGAAGCGCGCCGCGGCGGCCGGAAGCACCATGATGCCGACCGCCATGAGCGTGCCGAGGGCGTGGAAGCCACCGACCAGGTTCAGCACCACCAGCGCCAGGAAGGTGAAATGCGTGAACGCGCTGAGCCCGCTGACCGAGCGCAGGAACTGCGGATCGGCGCACTCCATGACCAGGGGGCGGAACAGGACGGCGAGGGTCAGCAGCGACAAGCTGGCGATCGAGCACAGCAGGATCAGTGCTGCGTCATCGAGCGCCAGCACCGTGCCGAACAGCACGTGCATCAGATCCACGTTGCTGCCGTGGGTGGAGACGATCACCACGCCGAGCGCGAGCGAGATCAGGTAGAAGGCGGCCAGGCTGGTGTCCTCGCGCAAGGCGGTGACGCGGGCGACGAAGCCCGACAGCAGCGCCACCGCCATGCCGGCGATCAGCCCGCCCACGGTCATGGCGCCCAGGGACAGGCCTGCCACGAGATAGCCGATGGCGGCGCCGGGCAGGATCGCGTGCGCCATCGCATCCCCGGTCAGGCTCATGCGACGCAGCATCAGGAACACGCCCACCGGTGCGGCCCCGACCGAGATCGCGAGGCAGCCGAGCAGGGCGCGGCGCATGAACCCGAAGTCGGCGAACGGCTGGAGGATGGCTTCCCAGATCATGTCGCGCCCCGCCCGCAGACGTGGGGCGGGCCGGCGCAGGCCTCGCACATCCGGCGGGCCCGCAGCCGGTTCTCGGCGGTGAGGACCTGTCCGGTCGGCCCGTGGGCGACGAGTTCGCGCGCCAGCATGAGGGTGTCGGGGAAGTGCGCGCGGACCGTCTCGTGATCGTGCAGCACGGCGAGTACCGTGCGCCCTTCGCCGTGCCAGCGCCGGATCACGCCGAGCAGATCGGCCATGGTGCGGGCGTCGATCGCGGTGAACGGTTCGTCCAGCAGGACCAGGCGCGCATCCTGCAGCAGCAGCCGCGCGAACAGCGTGCGCTGCATCTGACCGCCCGACAGCGATCCGATGGGACGGTCCTCGAACCCGGTCAGGCCCACCGCCGCGATCGCGGCATCGACGCGCGCCAGACGCTTCCCGCCGAGCCGTCCGAACGGGCCGATCTCGCGCCACAGGCCCATGGCGACCAGGTCGACCACCGACAGCGGGAACGTCCGGTCGACATCCGATTGCTGGGGAAGGTAGGCCAGGTCCTCGCGGCGCAGCGAGTCGAACGCCACCCGGCCCTCCAGCGGCGCGAGCGCGCCGATCACGCCCTTCAGCAGGGTCGACTTGCCCGCACCGTTGGGGCCCACCACGGCGGTGAGGCTCCCTTCGGCGATCTCGGCCTGAAGACGGTTCACCACGCGATGACGATCGTAGCCCAGGGTGAGGTTCTGGAAGGCGAGTGCCGCGTTCACGGCGCCCCCGGTGTCGAGATCGCCCAGAAGAAGCCGGCCCAGAGCAGCGCCGCGACGAGCGCGGCGGCGCACAGCCGATGGCCCGCTCCGACGAGCAGCAGACGCAGGGCTGGCACTGCCGTGACCGGGGGCGCCTCGTTCATGTCGGGCCGGGCATTCATGTCGTTCTCCAGTGATCGTGCGCCGTCATCGTCATGCGACGCCACGCCGTCGGGCATGGCGGGAATCGGTCGTGGCGAACAGCGACGAGGCGCAGAAGCCCGCGAGTCCGACGCAGGCCAGGCACCACGCCACGCTCGCCCCCGACGGCCAGTCTCGCCAGGCGGACACCACCAGCCCGAGCAGATAGGCGGCGATGCCGATGCCGTAGCCCCATCCCAGCGCGCGACGTCCGGACAGGTGCCGTACCGCCAGCGCCGGGATGATCAGGCTGGCGAACACGAGATACACCCCGACCAGCTGGGTGGAGACGGTGATCGTGATCGCGAACAGCGGGTAGAACGCCCAGCCGTCGCGCCGATCGCGACAGCGGAACCACGCGAACAGCACGGCGGCGTAGACCAGTGCCACCCAGGACAGCTGCGCGGGCGACACCCACAGGATCTGACCGACCAGCAACTCCTTCAGCCGCTCGCCGCCGTGCGGGTCCGAGGCGAGCAGCAGGATGCTGCCGGTGGCGGCGAGCACGAAGGCGATGCCGATGAGCGCCTCCTGCGCCTTCACGTCGAGCCTGCGCAGGCGGTACAGCAGCAGGCTCGCCGCGATGGCCGTCAGCACCGCGATCAGCCGGGGCGCGAACCGTGCGTGATCGTCGACGCCCAGCGTGTTCGCGGCGATCAGGCCCAGGCCCGCGATCTGGGCGATGGCCAGATCGAGGAAGATGATCCCGCGCAGCAGGACTTCCCGGCCGAGCGGCACGTGGGTGGCCACCACGAGCGCACCGGCGAGCAGGGCCGGCCACAGGATCTCGACCTGCAGCAGGAGGGTGTCCAGCTCAGGCACCGTCGAGCAGGATCGACAGGATCGCGTCGTACAGGCCGCGCAGGTTGTCGGCATCCTCGCTGCCGCCGACCGTGAACGGCAGCTCCAGCAGCGGGATGTCGCTCCGCTCGGCCAGCCATCGCGCGCCCTTCGGGTCCTGGTAGTTCGCTACCAGGATGATGTCCGATGGCCGTTCGCGCGTGTCCTGCAGCAGATCGGCGAGGTGTCCGCTGGTGGGGGGGATGCCGGGCCTGGGTTCGAGGTCTCCCGCGACGTCGACCTGCAGCCAGTCCAGCAGGTAGCTCCAGTTGCGGTGGTGGACGATGGCACGCGTGCCCCGCAGCGGCTCGGCCTTCGCCTCCCAGGCATCGATCGCCGCGACCCATTCGGACGAGAACGCGTCGAGGCGGCGCCGGTAGTGTTCGGTGTGCTCGGGATCGATCGCCTGCAGCCGCTCGCTGAACGCTGCGGCGATCTTCAGCAGCCGGTGCGGGTCGAGGTGCACGTGCGGGTTGCCGTCCGCGTGGACGTCGCCCTGGCTGCGATCCGCCGAGACGGGCACCTCGAGCCGCTCCACCTCGCTCGCCGCCAGGAAGTGACCCGGCTGCCCGACCTGGATGCGCCGGTTGCCGGACTTCTCCAGCAGCAGCGGCAACCAACCCACCTCCAGCTCCGCACCGGTGCAGAACACGATGTCGGCATCGCGTGCCTTGACGATCAGCGAGGGCCGCGCCTCGATGTGGTGGGGGTCCTGGAAGGCGTTGGTCGCGGACCGCGCCCGCACATGCTCGCTGCCGAGCGCCTCGGCGAGCGCCCGCCATTCCGGTTCGCAGGCGAGCACGTTCAGCGCGGCGTGGGCGGAGCCGATGCCGATGCCCGGGCACGCGAGCGCGCACAGCAGCAGCGCCCGGTGTCCGGCGCGCGGGCGGTGGCTAGAAGGCATGGGCACCGTGCGCTCCGAGCGTCATGACGTACTGCAACGTGAGGGTATCGTTCGCGTCCGTGAGCCCGTCCGCGTCCTGCAGGCTGACCTGCAGGCGCAGCTGCGAGAAGTGTGATCGTGCCCAGGTCAGCATCAGGTCCGTCTCCCGCAGGGACTGTCCGTGGAAGTGATCGCCGTGGGCCTGCCTCAGATCCACCTCGCCGTGACGGACGCCCGCCGACCACTGCGGACCGAAGCGGTAGACCGCCGCTGCGTACCAGCCCTCGTGCGCGTCGCCCTCGGCCGCGTTCTCGCCGAGCTCGTCCACGTACAGGTACTCGCCCGACACGGCGAGCTGGCGCGCGCGGGCGTTGCCGCGCGGTGCCCACTTCCAGATCGCGTCGAGCACGTACAGGTTCTCGCCGCTGTAGGCGGCATCGTGCGAGTGGGCGTGGCCGTGCTCGTCGCCGGGCGCACCGCCAGCCCCGTCCGTCCTGGCCGTCTTGTCCGGCTCGGCCTCGGCGGTGACGTCCAGGCGGTGTCGCAGGTACGACACGCCGGCCTGCCAGCTGCTCGACGCGGACAGGTCCCCGCCCCAGGTGGACTTGAGCGTGACGACCCCGACGTCGTCGTCCTCCTCGCCACCGGCCAGCGACGCGCCTTCGAAGGCCTCGACGCCGATGCGCCAGAAGAACGGTGTCGCCAGCAGGGCGTCCAGGCGTGCGCCGTCGTCGAAGTAGTGGGTGCCGAGCAGCGCCCGGTACACCGCCGGCCGCTCGGCGAAGCTGTCGGCGTGGGTGTGGCGCGCGTTCAGGTAGCCCACCTGCGACAGGAAGCGTCCGGCGCGCACGCCCAGTCCGAACGGCAACGCGACGGTGTCGAGGAACGCCTCCTCCAGCTCCAGCTCGGTTGCGCCGCCGTGGCTCTCGAGCACCGTCGTCAACCGTCCGGTGAACAGATCGTCCACCGGCGCGTGCAACGACAGCTCGGTGTGACCGAGACCGAAGCCTGTCCCCCGCTCGGACAATGCGCTTTCACCGCTCGTGTAGAAGCCGTCGAGCACGACGCTGATGCCGATCTCGCTGGCCAGCGCCGTGCCGGCCGGCAGGGCCAGCCACGCCGACGCGGCCAGCGTGGCCAACGCGGTCATGCCGGCTCCGAGGGATCGCCAGAGGGTCATCGGTCGATCAGTCGTCGCTGTCCTGTTCATCCGACAGGCCCAGCCAGGCGATCCGCGTCGCGGTGTAGCCGAGGTCGATGGTGCGCAGCAGCGTGCCGTCGATGCCGTCCACCTCGATCACCGCCTGCCCGTCCGTGTCCAGCACGAACAGTCGATCCTCGGCGCCGGAGGCGACCACGATCGGTGCCGTGCCCTCTTCCCCGATGGCTGCGGTCACGGCGACGGAGGCGACCGGCGCCCAGTCGGCCATCACGTCGTACAGGTGCAGCATGCCGTCGCTGCCGAGCACGTGGAACGTCTCGCCGTCGACGTTGAACCCCTGGGTGATCCGGGAGACGTCACCGGGCAGCGGCAGTTCCTCGATCGGCCGGTCGGCGTCCGGGTAGAACTCCCGGAACGCCTCGTCGACGTCCGCGTCCGGGTCGATCAGGAAGATCTGATCTCCGGCGACACCGACCAGCTCGTCGAGCGCCGGGTGGGCGATCACGGTACCGATCCTGCCGTCCTCGGCCATCGAGCCGGGGTTGGCGAGCTTGGTGGCGGGGTAGCCTTCGCGCGTCAGATCGACGGCGAGCACGCCGTCGCCGCAGCCGAACACGATGAACGATGCGTTGGCCGCGTGGCCGTGCAGCAGCGGACACGGCTCCTCGTAGCGCTGCTCGAGGGTGAACGCCCCGTCGGCGAGAACGTGGCGCTCGATCGCCGCCGGCAGGGTCGTCGCGGTGATCGCCGGGTCGCGATAGGTGACGAACAACCGGTCGTCGACGAGCTTGGCCGCGCCGTGCATGTTGTTGTCCAGCGCCAGTTCGCCGAGCACGCGAGCGGCGCCGATGTCGGCGTCGGACAGCACCGTGACCGACGAGGTCACCCCCTCGTCCG
>Ga0209831_1004495_pt1 | contig 10911 bp, 14 predicted proteins | sample Maine_Asex4_meta_FD_187451 | JGI IMG/M metagenome (GOLD analysis project Ga0209831, IMG submission 187451) | Marine algal microbial communities from Maine, USA - Maine_Asex4_metaG (SPAdes) (version 2) | ecosystem: Host-associated > Algae > Red algae > Unclassified | place: Maine, USA | collected...
TCGGGCCGCACGCCGGGGGTAGTCGCCACCCACTCGCGAGATGGCCTGCATGTCCTGGCGTTTTATCGCGCGATCGCACTGTTCTGTAAGCAAACGCGCAAGCCCCACGAAACGTGCCACCCCTGACGGGCCCCCACGCAGGGGTCAAACGTGCACCGCCGACGAAGAGGGTCCATTTTTTGCGGAAGTGCCATAGTTTTAGGGTGAGAGTTTTACAACATTTGTAATTGTTCATGCAAACGGCAACCTCTACACACAGAATTGAACGTGTTGCTACCAACATTGAAGCACGGAACTCTGTCAGTCGCACCGCACAGAAGCACTCTTGAGATTGAACGTTCATTGTCCGATATCGACCGGCGGCCGCGCATGTAGGAGCAGCGCGGCTGTCGCCGTTCTCGAGGACGAGCGACAACCAAGCGATCCCACGATGAAAAAAAAAAAAGAAGGCGATCCAATCGGCTGCCGAGGGCGTCCTGCGCAACCAATTTGTGATCAAAGACTTCCGAGATGGCCAAATCGAAGCCGTCAAGTCTGTGGTCGACGAGGATGTTCCGTACGCTAGCGTCCTGTCCGTCATGGGCACTGGGCATGGAAAGGTGCGTCATATCTCATCAATTATCGTCAACTGCTACTTCGAGTTGCCGTCTACAGCCTGCATGTGGCATCTCAGAATTTGTCGGGCTCACACTGACTCTTGAACTGCTTTGCTCCTGCGTGAGTGCTTCTGGCGCGCTTCATAAGCAGACCGTGATCGTGGGCGTAGCAGCCAAGTTGTTGCACATGCACGGGCGGTCTCTTCCGGTGCTTGTGACGCCTCTTAACGGCATCGGTCGGCAGCATGTCTGGAATTTCCAGCAAGCTGGTATCGAGTGCCGCGGGATTTGGGGTAGCACATCGGAGCTTGAGCGCCTGACCCTTAATGAAGCTGTGGTTTCCCGTTCTCTTGTCATCCGTGTTGCGTCTCCGGAGGCCATCGTCGACAACCCTACGCTGATCAGCAAGATCAAAGCCGCGGGACTTGGTCTCGTTGCCTTTGATGAGGCCCACTTGTTTGAAGCTTGGAGCCGCTGGCGCCCCGATCTCACCCTGGCTGCGTCACATTTGGATTGCGGCCGATGCTTAGCGCTGTCGGCGACTGTGCCGATTGGCAAGACATCTGCTGTACGAGCGGCATTGTGCTTCGAGGAGCCTCTTGTTGTTCACCGTGGTCTCTTCCTCCGCCGCAACCTTGTCATCCGAGCCATTCACCGTGACTCTGCTTACGGCGGTAGCAGCTCCTCACGCATCGAGCACTGCCGTTCCGACCTCGAGCATGCCCAACGGTTGGGTACGCCTTTCAACTGGCCGTTTCCTGCCGAGACAAGGGCGGAAACATGATCATCTTCACTCCGTCGCGGTCCGAGGCGGCTCGTGTTGGCACGGACCTTAACAGCTTGGCCGAGTCGTTGGCGCGCCTTGATGGCAGTGAGGTGGAGCCTCTTCAAGTCGTCACCTACCACGCTGGACTCGACAATCGGGCGGCGACTGAGCAGCTGTTCGTGTCAACTACAGGGATTGTTGTCGTCGCGACCATCGAATTTGGAATGAGCGTGCATTGTGCTCATGTTCGAGCAGTGCTGCATTTTTGTACGTGTTGCACATGTCCTACTTCTGACATTCACTTGCTTCCACGCACGCGTGACTCCATCACAGACAGCCGGCCGCACCCGTCAGTGTGTCAACGCTGACCATTTTGTGTTTGACGGAGTGTGGTTCCGAGCTGATGTCTAATTGTACGCTTCGTTTTATCTGCCATGTTATGTTGTCAACAATTTGATACTGCGTTTGGGACCTGGGTCTGCTGCCGCTTGTGTCCTAACCTTTTGACGAGCAGGCAGGTGCTTGCTCTGTTTCGGAATACGCGCAGCAGATTGGTCGGGCTGGCCGTGACGGTGCCCAAGTTGTCTGCGTCTGCTTCTTTAATCCACGCGACTCGTGTGGTGTGCGTCACCGCATCAACGAGAAGATGACGGAGAGTGAATCGTCGACGCTCTTCGCCAAGGTTTTCCAACGCACGGCCGTTACCGGAATAACCTCATTCATGCACGTGGCGGACTTTCGGGCAGCATGTGTCGGGTCCAAGCAGGTCAGACATGTTTTGGCCGCTCTTCAGCGGCTGGGTGCCATCAGGGCTGGAAGAGCTGTGCCGTGCCGCGTTGCCGTGCGGCCAGGAAAAAACACCCTCGACAATGACGAAGATCTCTCCGAAGATGCGCTGCCGCTCTGGCGGGGTCACATTGCGCCGCAGTTCCGTCGGCGCTCGGCACAAAGTGTGCCGATGGTGAGGTTTGACGTACGCGCTGTTTGTGGTGCAGTCCCTTTTCCGTACCACGGAACTGCGGGACCTCACCCCTCTCGATATTGTGGCCGACATCGAGCAGGACGGCTGGCCAAAGTGTCTGGTAGACATGCTCAGGGCCGACCTCCAGGCGGACCTCGAGTCGCTTTTGGACACGCACTCCTTCCTGCAGTCGAGCGGGTGCATCAACCAACAGCTCGCCTCTCGCTTTGGAGCCGAGTCGGAGGTCGGTCTTCCTTGTTCAAACTGCCTGTGCAGCGGCTGTGTTCCTGATGGGCCTTCCTTGCGTGCTCGTTGTCCTATTCTTTCGGAGGTGTATATCTGGCCCCTACCTGTGCTTTCTGATAGGTTTTGTGTGCGGTCCCTTCATTTTCGTTTTGTGTCTCCCCCTGCATTTTTCCTCTTTATGCATTGCACTCGTCGCAGCTTCACCTGTACACGGTTGGATACGCTCGTGTTCTTTTAGTGTTCATCGGGGATGGTGTAGCTCGCGGTGTGACTCGCGGCCACACGCATCCCACCTCCGCTGTTCTTGCCTGATCCATGCCACTTGTATGCCGGCGATGTCATTGATTTTTAATGTTTGATTTGCAGGTCTGATTTGATGCGCAGGTTCGCCTGTTGTTTGAGCTGTTTTGCATTGCACGTTAGATCGTCTCCTTTGGGGACACCTCTCATCGCAGCAATGCGATGGCGAAATCGCCATCGCATTTTTGATCGCACACGTCTCATCGCACAGCCATTTGCGATGGTGCATATCATCTGATCGCACTTCTCCGATGAGGCTCCAAGAAAGGGGGGCTAGTGAGTTTTTCTCATTTTCGAGTGGGGGTAACGCGGGGTCCGAGAACAACAGGTCAGAGAACAGGTCAGAGAACAGGTCAGAGAACAGGTCAGTCTGCGTGCCGTGTCACCGCCAACAATCTGGTCCGGCCGCGTGCCGTGGCGCGGTCTTAACGCTGGTGGCATCGCGAACGGCCCAGACGCCGCTGCGCTGCCGCCACAGCATCCTCGCCGCTGCCGCACCGACGCGGTCACCGCAGCGACGCCGTCGCCGCCGTCGTCGAGTCATCATCGCCAAGCCGCCACAGCCGCCAGGCCACCGACGTTATCGCGATCCCCGCGCTCCCCGTTGACGCCTTTGTCGGCACCACCGCCGGGCGGTGCGTCGCCGCCGCGGCGGCGGCGCCGGGGGGCCTTTGCCTGCCCCCCGGCGCGAGCCTCGGGGGCACCCCGGGGGGCCCCCCCGTCGGCGCCGCCCACAACGGCTCCTACACCGACGCGTACGGCAAGAGCGTGACGGTCGGCCCCCCCGTCGGTGGGTATGGGGGCGCCCCGTGGGTGCCCCGGTCGCACGCGGCGGGCCTCGGCTGGCTCCTCCCTGCCTCGGCCGTTGTGGTGGGGGCGGTGATGGCGAGTGCGCCGGGCGGTCGGGTGCCCGCCGACGTGTTGCTCCTCGCCTGCCCGTACGAGACGGCGGTGTGGCAGGCGCCGGCGGGGGGGGGGCGCCGCCCCCTACATGCGGACTTGGCGCCGCGGGCGGAGCTGGTCGCGACGGCGGGGGCGCTGCTGCGCGCCGTCCAGGCGGTGGTGGCAGCCCGGGGGGGGGGTGGGAGGGGGGGGGGGGGGGGGGGGGGGGGGGGGGGGGGGGGTGGTGGACCGCGCCCCGCCGGCGGCACTGTCATCGTGCAAGTCCGCGTCATGCCCCGGGAGGAGCGCCGCGCGGCGAAACCCAGCGGCGCAGCGGTTATTGCGCAGGGGGTCGCGGTTGTGGAGGGCGCGAGGCGCACCATCGGCGCGCCCAACGACACGACGACAGCGCTGCTGGCGGCCGCGGCGGTCGTGTATGGGGCCTACTCGCCAACGTCGGCGGCGGCGGGCCGCATCTAGGACGCGCTCGCCGCGCGTGCCGCCTGTCAAGACTCAACCGACCGCTTCTGTTCCTGCTATGTAGGTACAAGCTCGCGCGGCCGCCATCATGGATGCCGCGCAGGCTCAGGCGGCTGCAAGTCTTGCACAGGAGGATTTGGATAAGTTGGTTTGGATGTACCATCCACCCCGTGCTCACGACTGAAGATCTTACTGTGTGGTCGTACACTCAAGTTATGTGCTCTCGTACGAGAACATCGGTGTTAGCGGGGGACGTGCGGGCCTGAGTTTTCGGAGACCAGTGGATTAGAGGGCAGATGGGCCTTGGCGCGGCGGGCGTGCGTGCAAGCGAGTGGTAGACCGGTTGAAGGGTCGCGTAACGGCGGGGCGGGGGCGATGGTGAGATTCAAGGCCGAGCCTTGCTTGGCCTTCTGTGGCCCTTTGCGCTTTTTCTCTTCCTAGAAACCTTCTTGCTTGGCATGGGATGAGCACCCATAAGCGTAAGCGGAGTTGCGATGCTATGCGCGCGGCCCACTACCCCGAAAAAAGTATAAAATACGGCGCCGGACGCCAGCGGACCGCAGAACGGCACGGTGGGGTTCACTCGTTGCACGGTCGTGATCCGATGAACTCGAAATCTCATCGGGCCCCAATTCAAAGCTTTTAGTATCATCGCACTTTCCCCATGCAATGGCGAAAGGTCCATCGCATTGCCTCATCGCAGAGTCCCTCAGGCCTCATCGGAAAATGATCGCCATGCAAGATGCGATGGCTTTTGTCCCTAAAAAAGACGATGGGTCTTAGCGCGCGAGCAGCAGTGTCCGTTCTGGCCAATTTGTCAGCCTTTGGTGTACGTACCTCCCCAAAATTGACGCTTGGGATTACATGCCAAGCTACCGTCGTCGATGCTGGAAGACTTCGCGCCGGTCGCTTGACGTCGAGTCGTCTCCACGATCGAGATCGGCCGAACTCAGGCGAAGGCTTGCACTGGGCTACGGAGCGAATTGACTGTCGCGTGGCTTCAAGACGCGGATGACTGAACCACTATGCTTTAGAAGAAAATGTTGAGTTATCGACTTGATTTGCTCATTTCTTCGAGGAGCGCGGCGTTTTGCTACATCGCTGACTTCACGGGTTTTTGATGACCAAGTCAGATCGTGTCGGCGCCGATGAGCGCGAAGAAGACTGTCGCCGCCCCGATCGCGACAACGACGAAGTGGAAAATTTTAATCTGATTTAAGTTACAAACACTACTAAAACGGTAAGTTTTGTTGGAGGATATCCAGGATCCGAGGTCATTACGCGGCCGGCACCACACATGGCGTGCCACGCCGCCGCGCATGGCGTGCCACGCTCGACAGGAATGCGGGCTACAGTAAGCAGGTCTTGCGCTGGCCCAATCACACCTTGTATCACCTCCGCGGTCTCGAGCAAGCATGATAGCAACATCCTCGCCGATCTCGATGGCCGCGTGTCACCGGCTCGCTCCGGTCTAAAACGCCAATCCAAACCCATCGCCTCTGGGAAATGGGAGGGCGCCTACAGCGCCAAAAAACGCCCATCCACGATGGGATTGGATGGGGGATAGGGATGGATGGGGGTGGATGGGGCAGTCGGCAGTCCACGACGATATCTTGACGGGGCTACGCTGTGAACAATGTGCGTGCGGTGGAGGTCAGCAGGTCCACCGTCACCCACCTGAGAGACAGTACATTCACCCTTAGGCGATTAAAACACCCCCCGCCTGGACCCCCGACAGGCAATTGACTGACTCCCGTCGTTGAACCCCACGAGGTGGTCGAAATGCTCTTTTCGATGACCCTCCAGTCGCGGTTGACATATCCCCTTTCGTGATCTCCTAGCGGCGGTTGAAACACCTTACTGTATGAGTCCCCAGATGCAGTTGACACAGCCCTCTCTTACACCCCTAGACGCCGATGCGACCCCCACACTCGGTAACCCAATCAAGATGGCCAGGACATGTGATCCCATCACCAATGGCCAACATCAGAGCCTTTCTCGGTCTTTGTATGACAGTGGGGGCTACAATATAACTTGAGCAAAGTTCTTTGCTGCCTGAAAGAACTTGACGGTCTTCACGTGGTCGATCAGGAGTCTGAGTGACGGTTTTCGACATATACGAGGATGGAAGCGAGTGGTAGGGAGCCTAGGAGCTATCTGCCCTGGACGCCGCGAGACCCGTGTCGTCAGGGCACAAAAGGCATGCGGATCTCAAGGTCTCCGAAGCATGACTGCAATCGATGGCGAGATAGTCTAGCCACATTGTGTCCGGCGTGTCACGTTTTGATACGACAATTCAAAAACCCACAATCGATCAGAATCCTACACCAAAAGCATCCTTTCATCTGGCCAATCATGGTTGCGTATAACGTACTTCCCGGTCGGCGTCCGTCCCGGGGCGCCCGTTCAGGGCCCAAGTGTCGCCCGGCACCCCTTCATGCAACATAGCTCCCTTCCAGGCATGGACCGCTCCAAGACAGCACGCCTGGCCCAAGACGAAAACGTGGCGCGCTTCGTTCGACGGACCCTGGAACAGGCGCGGCCGTGCCGGGCGTGAATCGCGCCGGTGCCCATCGAAGCCACATCCCTCCGGTCTGGCATAGCAACAGGTGAGGCCGCGTGGCCATTCGGGTGCGCAGCCCGGAAAAGAGCATGAAGGGAGCGACGAGCACCGGCGAGACAGCGTGTGGCAGTCCTTACCTTATCTTGTTCTGATGGCGACCACCACAATTCCCGAGGGCCGAGCACACACCGGTCGCCCTCTTCTCCTTCGTCTTCACCGCATTCCCCGAGGAGTTCCGGTTTGTCGCGGTCGCGTGCACCGAAAGCAAGGAGAAGGTCACCCTGCGGCAAGTACAAGGTCGTTCCGGCGGCAAGGACAGGATCATCATGGCCGAAAGGACAAGGTTACCCCGGCAGAGTCAAACTAGTCACCATGTCGTCCTCGGGATCGGCAGGCGGGGCGTCCGCGTTCTAGCTCAGCAGCGGCGAAGAGGAGAAGATCCAGCCCGGCCATGCGACTCATGTGGGCGGCAAGATGTCGGGTGCTGTCTAGCCGGGCTTCGGCTCCGGGTCTGCACTCATCCCATCGGGGTTGCCGCCGGCGGCCGTCGCCGGTCGGTACCGGACGGCGGTCCAGGCTGTTCTGGTCCTTCCTGGAAATGTCTTGGCGATTACGCCCCTGGTGCAGCACAAAATCATGCTGCTCTCGATGACCACCACGTGGACTCGGAAGCAGAAGCGCGAGGCTTGGACCACGATGGATAGCCAAGGGCCCTAAAAAAGCTGACCGGGGTACCGGAAAGCCGGTGCTGCATGCTCTGTGCGGCTCTGAGGGGCCATTTAGGCGTCCTGCCCACCAGGTAGTGACTGAGCCATCCGTCTGACAGGTATGCTCGACGCCACGATCCAGGACCCGGCCAAGACGATCAAAACGCTCTCTTGGGCGCCGGTCATCCTGTGACCTGAGGAAGATGACTACCCACAGTGTTTGGCGGACACAGTATCTGTAGTACTACACCAGCGGCGATTAATCTTGGCTGTGGGCGCTGGTGCGCGGCAACCGGGTGGCAGGTGTTGTCTGGCCTTTATGGAGTGCCGCTGTAGCTTGTGAGCGCGGGTGGCGAACGTGTCCGGGTGAGCTCGTCGGATTGTCCGGTGCTGACAGCGGAATGTGTCCATCCAGATTGGGTACTGTCATGCATTGGAGGAAAATATCTGCATCATAGGTATTTGGCAGCGCGAGACCTTGCCAACTAGTGGCTCCGGTCCCCGCGCAGCGGTTTTCTACCTTTAAAGACGAAGGGCGACGAAGGTGGGAGGTACCGTTGTCGCCGGAAAGTATACCGTGCCTGTTTGTCTTGGCGCTTCGGTCGGCCTGACTCCTTGGCCTCGAGTCCAATAGCGGGTGACGCACGAGCGGCTAAAACGGCCGGTACTTCTCTCTTCTCCAAGGTGATCGCGATTCATTGTACTACATTGGGCACATCGGGTGAAACTCTTGCATTGCTAGCGCGGTGCCGGGGACGAACCACGTTGGTGCATCTATCGCGTGACTCCAGAGGGGTTGTCTTCGGTGCGTTTTGACGGCCGAGGACGTCCCGAGGGAACGTGATTCCTGTTGTCTTTTTGGATCGCGCATCTTTCTCTCCTTCCCCGTTCAACGATGTCGCGTGGTAAATCGACTTTTCTGACAAGCATCAAGAGCAACCACGTCATCGGCGGGAGACGACGGCACGCTGGAGCGGCCAACATGGGACCAGGGTCTTTGGCAGGGGGTCGGCCCCGGCTTGGCGGCGGTGGTACAGAGGTATGTGATTTGGACTCCCTACCCGAGGACCTCGGCCACACGCCACCCAACGGGACTCGTCCCCCCATCATCTGGAACGGGTAGTTGCGGGCACGGTGTGCCACGATGGTCGCCAGGGGGCCTCCAACCAACCCCTGGAATCAAGGCTCGCCTGGCAATGGGACGTTGGACACTTCCGACTGGGGCGCGGGTGACGTCAAGCGGTGCTTGGCCGGTGAGCTGTGCCGGTTGTGGCGATGGATCTGACATGCCCATCCGGACCGCGCCGTGGTACGATTGAGATGGTGTCCTTGGCGCTGGTCTACGTTAATGTGCCGGATTGGCGCCACGGAAGGCGGCGGTGCTCAGCGTTCGAGCGCTCTCTCAGGAATTCTCGGCGGGGAAATTGACGGCGGAGCGTGTGCCGGTTGGAAACCAAGATTCTTGGCGGGGTCGTCACCATTGGTGTGTTCCCCCGGCGTCGCCGGAACTGAGGGTGGGGCTTTGCTCGTCGCAGCATATCCCGGTGATGATGCCCTGTCAAGATTCTTGGGGAGCATCCGGCCCCACGCGGAGTTCTTTGGCAGATAGCGCTTCTAAGTTGCGACAAGGACCGGGAAAGATAAGACGCGACTGGTATTGCGCAACGCCAGAGAGAGGAAGCAGATATTGGGACGATCGCAAGACACCAGAAGGATTATGCGATAACGACGACGAGCCATGGAGAGCCTCAACACGGAAGGAGACGACGGCGCGTGGTCACCAGCAGCGCCGCCTCGGTCAAATCCGCAGTCATAGCTGGCGGTGATCGGCATGGCCGTCCTCTTCCCCCGACCCCAGATCGGGGCGACGGAATCGGGACCGACGGCACGCGAAGCAACGAGCCTTCCCTTTTGACCGGGCGCTGATTCGTGACCAGCGCTCAGTCCCGCAGGGGGTTGGACGGCTTGCGGCGATGCGTACTTGCGGCGCCAGAGCCGTCACGGTCGGCCCCGTTGAGGAGGAGGAGGGAGGACGCTCGTGCCGGGCGTCGGCGCACGTGAACTGTCCGTCCCCGTGTTGTGGGGACGACGGCGCCGGCCCGGGCACGGCGACAAGTGAGGCCCCCGATAGGGATGAACGCGCTTTGGCAGTGCGGGGGCCTCTTCTGGGAGGGACGGTCTTGGACGACGGTGGCGGCGCGTCTGCGGCGTCGACGACTGAGTCGCTGACAGCGCCCGACCAAGGACGTCGTCGATGCGATCGGATTTGGCAGCGCCAGGGAGGGACATCGGTGTCGCCGTTCTCTTCCCCGGCTCCGAGATCGGGCCGACGGAACCGGCACTGCCGGAACGCGTCACAACCGGCCTTCGCTCTTGCGTGGGCGCTGATTCTTGAACAGCGCCCTGTCCCGGAGAGGGTGCGATGGCTTGTGGCGTTGCGTGCTTGCGGCGCCAGAGCGGCCACGGTCGGCCACATTGAGCAGGAAGAGCGGCGTCGGCCGTGCCGGGCGTCAGCGCATGCGACCTGTCCGTCTGCGTGTTGTGGGGACGACGGTGCGGGCCCGGGCACGGCGAAAAGTGACGCCCCCGATTGGGATTAACGCGCGTTGGCAGCGCGGGGGCCTTCCCAGGGACGGACGGTCATGGAAGACGGTGGCGGCGCGTCGGCGGCGTCGACGACTGAGTCGCTGACGGCGGCTGATCAGGGCGACGTCGTCGCGATCTAATTCGGCCGCGCTACGGGCGGAGATCGGCGTCGCCGTCCTTTTGCGCCGATTCGAGACCGGGCCGACAGAACCGTGTTGGAACGTCATGCTCAACGCCGCTGTAAGCCCTCCTGCTGTAAAAAGCAAAATTCAAGAAACCAGGTATTGACAGGGTACGAACCCCCGACTCCCGGACGCGACCCGAAGGTCACGCCTAATGAGAGTGGGAGCCTACTTCCCACTAGGCTACCCATGCGACTTCCTCGCGGTTTGGTGACCGCTGGTGCATTCGACATTTGTACCCGTGCGATTTTGAGTGAGAGTTTTGCGATTTCACATTTTTTGTTCTTGCGCTTCTGACGCTTTGATTTGCGTGGGCTTTGCTTTGATCCCTGATGCTTTGATTTGGAAAGCGTTTTGATTTAGAGTGTGGGCGGGCGCGTGCGCGGGCGAGCTGCTTGGGCTGCATGGTGGGCTTGAGTGCTCCGACTTGGACTACTTGAGGAGTTCCCTTGATTGAAAGAGGGGCGCTTTGGAGAGACAACCAACAAAGCACGTTCGCACACATACACACAAGCACAAGCCACTCAACCACTTCACCGTGGTCCCCCATCCCCTATCCCCACTGCGTTTCAACAGGTTATGGGCCCAGAGCCGGGGCTGTGACAAGGGCAAGGTGTGCCAGACGGCGTCGCGGCGGTCGCG
>Ga0209831_1004497_pt1 | contig 10909 bp, 1 predicted proteins | sample Maine_Asex4_meta_FD_187451 | JGI IMG/M metagenome (GOLD analysis project Ga0209831, IMG submission 187451) | Marine algal microbial communities from Maine, USA - Maine_Asex4_metaG (SPAdes) (version 2) | ecosystem: Host-associated > Algae > Red algae > Unclassified | place: Maine, USA | collected...
AAAATAGACCAATAGTCCAAAAATCCAGATTGTCACGGACGGATAGCAAGTAGCTGAATGCGCATAGATGTACCATGCTGATTCTTCCAGAATCAGGATCACATGATCGCATGATGCATGAATGATGAAGATACATTTCAGCTGTTCTAATGACTTGCTACCAGTCCGCTCAACCTCGTAAAGTAGTCAACTTCTAATTGTGCTTATATCTGTTTAGTTAACAATATCCAAGGTAAGCGACATAGTCTTAGTATACTATTTGAAAAAACGATAAAATCATAAGTATATTTATGCTTATTGGGCCTACATTATTTAATAATGACTCAGTATATTGGGATATTTAGTCGTTTATAATGTAGTAAAATCATAAACATAAATATTGGATGAGACTCTTAGAATTACTAAAAACATTCAAAAAAGCGGAGTGGAATGACTGTGCGCAGTACCTCCGCATGCACTACTCAGCTGAAGGAGAAGAGTATACGCTGTACCAGTACATCAAGCAAAAGCAGCCTCAGCTGAAAGATGATCGGCTGTCAGTTGACTTCTTTCATCAGAAGCTATTCTTATCTGTCCCTAGAAAGTATGTTCAGAATAAAGCCAGTCGATTTTCTAAGCGCATAGAAGCGCAGGATACATGACTAAATAATGAAGAATAAGGTTAAGCATAAAAATACGTAAGCACTACACATAGACTACATATAAATGGCAAATTGATGACAAAATTTACACATGTCATAAATAGTGATTCGTAAATTATTATTATTCAATATAATACAAATATGTATATGTACTATACTGGAAGCTATGTATTTTGGGTATATAGAGATTTGCCGCACTTTGATAGATTTACAAACTAATTGATATCCTGCACACTGCTTCTTTGACAACATATTATCAAAGAATAGCCACCACCTAAACCTGCTATTACATACTGCTCTTGACTTCATTGTTTAAAGTTCTCGCATGAGAGATTTAGATCGTTAGTCCCTTAAGTTGGGATAAATGATTAGTTAACAAATTAAAGTCTATGAGCCATTTGGCATTTGCCTGAACTCAGCTGATAATGATCGGTATGAGCTCAGTCAGTTTATGCCTAAATTCTACTGATAACATGTCAGTCGGATATAGGGATTGCCATGTTTAATCTGAATCAAATCAATCAAATATGAACCGTTTAAATTCCATCATTTTCAAGAAATTAGTTAGATTATTCATAACCAGTTCTTGCCTTATCCTCTTTTTCTTAACCCCGAAAAGCTATTCCCAATGTCCCACTATTTTTGTGGATGACATGAATGGTGTACCAGGCTATCCTGCTATAAATGATCTGAGTATATGTGGAAAACCAGATACTGTATCGTACTATGTTCTAAATACATCGGGGCAAGAATTACTTAATTCAGAATTGAAGCTGACCCTACCAACTGGTATGCAATACGCTGGATTTGTTGAACCCTTTGACCCTTCCTATTCAGTGACGCAGGGCGATGTATCTGATCCCTCTTGCCCTACTTTTATATTTCCGAGTATTAGCGCGGATAGTGTTCAGATTGTTCAGATTGGTATTATAGCCAATTGTGATGTTTACGCTAATTCTCCTACTCAGGAGTATAAGTTTGACGGGGTTTTCGAATTTCTATTTTTAGAAGAAGGAGCAGCTAAGCCGACTGTTTGTTCTGCCTTGTTCGATGGAGAGGTAGATTACAGCCCATTTATTAAGCGGCCTACTATATCTATTACAGATCAATCAAAATCAGCTATTACTATTATAAATGGTAATGCTGTCTGTAATTTAGTTGAAGTAACTCAAACAGGTATAGGAGCTAGTGTAGCGGGTTTCAACTTTACAGTAGATGGAATTGATCTGAACAATTTTAATCTCACTGAGATATCTGTAGGTGGTACAGATCTCACCTATACATGGGATCCTGCGACAATGAGATTGACTACATTCGTAGATGCATCATATTTGCCTAATGGTTCGCTTGAAGAAGATGAACATGTCGACGTGAAGCTTTGCTTTGACGCGCCATTAGTCTGTGATACTAAGGGAGGCATCTATGACTTGACTTATGCTGCATCATTTGGATGTAGTCCAGAAGAGCCGCCATGTGTAGATCCATCTACAATAGATGGCACTATAGAATATAAGCCAAATTTTAATGCTAATGCTGATGTTTCAGTTGTACAAGTACAAGATCCTGGCATATGTGGTGCTGACGCAGTATTTGATGTCATCGTGAAGAGTACCAATACAGACCCTGTCTTAGGTTTGTGGGAGGCAGTAAAATTAGGATTTCAAATTTGTGAGGGTGATGCTCTTGAGCCAGCTGATGTATTAATTAATGGAGTATCATTAGATCCTTCATCATATTATTATGAAAATTTTGATTTCGTCGTTGATGCCACGACGTTCATGAGTGATCCTGACGGAGTGACTGGAGTTGGATTTGATGACGTAGATGGTGATGGTGTCTTTGATGATCTTCCTGGAGGTCAGGAAGCCGTGCTTACCATAGCTGTCAAAATCAAATGTCAAGACCCTGAGGCGATCGCAGGCTGCGCGTCTATCGACTGTAGTTTTGACCAAGTCACAGTAACTGGATTAAGGCACTGTAGCCAAGAATTTCAACTTACTCCCTCAATTGAGCCAGCTCCTACATTCTCGTATGGATCGTCATCTATTACAATAGATGAAAGTGACATCAGCCCAAAAATGGATGGTTCAATAGCTGGATATGCTTTTGGAGTGGGTACAGGAACAAATGATTCTAATGCGACTACTAATACAGTCACTATGGAATTTTGCTACCAGTATGAAGCAAGTGGAATAGAACCATGCATGGCGCCAGGAAACAATCCTTACTTCGAGGTGCAGGTGGGTGGTCCAGAAATCGTGTTATCAGATTTAGTCATTAATACATCTTCAGTTACTCTTAACGATATGTCGGTAGCACCAGGAATGATTTCATCTGTATATAATAGCGATACATCAGCTGTTGTATTTGGTATAGATGCTGGGACTAACGACACAGCTGCACCACAATGTTATCAGTTTACATTAGAGTTAGATTCTTGCGTATGTTACCCTCTTCAATTCCTGTCTGCGAGTATGAGGGTAGTAGAGACTTGTGGTGACTGTGAGGGTCCAGATGGAGAGGACTGTACCTTAGTAAGGGCTTGTGAAGAGACATTGCTAACATCAGCCAGAAGCTGTCAATGTATTCCATGCCCTATGTCTTCTGAAATAGTAGGGTTGAGAAGATTAGATTATGGCTATGCAGATAAGGCTATGACTGAAAAATTAGAGTTTGATAGTCCCGAAGTCGACCCATTAGATTGGAATAGGTATTTGCCCTGTGATAGTATATTTATGCATGTAGAATATGAAGTGCTTGATCCTTTGTCAATGGTTGATTTAGATGAGATCTACTTCAGAATTTATAATTTTGCATCTCCAGGAGGTATGCAAAACAGACCTACTTTTGAATTAGAGCCAGATATGCATAATACTCGGGTACTCGAATTCTCCTTCGAAAAAGTAGGTATGACGGGTACAAAAACTATGATCGATTTTAATAATTGTAACGACAACTTGGCTGCTATATACAGGAATACAAATGATGGCTATTTTGATGCAAAAGGAGCGACAGTTACTAGTGTTCAAAATGGAGTGAGTACATATAATAGTGGTTTCGATGTCCTTGATAATCGAGAAATTAATTTTGGCATTTTTGATGCGGAGAGGCAGAAGGAACGCGGCTTCAATACGACAAGAGTGGGAAATTGTTGGTCGGATATCTTAGAAAATCAGATGGGAGGATTAGAGCTGGGGGATAAATTTCACCTAATAGTCCATATACCAATGCAGAAGAATCCCTATAGGCAATTAATTCCTGACGTAGCAGCTACTCCGCCTTCAGCTATTGCTTTCAGAGGTGATGCCTATTGGTATTCTACAGCAACTGGGACAAGAAAATATCAGAGAGCTACTTGTGGCTCATCTCGGATAATCGAAGATCATTGTCCTGGACCTATCGTTTCTGACACCGAATATACCGTAACGGATTGTGGAGCTGAAGTAGAACATTCTTTTACAATGACAAATACACCTGATGACTGGTATGCTAGAGAATTCAGACCAGACGTCATGGAAATGGACACACTCAGAATTCCTCTGCCGTCTCCCTTTGTATACGCAGGAAATCCTAGAGTTGAACTACCTGACGGGACGATCATTCCATTGAGTGATCCCACATTTGATGATAATTCATTTTGTGCTTTTGACGCGAGTGATAATCAAACTAAATGTACTTCACTCAGTGGAGGAGTCGGCTATATGATGTTTGATGTGAGCAAGCTTCCAACTTTTGGAGTAGGTCTTCCAGATGACCCAGCATGTAGTTATAAATTGCTATATGATTTAGAAAGAATTTGCCCGGGCCCCTTTGTGGCACCTGAAGATTTTCAATTACTATACGATTATAGCTATACCTGTGACTATGCCCCTGGTGGCAACTATTGTAATTTGACATTTCTCGAAACGAGACCTGATTTATCCTTTTTGGGCAATAATATTGCCTATCCCGTTGAAGATTGTCCAGGTGATGACCCCACCGGTGCTCTGAGATTTACTGCAAGAGATTATCACCTCACCCAAGACACATCGTTTACATTGACATTTAGCGATGAGAGTAATCCATTACCTCCGCTGTCATCTACGATAACAAGCATCTTATTATCTGATGCTAGAGACGCGAGCGAATTTAATACTTATGAAGTTTGTGCTGGAAATGGATCGATTCCGCATACTAATGTGATGACTACGGTATTTCTTGAACCAACAGTAGCCTTAGTCAATATAACTGACGGAGCTGGGAATCCTGTTACGTTTACCTTAACCAATACCAGTTCATTAGGCAATACCTATTTAATAGAAGTAGGCACGCTAGACCAAAACACCTGTACCTCCTTAATTATTGAAACAGAGTTAGAGATATGTCCTTACCCAGGAGTCGGTACGGTCGTTTCAGTGAAAACTACAAGTAGCTGCCTTGACTTAGAATTTGCCTCTCAACTATTTGGCGTCGGGGGTGATGCGTGTAGCTCTACTGGTCAACAATATAACTATGTAGCCGGACAAGCAGAGGTCCAGGCCGAATGGACTTCGGGAAGAAATACTGTGCCTTTATGCTCGACTAATGAGTATGTGGTATTAGTTAAAAATACTAAGGATGCTACCTTGACAGACCTCAACTTCAATTTCAATTTTCCTGATGGCATCAGTTTGATACCTTCAAGTTTTGAATATGAGTATGTAGAGGGATCAGGTAATTGGCAGCCTATTTCTGATCCTGTGCCCAATGGAACTAATGCATTTGGTAATGTATTCACCATTACCGACGACGACATGGTCAATGATATTAATCCTAACGGACTCCCTGGAATTTTAGATCCTGTTGAAAATTCTAATCGACTACAGATAAGATTTCAAGCGAAGACAGATTGTGACTCGTATGTTTCTAGGACTCCATTTTATTTTGAGACTACCGCCTCCGATCCATGTGAAGGCACTATTTCCTCTGGTGCTTCTATATATGAAGGGCCGACTGTAGAGAATGCTATACCTGAAGAGGGAGCACAGTTTTTAATTACCGCTGATCCTTTGAATTATGTATGTGGTGGTCCAGTACCACTGACAGTCTCTGGAGTTAATTTATCGACTACTGGTGGAGTAACTATGATGTCGGAAGCGTGTTTTAGGTTTCCACCTAACGTGCCTTACACACCTGGTAGTTTTTCTTTTACCGCACCGTCATCGTGGACGCCCACATATGTTAATGAGACCGTCTTAGCTGGTGGATATGTAGAGTTATGCTTCGATTTACCTGATGGATTACAACCTTTTCAGACTTTTGCTTTTACAGCAGAGGTGACACCTGATATGGATTCAGGATGTGAAGAATTATTAATTGGTTCCCTTGTCAAATCTATAGTAGAGGATCAAGTATGTATTGGAGATGATAATGCTGCCGGTACACCTGATGATTCTATCTGCGATGTATTCGTTAACAACTCTATCAATGATCAAATTGTCATAAACATAAAAGCTCCTGTAGAGATTTCAGAATTAGATATGGTGGTAGCTTGTGATGAGGATCCTACAATGGCCACCTTTGAGTATACAATATCATTAGACGCTGTATCAACAATAGATTATGTAGGACCCGTCACCTTAGAGTTCTATAGAGATTTAAATCTAAATGGAGTCTTTGATCCGGGTGTAGATGTGCTGATGGATACTAAGAGCCATAACATCAATGTAGCCGTAGGCACACCGACGATCGAGATGGGTAGTACGACTCTACCGGAGGAGTTTTCTTGTCCAATTATTATCAATGCCATATTTGACGTTGAATGTAATTGTAATTCAGAAAGCTTTTATTTTGAAAATCCTCCAGTGCCAGATTTCGTAGCGCAGTATGATGGACCTGTTAATGTGTGTCCAGGCGATGATTTCATTATCGATATTTGCTCAGGTTATGAGTTTGAATTAGCTAATTCAGCCTCAGGAGTTTTGACTGAAACTGCTGATGAATTGACTATCATGGTGAATGATGGCTTCGGGGTGGACGAACCTGTTATTCTAAAAGTGATGAGTTTAGGCCCATGTGGGGGCGAGTTTGAAATAGAAATATTTACATTAGAATCATTTGAGATAGGACCTTTTGCGACGGTTGATGCCTGCGATATGGAGTGCACCACGCTTACTTTAGAGGGAGTTCCAGATGATTGGAAAGGTAACATGTCTGTACTTTGGAGTCCAGATACGTATTTAGATGATGCTAGCTCATGGGAGCCCGAAATATGTAATCCTGCATCAGACATAACATACACAGTGACAGTGACTAATCCTAATACTGGATGTTCCGCCTCATCTATCCTGAATGTCAATGTTATTAATACTACTCCTCCTACATTGAGTTATGATGGTTTTGATGACTGTTATTTCGCTTATGCCCCTCCGAAAATTGTTGCTGAGCCTGCAGGCTTAGTCAATTATGAATTTTACTTTGATGATCCAGCTGGAGATGTTCTCCTACAGACTGGAGCTTCTAATGAATTTGTCATGCCATTCCCTTCGGGTGACTTCTATGTCATTGTCGATGATGGTCAGTGTATGATACCCTCTGAAATACTCACTTTGGATCTAATGGAATGTGTCTTCGACATGGCTTTGAAGAAAGTATTAAGTCCATCTCAAGTAGTACCTGTATATGCAGGGGATAAAGTAACTTTTGACATCACCGCTTATAATCAGGGATCAGAGGTGGCTCAGGATATTATTATATCAGATTACATTCCTGCCGGATTCGTACTGAGCGATCCTAACTGGTTTAGCGTATCTGCCACAGAAGCTAATATCACCGTGGCTGGCCCTATGTTACCTGGCGATAGCGTGACTATCTCTATCATGTTAGATGTGACAGATGCAGCCTTAGCAGGGGATGCAATCAATTATTCTGAGATCACGTCAGCAGACGATTTAGGCAGCCAAGGCTACCCTGATATAGATAGCACACCAGATAATGATGACGGAAACGATACTGGCGGTAGTCCAGATGATCCAAATGAAGACAATGTCATATCTGATGATGGGACTATTGACGAAGATGACCATGATCCCGCCACGGTACCTGTAGAAATATTTGATCTTGCATTAACGAAAGCGCTATCTGCTTCTCAGACAGTACCTGTACAGGTAGGTGATGATGTAAGCTATGATATAGAGGTCTGCAATCAGGGCACAGTAAATGCGCTTAATGTAGAAGTAGTCGATTACATACCAGCTGGTCTTACTCTTAATGATCCTACTTGGACACTGGATGCCAATGGTAATGCTTACCAGACAATACCTGGCCCAATAGCCGCTGGAAGCTGTGAGACGATTACGATTACCTGTACGATAAGTACTTTTCCAGAATCTGGTAGTTACCAAAACTTCGCCGAGATTAGCTCAGCTGAGGATGACAACGGTAATATGCCAGATGATATAGACAGCTCTTTCGATGATGATGATGGTAACGATGGACCCGTCAGTGATGATACGACTGATGGCTCTAATGGTGATGAAGATGATCATGATCCCGCAGTGATACCTGTTGTACAAACGAATTGTAATGTCAGCAGTAACAGCCCTGTCTGTGATGGTGATGATGTGACCTTAATGGAAGATGAGGGAGATGCTGTGTCTTGGGCATGGACGGGACCTAATGGTTTTACTAGCACAGATCAAAACCCTGTCGTCAGTCCAGCCATTGGTGGAGTGTATGAAGTCACGATTACAGACCAATTTGGATTCATGAACACTTGTTTCGTACAAGTAGATGTCATCCCAGATGTGACAATCAACGGTAATATAACAGACGCCTCTTGTAATGCAGGTGACGATGGAGAAATAGATATTATAGTAGTTGGCGGAGCAGGTCCATTCGAATTCGATTGGGATATTGATGGCTTAGAGCCTGTTAATGATGATTTCGAAGATCAGACTGGCTTAACAGCTGGTACATATACAGTAGAGGTCACCGATGTGAATGGATGTGTCAGCACAGCGATGTTTACAGTAGGTGAACCTGACGCTGTCATCTGTATGGCACAAGCTACAGATGCATTATGCAATGGGGCATCTGACGGTACAATTACAGTAACGGCTTCAGGTGGCAATTCTCCTTATGAATACAGTTTTAAAGGTGCAGCGTATCAGCCTGGTAATTCTGAATCAGGATATGCCGCAGGTACACACATCGTTACTGTAAGAGACAGTGATGGGTGTACATCAACATGTGAGGTCACTATTGAAGAGCCAGCACCATTATCATGCTCGATAGTAGGTATGGATGAGACAGACTGTGATGTACTGAATGGCGAAGCAAATGTAACTGCTGCAGGGGGTACAGAACCATATACATATAGCATAGATGGTGGATTATCACAAGCGGACGGTACATTCACTGGACTGGATGAAGGCGAGCACACTGTGACTGTTACTGATGCTAATGGCTGTGAATCCACTTGCGACGTGACAATAGGTGCGCCTACATTTCCTGAGTGTACTGTGCAATCGGTCACCGATGTAACATGTAATGGGGATGCTGATGGAGAAATAATGATCATGGGTTCTGGAGGAAGTGGCAGTCTTGAATATAGCATTGATGATGGTACTTCTTACCAAGCAACAGGTACCTTCAGCAATTTATCAGCTGGTACATATACGATCATTACCCGTAATACTGGTACAACAGGATGCTTGGTAGAGTGTGAAGCCACTGTAGCTGAACCTCTACTCTTAGAGTGCACAGAAATGGTGACTACAGAATCTTGTACCTTAGGAGATGGCTCTATATCAGCGATCATTACTGGTGGTACTGAACCTTATGAATACAGTATTGATGGAGGAGCAAATTATCAAACATCTAATGTCTTTGAAGGCCTGATGCCTGGCATCTATACTGTCACGACCCAGGATGCTAACGGTTGCATTATCACCTGCCAAACTGAGATTAGACCAGAATGCTTTGACTTAGCTTTAAATAAAACCACAGACCCTGATCAGACTATGCCGATTACGCCTGGAGATGATGTGACTTTCATCATTACAGTAATTAATCAAGGTACGGTAGATGCATTTAATGTAGAAGTAGTAGACTATACCCCTGCAGGGATGATCCTTAATGATCCTTCATGGAGCGCAGGTGCAGCTGCTGACGAAGCATATCAAACGATACCAGGGCCAATTGCTCCTGGGGCATCTGTAGAGCTCACCATTGTCATGCAGGTAGATCCTGATTATGCTGGCGGAAGTCTTCAGAATTTTGCTGAAATAAGTCAAGCAGATGATGATACAGATCCGACCAATGAGCCACCTACTGATGGTGATTCTACCCCAGATAGTGATAATAGTAACGATGGCGATTTCACTGATGACGCCACCGATAATACCGATGGCGATGAAGATGATCATGACCCTGCCGACGTTTTTGTCCAGGTCTTTGATTTAGCTTTAGAAAAAGATATTGCAGCATCACAGGTCTTGCCGATTGCCCCTGGTGATTTAATTACCTTCACACTGACGGTCACGAATCAGGGAAATGTCGAAGCCTTCAACATTGGCTTATCAGATAACATCCCAACAGGAACGACACTAGCTGATGCTAATTGGACTGGCACCGCAGGTGTCGCTGATCTAAATAATTTGATTGCTGGACCATTAGCTCCAGGTGCGTCAGCAACCGTTGATATTACTTTCTTGATTGATGCCGACTTCATGGGCGATGCCATCATGAATACAGCTCAGATTTCTGAGGCTGATGATGACATAAACCCTGATAACGAGCCACCCACTGATGTCGATTCTGATACAGATAATGATGATGGTGACCAGAGTGAGGATGATGAAGATCCTGCCACAGTACCTATTGGTCAGTCATTTGATTTGGCCTTGACGAAAATCGTTGATCCTGCTCAGCCGATGCCTATAGAGATCGGTGACATCGTGACTTATATTATAGAAGTGACGAACCAAGGGACATTAGACGCTTTCGCCATTGAGGTAGTAGATTACATTCCTGCCGGATTTACATTGGTTGATCCAGCATGGTCCATTGGAGCTGCTGCTAATGAGGCTTACCAGACGATTGCTGGACCTCTTGCCGCTGGGACATCAGAGCAACTGACGATTATGCTGAGAGTCGAACCTACCATTGCTGGTGGCACGACCCAAAACTTTGCAGAAATCGCCAGTGCAGATGACGACACTGACCCTAATAATGAGCCGCCGACTGATGTTGATTCAGATCCAGATAGTGATAATAGTAACGATGGCGATTTCACTGATAATGATACA